>ERZ1090880.38-NODE-38-length-79193-cov-17.108848_pt1 | contig 79193 bp, 62 predicted proteins | sample MGYA00478471_ERZ1090880 | MGnify/ENA primary metagenome ERZ1090880 (study PRJEB33644, sample SAMEA5815734) | chicken gut metagenome | biome: Chicken; feature: Gastrointestinal Tract; material: Caecum | place: Ireland | collected 2019-01-01 | study: A study of the... | reverse complement strand
CCGCGATCTCCTTGGTGCTGCCATCGCTGTACACAGCTGTCACGGTCATTCCCGCGAGATCCAGCTCTTCGCCCTGGACATACTCTGTCTTGGCAGGCGCTGTCACTTCGATCTTCTCCAGAGTGGGGGCGGGAGTTTCCGCTTCCTTCACAGTTACAGTAAAGGATGCTTCCATTCCTTCGTAGGTCACCGTAATGGTCTGCTCACCAACCGCGTTGGCGTCATAGCCGGTTACCTGGTATCCCTCCGTGATCTCCTTTCTGTTTCCGTCGCTGTACACGGCTGTCACGGTCATTCCCGCAAGATCCAGTGCTTCGCCCTGGACATACTCTGTCTTGGCGGGCGCCATCACTTCGATCTTCTCCAGGGTAGGCACAGGCTGACCTTCTTCCCTTACATTTACGGTAAAGGCCGCTGTCTTTCCTTCGTAGGTCACCGTGATAGTCTGCTCACCCAGGGTATTGGCGTCATAGCCGGTCACTTCGCAGTCTTCTGCCGCAACCGGTTTGCTGCTGCCGTCGCTGTATACCGCTATGACGGACAGTCCCGCGAGATCCAGCTCCTCACCCTGGACATACTCTGTCTTGACAGGTCCGGAAATCTCAATCCGGTCAAGGGTGGGCGCCGTGGCTTCCGGAGTTTCACCGGTGGCCTTGGTCCAGATCAGCATCTGGCTGCAGTTGTTCTGGCCTTCTACGCCGTCGTTGCCGCGGTTGTTCCATGCATAATACGGAATCGCCTGCAGCTTCGCGTCGATGAGCTCTCCGTTGTTGTCATATTTGACATCGCCGGTGATCTCCACCACGCCGTTCAGAAGGTCTTCGTTGTAGGTTGCGGTCAGCTGGGCGTCTCTGGGAATTACAAAATTCAGGGGGCTGAAGTTTGCGATATCAGAGTTCAGCTGAGCGTTTCCTGCCATCTCGATGCTGTAAACGATGGGGCCGCGCTGCAGGGCAATTCTGCCGGCGTTGGTGGTCACGTTGGGATCTGCCTCGGTCATTCTGATTTCCATAGGCATATCGATTCTCACCACATCCCCTTCTTTCCAGGTACGGGTGATGGAAACGTAACCTTTTTCCGCCTCAGCGGTCACCGCCTCGCCATTTACATAAATAGAAACTTCTTTGTTGTTCTGCTCTTCGATCCATCCGGGGATACGGATCTTCATGGTGAATTCCTTCTCCTCCGCCGGATTGACAGTCAGCTTCACCGCTCCATCCCAGGGATATTCTGTCTCCTGGGTCAGTCCGACATTTGTACCGTCCACATTCACATTGCCGTCGCTGCCGACATACATGTTCACGAACAGGTCGTCTCCGTGTACGGTGTACATATACTCGCTGAGTTTGGCAATGGTGCGCATCAGGTTGGGCGGACAGCAGGCGCAGGCGAACCAGTCAGAACGGGGATCTCCGTTTCTGGCTTCCAGGTATGTGCTGTAGTAGAACTTATCGCCGGTCAGGTTGGTTCCCACCAGGATGGCGTTATACAGGTTCTTCTCCACCACATCCGCGTACTTGGCGTCCTCATGGATCAGGTTCATTCTCTGATTCCAGTTGGCAAGAGCGATGGTGGCGCAGATCTCGCAGTAAGAGTCATCGTTGGGCAGCTCGTAGGGATCGCCGAAGTCCTCACCGTGGGAACGCACGCCGATACCGCCGGTAATATAGGTCTTGGTATTGGCCACAGAATCCCAGATGGCGTCCATGGTGTTCAGGTACGCAGCCCGATCCGGATCGTCTTCCGGCAGCAGGGTGGCGATGTCCGTTACACCAGCGTAGAAATAGCAGGCGCGCACGGCATGTCCTACCGCTTCCGTGATTTCCTTAATGGAGGCATTGTCCTGAGAATATTCTCCTCCGTTGTATCCGCTTTCTCTCTGGTCTTTTTCCACACCTCTGCGGTCAATCAGGGTCTTGGCGGTATCCAGATACTTCTGTCCGGTTCCCTCGCCCTCGTACTCTTCCACCAGCTTCGCCAGCTTCACAAGACCCAGCTCGATCTCTTCATGGCCGGGAACCTCGTGACGGCTTCCGTCCGGTCCGAAGAGGGTTACGATCTCGTCCGCGAACCGTTTTCCGACTACATACAGGCTGTAGTCCGGATCGCCGATGCCTTCTCTGTAGCGGGTGTAAGCCACCACCGCCTCAAAGAAATGGCCGGCGTTGTACATCTCATGGTTGGAGAAATCTCTCCACCGATGTGTTCCCGGTGAGCTTCCGCCGGCGTGGGCGGTGCTTCTCAGGGTAAAGTGGGTGTCAATGTAGCCGTCCGCGTACTGTACCTGCTCAATGAGAGAGATCCAGTAGGCCAGTTTTTCTTCCAGTACCGCTTTCTGAGCTACCATCTCCGGATCTGTGTCATCGTTGATGACAGACAGGGTGTAGGAAATGGCCTCGATGCTCTTGTAGATATCGGAATCCTGGAATACATATCCCTGGAACTCATCGTAGGGCTCGCCGTTCAGCTTCTTGATGGCATTCACAAAGTTGGGCTCGCCGCCGGAAGCCTGCTCGATCTGATAGATGGCTTTATTCAGAGAATTTACCGCATTTACCTTCTGTTTGGGGTTCCAGAAATTGTCGGTCAGCTGCACATTCTCAAAGGTAACCGTGGTGTTGGCTGCCGCCGCCACAACCGGCTCGTTGACTGTGACTTCCGCCACCGCCTCAAAGGTCTCGTCTCCGGAGGTTACGGTTCCTTTTACCTCAAAGGTCTTTCCAACCTGATCCTCCGCGTACAGGGCGGGATCAACCTCTTCCCATTCCACGGGAACCAGTTTGGAGTTAAACTCTTCTCCGAAATCGTAACCGGTAGGCCCAATCAGCTCCGGCGTGGGATCGTCAAAGGCGATTCCGTTGGCAACTACCGTCTTGGGCAGGATCGGAGCGGTTCCCGCCGCTGTAGCTGTCTTGTAAATGTCAATGCTTTCGATGCCGTCCACCTTGATCTGCAGGCTGGCGGTCCGGGATACGGTGGCGCCGTCCTCCTGACGGGAAACCGTCAGCTTCAGGGTTCCGTAGCCGCTGTCCTTTGCATTGATGGTTACCTGCGCTTCATTAGCCGCGCCATCGATCTCCATAAACTCGCTGCCCTCTGTCAGTTCCCACTGATAGGACAGTCCGTCCAGTCCCACGGGAAGGCTTTCCGCCGTGAAGACTCCGCTCTCACCTTTGAGAATTCTCTCTTTTCCGGTGATCTTAGCGGAAACCAGCTGGTTCCACTCGGCAGTCATCTCCTCGCCGAAGACTTCCCACTCGCCGATACCCACGCCGTTGGCGCCGGAACCGTTGCGGTCAATCAGCAGACGAAGCTGTGTGGTTCTCACCGGCTCCTTAAAGGTTACCTGGTTCCAGTAGCGGTTATTTCCGTTCAGGAAGTTCCCCGGCTGGTCGGAGGCCGCCTCTGCGGTGCCGTATTTTGTTCCCACAGATTCAACGTCAGCTCCTGTCTCGTCCGTCATGGCGGTGATGGGCTGCCAGGAGGCTGTCTCGTAATCGTAGTACTCTACGTTGCAGCTCTTGGGGAAGGTTACGTTGCCATTGGCGTACAGATCACCGTTGTCCGCCCAGTACATAACGCGCATGCCATTCAGCTCATAGGGAGCGTCCCAGGTCAGGGTGACTGTAGTGGGATAGGTGCTGCTGTTCCAGGTATTCCAAGAAGAGGAAGCCCAGGTTGCCAGGGCGCCATCGTTTACGTTGGTAACCGGTGTGTTCTGGGCGTCAGCGGAAGCGGTGGCCTCGGGAGCCACATTTCCTCCCAGGGTTGCCTCTACCTCCTTGCCGTACACTTCCAGCTCGCCGATACCCACGCCTGTTTCGCCTGTTCCGCTGCGGTTAATCACCAGACGGAGACGGCTGGTAGTTACCGGCTCTTTCAGGGAGACGCCGTTCCAGTAGCGGTTGGCTCCTTCCTGATAATCATCGCTGCTTTCCGCCGCGGTGGTTTCGGTTCCGAACTTCACGCCTACGGAAGAAACATCCTCTCCCGTCTCATCGATCAGATCGGTGATGTCTGTCCACTCTCTGGAGCGGCTGTTGTAGTACTGCAGGCTGCAGTCTGAGGGAGGCATTACGCCGCCGTAGTCTCTCCACCACATTACCCGCAGGCTGGAGACTTCGTACTCCGCGTCTCCCCAGTTCAGTTCTACGGTCACCGGGTAGTCCTCATCGGAAGCACCGTAGCTGTTCCAGGTGGTGGTGGAATCTGTTGCCAGCACACCATCTGTTACCGCTGCCGCTGCCTCATCCGCGTCCAGCCAGGTGTTCGTATAAGAGGGAATGACCTCTGCATTGAAAGCCACATTCTCTCCGGTGGCAACGGGGGTATATCCGAAGACTTCCCACTCGCTGATTCCCACTCCGTTGGTGCCGGAGCCGCTGCGCTGGATCTTCAGCCGCAGTTCGGAGGTGGTAATAGGTTCCGCAAACTGCACATAGTTCCAGTAGTGGTTGTTGCCGTTGATTCCGTTGTTGGAGCTGGAATCGTACACAACTCCCACCTGATCGGTGGCCTGACCGCTTTCATTGGTCATGCCGGTGATTTTCTGCTCATTTCCCTCCGCGTCCACATAGTAAACCTCGCAGCTTTTGGGGAATGTTACATTAGCGTTGGACGTAAGTTCCGCGTTGTCCGCCCACCACATCACCCGCATGCCGGAGATTACCTGGGGCGCGTCCCAGGTCAGGGATGTCGTCACCGGGTACGCCTCGTCATTGGTTCCCCAGCTGTTCCAGCTGGTGTAGGGATCCGAGGTAGCCAGCTCTCCATCGTTCATGGACGCGGGAGTGATGCTCCATACATTGGTATAGGAAGCATCCGCCGTAGCCCTGGTGGCAATGTTGACACCGGGATTTTCCGCGTCCGCGAGGACAGAAACCTGACTCTGTGAATCATCGCTGTCTTCCGGCGCGGCTATGACGGCGCTCACAGGGAGCAGGGTCACGACCATAGCCGCGCTTAAAAGACCTGCCAGGATTCGTTTTTTCATTTTCTCGCCTTCCTCCTGTTATTTTTTGATCTCAGCCCTTCCCGGCCTCCCTTTTCCACATCGTATAACAGTGCTCCGAATTACATGGAAAAAAGCCGGCCGATGGACGAACCGGATCTTTCTCAGGCGCCCGCGTCTGTCAACCCCTCTCCTTCCGCCAAAGAAGATACCGTGATTTTTCACAAGATTTCCAGACTGCAAGATGTCCTAATTGGAAAATTATACCATCTTCTACATTTCTCCGCAACTTAAAAATCACATTTTGTTCACATTCGTAAAAAAACAAACCAATCATATATTTTTACCCTTCCGGCAGGCTATATCCGATACAGTTTTTTTGCGTTCTCCCGGAGGATCAGCTGCAGAATCCGCTCCGCCTGCTCCAGAGTGAATAATTTCTCTTTCACTTTCTCGGCCAGTACTCTGCATATATTGTCTCTTGCCGTCATGGTGTGCCCCGTTACCAGATCCACAGAATGCAGATCATCGCCGTAGGCCAGAATTTTTCCCGCGGGAACTGTCTCCAGCCAGCTCCGCAGGGCGTCTCTGGAATCGGAAGGAGAAATTACATGGGTCCAGCAGAGATCCGCGTATACATTTGGGAACTGTTTCGCCAGCACGCCTAATTCCCGGTAATAGGGATAACCCGCGTGAAAAATATCAAATTTAACGTTCTGATATTCCAGAAACAGATTGGACAGCAGCACCGGATTGGAGGTCTGCAGATAGTTTCCGGCCCCCGCGTGCATGCCGGTATGAATTTGAAATACAGCTCCCCGTTTATTTGCCGCCCGCAGGATTTCATGCATGACAAAATCCTGGTATGCTTTCGGAACCCTGCCGGACATCCGCAGTTCATCCGGCAGGCCGATACGGAAGGAACGGATCACCTGGAACCCCCGGCGCGCTTCCTCATAGTCCGCGAAGGCATAATCCAGGCTTCTGAGATAGGCAAGCCCGGCTTTGAAGCCCACCGCGCCGTTTTCCAGGGCGCGGTCCATGATGACCGGTACCGCCTCTATAATATCATCCAGGGAGTTAACCGGAAAACCGCATTCTTCCTCTATGAGGGAAAGATCTCCTGAATCTTTCGGAAAAATCAGATGATCCATCCGGAACACAGGCCGGAAAAACTCCCTGTCATGCTCCATGCGGATGCCTTTGTACAGGCTGTAATCCGAAACAGCTGCCTGTATATTGCAGATTTCCTTTAAAATCCTGCGGTAAAATCCGGGGCTTTCATGCAGCTTTTTGTACTGTTCATTCAGTTCCAGAATATTATCCGCTGTAATCTTTTCCTTTTTGTACAGTCTCTGGAGGGAAAGCTTCCACATGCGGGCATATCCTGTATTTTCTGTCTGTTTCCAAAAAGGTTCCAGAAGCCTCCAGCGAAAAATCAGATCCCGGCCGCTGTCAAGAATCATCTCCGCATGTTTTTCTGTAAGCCCTGCCGAGCGCAGGTCGTCCAGAAGATAGGCCGGCACCCAGTCCGTGAGAATATCTCCGGAAGCGTTATATTCCGCCTCCACCGGGCACAGATGAGAATGCGTATCGATCAGCGGAATCCCGTCAAATATTTCCATCATTTTCTCCAGCAGCGTCATTGCGCGTTTCCCTCCTTTCTTTTATCCCAGATACTCGGAAGAGCCATCTTCATTTCTTCGAAAATGGCAGAAATACTCGTCCCAGGTCATCCAGGCGTTTTCCGGAGTGTAGGCGTGAGGGAATCCCCGCAGGGCGCTGAAGCGCACCACTGGTGTGTGTTCCCGGTCATACCACACATAGTTGGTATAAATTCCGTTTTTGTATATTTTCGGTTTTTCATAATCCGCTCCGTTTAACCGGCATAATCTCCGCAGCACCTGCTCGTTGGGGCATCCGGCTTCCAGGCTTGCCCCGCAGCCGATATCCTTTTCTCCTTTAAAAAGCCAGGCAGGGCAGACAATATGATGTTCATAGGGTTTCAGCGGCCCGGCCCCAGGGCCGGTATCTCCCTCCGCGAAACCGTTCGGCCCGTACGCGGCAAATGTGGAAGGCATTTTCTGGATCAGCATCTGAACCATGGCAGAGCCGTTGGAATGCCCGGCAGCATAGATTCTGGTGCGATCAATCGGATATTTTTGACACAAAGCTTCGATCATTGCTTTGAAAAACGGAATATCATCCCAGTCGTCCGGCATTTTCATGCCCGCTCCGGCCCAGGCCCGGGTGGCGCACATGCATTCGCCGTACAGATGCATATATCCGTTGGGGTAAACCATAAAAAACCCCCGGGCCTCCGCTACTCTGTGCCATTCGGAATTCTGGGCAAAAAATTCGCCGGAGGTACAGATCCCGTGCAGGCCGATTACCAGAGGGAGTTTTTGCTCCGGATTCTGTCTGTAGGCTGACGGTTCGTATATGTACCAGAATCGTTTTTTTCCTTCTACCGTAAGTTCCATCTTTTTCAGCCCGATCTGATCCAGGCTGGATGCTCTGCGAAGTTTCCTGTTCCCGGTACCGGCCCACCGTTTGCACCGGAGCAAAAAGGAGGTTGCTTCCTCCCAGAACTTCTCCCGGCTCCAGGCTTCCGCCGTCTCCGGGCCGCTGACCCAGACTTCCGCCACAGACTGTTCGTCCGCCAGGGAGATTACCGGGTCAGGATCCGGCTGAAACATGCGGATTCCATCCCTGACGGCGTATTCAGCGGAAACTCTGTCCGCCTGCCGGAAATACCGGCAGGATTCTTCGTCATTCCCCATGATCCACACAGGAATCGGCACCTGCTTTTTCTGAACGTGGGGCTCTCCGTCGGAGGGCAGGTTTCCGGCCGCTTTCCGAAACTCTTCAGACACCGCTGAGTTTCCGGCCAGCACACATCCCGCGAACACACTGCTGTACAGGGATATAAACACATTTCCGGCGTAAGCTCCGTCTTTCAATCCCACCGCGTAACAGGCCGATTCATTCCAGCTGCACAGTTCTCTCCTGTTTATATCCCGGTACGCGGTTCTCCCGTAGGCGAGAATCTCTTCTTCTTTCCATTCCCTCCAGCTTTTTTCCGCGGATTCCAGTACCAGGAACATCAGGGTCTTTTTTTCCGCAATTTCCATGATCCCGCTTTTTTCTATAAAGAATTCCGTATTTTCTCCTCCCGGCGCGAAGAGCAGAATTCCATCTCCAAAGGGCGGAAAACGATCCGGAATATAAACCGCATACCTTCTGTTGACTCCCTCGGCTTTAATAGTTTTATAAAAAAGCCCACGATGCGGCGCCTGGTAGGGATCCTCCGGATCCACAGGTTTCTGCGTGATTTTACTTTCTCCTGAAAGAAAGGAAAGATCAAGCGCCAGACGGTTATATCCGGGATCAAATTCGATTCCATGAAACATATAAATTCCTCCTGTGATAGCCGGAGAGCTGCCGCGCAGCGGCAGCTCTCCTTTGTCTTTGGTGCTCCTTATGAAGTATAGTCAGCAACATTTTCTGCCGTGACTGTGATTACCTCCACATTGATATCTTCTGTGGGCATGTTTCCGTCTCTTGTTTCTGCCAGCGCGTTGTAAAGAGCTTCCGCCTGCAGATTCGGATCCTGATATACCGTCATCTCCATTTCGCCGTCTGCCACAGCTTTCATAGCGTCATCGATCCCATCGATTCCGATCACAGCTGCCTCATCCAGCTTATTGGCTGCTTTCAGGGCCTGTACCGCCCCCAGCGCCGACAGGTCATTGACCGCTACAATGGCGTCAAAGGTTTCAAAGGTCTGGATCCAGTCCTCGGTAATCGTCATGCCTTCGTTCATGGTGTACATACATTCCTGATAAGATAAAATCTCTACATCTCCGCCGTTGTCGGAAAGCCGGTCCCCCAGACCGTCCAGGAATCCTTCTTTTCTGTCAATAGAAGACTGGAATCCGCTGTTGCCGCCCAGGTACAGGATTTTGGCATTCTCCGGCAGATTTTCATAACACCATTCTCCCTGCTGCAGGCCGCAGTCATAATTTGAGATGCCGACCATCACAAAATCTCCTCCGTTTGCCGCCTGGGAAAAGCAAAACACCGGAATTCCCGCTTTGTTTGCCTCTTCAATCTGAGGTACAAGAGATTCCCCGTCATTGGGGCACAGTACCAGGGCGTCCACCTCCTGCACCATAAAATTTGCCACCTGATCGATCTGCGCCTGGCTGTCGTTATTGGCGTCGGCAAGCACTACTTCAAAGCTGCCATCTTCTTCACAGAGTCCGACAAATTTATCCTGCAAAAGCTTCAGGAATGTATCGGAAGCCAGACGGTTGGCAAATCCAATCGTCCAGGTTTCCGCGGATTCCGCGCTTTCCCCGGCCGCGCCGTTTCCCCCCGCGGCGCTGTCACCGTTTTCCCCGCCGCTTTCTCCGCAGCCCGCCAGCAAAACCGTCATAGTGCCTGCCAGTAACCATGCAATCATTTTTCGTCTGTACTTCATTCTTTTCCCTCCTGTCATTTTCATTCTTTATCCTATCGGGGTTTCCCCATAAGGTTCCTTACGCCGATGCTTTCTCCGTTCTGTCGGCCATTGCCTTTTTAATGGCGTTGGCTGACGCGCGTTTTGTCATCACATCCATCAGGACCGCCAGCAGGATGACTATGCCGGAAATAATATCCTGCCAGTAGCTGGTGACATTTTTCAGATTCATCAGATTATTTAAGATTCCTACGATGGCCGCTCCTACTATAGTTCCCATGACATTTCCGGTTCCGCCGTAGATGGATACGCCGCCTACTACCACAGCGGTAATCGCGTCAAAAGCATAACCGACCCCTGCCGAAGGCTGTCCGGAGGAGAGCCGGGACATGAAGATGATAGCCGCGATAGCTGTCATAATTCCATCGTATACATACACAGTGCGGATCACCTTGTCCGCGTCGATGCCGGAGGCGATGGCGGCAGTGCGGTTGCCTCCCACCGCGTAGACTTTCCGGCCAAAACAGGTTTTATTCAGGATAATATAGCTCAGAATCAATACGGCAAACATAATTACAACGGAAATCGGAATCACTCCGAAAATATGTCCCTGTCCGATCACGGTAAAAGCTCCCAGCTGAGAAACCGGATTTCCATTGGTAGCCAGCAGGATCGCGCCGGAGGCAATGGTGTCAATGGCCAGGCCGACGATAAATCCGGGCATAGAAAATTTCGTCACGCAGAATCCGTAAAAATATCCGATCAAAGCGCCCAGGGCAACCCCCGCGATCACCGCCGCCAAAAGATTTTTTGTTCCCACCATGGCGATGCAGGCAGTACATCCGATACAGGCAATCAGGGAATCATAGGCAATATTGATCTGGGCAGTAATCAGTACAAAGGTAGCGCCGCAGCCGATGACAGTTACCACCACAATCTGCCGCAGAACATTGGTAAGGTTTGTCAGCTTCAGAAAATTGGGCGACAGCACCGAGGCCACGATAAAAACAATCACCAGAATTGTTACCACTCCGAATTTATTATAGAACTCCGCGAAGCTGAATTTTTTTCTCTCCTTTTTCATATGTTGTTTACCTCTCTTCCTTCTCATGTAGCCAGACGCATAATCGCTTCCTGATCTGCTTCTTCACGGATCAGTTCTCCGGATATGCGCCCTTCCCGCATGACTATGATCCGGTCGCTCATCCCCAGCACTTCCGGCAGTTCCGAGGAGATCATGATAATTGCCAGTCCCTGTTTCGCGTACTCGCACATCAGCCGGTGTATTTCTGATTTGGATCCCACGTCAATTCCCCTGGTAGGTTCATCCAAAATCAGTACTTTGGGGTTTCCCAGCAGCCATTTCGCGAGAATTACCTTCTGCTGATTTCCCCCGGACAGATTCCGTATCTCCTGTTCCGGGGTGGAAACCTTGATCTGGAATTTTTCAATCATTTTTTCCGCCGTTCTGCTTTCCGCTTTTTTGCTGATAAGACCATGTTTCCTGAATTTTTTTATAAACGGCAGCGTAATATTTTCTCTCGCGGAACGAATAGGGATGATTCCCTCCGCTCTTCGATCTTCTGATACCATGGCGATTCCGGCGGCAATAGCATCTTCTGTCCTGTGAATCTCTGCTTTTTTCCCATTTACGAAGATCTCTCCCGACTGATATTCATCCAGCCCAAAGACCGCCCTCATCACCTCTGAGCGTCCTGCGCCCACCAGTCCGGCAAATCCCAGGATTTCTCCCTCTTTTACGGAGAAGCTTATATTTCTGAACACACCTCTGCTGCAAAGTTCTCTGACTTCCAATACAGTGTCCCCAATAGGCGCCTTCTCCTTCGGAAAAATATTGGAAATTTTTCTTCCCACCATCAGAGATATAATTTTATCGCTGGTATAATCACTGATAGGGCCGGAACTGATCCACGCGCCGTCTCGGATGATGGTTACTTCGTCCGCGATTTCCATAATTTCATCCATTTTATGGGTAATATAAATAATCGCGACTCCCTTCCTTTTCAGATTTCGAATCTGCTCAAATAATATTTCTATTTCATGATCGGAAATAGCCGATGTAGGTTCATCCATAATGATTACAGAAGCATTGCAGCTGATCGCCTTGGCGATCTCCACCTGCTGCTGCGCCGCTATACTGAGCGTATCCATTTTCTGAGACGCTTCAAAGGGCATATTCAGTTCTTTCAGCAATTCGTTGGTATTTTCGTTGAGCTTTTTAAAATCTACAAAACCTTTTCTTTTCTGTGGTTCCCGGCCCAGAAAAATATTTTCCGCGATGGTCATCTGACGGATGGGGTTCATTTCCTGGCGGATCATGGAAATCCCCATCTGAATTGTTTCCATAATCGTCCGCTTTCCTAAAATTTTTCCTTTGTAGACTACTTCCCCCTCTTCCGGGGTATAATCCCCGTTAATGACTTTCATCAGCGTAGACTTGCCCGCGCCGTTTTCTCCGGCAATGGCATGCACTGTCCCGGGACGGATTTTTATGCTCATACCGTCCAGAGCCCGCACCCCCGGAAAAACTTTTACAATATTCCGCATCTCAAGAATATACTCTCCCTGATACACGCTCCTACTGCACCTCCTCTCTGTGATGTCACGATGATCGGTCCGATTCACTGCTTACATCATATTCATTTTTCCGTTTTTGAACAACTAACATAGATTGGGAAAAGTGGACTTTTTTTAGATCTTTACAGCAAAAGAAGGACCTTGGGCTTATTATTCACCCTTGGTCCTTCTTTGTTTTGAGCTATGCTTTTTTTACAGCCCCTTTGACTACGCCTGGAGTATATCTGTAATTCGGATACACCGGCCGCTAATTCCGGAATAGGTCCGGTCGCTTCTGGCAATAAGCACCAGCGCGGTTCCCCGTCCGGCCAGCAGGGAAAGATATTCTTCCACATCACTTCGCAGACTCATATCCGCGCTGTCAAAAGGATCCGCGCAGACAAGAACTGCCGGCGCGTAAAAAATCCACCGGAACCATACCAGCTTTTGGGTCTCCCCAGGGCTTAATTCAGATAGCTTCCGCTCTGAAATATCACGGCCGAATATTTTCCGGATGTATTCCCGAACACTTTGACGGCATTTTTTATCTGACCAGAGTCCTTTTCGAATGCACCCTCTCGCGATGCAGAAATTATCATATACATTCAGATTATAAAATAGGGATCCAAGATATGGGGGTTCCATCACCACCAGCGACTGTTTCGGTCCGTTTGCCGCTCCTTTTGCCTGATACTTGTTTCTTCCGATCCATATTTCCCCGCTTTTCTGTTGTATTTCCCCCTTAAAAAGGGCAATCAGTTTTTCAGACGCTCGCCAATCGGGAACCTGAAGGATCACTGTCTCCCCTGCCTGCACAGAAAAATTCAGTTCCGGAAGCCCCGGGAGATTAACATGCTCCAGGGAAAAGATCTTTTTCCCGGATTTTTCGGCAGCCGCAGATGTTTCTTTTGCCTTCGGACTCAAATACAGCTTCAAAAGTTTCTGTCTTATTTGTTCTTCACACAGAAAGCTGCCTATGGTTTTTCCGCCTGACAGCACAGAAATTTTGTCTGTAAGGAAAAACAGCCGGTTTATGTTCTGATCAAAAATTAAAACAGCACATTCATGACTTCTGTAACGGCAAAGGTATCGTTTCAGCGCTTGAAGTTCTTCCTCTGAAAGATAAATACTGCGAAGATCCAGAAGAATGATTGGATGTTTCAGAAGCCAGGCCTTCAATATTTCTAATTCAATTCTCTGTACAATATCCAGTTTCTTTACCGGCGTGTCAACGGACAGACGTATTCCGAACAAATCCATATATTTTCTCAGTTTAAATTCACTTTCTTTTTTTCTGAAAAAAATATTTGTTTTCCGCTGAATGGCGAACATATTCTGCGCAATGGTGAGATTGGGAATCAAAGCTGCCTTTGAGCTGACCACAGTAACCCGCTCTTTCAGAGCCGGCAGATTTTCCGGCTCCCGAAGCAGCGTTTCTTTGAGATACACTCTTCCATAATCTATTTTTTTACGTCCGCTGACAATTCCCAGCATATTCTCAAGATCCGGATGGTTATCTGACAGAATTCCCATAATGTCCCCGGCAAAAACCCGGAGAAAAATGGAATACATGGATTTCTGCCCTCCGCTGAAACATATTCCATTTTCAATGCTCAGAAGTTCTTTTTTCATAGATATTCCTCGTCAGAACAGGACATTTCACCTGAACGGTACATCCAATCCCCTGCTGCGCGAAAACTGTCAATCCATATTCATCTCCGAATAACAGTTTCATGCGCACATTCACATTGTTCAGAGCTATGCCGCCCTTCCTTTTCTGCCCGGCCATTAAAACTCCCGGACTGTGCAGCAGCCGGTTCAGACGGTCCGTTTCTTCCTGCGTCATGCCCACGCCGTCGTCCGACACCAGCAGAAGGACTTTCTTTTCTGTCTGTATAACTTTTACCGTAACGGTTCCCATAGATGCTTTTTTCTCTAATCCATGGCAGATGGCGTTTTCCACCAGGGGCTGCAGCGTCATTCGGGTAATATAATAGTCATTTACTTCCGGATCCGCGTCAGATAAATCCACATTCAGTTTCAGCTTTGGCCCGAAACGATACTGCTGAACCTGAAAATAATCCCTGACATTGCAGATTTCCTCCCCAATGGTGGCGTATTTGTCCAATTCAGAAATCGAATAGCTTAAAAACAGGGATAAGGATTCCATGGTCTGCGCCAGCTCTGTCATGCCTGCCCTCAAGGCATCTCCCCGGATCGCATCCAGAGTATTATAAAGGAAATGAGGATTCATCTGATTTTGCAGGGCAATCAGCCTGGATTGTTCCACTGACAGCTCCAAAAGTTTTTTTCTGTCTACAACAGAGTCAAACTGCCGGATCATTTCCAGATACCCTTCTGATACAGGAAGCTGACTTTGGAGTACACTCTGATCTACATATCCTTTTCCAAAATCGTCCATAGCCTTTTCTGTTTTTTTAAATGGACAGAAGACCCATCTCCAGAAAACAACTGACAAAAGCGCAGCCGCTCCAAAATGAAATATTAAAAAAGCTGTACCCTCCGCAAAAGCAGTATGGGGCAGAAACAGCAGAGCAAGAACTCCGTCCAATATCCATAGAAGGAGCAGTCCCGCCGCGAATATTTTCAAACGACCCCCTAACGTTTTCATAATATCTTACCTCACCCGTAAAGTTTTCTGTATTTGGCTGCTGTAAGACCTACTTTTTTCTTAAACACCCGCATAAAATATTTTTCATCTTTGTATCCCACGCACCAGGCCACCTCCGAGACAGAAAATTCATTCTGAAGCAGCAGCTCTTTTGCTTTTTCTATTCGTATATCCGCAAGATACTCTGTAAATGTCTGCCCTGTCTCTCCTTTAAAGACAGTAGAAAAGTAGGCCGGATTCAGTCCTGCCTTACGGCTTACCTCTTCCAGGGTCAATTCCTCCGCGAAGTGCTGCAGGATATACTGTTTTGCGTCCCGGACAGGTTTCCGGTTCAGGAGTTCCCTGTTTTTTCTGATCTCACCAAACAGATGCTCTACGGTTTCTTTCGCAAACCGATGCATTTCCGTCAGGCTGCCGCACATACGGAGCCGGATAGAAGCCGTTCTATAGTCATCCGCCAGTTCCGCGGACGGATCTATTTTCCGGATCATATCCCCAACCATGGAAAACATTTTTTCATAGGCTTCATACAGTTTCCATCCCTGCCCAAACAGCTGCTTTCCTTTGCATTGTTCCGAAACCTGTTCCATGACATCAAAAACTTTTTCATGATTCAGGCACTCCGCCGCATTTTTAAAATCTCTCTGCATCCCATATGAAAAAAACTCATGTACAGAACCGTCTCTCTCTTCCCCACCGGCAAAAATAATGTCCGCCTTTTCCATCCACAGACGATCCCATACCAGTTTCTGAGCCTGGAAAGACAGACGGTACAGATCACGGAACTGTCCTGAGCCGCCCGCCCCTATTGCCGCGCGAACCTTCATGGTCTGATCGCTGACGGCATGAATATTCCGGATAATATGCCGAAGTGCGTTTTTAAAATTTTCTGACTGTATGTCCGCCCCCTCTACAATACAGAGAATCAGATCCTTATTTACAGCCATATAGGGCCAAAATCCGATTTTTTCCATTTCCCTGCGGATCATCTGCATCGTTCTTTTCCCCAATACAGAAAGATTCTCCGTAAGATTCTGACTGGTCCATATGTCCATCTTGACAGCGAAGGCTGTTACAGTTCCACCGCTGAAGGTACAATGAAATTCTTCGTTGACTTTTTCATAGGAAACCGGATAATCCTCTTCTGTCTGATGTTCCAGCAGTTCCCGGACAAACCCGCCCTGGCGGAGACTGCTTACATTACGGGAGATTTCCTGTTTCTTGTTTCTCTTTTCAATAATTTTTTTTAGAGCCTCATTTAACTCTGCCCTGCGGATCGGCTTCAGAAGATAATCTTCCGCTTCATTTTGCAGAGCATCCCTGACATATTCAAAATTTCTGTACCCGCTGACAATAAGGAAATTAATATCTCTTTTTGCTTCCTTGATTCTGCGCAGCAGAGAAAGCCCGTCCAATTCCGGCATGCGTATATCCGCGATTACGATGTCCGGGGCTGATTCCTCCACAGCCTTTACCGCCTCCAGTCCGTTGTGAACCATGGAAACCAGCTGAAGATCCATTTTTTCCCAGTCTACAAGACTTTCTATCAACTGACAGACTTTTATCTCGTCATCCGCAATCAGTACTTTATACATCTGAACAACCCCTCCTCTTTCCGGGAGCTACAGCCGCAGTCCCTTCACATCCTTGATCCTGCTTAAAATCACATGGCTTTCCAGCCGGATCACGCCCGGCAGCCGGTCCATCTCCTCCCGGATCAGCCGCTCCATTTCCTCCTGTCCCGCTGCCACCGCATGGACATGGAGCCGGCAGTTTCCCGTCATCCGGTAGATCTGCGTCACCGCTTCGTTGGCGCAGAGCTGTTCCGACACCTCCTCCAGGGCCTCCGGCCTGGTTTCAATATCGAAATAACAGGATACAGCGCCGCTGATTTTCTGGGGATTGACTACCGCCGTGTATTCCTCGATTATTCCGCTCTCCTCCATTCCCTGGATTCTGGCCTTTACGGCCACCCGGGAGAGCCCTACCCTCTCCCCGATCTCTGAATAGGAAAGCCTGGCGTTCTCGATCAGAAGGCTCAGGATTTTCTGATCCAGTTCATTCAGTCCGTCCAGAAACATGTAACCACTCCTTTTGAAAGTATGATATTGACATTTGTATGTTTCAGAAATAAAATAATTACGATTCGATAGATTCAATTTATCACAGTGAAAGGAAGATGGCAATCATGAATGTTGAACTGACCCAGGGACCGATTTTCCGCCGGCTGATCCGTTTTGCCCTGCCCCTGATGCTGGGCAACCTGCTGCAGCAGCTTTACAATGTGGCAGATACTCTGATCGTAGGACGTTTTGTGGGCTCCGACGCTCTGGCGGCGGTGGGTTCCGCCTATACGCTTATGACCTTTCTCACCTCGGTGCTTCTGGGGCTTTCCATGGGCAGCGGCGCCGTATTCTCCATCCGGTACGGAGAGGGCGACCAGGAGGGGCTGAAAGCCGGAATCTTTCATTCCTTTCTCCTGATCGGCGCTGTGGCGGCAGTGATGAATTTCATTGTCTTCCTTTTTATCGATCCCATTATGGGCCTTCTTCAGGTTCCTTCCGATGTATATCCCCTTATGAGAGAGTATCTCTGGATCATATTTGCCGGGATCCCGGCTGTTTTTCTGTACAATTATTTTGCCTCCCTGCTGCGGGCCGTGGGAAATTCTGTCACGCCCCTGATTTTTCTGGCGGTTTCCGCTCTCCTGAATATAGGCCTGGACCTGCTTTTTGTGGTAGGTTTTCAATGGAGCGTGGCAGGGGCCGCTTTTGCCACAGTACTCTCCCAGTATGTGTCCGGCGCCGGCATACTGATCTACACCATGGCCCGCTTTCCGGAACTGCGGCTTCAGCGCCGGCATCTGCGGTTCCGGAGTTCCGTAATGAAAGAAATTGCCAACCTCTCCTTTCTCACCTGCATTCAGCAGTCTGTCATGAATTTCGGCATTCTGATGGTGCAGGGGCTGGTCAACAGTTTCGGCTCTGTTATTATGGCCGCTTTCGCCGCGGCGGTAAAAATTGACTCCTTCGCCTATCTGCCGGTACAGGATTTCGGAAATGCCTTTTCCACCTTTGTAGCCCAGAACTATGGAGCAAGAAAACCCGGGCGGGTCTTTGCAGGATTCCGCTGCGCGGTTCTCACCTCAGTGCTTTTCAGCTTGGGAGTCAGCGCCGTGGTATTTCTGTTTGCCCGCCCTCTGATGCATATTTTTGTAGATCCCTCGGAAACCGCTATTGTGGCGGCAGGCGTGGAGTATCTGCGGGTGGAAGGAAGCTTTTACTGGGGCATCGGCATTCTCTTTTTGCTGTACGGATTTTACCGGGCTGTGAAAAAGCCCATGATGTCCATTGTTCTCACTGTGATCTCCCTGGGCCTGCGGGTTGCCCTGGCCTACACTCTGTCTTCCGTTCCGTTTCTTGGCGTCACTGGCATCTGGATGTCCGTTCCCATCGGCTGGGCCGCGGCGGATCTCACGGGACTCCTCTGCTACCTCCGCTGCCGGAAAACCCTTCTGCCGGAGGAGAACTCCCGCTCCTCCGGAACCGTTTCTTAATACCGAATGCGGAAGGTTCTTCCCGCCAGCCGGTAAACAAGCGCGCAGGCAGCCCCGCAGTATCCCAGGCAGAAGACCACCGAGAGGATTCCGAACAGCAGCGGCGGCACCTCCACCTGCAGCAGCAGAAAGCAGAGCAGATAGGTGGCCCAGACTGCCAGCCGGTAGGTTCCGCTTTTCAGTTCTGTACTGGCGGTGTAGGGCTGGAGCAGGTAGTACAGAGTCAGATAGTGAACGGAAAAGAATACACTCATAGCCAGAATCGAGGCCGGGTACAGCAGATAATACAGGACTTGTCCCGTTCCCCCGGAAAGATACAGAATCAGGGGCATCCCTGCCGCCAGCACCGCCGCCGGCAGCAGATTGACTCCAATGATCCCCAAAAGCCGCAGGCGGAACAGCCGCAGAATAAAAGCCGGTTTCTTATAAAAGGAATAGGTCAGCATGCTTCTGTCGCAGTTCATAAACAAAGCCTGGGTAAAGGCAGTGCCCCGATTGACCGTGTACATAATAAAGGCAAACCAGGGAAGGGCTTTCAGGAGCAGGCCATTCAGGGCGAGGGCAGCTTCCCGGCTGATGAGGGAGGCTCCCGCCGCTCCCAGGGACGCCGCCGCCAGAATGCCCGCCATCCGCTTGGCGGATTTCCAGAGGATCTTCCGGTGCCGTTTCATAAACAGCTCCTGAAAGCCCGCGAATCCTTCCTTTTGCGTGGTCATTCCCCCTTCTTTGCTGATGTTTTTCCGGTTCTGTTCCAGCACCGCGGTCTGTACAGACTGCTTCACATCCACCGCGCATCTCTTCTGTGCCAGAAGCATCTGATACATCGCGCGGTACTCTGTAAAACCGGCAATTTTTATAATTCCAAAAATCCCGGGAACCAGGGAGAAAAGCGCAAGGGCGCCGTACAGGGGAAACGGCAGGCAAAGCCCCAGGGCCGGAAGAGCGTAGGCGGCTCCCAGCAGGATTCCCGTAAGGCCCCAGGCCAGGCCCGGGGGCAGATTTTCGTTGCTGCAGACCCCTGTCTTCTCGTACCGCCGCAGAAACAGTCCGGCGGCCGCCAGTTTTACGGACAGTATGTGCAGGGGCGCCAGCAGGCAGACCCACAGGGGCAGGCCTCTGCTGAAGCTGATCCAGAGCAGCACGGGCAGAAAACTCAGGCCCGTCCGCAGCAGCGTGTAGCCGTAATCCGTCAGAGTATACTTCCGGGCATCCATGCGCATGAGTATCATGGCATAGTATTTATCATTGGTGGGGTTAAACAGATACGTGTTCATATAGGCGCCGATGAGGGTCAGAAAAAATAAAAGGTGGGCGTAAATCTCCGGCCCGTTTTCCTTTCCGTACAAGTTTCCGGCCCATACCACCATAAGGAGCAGGTAGAGAAGCTTTCCCAGCAGAGCGCCCGCTATCTCCCAGAAAATGGACAGCACCAGACCCAGGCGCTTCAGCCCCCTGCTCTGATAGAGGCGGAGGGGAAGCAGACGTTTTACCAGAGGGATCTGCTTCAGCGAAAACAAAATGGTATTTACCCGATATGTATTTTTCAATGAAAAGGCAATGCGGAAGATTTTAAACATGTCCTTCCTCCCTCAGCATCTCAAGGATGCGCTCCCGGAACTCCTTCTGGTCCAGGTTTTCCCGCCGGATCTCCTCCAGAATCCCCTGATTCAGCACAACAATCTCATCGCAGAGATCCAGGGCCAGTTCCATGATGTGGGTGGAGAAGATCAGGATCCGCTCCTGTTTCTGGGAGCGGAGCAGCTGTTTCATTTCCTCCGCCGCCACCACGTCCAGGGAGGTGAGCGGTTCATCCAGCAGCAGAATGGAGGGCCTGGCAATGATCTGTACCAGCATCTGCATCTTGTTTTTCATGCCGTGGGAATAGTCTTTCAGCAGCCGGTCCCGATCCTCCGGCGCGATGCCCACCTGATCAAAATACGCGTCGATGGTCTTTGGCCGGCGGATGCTGTCCCGGTTGATTTCCATAAAAAACTTCAGAAATTCCCGGCCGGTGAGAAATTCCGGCACCGCCGGGGTGGAGAGCACATATCCCATTTCTTCCGGCAGCACTTCTCTCTCCTTTCCCTCTTCCCGGATAAAAAACCTGCCGCCGTCCGCCTTCATATCCCGGTTCAGACAGTTAAACAGAGTAGTCTTTCCGGCTCCGTTTCTCCCAAGAAGCCCGTAAATTTTCCCGCTCTCAAAAGTAAAGCTCACATCCCGCAGCACCTGCTTTTTTTCAAAATGTTTCTCCAGATGTTCGATGACAAATTCCATGAAGTCCTTCTCCCATACTTTTTTCTGATTATACTGAATTATCTGTTTTTCGTCAAACAGAAAGAACGCATCCGCCTTTCCGCCTGCCGATGCGTTCCTTCCCGGTACCCCGGTTTCAGAAAGAAGCCGGGGTTTTGCCGTACATGGATTTGTCGAATTCCGGATTAAAATAATAGTAGTTCCGGCTGTCCAATTTTTCTTTTACCTTTTCCAGAGCTTCCCCGAACCGCTGGAAATGAACGATCTCCCGGGTTCTCAGAAACTTCAGAGGCTCCCTTACCTCCGGGTCCTCGATCACCCGCAGAAGGTTATCATACACAGTTCTGGCTTTCTGCTCTGCCGCCAGATCCTCGGTCAGATCTGTCAGCGCGTCCCCTTTGGACTGAAATTCTACCGCCGAAAACGGCAGGGCAGAAGCCGCCTGGGGCCAGATTCCCGCGGTGTGGTCAATATAGTAGGCGTCAAATCCAGCCGTCTTTGCCTGCTCCGGGGTAAGATTTTTGGTCAGCTGGTAAACCATGGCGCAGATCATCTCCATATGGGCCAGCTCCTCTGTGCCGATGTCTGTCAGCAGACCTCCCACGGCTTTCACCGGCATAGAATACCGCTGAGCCAGGTACCGCATGGAAGCGGACAGCTCTCCGTCCGGCCCTCCGTACTGGCTGATAATCAGCTGGGCGGTCTTGGGACAGGTTTTGGTAATTTTTACGGGAAACTGCAGCCGTTTTTCATAATACCACATGATCGCATCCTCCTTCCCAAGGCATAGGACCCGCCAGCCAGCAGAACCCTTCCTCTGTTTTGTCACATTCTGCGGCACAGCTTCTGGTCAGAGGATAAAACTGCTCCGCGAAGCAGCCCATGAGCTGCTCTTTCTCACGGCTTTTTTCACGGTACAGCTGGGCCGCTTCCCGGTCATCCTGGTGGGTGTCCAGATACAGGGTCAGATCATCCAGGACAAATCCTGTCTGCCGGATTTTAGTCAGAAGCCTGTCTCTCTCGGTCTGCTCCTGGCTCTTTCCGGGAAAATACAGGGTTTCCGCCGCAAAAAACGGCTTGTCCAGATCCGGAAAAATGGTTCCCTGTTCCAGAGCCTTGGCGTCATCGTACCGCCTTCCCCATTTCTGAACCGGAACCGAAGCCATGGCCAATGGTGTTTCTTCCATAATAAATAAACCCCCTTTCCTGCGGATCCGCGAAACTGCCGAAACAGTTCCGCCTTTTTAGTATCCGCAGAAAAAGAGGGTTTATGGTGTAAAATCATGGCATTTATGACTCGCTCTGCTGATTGATGTAATTGACCAGACCTTCCGCTTTGATGATTTTCTGCATAAACGGCGGAAATGCCTGACCTTTGTATTCCGTTCCTCTGGTTCTGTCATAGATCATGCCGGAATCGAAATCAATCTCCACCTCATCGCCGTCCTGGATATCTCTGGCCGCTTCCGGACACTCGATAATAGGAAGGCCGATATTAATGGAGTTTCGATAAAAAATCCTGGCAAAGGTCTCGGCAATTACACAGCTGACCCCGGCGGCCTTAATGGCGATGGGCGCATGTTCTCTGGAAGATCCGCAGCCGAAATTTTTGTTGGCCACAATAATGTCGCCCTTCTGAACCTTCTTTATAAATTCTTTATCAATATCCTCCATGCAGTGGGCAGCCAGCTCCGCCGGGTCTGAGGAGTTCAGATACCGGGCGGGGATGATCACGTCTGTGTCCACATTGTCTCCATACTTAAATACTCTTCCTTTTGCCTGCATTTGACGCCTCCTTACTCTCCAAGCTCTGCCGGAGCGCTGATTTTTCCGGTTACCGCGCTGGCCGCCGCTGTTGCCGGGCTGGCCAGATACACTTCTGAGTCCACATGGCCCATACGTCCCACAAAATTCCGGTTGGTGGTGGAAACGCAGCGTTCTCCGGCTGCCAGAATGCCCATATAGCCTCCCAGACAGGGACCGCAGGTAGGTGTGCTGACTACCGCTCCCGCTTCGATAAAGATCTTCAGCAGTCCCTCTTCCATAGCCTGCAGATAAATCGCCTGGGTTGCCGGGATCACAATGCAGCGGACTCCTTTTTTCACTTTGCGGCCTTTGAGAACAGCCGCCGCGGTCCGCAGATCCTCCATGCGGCCGTTGGTGCAGGAGCCGATAACCACCTGGTCGATCTTTACATCCTCGGTGATCTCATCGATGGTCTTTGTATTCTCAGGCAGATGGGGGAAGGCTATAGTGGGCTTCAGCTGGCTGAGGTCAATGGTGTATTCCTCCTCATAGATCGCGTCCGGATCCGCCTCATAGATCTTATAGCTTCTGGAAGAATGCTCTTTCATGTAGGCTTCCGCCTTCTCATCCACCGGGAAAATGCCGTTTTTGCCTCCGGCTTCAATGGCCATGTTGGCGATGGTGAAACGGTCGTCCATAGACAGGCTCTTCACTCCCTCGCCCACGAATTCCATGGATTTATACAGGGCTCCGTCCACGCCGATCCTGCCGATGATGTGCAGGATCACGTCCTTTCCGCTGACCCATTTGGGCAGGCTTCCCGTCAGGTTAAATTTAATGGCGGAGGGAACCTTGAACCAGGCTTTTCCGGTAGCCATGCCCGCTGCCATATCCGTGCTGCCCACACCGGTGGAAAAAGCTCCCAGGGCGCCGTAGGTACAGGTGTGAGAATCCGCTCCGATCACCACATCTCCGGCCACCACCAGTCCTTTCTCCGGCAGCAGCGCGTGCTCGATGCCCATCTCTCCCACATCGAAATAATTGGTGATCTCATGGGCGCAGGCAAACTCCCGGACACACTTACAGTGCTCCGCGGATTTAATATCCTTGTTGGGAATAAAATGATCCATTACAAGGGCGATCTTGTCTTTGTCAAATACTTCCTTTTTGTTGAATTTATCCATCTCGTGGATGGCCACCGGGGAAGTGATATCATTTCCCAGAACCAGATCCAGCTTTGCCTCGATGAGCTGGCCGGCCTCCACCTGATCCAGGCCTGCCGCAGCCGCCAGGATCTTCTGCGTCATTGTCATACCCATATCTCTTTTCCTCCTGTTGCCTTCATATTCTGGTTGCCATTCTATCACAGAGTAGGATATAATACAAATACATATTTATCATATTTGCTATAATTTTAAATTATGAGTCGCCCGACAAATGGGCATGAGACACGCCATAAAGTCATGCTTGCCTGCGCCAGCGCAGCCCGCATGACCTTTTGCCGCTTGTCTCAAATGATAGGAGGCTTCCATGGAACAGAATCTGTCTCAGTATTATATTTTTTATACCGCGGCCCAATGCGGCAGCATTTCCCGGGCCTCCCGGGAACTGTACATCAGCCAGCCTGCCGTCAGCAAAGCCATCCAAAAGCTGGAGCAATCCCTGAACACGGTGCTTTTCCGCCGGGAGGCCAGAGGCGTGTCCCTGACGGAGGAGGGCCGGCTGCTGTACCGCCATGTGCGGGAAGCTTTTCATTCCCTGGATGAAGCGGAGCAGACCCTGGCCAGAAGAAAAAAACTCGGCATTTCCCACCTGCGTCTGGGGGCCAGCGCCACACTCAGCAGATACGTGCTTCTGCCCTTTCTGCAGCGCTTTATCCGGGCGTATCCTCATGTGAAAATTACCATCGCCTGTCAGTCTACGTACCGGACCCTGGAACTGCTCCGGGAAAAAAAGATCGATCTGGGCCTGGTTGGCCGCCCCGGTTCCCTGAAAGGCTGCGAGTTTCTTCCCCTGCAGTCCATCCAGGATACCTTTGTGTCCACAGACACCTACCTGTCAAATCTGTCGCTCAGGGAAAAGGACAGCAATCTTTTTCACACCGCGGTTTTTATGATGCTGGACGAAGAAAACATCACGCGGCAGTTTGTCAACGATGCTCTGCGGGAACAGGGGATTGAGCTGAAAAATGTCCTGGAAGTGACTTCCATGGATCTGCTGATTGAATTCGCGAAAATCGGCATGGGCGCCGCCTGCGTGATCCGGGAATTTGTCCAAAAGGAGCTGGACCAAAAAGAACTGCTGGAAGTCCCCCTGGGGATCGCCTTTCCACCCAGGGAAATCGGCTTCGCCTGCCTGAAAGAGTCTATGGATCTATCGCCTGTGCGGGAATTTCTGGCGCTTTCCGGCGCCGGTGAAAAGCCCGCAAAAAAACCGGCCTCAGGCAAAGCCTGAGAACCGGTTTTCCTGCGCCCGGAGGCGGGACATTCCATCAGTTGTTGATCAGTTTGTCCTCGTCGCTCCAGCTGTACAGTTTTCTTACTTCTTCTCCCACGATCTCGGAGGGATGCTCCTGGGCTTTTCTGCGCAGGGCGCGGAAGTGAGCCTGACCGCCTGCGGGAGACATCTCCAGCAGGAAATCCTTGGCGAAGGTTCCGTCCTGGATATCGGAAAGGATCTTCTTCATGGCCTTCTTGGTCTCCTCTGTGACAATCTTGGGTCCGGTGATGTAGTCGCCGTACTCAGCGGTATTGGAGATGGAGTATCTCATGCCCTTGAAGCCGGACTGATAGATCAGATCCACGATCAGCTTCATCTCATGGATGCACTCGAAATACGCGTTTCTGGGATCGTATCCTGCCTCTACCAGGGTCTCGAAGCCTGCCTGCATCAGAGCGCAGACACCGCCGCAGAGAACTGCCTGCTCGCCGAACAGGTCGGTCTCCGTCTCCACCCGGAAGGTAGTCTCCAGCACGCCGGCGCGGGCGCCGCCGATGCCCAGGGCATAGGCCAGAGCCAGATCCTTGGCTTTGCCGGTATAATCCTGCTCTACGGCAACCAGACAGGGAACGCCTTTTCCTGCTTCATACTCGCTTCTCACGGTATGTCCGGGTCCTTTGGGAGCGATCATGGTCACATCCACGTAGGGCGGCGGAACGATCTGGCCGAAATGGATGGCAAAGCCGTGAGCGAACATCAGCATGTTGCCCTCCTCCAGGTTGGGCTCAATGTCCTTTTTGTACATTGCGGCCTGCTTCTCATCGTTGATCAGAATCATGATAATATCCGCCTGCTTTGCTGCCTCTGCCGCGGTGTAGACCTTCAGGCCCTGAGCTTCTGCCTTGGCCCAGGATTTGCTGCCCTCGTAAAGGCCCACAATAACATCACAGCCGGAATCCTTCAGGTTCAGCGCATGGGCGTGTCCCTGGCTTCCGTAGCCGATGATAGCGATCTTTTTTCCTTCCAGTAAAGAAAGGTTGCAGTCTTCCTGATAAAAAATCTTTGCTGCCATTTGTATTTCCTCCACTATGTCTAAAATCTATTGTTAAAAGGCTCTGCCTTTTAGCAAGCTGCTGCCGCGCCGCCTCTTTTACAGATAGCGGACATCGTCCATTCCCCTGGACAGGCCGGTAATGCCGGTTCTGGCAAGTTCCAGGATCTCATGGCCTTCCAGAAGCTTCAGGAAGGCGTCCAGTTTGCTCTGAGCCCCGGTCAGCTCAATAATCAGGGACTCCGGTCCCACATCCACAATCTTGGCCCGGAAAATACTGGCCACGGACATAATGCTCTGGCGCTCCATGGCATTGGCTTTTACCTTCACCATGATCAGCTCCCGGTTTACGCTTTCCTTTGGCTGAAGCACCTTGATATCGATTACATCCACCAGCTTTGCCAGCTGCTTGGTGATCTGCTCCAGAACCAGATCGTCCCCGGTAGCTACCACCGTCATCCGGGAGTACCTGGGATCCGCCGTCACTCCTACTGTCAGGCTGTCAATGTTGTAGCCCCGGCGGCTGAACAGGCCGGACACACGGCTTAAAACACCGGAAGTGTTATCTACCAGCAGGGATAAAATTCGCTTTTTCATAACGCATACCAACTTTCCTGATACTGTCGTATCAATTCTTTTCACAGGGGGACTGTTTTCGGAGAAATATCTTTCCCGACAGTCAACTCTTTTTCTATTCTACTCTGTCAGAATTTGTTTGTCAACGAAAACCGGCTTACGCTCAGGCGGCAAGCCGGTTTCGAACTCATCTCTGTGTCTGCCTGATTTACGATGTATTATACCGCAATTTTTCCGGCAGAAAAAGGGATAAAACAGAAATTTTTTTGGATTTTTCACAGTTTTTTTGTTATCTTTGCATAAGACAGCTTTATTTTTTATCCTCAGGACATCACAGTTCCCCGGGCATTTTCCAGGCGTGATGGTCGGTGTGGAGCAGATGATGGGCCCGCTCGCTTAAGGGCTGCCCCAGGAAATCCGCGTAGCACTGTTTAATGGAGGGATTCTCGTGGGAGAACCGCAGCTGGCTCTGACGGTCCAGGCGGTACAGGATTTCGCCCCGCTCCGGAGCCATTTCGTACCCGTCATGGATGGGCTGTCCTCCGCCGCCTACGCAGCCGCCGGGACATGCCATCACCTCCACAAAGTCGTAGGATACTTTTCCCTTTTTCAGTTTCTTCAGCAGCTTTCTGGCGTTTCCAAGGCCGTTGACCATAGCCACCTTTAAGGTCTGGCCGGCCAGATCGAACTCTGCCTCCCGCCATCCCTGCATGCCTCTGACCTGGCGGAAAGCATCCGGATCCGGATTCTTCCCGGTTACAAAATAGCTGGCTGTCCGCAGCGCCGCCTCCATGACGCCGCCGGTCGCTCCGAAAATGACTCCCGCGCCGCTTCCCAGACCCAGAGGCATATCCAGTTCTTCTTCTTTCAGCCCCTGGGGAATAATGTGGGCGGCCTTGATCATCCGGTCGATCTCCCTGGTGGTCAGCACCACGTCCACATCCTGTCCGGCTCCGGCGTCATTCATCACCGGCAGAGCGCACTCCTGCTTTTTGGAAATGCAGGGCATGATGGAAACGCTGAAAATGCGGTTGGGATCCACGTTCAGAATCTTGGCGTAATAACTCTTGGCGATGGCTCCGAACATCTGCTGAGGGGATTTCGCGGTGGAGACCTGATCTACAAATTCAGGGAAATAGCCTTTCACAAAACGCACCCATCCCGGACAGCAGGAGGTAAACATGGGGAATTTCTCATGGTCTTTATTTTTCAGTTTTTCCAGAAACTCGCTGGCTTCCTCCATGATAGTGAGGTCCGCGGAAAAATCCGTGTCAAATATATAATCGAATCCCACCTGGCGCAGGGCTGCCGCCAGCCGTTTTACTGTGGCAAACTCCGGCTTCAGCCCCAGATCCTCGCCCCAGGCAGCCCGCACTGAAGGCGCGATCTGCACTACAACGATCTTCTCCGGATCGTCCAGAGCGTCCCAGACCTTTCCGGTATCATCCCTCTCAATGAGAGCTCCTACCGGACAGTGGGTCAGGCACTGTCCGCAGAGGGTACAGTCTGACTCCTCCAGCCGCAGGACATTTTTCACATCCACGGTTGCCCTGGATCCGGTATTCACCACATCCCAGATGCTGCAGGTCTGTACCTTGTCGCAGACCTGGATACAGCGCATGCACTTGATGCATTTCGTGTAGTCCTTAATCAGGGGGAATTTTCTGCTGCCCTTCTGGAAGGGAATCTGCTTGTCAAAGGGCACCATCCGGATATCCATCTCGCTGGCCAGCGTCTGCAGAGAACAATTTCCGTTTCTCACACAGAGGGCGCAGTTCACATCGTGCTGGGACAGCAGAAGCTGCAGGTTGTTTCTGCGCACTTTCCATACCTTCCTGCTGTTGGTGCGGATGACCATCCCCTCTCTCACCGGATTGTTGCAGGCAGTAAATAATTTTTCATATCCCTCGATCTCCACCATGCAGATCCTGCAGGCTCCGATCTCATTGAGATTTTTCAGATAGCAGAGGGTCGGAATCTTGATTCCCACACTGGCTGCCGCTTCCAGAATCGTTGTATTTTCCGGAACATTCACTTCTCTTCCATCAATTATCAGTTTTACCATTCCCGTACCCTGCCTCCTTTAAACACTCCATAGCCAAAGTGGTCGCACCGCAGGCAGCGCCCGGATTCCTGACGCGCTTCCTCCTCCGTCATTCCACATTCCATCAGTTTGAAGTCTTTGATCCGCAAAGCGGCCTCCCGTTCTTTCAGATTGATGCGTCCGCAGCTTCTCCGGTCGTCCAGACGAACCGGCGGGATCTCCACATCGTTGCGGACCTTATGGCTGAAGCCCAGGTACTCATCGATGTTGGCGGCCGCCACTTTTCCGGCGGCAATGGCCCGGATGACTGTGGCGGGCCCGGTTACGCAGTCTCCTCCGGCGAACACGCCTTCTGTATTCTTAACGCCGCTCCAGTCCAGAGCCTCAATGGCCCCCCGGCGGATGGGAATTCCGTATTCGCCGAATTTCAGGGAATCGATGCCCTGTCCCACGGCTACCAGGACGATCTCACAGGGGATCCGCACTTCCGGTTCCGAAGAATTTACCGGCTTGGGACGTCCGTCCTGAATGGGGCCTACGATCTGGGGTTTTACCCACAGAGCCGCCACGCGTCCCTGGTCATCCTTTTCGATCCGGATGGGCGCGTGAAGATCCAGAACCTCGCAGCCCTCCGCGACAGCGCCCTCTACTTCCTCAGGAAGCGCCGTCATATCCACTTTTCTCCGGCGGTAGGCAATGGTCACGGACTTTGCTTTCAGCCGCACGGCAGACCGGGCCACATCCATAGCCACGTTGCCGCCTCCTACCACAACGACCCGCTTTCCGGAGAAATCCGGCATATCATAATCTCCGATGCTCCGGAGCATTTCTACCGCGGAAAGAACTCCCTGGGCATCTTCGCCCTCAATGCCGATTTTCCGGTCCACATGGGCGCCGATGGCCACATACATGGCATCGCAGTTTTCCCGGAGTTCCTTAATGGGGATATCATCTCCCACCCGCACATTGGTTACGGTCTTGATCCCCACGGAGAGCAGGGTCTCGATCTCCTTATCCAGAGTTTCCCTGGGCAGCCGATAGCTGGGAATACCGTAGCGGAGCATGCCGCCCAGCTGCTTTCTCTGCTCGTAAATGGTCACATCGTGGCCCATCAGCGCCAGGTAATAGGCGGCGCTTAAGCCGCCGGGGCCTCCGCCGATGACGGCCACCTTCTTGCCCGTGGGCTTCAGGCATTTGGGAACAGATACATCCCCCGCATGCTCTACCGCGAACCGCTTCAGCCCCCGGATATTAATGGGATCGTCCACCATGGTGCGGCGGCAGCGGACCTCGCAGGGATGCTCGCAGATCAGGCCGCAGGTGGCGGGAAGGGGATTGTCTTTGCGGATCAGACGCACAGCGTCATAATATCTTCCCTCGTGGATCAGGGCTATGTATCCGGGAACATCCACGCCCGCGGGACACTGGGCCACACAGGGAACCGGCTGGCTCACTGTGCCGGAGCATCTTCCGTTCCTGATATGTTCCTCAAAGTCGCCCCGGAAGCCTCTGACCCCCTTCAGCACCATCCTGGCAGCCTCGTAGCCGATGGCGCAGTCGGCAGATAAAAAGATGCTCTCCGCGGTTCTCTCAATGACATCGATGGTCTTCATCTGCGCTTTTCCGTCCAGCACGGATTCCATCAGCGCCTGCAGCTGCCCCAGACCGATCCGGCAGGGAACACATTTTCCGCAGGACTGCGCATGGCACATCCGCAGAAATGAGGTCGCCAGGTCAACCGGACATAACCCCGGCGGACTGGCGACTACTCTGCGTTCCAGATCTTTGTAGAGCTGTTCCACTGTTTTCTGCGCTTCATTCTGTGTGAAAATACTTAGTCTGCTCATCTCAACCTCCACATCTGTTCGCAATTTAAAGTTGCCTTTCGGCTGCGTAAACCCATTTTCTCCATACGCAACCCCTACCCATACATTGATTATAATTTAACACACTCTGTGCTTTTCGTCAATCCGACTATTTCTTTTTTGTTTATCCCGTCTGTTTTACCTGTTTTTCACAAAAAGAAAAGACCTCAAACTGCCTGTCCGCGAAATACTGACCAAACAAGCAGTTTGAAGCCTTAAAAAATTCAGATTCAGTTCAGTTCGATCTCCATCAGATCTTTGGGAGGAATCTGCTGCGTGGAGGCGGCCTTAAACTTTTTCAGCTCCGCCTGGGCGGTTTTAATGGGAATATTGGTCCCGGCTCCCGCCACGCAGCCTCCCGGGCAGCCCATGCCCTCGATGAGACAGCCCTTCATTTTTCCGGCTTTTGCCAGGGTAAGGATTTTTTTGCACTCGCTCAATCCCTCCGCGTGTTCAATGCGCACCGGCACTTCCGGATAGTATTCCTTCAGACATTTCTCTATGGCTTCCGCCACGCCCCCGGCCACGGCGTAGCCCCGCCCTGCCGCTGTGGCGTCATGGAAGGATGTGCCTCCTTCTACGGCTTCCGGATCAATCTCCCTGGCGTCGAACATCCCCTGGAGTTCCTCAAAGGTAATTACAAAATCCACATCGCTGCGGACATCCGTCCGGGAAGCCTCCAGCTTCTTGGAGGCGCAGGGGCCGATAAAGACTACATGAGCGTTGGGATGTTCTTTTTTAATACTTCTGGCCGTAGCCACCATAGGCGTCAGCTCCTGGGAAACGCTCTCAATGAGATCCGGGAAGTAAATCTTGGCCAGCATGGACCAGGAAGGACAGCAGGATGTCAGCAGGAAAGGCAGTTCTCCGGAGGCCACCTTTTCCGCGTAATGATGGGCTTCCGTCACCGCTCCGATATCCGCTCCCAGAGCCACCTCGTATACCTCGGAAAATCCCAGTTTTAAAAGCGCCGCTTTGAATTTCCCGGGCGTTACGTTTGGTCCGAACTGTCCGATAAAGGCCGGGGCCACCTCGGCGATGATCTCCTGTCCCTCCCGGAGCGCTCTGGACAGCTGGAAGATCTGGGACTTGTCGGAAATCGCCCCGAAAGGACAGCTGACCATACACATGCCGCAGGAAACACATTTGTCCGGGTTAATCACCGCCCGGCCCTGTCCGTCGCTCTCGATGGCGTTGACGCCGCAGGCTCTGGCGCAGGGTCTTTCCATGTGCGAAATGGCGTCATAGGGGCAGACCGCCTTGCATTTTCCGCAGTGAATGCATTTTTCCTGGTCAATGATGGACTTTCCTTTCCTGATGGTGATAGCCCCCTTGGGACAGACCTGGCGGCAGGGATGGGCCACGCAGCCCCGGCACATGTCGCTGACCATATACATATTCGGCTCACAGGCGTCGCAGGCCGAAGGAATCACCTGCATCAGGGGCGGTTCGTAATACTTTTCGTCAATATTGCTGGCCTCCATGCCCGCCGTAATATGAACCGCCTGGTTCTCCGGCCGCAGAGACATCCCCATGGCAAGCCTGACCCTCTCGCTGGCCACCGCCCGCTCCCGGTAAATGCTTTCTCTGTACGTGGCTCTTTCCCGGACGATCTCATAGGGAATCGCCTCGATCCTGTCCTGGAAATTTTCTTCCGTGGACTCGAAAGCCACCCGGGAGATCTCTTTAAATACTTCTCGTCTGATTTTTCTGATTGGAGTGTCTAACCCTCTCATACCGCAACCCTTTCCTCTCTACACTGTTTCAAAAATTTGTATCAGCGAACCGCGGAAGCGCCTTCCTTTTTTGCCCCCGCGCTCCTTAGCAGAAAAGGGCGGAAAAATCCGCCCTTTCAGACCGGGCAGCTTACTGTTTTTTGCCCAGTTTTGTCATAATCCATACACACACAATAATAATCAGAATAGTGATGAAAATTCCGCCCATTCCTTTGCCCATAATTTCAAAGGCATGCTCTAAATTCACTAAATTGTTTTCCATAGCCCCTCCTTATAAGAACTGGCTGACCAGATTGATGACCATGCCGCCGGCAATTACGGAAGCGATCTGGCCGGATACATTGGCGCCCGCCGCGTGCATCAGGATGATATTGGTGGGATCCTCTTTCATGGCCATTTTCTGCACCACTCTGGAGGACATGGGGAACGCCGAAATACCGGCGCCTCCCACCATGGGATTGATTTTCTTTTTGCGGAAGAGATTCAGGAACTTCGCCAGAAGCACTCCTCCGATGGTATCCATCACAAAGGCGAACAGGCCGATAGCCATAATCATCAGGGTCTGCACCTGTACAAAATCCGCCGCCCGCATGCTGAAGGAAATGGTAATTCCCAGAAGCAGCGTAATCAGGTTTGCCAGGTTGTCCTGGGCCGTCTCGGACAGGGTCTGCAGAACGCCGCACTCCCGGATGAGATTTCCGAACATCAGGAAGCCTACCAGAGCCACAGACTGAGGCGCTACAAAACCGACAATGATGGTCACAACAATAGGGAACGCGATCCGCATGCCCTTGGATACGGACTTGGGATTGTACTCCATATGGATGCGGCGCTCCTTCTTGGTGGTTACCAGTTTAATGGCGAAGGGCTGCACAATGGGCACCAGGGCCATATAGGAGTAGGCAGCCACCGCGATGGGGCCTACGTACCGGGAATCCAGCATCTGAGACACCAGAATCGAGGTGGGGCCGTCCGCCGCGCCGATGATTCCGATGGAGGCCGCGTCCTTCATATCAAATCCCAGAACGGCAGCCAGGGCAATGGCCGCGAAGATACCGAACTGAGCTCCCGCTCCAAAGAGAAACATAATGGGGTTGGAGAGCAGGGGGCCGAAATCGATCATGGCTCCGATACCTATGAACAGCAGAATCGGCATGACCTCCGAGGCCTCGATGCCCACATTGAACAGCCATTCGATGATGCCGGGGGTATTGCCCACGCCTTCCAGCACCTGATCAATGACCCCGGACAGAGGCAGGTTTACCAGAATCGCGCCGAAGCCCATGGGCAGCAGCAGAGCAGGTTCGTACTCTTTTTTGATCGCCAGCCAGATCAGCACAATGCCGATGACATACATGACTCCCTGCTGCCAGGTTACGTTCCGGAATCCGTCAATTAAAAATTCCATTTGTCTTTCCTCCAGGTTTTTTCTTTCTCGTTGCCTTCCTTTCGCGGACTGCCCGCCGGCAGCCGCAGATACTGTTTGATTATAAGTCAGAGGCTGAGCCGGTGTCAAGGCCGGCTTTTTAATCCAGAAGGATCAGCGCCATAAATTTCAGGTCTGTATCTCCTCTGTTTGCCAGCCCATGGCTGTGGCCGCTGGGGGTAACAGTGACATCCCCCGCCTGCACCCGGCGTTTTTCTCCGTCGTCTGTATACTCTCCCACCCCCTGAAGTATGTAGTAGCTTTCGCACTCTCCCCTGTGTTCATGTACTCCCAGGGAGCAGCCCGGCTCCAGGGTCACTTCCGCGTACATCCGGCATTTCTCCCCCAGCCTGTCCTGGCTGAGAATATCCCGGATGATTACATGTCCTTCTCCTCCGGCCATATTTTCCACACGTCTCACCTGCATGATCTTTTCCTCTCTTTCTTCTCACTCTGTAAGATTATCCCGCCTGCCTGTCAGATCCAGGATGACTTCCCCGGCAAGGATCAGCCCTGCCGCCGCCGGCACAAAAGCCAGACTTCCCGGGGCGCTTCTGCCGTCCGCGCCCTCCTTGGGAGGACTGTTCCGTTTTTGGGGCTGCTCTGTAGAGAAAACCACCTTCACCCCGGAAATTCCCAGCTTCCGCAGTTCTCTGCGCATGACCCGGGCCAGGGGGCATACGGATGTTTCCTCAATGGAGGCCACCTTAAACAGATCCGGCCTGAGCTTATTTCCCGCTCCCATAGCGCTGATCACCGGCACTCCCGCTTCCCGGGCTCTGCGGATAATCAGGAGCTTGGCTGTTACATTGTCCACCGCGTCCACCACATAATCATACCCGCGAAAATCAAACTCCTCCTGGGTCTCCGGCAGAAAAAAGCATCTCCGGGCGTCGATGCTGGCCCGGGGATTAATGTCCAGCGCTCTCTCCTTCATGGCATCCACTTTATACATGCCCAAAGTGCTGTGGAGGGCAATGATCTGACGGTTTAGATTGGACAGGGTCACCCGGTCATAGTCCACAAAGGTCAGGGAACCCACACCGCTGCGGACCAGGGCTTCCGCCGCATGGCCTCCCACGCCTCCGATCCCGAACACTGCCACCTTGGAGGCTTCCAGCTTTTTCACCGCCTCCGGACCCAGAATCATCTCTGTTCTGGAAAACTCTTCCCGCATAAAAACATCCGCTCCTGTCTTTGAATTTGATCCGCAGCAATCGGCAGAATACGGTTACATCATACCACATCCGCAATCCTCCTGGCAATGAAAACCAGTCGGCGGAATTTTATATCTTTTTTACCCGGTCTTTGCATTTTTTCACTGATGCAATAAAATACATTGCATTTGTAAAATTCCAGACAGTTTCCTTTTTCGACAAAATGTATTATGATAATTATTATCGCAATTAACTGGAGGTTTCCTATGGATAAAAAGCGTCAGCAGGAACTTCGCATGCTGGGCATCACCATCTCCTACTACCGGCGCGCCAAGGGATATACCCAGGCGCAGCTTGCCAGGGAAATTCATGTGAGCCGCACCCACATCAGCAACATCGAAGCGCCAAACGCCAAAACTTCTGTCTCTATTACCCTCCTCATGGACATCGCCGACGCGCTTGATATTCCATTGACCTATCTGTTTGATTTTCATGACCGTTTTTCCGACTAACTTCGATTTGACTTTAAGAGGGAATTTTTATGGAAGCGTATATTGATTTACACGTTCATTCAAACTGCTCTGACGGAACCTTTGCCCCGGAGGAGCTTGTTTCTTACGCGCGAAAAAAAGGGCTGCAGGCTTTCGCGCTCACAGACCACGATACAGTAACAGGCGTGGCCCGGGCCGCGGACGCGGCCGCGGGAACCGGTCTTACCGTTATTCCCGGGGTCGAACTGTCCTCCGATTACCAAAAACGGGATATTCATATTCTGGGCCTGGGGATCGACGCGGAAAACCGGAAATTTTTGAAATATCTGGAGGAGTTTCAATCTGCCAGAGAGATTCGGAATCATAAAATGATGAAAAAATTAGCGCAGCGGGGCATTCCGATTAACGAAGAAGTTATGGAGACCGTCTTTCCCGGGTGCGTATGGACACGGGCCCACTTCGCCCGCTTTCTGAAGGACAGAGGCTTTGTCCGCACCATGGAGGAAGGTTTTCAGAAATATGTGGGAGATGAGGCGCCCTGCTTTGTTCCCAAAGAACAGATTCCTCCCTGGGAAGCTGTCCGGCTGATCCTGGAATGCGGCGGCCACCCGGTGCTGGCCCACCCCCTGCTCTACCGTCTGAGTTCCCGGGAGCTGGAAAAATTGGTGGATCTCCTCTGCGGCAGCGGCCTTCAGGGACTGGAGGCCATCTATTCCGCCAACCGTTTCTCTGACGAATCCTCCATGAAGCAGCTGGCAAAACGCCATGGCCTCTGCGTCACCGGCGGATCGGATTTTCACGGTTCCAACAAACCGGATATTGATCTTGGCATCGGGAAGGGAAATCTGAAAATCCCTTATTCTCTCTGGGAGAGCCTGAGCCGGCGCGCGATGTAAAAGGACGCGTCTTTCCTTTGGGGAAGGGCGCGCCCTCTTTTTTTGTCTGTCAGTTTTCCACTGGCTCCGCCGGGATAAATACTCTTTTATCCAGGGCAGCCTTTTTTTCTTTTGCCTTTTCCTGCGCTTCCTGGCAGAAATATTCCTGGGCACAGACAGGAGTTTTTCCTCTGCGGTCCGGCTTCACATAGAGGCCGTCCGGCTGCAGCACATGGGCCTTCATATTATCCTCCAGCTGCACTTTCAGGATATTCATAACCTCCTTCTTGATCTGCGGATCTTCCACCGGGAACACAATCTCCACCCGCTTGTCCAGATTCCTGGGCATCCAGTCGGCGCTTCCCATATACACCTCTTCATTTCCGTTGCTGTAGAAATAGAAAATCCGGGCGTGCTCCAGGAAGTTTCCCACAATGGACCGCACCGTAATATTTTCGCTGATTCCGGGAATTCCGGTGATCAGACAGCAGATGCCCCGGACGATCAGATCGATTTTTACTCCCGCGGCGGAAGCGCTGTAGAGAGCCGCGATGATCTCCTGGTCGCAGAGGGAGTTGATCTTGGCCACGATTCTGGCCTCCTGCCCGTTTCTGGCATGCTCTTCCTCCATGCGGATCATATGCAGGAACCGGTTTCTCATCCAGATGGGCGCTACCACCAGTTTGTTCCAGGTGCTGGGCTCGGAATACCCGGACAGCATGTTAAAAACAGCGGTGGCGTCTTCTCCGATCTTGGCGTCGCAGGTGAGGATTCCGCAGTCAGTATACTGCTTGGCGGTGGAATCGTTATAGTTTCCGGTTCCCAGATGCACGTACCGGCGGATTCCCTCTTCCTCCCGGCGCACCACCAGAGTGATCTTGCTGTGAACCTTCAGACCCAGGAGGCCATAGATTACATGACAGCCGGCCTTCTCCAGCATTTTCGCCCAGACAATATTGTTTTCCTCGTCAAATCTGGCCTTCAGTTCTACCAGAACGGAAACCTGCTTGCCGTTTTCCGCCGCCTGAGCCAGGGCGGCGATAATGGGAGAATTTCCGCTGACCCGGTACAGCGTCTGCTTGATGGCCAGCACTTCCGGATCCCTGGCCGCCTGGCGCACAAAATCCACCACCGGATCAAAACTCATGTAGGGATGGTGCAGCAGGATATCGCCCCTGCGGATATTGGTAAAAATATCATCGTCGTTCTGCAGAGCCGGAACCGGGGCCGGAACATATTTGGGCGTCTTATATGCCTCGTATCCCTCCAGTCCGTACATTTTCATGAGGAAGGTCAGGTCCAGGGGGCCGGGAATAAAGAACAGATCGTCATCCTTGATATTAAATTCCGTCTTCAGGATCTTCAGCAGCCGCTTGTCGATCTTGTCCTCCACCTCCAGGCGGATCACTTCACCCCACTGGCGCTTTTTCAGCTGTTTCTGGATTTCAATGAGCAGATCCGCCGCCTCGTCCTCGTCAATGGTCAGATCCGCGTTCCGCATAATCCGGTAGGGATGCGCGCACACCACATCGTAGCTCAGGAACAGCTTCCCGATGTTTCTCTCAATGATCTCCTCCAGCAGAATCAGGGAATGCGCTCCGTCTTCTCCGGCGGGCAGCTGCACAAACCGGGGCAGCACCGCGGGAACCTGCACCGTGGCAAATTCCAGATGCCCGGAGCCTTCTCCCTTTTTCCCCTCCTTGGTTTTTTTATCTTCCTTTTTGGAAATCAGCGCCCCGATATTCAGGGTCTTGTTGCGGATCAGCGGGAAGGGTCTGGAGGAGTCCATGGCCATGGGAGTCAGCACCGGATAGACATTCTCCTCAAAATACTCGTCCACGTATGCCGCCTGCTCCTTCGTGAGATCCTCGTGGGAGCTGACAACGTGCAGGTTAATATGCTTCAGCGCGGGGATCAGGGAGCGGTTGTAGGTTCTGTACTGCTGAGCCACCAGGTCATGGGTGCTGGCAGAGATCGCCTTCAGCTGCTCCTTGGGGGTCATGCCGGCAATATCCGGCTTATTGTACTGGGTATGCACCATATCCTTCAGGGAGGCTACCCGGATCATATAAAACTCATCCAGATTGGACGCCGTAATGCTTAAAAATTTCAGCCGCTCAAACAGCGGGATATTTTTATCCCTGGCCTCGCTGAGAACTCTCTCGTCAAAACTGATCCAGGAAAGCTCCCGGTTCCGGTAATATTCCGGCTTCCTATACTCCGTGTAATCGTAATCCATGGTTCACACCTCCTATATCTGTCTTTTAATTTTCAGCACCGGCCGGACGCTGAATACTTCGTAGAAGAAATCCGCCTTTTCTCCGATGAGCCCCTGCTCCAGGGTAAAGTCCCGGTTCACTTCCAGATACAGCCGCAGCTCCTGCTCTCTCAAAACCGCCCGGATGGACTGCACTTTCTGCATGTGGCTTCGATCCAGACTGTTGGCATAGCGGACAATGGCGGTAAGCTCCGCCACCAGAAGATATCTTCCGGTATCGATGCTGGTCTCCTGGGACAATTCCTCAAAGGGCGGCATTTCTCTGGTATTATACCGGGCGATGAGGGCAATGGTTTCCCGTTCCGCATGGGAAAGGCCGATAATCTCGTTGCTCATAATGATATTGTAGGAACTCTCGGCAATGAAATTCATGCTGATATATTTTCCCACATCATGGAGCATCACGGCGATCCGCAGCAGCAGCCGCTCCCGCTCTCCCAGGCCGTAAACTCTCTTCATGGCGTCGAAGACGGCCATGGCTGTCATTTCCATATTCTGAATGTGGGCGCGGTTTACCGCGTACCGCTTGCCGATATTCTTGGCAGCCATAATAATATCATTTTCAAAATCGTGCTTTACCTTCAGCAGCTTCTTCTGCTCCGCGTATTCATAGGCGAGGCCTCTGGCCAGATGAATGCCCGGGGTCCAGATCATGGCCGCCCCCATCTCTTCAATGAGGCGGTGATAAATAATAGCGGAGGGGCGCAGCAGGGAGGCGTATTCCACCGGCACATCCATGGTCACAGCCAGTTCCATGGTGGAATGCTCCACAATATTCTGATACCAGGCGTCAAAATCGCTTCTGGAAATTGTACGGCTGGCCTTGTCCTCCGTGTCCCGGAAGACAGTATCCGTAATAAAATCGCCGATCAGCATAATATTCTCGATCTTCCGGTCTTTCAGATACATGCGCTTGAAGCTTAAAATCTCATTGCGGATCAGTTCCTCCGCCAGGCGCTCATAATTGGCGGTGTCGTTTTTCAGGGGCAGAAGGCGCTCCCGGATCCTTAAATTCCCCATGCGGATATTCTGGGTGGTCACCAGGGCGTCCTTGTCAAAAAGAGAAATCTGAATGCTGCCGCCGTCCACGTCAATGACCGCCGTTCCCTTTTCAATCATTTTGTTGAAGCGGCTTTCGATGGAAGCGATGGCCTTATAGCTTAAGAATCTCTGTTCGGAATTGCTGAGAATCTCCACGGTCAGCCCGGTGGCCTGGCGGATCTTTCCCAGAATAAACAGACTGTTCTCCGCTTCCCTAAGAGAGCTGGTGGCAATGGCCCGGTAGCTCTCCACCCGATACCCTTTCATGATCCTCACAAAATCTTTCAGCACCGTACAGAGCTCTTCCTCCATTTTCGGGCCCAGCTTTCCGTGGGTATAGGTGTCCGTGCCCAGTTCCAGACGGTGGCGTATGGTGTCTATACTTTTAATCCCCGCCTTTTTCGATATTTCAAATATTTCCAGGGTGACATCGTAGCTTCCGATGTCAATGGCCGCAAAGGTTGATACCTGCATACGCTCCTCCTTTCCATGATCCGCAGTCAGTAATTTCCCAGAATCCGCAGGGCCGCCGCCTCGGAGCGGATACCGAGCAGGGCATTCTTTACCGCCGCTTCCGCGAGATTTCCTTCAAAATCTATGAAAAAACGATATTCCCAGGGCCGTCCGGGAATCGGCCGGGATTCAATTTTCGTCATATTCAGGCCGTTGTAATCAAAATGTGCCAGAATCCCGTGAAGGCTTCCGCAGGTGTGGGGCAGCTCCAGACAGATGCTGATCTTTCCCGCTCCCTTCACAAAGCGTTTCTGATTGGATAGGATCACAAAGCGGGTGGAATTGCTTTCTCCGGCCAGTCCCTCCTCCTGAAGAATCCGCAGTCCGAAATGCTCCGCCGCGAAGCGGCTGGCAATGGCTGCCTGGCTTTTATCCTGATCTCTCGCCACTTTTTCCGCGGCCATAGCCGTATTCAGCATTTTCTCCTGCTTCCATTGCGGATGGCTCTCCAGGAAATGCCGGCACTGATACAGGGCCTGTGGGTGGGAAAGGACGGTCCGGATGTCCTCCAGGGATGCTCCCGGCAGACCCATAAGTGTGTGGCGGATCTCCAGGATTTCCTCGCCCACAATATAATTCGGATATTCCGTCATCAGATCATAAATATCCGAGACGCTTCCGGCCGTGGAATTTTCAATGGGAAGCACTGCGTAGTCCGCCTCGCCGGCAGCCACCTGCTCCATGGCCTCCCTCCAGGTTTCCACATGCGTGCTGCGGATCTTTTCCCCGAAAAAGCTTCTCATGGCAGCAAAACTGTAGGCTCCTTCCACTCCCTGAAATACCACCCGGGCATTTTCCGCGGGAAGGCTGTCCACCTGCTCATAGGATTCTTTTGACACACCTCTTTCAGCCAGCAGCTGATACTGCCGCATGCGGCTGACGGCAATGATGTGCTGGAACAATTCCCGGGCGCCCCTGGCGTTAAAAGGGGTGGAGGCCGCTTCCTCCAGATTCTTCAGCTTTTCTGCCTCCCGCTTTCCGTCAAATACCGGTTTCCCCGCGGAAATTTTATATGCCGCCACCTGCTCTGCCAGTTCCATTCTCTTTTCAAAAGAACTCAGGATCCCGGCATCGATTTCATCTATTTTATTACGGATTTCCTGCAAATCTAACATCTCATTCTCTCCCTGTATTCTGATACCTGCCGGGTCAGTTCTCCCAGAAAGGACAATGAACCGAAGGCCAGGATCACATCGTCTTTTCCCGCCGCCAGATACGCCTGCTCCACCGCGTCAGAAATCCTTTGGCAGGCTGCGACCCGGGGATTGTATTCCGCGATGACCTCCGCCAGTTCTTCCGCCGGCAGAGCCCGGTCATTGTCCGGCGTCTCAATGGTAAAAATCTGCTCCGCCAGGGGGGCGGTCATGGAAACAACCCTTCGGTAGTCCTTATCTTTTAAAACTCCGATAATAAAAAACAGCCGCCTGCCCGCAAAATACTGTCTGACCGACTGCCGCAGCTTGTCCGCCGCGTCGGGATTATGGGCCCCGTCCACATAAAACAACGGATGATCCCCGATTTTTGTAAAGCGGCCCTGCCAGAGAGTTTTCCGGATCCCCTCCAGAATCTGCGCGTCCGTCAAGGCCCAGCCTTTTTTCTGCAGAGCCTTCAGGGCTTCAAAGGCAGTTACCGCATTCTCCTTCTGGCAGCTTCCTGCCAGAGAAATTTCCAGTCTGTAACCGTGGTACAGAAATACCTGGCCCTCCAGACTGTCTTTTTGCGTCAATGCCTTCTCCGGCTCCGCCTTGAAATAAGGAATCTTTTTTGCAAGACAGACTTTCTCCAGGACTCTGGAAGCTTCCGGCTTCTGGCCGCCCATAACGGCCCAGGTTCCTTCCTTCAGAATCCCGGCCTTTACCGCGGCGATCTCTTCCAGCGTGCCCCCCAGATACTGAGTATGGTCCAGGCTGATGGAAGCAAACACACACAGTTCCGGGGCGGGAATCACATTGGTAGCGTCATCCCGGCCTCCCATTCCGCACTCCAGCACCACCAGATCACAGTTCCGGGCCCGGAAATATAAAAAGCCCAGCACGGTCTCGAGCTCAAAGGGAGAGGGCTTCCTGCCGCCCCGCTCCGCGATGTTCTCCACTGCCTGCCGGATTTTTTCAGCAAATTCCACATATTCTTCTCGGGATATAAAGCTTCCGTTTACCTGGAACCGTTCCCGGTAACTGTACAAAGTAGGGGATATATAACGACCCACCCGGTAGCCCGCATGGGTAAGAGCTGTGGAAATATAAGAAAGGATGCTTCCCTTTCCGTTGGTTCCGGCAATATGGACAAACCTGAGACACCGCTCCGGATGCCCCAGTTCCTCCAGAAGAGCCCGGATGGGGCCCAGGCTCATTTCACCGCCGTACCTCTGCTGTTCCTCAATGTAGGCACGCGCCTCTCTGTAATCCATGATAACGATAAAACCTCCCGGAGTAAAGTAAAAAATCGAATTTTACATAAAAGCACCAACCGCGGCTTTAAGCCTGTCCCTGCAGATAGGTAATAAACTGCTGGGCCGTCCTTCCGGAAATGCCTCCGTGGCTCAGTTCCCACTTGTTGGCCTCCGCCCGAAGCTCCTTGTGAGGAATGTCCAGACCCGCTTTCCCGGCCAGTTCCTCCACAATATGGAAATACTCCTGCTGGGTAGGCTTGGAATAGCAGATCGTAACGCCGAACCGGTTTACCAGGGAAAGCTTTTCCTCAATAGTATCCGACCGGTGGATGCCGGCCCCGGTCTCCATGTCGTCCCGGTCGCTCCAGTTTTCCTTGATCAGATGGCGCCGGTTGGAGGTGGCGTAAATCAGCACATTTTCCGGCTTAGTCTCCACCCCTCCCTCAATGACTGCCTTCAGGAATTTATACTCGATCTCAAATTCCTCAAAGGAAAGATCATCCATGTAAATGATGAATTTATAATTTCTGTTTTTGATCTGGGCGATGACGTTGGAGAGATCCTTAAACTGATGCTTGTAAATCTCGATCATCCGCAGCCCCTGGGGGTAAAATTCGTTGACAATGGCCTTGATGCTGGTGGATTTTCCGGTTCCCGAATCTCCGAACAGCAGGCAGTTGTTGGCTTTCCGGCCTTCCACAAAGGCTCTGGTATTGTCCACCAGTTTCTTCTTCTGGATCTCGTACCCCACCAGGTCGTCCAGCATCACCCGGTCCATATTGTTAATGGCATGAAAGACGATCTTCCCCTCCTCCGAGGAAGCGATGCGGAAGGCTTTGTTCAGGCCGAACATTCCCACGCCGAAATCCCGGTAGAACTCTGTCACCAGGTCAAAAAAAGCATTCTCATCTTCCGCCTGATCCAGCCTCTCGCTGAGGGCCCGGACCTTTTCACTGACGTTTTTGTTGTACATAAGCTCCGGCTTTACAATAGCTTTGTAATCCGTCAGGCGTGAGAAGCAGTCCAGGGAAAGTTCCTCCTCCAGCCAGCGGAAGTCATAGTGGAACAGTTCCCGGAATGCTTTAAAATCCTGTTTTGCGAAATAGTTGACGCTGCCCACCTGGGCCCCGGTTTTTTCACAGGTGAGGCTGAAGGGATTTTCATCTGTCATCAGAAGAAAGGTCAGATAATTCTGCCACAGATTCCGGTCAAAGCCATAATCTGTGGCAATTACCAGAATCTGTTTTACCTGATGGTAGACTCTGGCTGCCAGCTGATCCTTTCCCTGGGTATGTTCTCTGGCCTGTCTGCAGATATCCGCCATCTGCGCCAGGATGCTGTCTTTGGGAAGATCCCCGTAGATCAGCAGCTTCGAAATAATATGATCCATAAATGGGCCGCTCTTCCTTTCCTTTACTTGTTGCGGCTGCCGTGATACTTTTCTTCGCAGTATTTGCAGCGGTATACTTCTTTCTCCGGATCTGTCAGCACAAAGACCTGATCCAGTTCCTGCTCAATGGAGGTGATGCAGCGGGGATTTTTGCAGCGGATCACATTCACCACCTGTTTGGGCAGTTTCAGCTTCTTTTTCTCTACAATCTTCCCGTTGGAAATCACATTGACAGTGATATTGTGATCGATAAAGCCCAGGATATCCAGATCCATGGTGTCCACCGGACACTCCACCTTGATGATATCTTTTTTCCCCATTTTATTGCTGCGGGCATTTTTGATAATGGCTACGCAGCAGTCCAGTTTGTCCAGCTTCAGGTCGTGGTAAATGGTCATGGCCTTTCCGGCCTTTATGTGATCCAGAACAAACCCCTCTTCCAGCGCTCCTACATTTAACATACTTTCACCTCCAGCAGTGTGAGAATCAAAGCCATCCGGATGTAGACCCCGTACTGTACCTGACGGAAATAGGCGGCTCTGGGATCAGTGTCCACCTCCACGGAAATCTCGTTGACTCTGGGAAGGGGATGCAGCACAAACATGTCCGGTCTGGCCAGTTCCATTTTGGCCTTGTCCAGAATATAAAAATCCTTCATGCGGACGTAGTCTTCCTCGTTAAAAAAGCGTTCTCTCTGCACCCGGGTCATGTAGAGGATATCCAGTTTGGGAAGGGCGTCTTCCAGCCGGATTACCTCTTCATACTGCACATGGTTGGCTTTAAGAACGTCCTCCCGGATGTAGGAGGGCACTTTCAGCTCCTCCGGAGAGATCAGTATGAACTTCATTCCCGTGTAGCGCACCAGAGCGCTGATGAGAGAATGAACGGTGCGGCCGAATTTCAGGTCTCCGCAAAGACCGATGGTCAGATTGCTCAGCCGTCCCTTCAGGGAGCGGATAGTGAGCAGATCGGTTAATGTCTGAGTGGGATGCTGATGACCGCCGTCGCCGGCATTGATCACGGGAATAGAAGAAACCTGAGAAGCCACGAGAGGCGCTCCCTCCTTGGGATGTCTCATGGCGCATATATCTGCGAAACAGCTGATAACGCGGATTGTATCGGCTACGCTCTCGCCTTTGGAGGCGGAACTGGAATCCGCGGAGGCAAACCCGATGACGGAACCGCCCAGGTTCAGCATGGCTGTCTCAAAGCTTAAACGTGTTCTGGTACTGGGTTCGTAAAACAGAGTCGCGATTTTTTTGCCGTCGCAGGCATGCGCGTATTTGTCCGGATGTTTTTCAATGTCCACCGCCAGATCCATCATCTGATCCAGCTCTTCCACGGAAAAATCCAGAGGACTCATAATGTGTCGCATAGTATACCTCCCGTCGCGTTAAATTTTCTGTGTTCCATCATATAACAAAAAGCGCGGGAATGCAAGGGTAGTCTTGCGTGTTCCCGCGCTGTATTCTGTCAGTTTTCGGAATTCTGTCCTGTCATGGCTTTCAGCCGTCCCGCCTGGGCTTCGATATAATCCGCCTCCTGATCCGACATTTTTTCCGGCTTTTTGCCCCGGATCAGTTTCTGCATCGCGGCAATCTCTCCCTTGATGTTCCGCTTATCCTCCCGGCTCAGGGTCTTCTTATTCTGGGTCAGATACTGCTCCGCCCCCAAAGCAGCGTTCTGGGCATCGTTCAGTACATCCCAGTGGCGTTTGCGGCTGGTATCCTCCCCCGCGAAGGCCTGGGCGTCCCGGATAGCCTGCTCAATCTCATCCTCGGAGAGCTTGGAACGGGCGGTGATGGTGATCTGCTTCTGCTTGCCGGTTCCCAGATCTTTGGCGGAAACATTGACGATGCCGTTGGCGTCAATGTCGAAGGTCACCTCGATCTGGGGCACTCCCGCCGGCGCCCGCTTAATGCCGCTTAAGCGGAAGGTGCCAAGAAGGGTATTGTCCTTGGCAAACTGTCTCTCTCCCTGGAGAACCTTGATTTCCACGGAAGTCTGGAAATTAGCCGCCGTGGAAAACACCTGGCTGTGTCGGGTGGGGATGGTGGTATTCCGGTCAATAATCTTGGTGGCGATGCCCCCCACGGTCTCAATGGCCAGAGACAGGGGCGTTACATCCATGAGAATGATCTCCGCCGCGTTTCCGGCAGTAATCTCTCCGCCCAGCTTGCCTCCCTGAACAGCAGCGCCGATTGCCACGCACTCATCGGGGTTCAGGCTGTGGGAAGGCTCCTTTCCGGTAAGCTGGCGTACCTTCTCCTGGACCGCGGGCATCCGGGTAGAGCCGCCTACCAGCAGCACCATGCCCAGCTCGGAAACACTGACGCCGCCGTCGCTTAACACCTTCCGCACCGGAGCCTCGGTCCGATCCACCAGATCTCTGGTGAGCTCCTCAAACTTGCTGCGGGTGATCTCCATTTCCAGATGCACCGGCTCCCCCTTTACCGTAGCTACAAAGGGGAGATTGATGGTGGTCACGGTCTGATTGGACAGGGTCTTCTTGGCTTCCTCCGCCGCTTCCCGGATCCTCTGCATGGCGGACATATCCTTGGACAGGTTGACCCGGTTGGTGCGGATGTATTCCTGCACAATATACTCGGTCAGTCTGGCGTCAAAATCGTCTCCTCCCAGACGGTTGTCGCCGGCGGTAGCCAGCACCTCAATGAGATTGTCCCCGATCTCAATGAGGGACACATCGAAAGTTCCTCCTCCCAGATCGTAAACCATAATCTTCTGGGGCTTGCCGTGATCCAGCCCGTAGGCCAGAGCTGCCGATGTGGGCTCATTGATGATCCGCAGTACATTTAACCCCGCGATCCGCCCTGCGTCCTTGGTGGCCTGCCTCTGAGCGTCGTTGAAATACGCAGGCACCGTAATCACCGCCTCGCTGACCGTCTCGCCCAGATAGGCTTCCGCGTCTTTTTTCAGCTTTTTCAGAATAAAAGCGGAGATCTCCTGGGGAGAAAAATCTTTTCCGTCTATCTTGATGCGGGTATCCGTTCCCATTTCCCGTTTGATGGAGGAGATGGTGCGGCTTACGTTGGTAGCCGCCTGACGCTTGGCCACGTCCCCCACCAGCAGGTCCCCGCTTTTGGCAAAGGCCACCACTGAGGGAGTGGTCCGCATCCCTTCCGCGTTGGGGATCACCGCCGGCTCGCCGCCCTCCAGCACCGCCACGCAGCTGTTGGTAGTCCCCAGATCAATTCCTATTACTTTGCTCATGTTTGTCTGCTCCTTCGTCTCATGACTGTTCCCGGCGGTATCCCGCCGCTTTTTCCACTATACCGCCGCAAAAAGAGCCAGTCAATATGACTGGCTCTTTTTTAATTCTTTCTTTAGAAAGAGTTCCCGGAAGGCTTCCGGATAGGGCGGGCGCACTACCCCGTATTCTGTGACAAAAGCGGTGATAAGATCGCTGTCTGTCACGTCGAAGGCAGGATTGCAGACCTTCACCCCCTTAGGCGCCATGGGCTTTTCATACCACATATCCGTGATTTCCTCCGGTTTGCGTTCCTCGATACGGATCTCTTTTCCGCTGGGTGTATCCATGTCAATGGTAGAGGTGGGGGCGCAGACATAAAAGGGAATCCCATAACGCTTCGCCGCCAGAGCCGCCATGGAAGTGCCGATCTTGTTGGCGGTGTCCCCGTTGGCCGCCACCCGGTCGCAGCCCACAAAAACAGCGTTGACCCGGCCGCTGCGCATAACCGAGGCTGACATATTGTCGCAGATCAGCGTTACATCCATTCCTGCCTCCTGCAGCTCGCAGGCAGTCAGCCTGGCCCCCTGCAGCAGGGGTCTTGTCTCATCCGCGAAGATCCGGAAATGATAGCCTCTCTCATGGCCCAGATACATGGGCGCGGTGGCCGTGCCGTAGCGGACGGCGGCCAGCTTGCCCGCGTTGCAGTGGGTCAGCAGTCCGTCTCCCGGTTTCACCAGGGTCAGTCCGTTTTCTCCAATGGCCCGGCAGACCTGAATGTCCTCTTCCCGGATCTTCAGAGCCTCCCTGTGAAGGGCTTCCACGATCTCCGGAACCGGACAGCCCTTCATAGCCTTTACCACCCGTTCCTGGCGCTTCAGGGCCCAGGAAAGGTTTACCGCCGTGGGACGGGACGAATTCAAGTAGTCTGATGCCTTCCGGAATTCCCGGTAAAATTCTTCATAATCCCCGGTATGTATCTGCCGGGCTGCCAGATAGACGGCAATCCCCGCCGCCACTCCGATGGCCGGAGCCCCCCGGACCTGGAGGAGATAAATGGCGTTCCATATGTCTTTCTGCTCCGTAAGATACAGGATTTCCGTCTCTCCGGGCAGTCTGGTCTGATCGATGATGGCCAGCGCGTGGCGTTCTTCCTCCAGCCAGACAGTATCGTACTCTCCGATGGTCTTTCTTTTTTCTTCCATTTTTTCCTCCGTCAGCAGCTGTGAGCCTTAACCGCTCTCTCCGCCGCCGCTGTGTAATCCGCCCCGCAGATAAAGCCGGTCCGGTTCATAATACAGTCCTTGGAAAAGGTAATAACGATCCGTTCCGCCCTGGCTCTTTTCTCCGCATCCTCAATGGAAGTAAGATCCTTTACATTGGCCATGCCGTGAACCCGGCGCAGTCCCTCTGTTCCCGCGTAACCCGCAGTGTCGGAGAGAATTCCGGACAGATACCAGGATTTAAAGCCCGGAACCTTTGCCATAGGCTCCGTCACATACTGATCAAAGACCGAATCGTATTTCTGCACAAACAGATCCACCGTATCCGCCATGGCGTCCATGCACCAGTCCAGGAAATCCTCCTTCTCTTTCCCGTCCTCCATGACCGCCTCCCCGTTGCACCAGGCAAACAGAAGGTTCATGACCACATTGCCGATGTCGTAGCCCATGGGGCCGTAGAAGGCAAATTCCGGATCAAACACATAGGTATGTTCCTGGTTGATAAACACGGAACCTGTGTGCAGATCCCCATGGATCAGGGCCTGGGCGTGATTCATAAATTCAAATTTCAGCTTGGCCGCCTCCAGGCGGAGGGCTGTGTCCTCATAGACTTCCCTCCGGATAAAATCTCTGTTGGGAGCAAACACATGATTCCTGCCGTAGATGTCATTATAAGGCTCCATCAGCACCAGGTCCTCGGTGATGCCGCAGAGATCCGGATTAATAAATTCTCCCACCAGCTTTTTCTTTTCCTTGTGATCCATCACCAGGTCAGAGGTGCGCAACAGACAGTTCGCCAGGAAGGTGGTGATATCCTCCGCGAACCGGGGGTATGTCTGATGCTGCAGCAGACCGGTGCGCATCATGGTATGGCCGGTCATATCCTCCATAATCATGGCGCACATCACCTCATCATAGAGGTAGATCCTGGGCACCAGCCCCGGAGCGTATTCATTCTGCAGCTTCAGAATCCGGGCCTCGATCCTTCCCCGGTCTGTAGAAACCCCCAGATCCGGCTCAATCCGGGTCTTCAGCCCCGCCTGCTTGACAATGATGGATTTTCCCGTATCCTCATCGGTCACCCGGAATACATAGTTGATATTTCCGTCTCCGATTTCCTTTCCCGACAGCCTGTCCCCTTCCGGGAAATAATGAAGCTTTGCCTGCACATAGGCGGGCGCTTCCTCCGGCTTCATAAGAAAGTAGCTGCTGTATTCCTCCATACTCTTTCACCTCCGCTGATCTGTCCTTCCGTTTTTCGGACACTCTGTCCCCGGCATTTGTTCCAGAAGTCCCAGTTTCTTGATTTCCTGATAGACCCGGGCCGCCGGAAGCCCTACCACGTTGTTGTAATCTCCGTAGATTTTTTTTACAAATTTCGCGAACCGGCCCTGGATGCCGTAGGCTCCCGCCTTGTCCATGGGTTCTCCGGACGCGATATACTCCCGGATCTCCCCCTCGCTTAGGGGATAGAGAAACACCTCTGTCACTTCCGAAAAAGTAGTCTGCCTCTGAAGTTTTCCCTCCCGGAATTCCCCCAGGGTTACCCCGGTACAGACCTTATGGGCTTTGCCGGACAGCATCCGCAGCATTTCCGCCGCCCTCTCTTCGGTTCCGGGTTTGCCCAGAACCTGATCTCCCAGAGCTACCACCGTGTCGGCTCCCAGCACCAGGCATTCTCCCCCGATTCTGTTTCCCACTTCCGCGCATTTTCGTCTGGAGAGCTCCTCCACCAGCAGCTCCGGCGTTTCCCTCTCTATATTTTCATCGGCCTCACTGGGCGAGACCTCAAAGGGCAGTTCAATCTGCCTTAAGAGTTCCCGCCTTCTGGGTGAGGCCGATGCCAGTATCCATCTCATCTTTTCTTTCTCCTGTCCGCAGGCTGTCTGCTTTTGGAATCTAAAAAACGAGCAGGGCGGTAAGCCGGGTTATGTCGTGTGTGGCCATCTATCTAGGACTGCCGTCGCCGGCAGCCTCCAGCGACCTACCTGAAGACGCGGCGGGCCGCCGCACCGTCTTCTGTCTGGTCTTGCTTCGGATGGGGTTTACATGTGCCCGTCCTGTTGCCAGGGCGGCGGTAGTCTCTTACACTGCCTTTCCACCCTTACCTGCGGACGCAGGCGGTTTATTTCTGTTGCACTGTCCCTGGAGTCGCCTCCGCCGGACGTTATCCGGCATCCTGCCCTGTGAAGCCCGGACTTTCCTCGCCTGGCCCCTTTCGGTCCTGCCAGCCGCGGCCACATACCCTGCTCGCACCGTATCACTATACCATGAATTTTGAAGAGAAGTCAAGAAAGCTCCTCCCTTAAAAACAGCTTCCCCCGATAAATTCCCGAAGGATGGAATGGGCGGGAACGGTTTCCGACGGCAGCCCCAGGAAATAGTCCAGGAATTTCAGCAGCCGTTTGGCTTCCGTATATTCCGGAGCATCCTCCGGAACCTGAAACAGAATGGGTTCCGCGTACAGTTTCAGCACCGCCAGTTCATAGACCAGGGCCGAGTTAAAAACCGCGTCCGCCTGCTCCTGGAAGGGAAAAATATAATTTGTCTCTCCCCGCCGCACCGAGGGCCACATGGCAATGGTTTCCCGGGCCGAGGTGTTTCTGGTCAGATAATCCCTGACAATCCGACGGATCAGACGCCCATCTGTGGTGGAGATCCGGTTATGCTCGTCAATGTTCAGCTGCGTCAGGGCGCTGATATAGATTTTATATTTGCTGCTGGCAGGCAGCATATAGCTCAGCCGGTCATTCAGCCCGTGAATCCCCTCCAGCACCAGAATATCTTCTTTTCCGAGCTGAAGGAAATCCCCCCGGTATTCCCGCTTTTTGGTCTGGAAATTAAAACGGGGAAGTTCCACCCGCTCTCCCTCCATCAGCGCTTTCATCTGACGGTTAAACAGAGGGATATCCAGGGCCTCCAGGCATTCAAAATCATAATTGCCCTCCGCGTCTTTCGGGGTGTTCTCCCGGTTATGGTAATAATTGTCCAGGCTAATGGTGTGGGGCTTCATCCCTCTGGCCGTCAGCTGCACGGCCAGGCGTCTGGAAAGAGTTGTTTTCCCGGAAGAAGAGGGACCGGCGATGAGCACAAACTTGACCTCCGGCCTTCCGCTGATCTCCCCGGCGATTTCCGCCACCCGGCTTTCCTGCAGAGCTTCCGCTACCAGAGTCAGATGTCCGCTCTCTCCCTGGCTGATGCATTCGTTCAGATCCCCGACGCCGTTGACGCCCATGCGCTCCCCCCATCTTTCCGCCTCCTGCTGGATTTTGAAAAGTTTCCGTGAAGGATGAAAATCCGGAATCCGCCCCGGGCTTTCTCTCTCCGGAAACAGCAGCACAAAGCCCTCATCGTAAGAGCGAAGGTCAAACCAGCGCAGATATCCGGTATGCCAGACCATAAATCCATAAAAATAATCTCTGCAGTCTGCCAGGCAATATGTATTGACTCTGGACGCCCGGCGGTAGCGGAACAATTTTTCCTTGTCCGGCATTCCCGCCGCCGCGAACATCCTCCGTGCCTCGGAGGTATTGACATTTTCCTTCCGGATAGGAAGCTTCTGATCCGCCATCCGGCGCATTTCTCCCTTCACGGCATCCAGAAACTCCTGGTCTGGCTTTTTCTTTCCCTTCAGAGTACAGTAGTAGCCGCTGTCCGCGGAAAAATGCAGAACCACCCTTGCCCCGTCCGCTCCCGCCACACGGCGGACCGCGGCCAGCATCAGCAGCGTCACGCTTCTGCGGTAAGCCATATATCCGATCTCATCTTTAATGGTAATGTATTCCAGCGTACAGTCTTCCCTCAAAGGCTTGTGAAGCTCCCGAAGCCTTCCGTTGGACGCCACCAGCAAAGCCGGGCAGTCCTGCTGCCCGGGGAAATCCTCCGCGATTCTTCCATAAGGAGTTCCCGCCGGGTAAAAGAATGTTTTTTCTCCCACCGTTACTCTGCAAAGTCTGTCTTCCATTCATCGGCCTCCTTCAGATTACAGTAAAGGGCTGTTCCACCTCCATGGCTTTTACCTGGCAGTCCGGCAGCTGCCGGGACAGTTCCTCCGCCACTGCTTTAATAAAAACAGATTCCGTCCCGTAATGGCCCGCGTCAATAATCACAAGCCCCTGGGCCGCCGCGTCAATGGCGGTATGATAGTCGATGTCTCCGGTAATCAAAGCCTCCGCCCCCGCGGCGATGGCTTCCTCCACCACACTCTTTCCGGAGCCTCCGCTCACCGCGGCCCGGCGGATCTTTTTCTCCCCCTTCCCGTAGCAGCGCACGGCCGGAAGTTCCATTGCGGCTTTTACGTACTCCGCCAGCCGCCCGGGTTCCATGGGCTCCGGCAGATCACCTGTCCGGCCGATGCCCTCCGGCCTTCCCTGGTATTCCCCGGTAATCAGCAGAACCTCCGTATTCTTCAGCCTCAGCTGCCTGGCGTTGAGCTCCGCCATGCCCCGCACGTCAAAATTAGTGTGCATGGCGTAGCAGACGATCCTGTGCTCCGCCAAAGTAAGAAGCCTTCTTCCCAGAAAGGTTTCATCGCTGATTTTTTTAATTCCCCGGAAGATCAGGGGATGATGGGAAACGATCATGTCCGCCCCCCAGCTGATGGCCCGCTCCGCCGCCTGATCCGTCACATCCAGGCTCACCAGGATTTTTTGGACTTCCCTGTCCCGGCGTCCCAGCAAAAGTCCCGGATTATCCCACTCTTCCGCGCAGGAAGGAGGATATTTTTCTTCCAGGATCTTAATAATTTCTTCACTCTTCATAATATGCCACCGCTCTGCGGATATACCGCAGCTCCTTCTGAATCTCCAGGAGTCTGGCCGATGCCTTTTCTCCCTGCTGTCCCTCCAGGGACTCCCGGATTTTTATATAGGTACGCTCCTCCTTGTCCAGCAGCTGCCGCAGAACCGGATGTCTGTCCCGCAGAAGCAGCGGACCGAACCGCAGCTCCTCTTCCGTCATTTTCCCTGTGACAGCCCCGGGGACCGCCCGGATCACCGGATAAAATTTTCCCGCTTCCCGAACCATGTCCTCCCTGTCGATCTGAAACTGCTCCTGCTGCAGAAACTTTCGCACCTCCGATGCTTCGGACTGCGGCTCCAGCACCAGCTCCCGGATACCGGCAAGCACCGATTTCCCCTCCTTAAGGATCCGGCACATCAGCCTTCCCCCCATGCCGGCGATCACCACGGAATCCACCTCCCCCGGAGCTACCGCCGCCAGTCCGTCGGACAGCCTGGTCTCTATGTACGCCTCCAGCCCGGCAGCGGCAACGCTTCTGGCTGCCGACCGCAAAGGCCCCCGGCTGACGTCCAATGCCACAGCTCTGCGGGCAATCTTTTTGCCGCACAGCCACACCGACAGATATCCGTGATCACAGCCCACATCCGCCAGGCGGCAGCCCGGCGTTACCATATCCGCCACCGCGGCCATTCTCTCTGACAGCTGCATCACGGGCCTCAGTCCAGATAATCCTTTAATTTCCGGCTGCGGCTGGGATGGCGCAGCTTCCGGAGAGCCTTAGCTTCAATCTGGCGGATCCGCTCTCTGGTCACGTTAAACTCTTTTCCCACTTCCTCCAGGGTTCTGGCACGCCCGTCGTCCAGGCCGAAGCGCAGCCGCAGAACCTTCTGTTCCCGGTCTGTCAGGGTGCTTAATACATCTTCCAGCTGTTCTTTCAGCATGGTAAACGCCGCGGCGTCCGCCGGAACCGGCACATTGTCGTCCTGGATAAAATCTCCCAGATGACTGTCCTCCTCCTCACCGATGGGGGTCTCCAGCGAGACAGGTTCCTGGGAAATTTTCAGGATCTCCCGGACACGCTCCACCGACATGTGCATCTCCTCGGCGATTTCCTCCGGGGTAGGCTCTCTGCCCAGTTCCTGGAGCAGCTGCCTTGAAACCCGGATCAGCTTGTTGATGGTTTCCACCATATGCACCGGAATGCGGATGGTTCGGGCCTGATCGGCAATAGCTCTGGTAATAGCCTGACGGATCCACCAGGTAGCGTAGGTGGAAAATTTGTAGCCCTTCCGGTAATCAAATTTTTCCACCGCCTTGATCAGTCCCAGATTTCCCTCCTGGATCAGATCCAGGAACAGCATGCCGCGGCCTACATAGCGCTTGGCAATGGAGACCACCAGACGCAGATTTGCCTCAGCCAGACGTTTTTTTGCGCTCTCGTCTCCCTGTTCCATCCGCTGGGCCAGGTCGATCTCTTCCTCCGCGGACAGAAGCGGCACTTTTCCGATCTCCTTGAGATACATGCGGACCGGATCCTCGATGCTGATCCCCTCAGGCACCGACAGGTCCAGATTCTCCATATCCACTTCTTCTTCATCGTCCAGATTGATGTCGTCATCGCTGAGAAGCAGAAGAGAATCCACATCCGCGTCATTTTCAGAAATCCTTAATACGTCGATCCCATGGGCTTCCAGGTACTGGTAAACCTTCTCCATCTGCTGGTCGTTCAGAGGCGTATCATGGAAATAATCCTTGACCTCCCGGTTTTCCAGCACGTTTTTCTTTTTCTTCGCCAGTTCCTGAAGTCCTTTCAGTTTTTCCATGAACTTCTCTTTGTCCATCTCCATAGAATGTCCATCCTTTCATTGTCTATGTGTATTTTGTCCTTGGGTGCCGCAGTATAAACCTTTATGCGGGGGAAAGATCCCCGGGCAGGGGCGCCGCCTTGAATTCTTCCAGCTTTTTCTTTTCTGTCATCAGATTCTGAAGCCCGGCCAGATCTTCCGGACTCAGATGAGAGAGCCTGTAATTGAGGCTGCTCTCTTTCATATTGCAGATCACATCCTTCAGAGCGGTCTGCTTCTCCATATCGCTTTCCAGAGACAGCTTGGTATGAAACAGGGAGGCCGCCAGATTCTGCTCTTCTCCCGCCTCAAATCGGCTGATAATCCGGGCCGGATTCACCTGGCCTTCCCGGTACTGTTCCTCCACCATTTCCGCCACCCGCCGGTAGAAGGGCGTCACGAAATCCCGGCTGGTAATATACCGCGAAAGTCCTTTCAAAATTTCCGGATAGCTGGTCATCCAGGTGAGCATCAGTTTCTGCGCTTTCTGAACCCCGTCCTCCCGTTCTTTTTTCTTTCGGTCAGGCGCTTCCTGCTGCCGCCGCGCTTCCTGCCCGGTTCCTCCCAGAGCCAGACGGTTTACCAGCTTTCTCAGGCTCTCCGGTTCTGTGTGATAGGTTCTGGCCACCGCTTCCAGATAGCTGTTTCTCTCGATTTCATCTTCAAACTTCAGCAGCTTCCCTGCGGCTTCATGAAAGAAATCCGATTTTCCCTGGGGATCTTTCATGTCATAATTTCTCTGGAGCATACGGATCTCGTACAGAAAACCGTTCTCCGCCTGCTCCAGCCGCTCCTCAAAAGCTTCCTCTCCTTCCGCCTGAATAAACTCATCGGGATCCTTGTGGGGATTTAAATTCACCACCCGGGGGGAAAGCCCCGCTCCCCGCAGCATGGGGATGGCCCTGAGAGCCGCCTTGATTCCCGCCTCATCGCTGTCGTAGATGACCAGCACTTCCTGGGTATACCGCTTCAGCAGGCTGGCCTGCTGGGAGGTAAGGGCTGTGCCCAGGGAAGCCACGGCATTGGTAAATCCCGCCTGATGCATGGAGATCACGTCCATGTATCCCTCGCAGATGATGAGATTTTTCCGCCTGGAGCTGCGGGCGGCATGGAGGCCGTACAGATTCCGGCTCTTATCAAAAATCTTTGTTTCCGGAGAATTCAGATATTTGGGCTTTCCGTCTCCCATGACGCGGCCTCCGAAACCGATGACGCGGCTGTTGGCGTCCATAATGGGGTAGATAACCCGGTTCCAGAATTTATCGTACATCCCCTTTTTTTCATCCGCGTTGAACAGCCCGGTCTCCCGCAATACCTCATCCGAATACTTTCTGCTTTTCAGATAGCGGTAGAGATCGCTGTTATACCGGTCCGAATAGCCCAGCCCGAATTTTCGTATGGTCTCATCCCTTAACCCCCGGCCTTTAAGGTATTCCATGGCTTTTTCCCCCGCCGGGGATCTGAGTTTGCAGTAATAATACTTGGCCGCCTCCTTGTTGATCTCCAGCAGCAGAGCTTTTCGGTCCGCTTCTTCTCTGGCCTCCCTGGAATAGGAAACTTCCGGCAGTTTTACTCCCGCCCGGTCAGCCAGCAGTTTTAAAGCCTCCTGAAAGGAATAATTTTCATATTCCATCAGAAAGGTAAACACGTTGCCCCCTGCCCCGCAGCCGAAGCAGTAATACATCTGCTTTCCGGGGCTCACCGAGAAGGACGGGGATTTCTCATTGTGGAAGGGACAGAGCCCGAAATAGGAGCTGCCTCTTCTCTGCAGTTTTACATAACCCGATATCAATTCCACGATATCCGTTTTTGCCCGGACTTCTTCTATTATATCCTCTGAATACCGCATACCGCATCTCTCCCATCTAATATACCGCCCAGGCTTTCGGCACAAAAATTTCCTGGAATTTATGTATGGAATACTGATCCGTCATCCCGGAAATATAGTCGCAGACTACCCTTTCCTTTTTTTCGCCTCTGGCGATCAGCTCCTGATATTCTCTGGATAATTTTTCCGGATGTTTGCTGTAGTATTCATACAGCTGCTGCAGCATCCGTTTTGCCTTGATTTCCTCGTGTTTCGCCATGGGGTTCGTGTAGACATTGTCAAACATCAATTTTCTCAGGGTCATCATGGCCTCGTGGATCTCTTCAGACTGAATGATCCGATCCCTGCCGAAGCTGTTGGCTACCATATCATGGATCAGGGTATTCAGCCGCTCCCTGGTAGTCATTCCCAAAACCACCCGCAGGGTAATGGGAATATCATCTTCGCTGATGATCCCTGCCCGCTCAGCGTCATCCATATCATGATGAATATAGGAAATCTTATCGCAGAGACGGACCACCTGACCCTCCAGCGTATGAGGGTGTCCCGCCGTTCTGTGATTGCGGATCCCGTCCCTGACTTCCCAGGTCAGATTCAGTCCCCGCCCCTCTTTTTCCAGAATCTCCACTACCCGCAGGCTCTGTTTGTAATGTACAAACCCCTCCGGGCAGACTTCATTGAGGGCATCCTCCCCGGCATGGCCAAAGGGTGTATGCCCCAGATCATGGCCCAGAGCAATGGCCTCCACCAGATCTTCGTTGAGTTTCAGAGCCTTGGCCACGGTCCTGGCCGTCTGGGAAACCTCCAGAGTATGGGTCAGGCGCGTCCGGTAATGATCCCCCTGGGGCGCCAGAAACACCTGGGTTTTATCCTTCAGGCGGCGGAAAGCCTTGGAATGCAGAATGCGGTCCCGGTCCCGCTGATACACCGTCCGGATATCACACTCCGGTTCCGGCAGGTCCCGTCCTCTGGAATTTCTGCTGTGGGAGGCGCAGGGACTCAGTTCCTGAAATTCTTTTTCCTCAAACCTTTCCCGAATATTCATTCTTTACCTCCAAACAAGGAAACCTGTCCTATATTTATATATACGACAGGCTTCCCTTTTTTCCTTTTCGATTTTCAAAATTTTCTGTGAAACAATGCCGGAGCCCTCTATGCCTGCTCCCGTTTTCTGATACACAGAGAGATAAATTCTTCCATTTCAGATTTCTTTTTTCCCAAAGCCATAGCCAGTTCACTGTACAGATACTCTTCCGTCCGCCGGAAATAGCGCTCATCGGTGGCGGTTACCTTCTTCCCCTGTCCCAGCCGATTCTGGCGGCGCCGGCGCAGGGTTTTCAGCATGCTGGCCCACTGCCTGCAGTCCAGGGAGCGAAGAGCGGCCTTGTAAGCGTCTTCCCGGAATTTCTCCTGCGGAACCGAAAGCTCCGAGAGCTCCGGAATTTCCTCAATCAGTTCCATAGCCTCCTGGTGATTCATAGGCCTTCTGAGAGGTACCTTTTCATTGTCCACCGGAGAGTATATCTTAGTTTCTTTTTCTCCTACAGGAATTAAAACATAATACAATTTTCCGCTGTCCGCTCCAGGGATATTCAGGTGCGTCGTTCCGTCCACCTCACAGATTCCTTTCTCGCCGTAGACCACATAATCACCCTTTTTCCACATGCTGCTCTTCCTCCTTCCTGATTTTCTTTCCCGTTTTGATCCGTTTCAGGCGTCGGTTTTTTACGCCTAACCTGTTTTTATTATAACCCAATTTTAACATTTTCGTAAGAAGATTTTACAAAAATTTCCTGTATTCTTGCGGATTTCTCCGGATTGTATTATACTGAGAAATTGACAGGGCCGGGGAAAGAAAGGAGAATTTTATGAAGTTTATATATCCTGCTGTATTTCATAAGACAGAACACGGCTACAAAGGATACTTTCCGGATCTGGAATGCTGCGAGGCGGAGGGTGAAACTTTGGATGAGGCAGTGGAAAACGCCAACGCCGCAGCCCTGGACTGGATCCAGGTAGAACTGGAAGAGGAGGATCCCAAACTGCCTCCCGTGTCCGACATCAGCGATATTCCGGCGGAAGAAGGAACCGTGATCCGGAATATTTCCGTAAATATCCGTTTTTATGAGGGCTGGGATGAGTAAGGCTCTGCCCAGGGCGGAATCGAGGTGACAACAAATGAAACGCTACGAACTGATTCGTGAAATGTTCAACAACTGCTGCGGAAAACCTCAGACCTTTTTCAGCGAAGTGGAGACCGACGATCTGGACAGCTATATGAAAAGCTGCCTGCAGCCGGAAGCTGTCTGCGAACAGATTCAGCCGGACAACGGCTCCATCATCTACGAGGTGGACTGCGCCGGACTGCGGTCCAAATACACGTTCACGGAAATCTGAACAGAAAAATTTGTAAATTGCCTGCTCACGGATATAAAGGCTATCAGGCCGCCAAGCGAAATCATGAAGAATCCATTGCCTGATATATCTCTGCTCTTTTTTCAACAGTTCAAAATTTTTCTTTATATCTCTGTTTATATACCGCGGGATATTGTTCAACAATCTTCTTCCTGCACGGGCAGTCAGCGTCATGGTCATTGATCATCCCACAGGCCTGAAGATGTGAATATATGGTTACCGGTCCGACATATTTAAAACCGCGTTTCTTCAGGTCTTTGCTGATTTTTTCAGATAATCCGTTGCTGACCGGTATCCGTCCTGTGTCATGTCCTCTGTAGAGGATCGTTTTTCCATCTGAATATGACCAGAGATAATTACAGAATGTACCAAATTCTTCCCGTACCTTCTGGCAGCATCCGGCATTATGAATGATCGCCTGTATTTTTCTGGGAGATCGGATCATTCCTTCTGTATTCATGATCCGCTCCACATCGGCCTGAGAATATGCTGCAATGCGATCATAATCAAAATTTTCAAAGCATTGCCTGAATATTTCTCGTTTCTTCAGCATCAGGTTCCAGCTCAGGCCACACTGGAGACATTCCAGGGACAGGTGCTCAAACATTCTCCGGTCGTCATGCACAGGGATTCCCCATTCCGTATCGTGATATATCCTGTTGGCTTCATTCATACCGGCCCACGCGCAGTATCCCATTCTTTTTCACCCCGTTCGTAAATATTAAACAACTCTGATAAATAATGATGCCAGGGTCAAAAGGCCTAAACCCACATGAGCTTGCTCATAAGTGGGGTTAAGGCCTTGGGACCCGCCCTAATATGAGCATAAAAGTGGGATGCATATCCCACGATATGCGAATATTGGGTAGGATTGTGGGAGTGCGCAGCACGGAACAATCCGCAGGCATCATAGTTGGGGGCTTTTGACCCCAACATCATAAATAATATGAGTAGCCCGACAAATGGGCATGAGACACGGATTGCTCCGCACTTCGTGCTCCCGCAATCCTAAAAACACCTCAAATCCGCTCATTTTCTGCGAAAAAATGGCTGCTTTTCGGTGTTTTGTGGATGAGATAGAAAAAGCCTGTAAGCACGCATAAACAGCATGCTTACAGGCAAAACACTCACCTGCGGAAGATGGGACTTGAACCCACACGACATTGCTGCCACAAGATCCTTAGTCTTGCTCGTCTGCCAGTTCCGACACTTCCGCATTTTCTGCCGCCCGGGAAATATCCCGAACAACAGAGATGATTATAGCATTAAAATTTCATTCCGTCAACTGTTTTTTTATTCCACCCGCAAAGCTGTCACCGGATCGCTCTTGGCGGCTTTTCTGGCAGGCAGCAGACCGCTGATCAGGGTAAGGACAATGCTGAGAATCACCAGTACCGCCGCTCCCACAGGAGGCAGGCTTCCGCTGATCTCATCGGTTTTGGCAAAATAGTGAATGGCCGCGTTGCCCGGGATCAGCAGCAGCAGGGTCACGCCGATGCCCAGAAGCCCGGCGCAGGCTCCGATGATGAAGGTCTCCGCGTTGAATACCTGAGACACATTCCGCCGGGAAGCTCCGATCGCCCGGAGGATACCGATCTCCTTGCGCCGCTCCAGAACGCTGATGTAGGTGATAACCCCGATCATAATGGAGGATACCACCAGAGAAATGCCCACAAAGGCAATGAGTACATAGCTGATGATATTGATGATCTCGGTGACAGAGGACATAAGCGATCCCACCATATCAGTGTAAGAGATTACCTGATCCTCTCTGCCCTCCGCCTCCATGCGGCTGTTGTAATCGTCCAGAATGCCGGTAATTTTTTCTTTGCTCTCAAAATCCAGAGGGTAGATGTCGATGCCGCTGGGATCTTCAAAATCCGCGTACCCGAATTTCTCCAGGTTGCCTTCATAAGTGGCGTTTTCCGCGGAACCCATGGACATCATCAGCGCCTCCAGTTCCTCCCCGTTCATATTAAAATGGAAAGCGTCCGCAAAGGCTTCTCCATCGATGCTCATGGCCGCTTCCAGTTCTTCTCCCAGGCGGCTGAAAGCCCCGGCCATGGCCGCTTCCATTCCCGAGGCCATCTGATCCATCATCTGGCCCAGGGCAGAGCGAATCCCGCTCTCCAGATTTTCTCCCAGGGCTTCCCCGTAAGCGCTCATAGTCTGGCCCATATAAGTCTCCAGCGAACCGGCGATCTGCTGTTCCAGGGCCTGCGTATCCACCATGGACGCCATGCCCCGGGCCAGAAGTTCCCGGGCCTTTGGAGTACCGAGATAATCAGCGAAATATTCTCCCATGCGGCTTACATCCGGCAGCCCGTTGGAACTGGCATATTCCCGATAGCCCCCGTACAGATCTGCCGCCAGGGCTTCCAGCTGCTCCGGGGGAACGGTGATTTCTCCTTCCGGAAATACTTCCGAGGACCACTGATCCAGGATCTCTCCGGCTTCCTCCGTCCGGAGATATTCCAGCAGGTATTCTTCCAGCCGGTCCGGGTCCGTCCAGCCATTGGCCGCCGCGTATTCTCCGTATCCGGCCAGAACCCGGCCAAAAAGATCCTGCAGCTCTTCTTTTGTAACCCGGTAATCCCCGCTGCTGTCAATGATAGCCTGGATATGCCGGGACAGAATATCTCCCGCCTCTTCTGTACGGAGATATTCCAGCAGATTTTCACCCAGACCTGAATAGTCCGCTTCCGGATGCTCCGCGGCATATTCGCCGTACCCATCCAGCAGACCCTGCGCCAGCTGCCTCAGGGAATCTTCTGAAATCCGGATCTCAAGATTTTCCATAAGACTGCCCAGGCTGAGAGACGGCATGCCGGGAACCTCCACCTGCACAGCGCCCAGATCCACCAGACCGGAGAGATCCAGGGACTGTCCCGCCTGGCTGAAGGTGCCGGAAAGATCCAGGGAGCCGGCCAGTTCTTCCGCTAGAGCATCCTGGTCTACCTGAAAAAGTTCTTCCAGAGCTTCTGTGTCCACGGTAAGCAGAGAATCCATGTCAAATTCTGTATCCGTCTTCTCTTCGCCAAAGGCGTCCCCGGTAAGCACATCCACATCCGGCCGTGCCAGCTGATCCTGTACGATCCGGCTTTCCGCCGCTTTCTCCGCCACATGGGCGGTAAGGGAAGCGGGATAAGCGATCCCGGAAGTCAGCACAAACCCATTGGCGTCCTTTGCCGGCTGAACCACACCCACTACGGAAATGTCTTCCCCTTGCCGCACCAGCCCTTTCATATAATCGGCATCCTGAGATTTGTCGACCCATACCTGATACTGGCTGTCGTACTGGTAGCAGTCTGCCGGATTTACCAGTTTAAAAGAAGTTCCCAGCACGTCCTCATAGGAATAGGTTCCATAGTCCTCCGGTGTCTCTACCGGTTTTTCATCTATGAATTCCTGGATCATTTCATCCAGCTCCAGGGCGTCCCGCAGTCCCAGGGTGTAGAGCATAAAATCGCTGATGCTGCCGTCCTCCGTCAGCACCACCACACATTCCTGATAATTTTCCGGCCAGCGTCCCGCCTTCACCTCATACTGCTCTTCATACAGGGAGGCTTCCTCCGGCATCTGATAAAACACATCCGTGCTCATCATCGTGGACATGAGGCTGTTGGAACTGCTGCCGGAACCCAGTCCCAGTTCCTGAAAGGACACATCCGGATGAACCTGGCGGATACTGCCGCCGCTCTCCCTGTAAATGTGGGGCGCCGCGCTGTAGGTATACTCGATGGCGCTGGTGCAGTCACGGATGCCGCTGTTTCCGCTGTCCAGATACTTCTTTAAAGATGCCAGATCATTGGAATTGGTAGAAGAAACCAGATTTTTGAGGATTTCAAATACTCCTACCTCCTGATCTCCCGCCGCTTTCTCTCCGCCTCCCCCGGCGCCTATATTCATCATCGAGGCAAAGTCCAGGCCCGTGCTCTGGATCTGCACCGGATATTCCGCCAGGGTTTCCTCCTCCAGACCATCGATATAGGCGTTGGCGCCGGTGGACACAGCCAGAATCAACGCGATGCCGATGATACCGATGGAACCTGCAAAAGAGGTCAGCAGGGTCCTGGCTTTTTTGGTTCTCAGATTGTTGAAGCTCAGAGAAAGGGCTGTCAGAAAGGACATGGAAGCCTTTCCCATCTTTTTGTGAACCGGCGGAGCCTCCTGCCCGGTCTCAGGCTGAAACGGGCGGCTGTCGGACTGGATCTTTCCGTCCCGGAGACGGACGATCCTGGTGGCGTATTCCTCCGCCAGTTCCGGATTGTGGGTCACCATAACCACCAGCCGGTCCCTTGCCACTTCCCGGAGAAGTTCCATAACCTGCACGCTGGTCTCGCTGTCCAGCGCCCCGGTAGGCTCATCCGCCAGGAGAATATCCGGGTTATTGACCAGAGCTCTGGCAATGGCTACCCGCTGCATCTGTCCGCCGGAAAGCTGGCTGGGCTTTTTGTGGAGCTGATCCGCCAGACCCACCCTCGCCAGGGCCTCCACGGACCGCTTTCTCCTCTCTGCCTTGCTGATGCCGGAGATGGTCAGGGTCAATTCCACATTGGCCAGAATTGTCTGATGTGGGATCAGATTATAACTCTGAAACACAAATCCGATGGTATGATTCCGGTAAGCGTCCCAGTCCCTGGATCTATATTTTTTTGTAGACACTCCGTTAATGATCAGATCGCCGCTGTCGTAGCTGTCCAGTCCGCCGATGACATTGAGCAGTGTAGTCTTTCCCGAACCGCTGGGGCCGAGGATTGCCACAAACTCGCTGTCCCGAAGATTCAGGCTCACATGATCCAGCGCCTTCTGCACCAGATTCCCGGTGCGGTATTCCTTACAGATATTTTTGATCTGCAGCATGTTTTTATGTCTCCTTTTATATTAAGAGTTGCCCGACAAATGGGCATGAGACACGGATTGCTCCGCACCTCGCTGCGATACCAGGCCATTATAGCACTAAAACAGGGAAGATTCCACTGTATTCTCTTTCCCGCGGAATCCGCCGGATATCGTGAAAAAGGGACCTTTTCGGTCCCTTTTTCTGACGTCTTACATATTATTGACCGCGGTCAGCAGCGCGTCGATGCTGGCACGGATAATATCCGGATCCACCCCGGCTCCCCAGGAAAGGCTTCCATCGGGCTTCTTCAGCCCCACATAGGCGATTGCCTTGGAACTGGAGCTCTGGCTCAGGGCGTGCTCCTGATAGGTCATCAGGTCAAATTTCAGATTGTATGCCTTCTTGATGGCGTTGCTCACCGCGTTGAGACGGCCGTTGCCCTCGGCGTATACTTTATGAAATTCTCCGCCGTCGTATTTGGTATTAATCTCCGCCTCAATGCGTCCCTCTGCCAGCTGTTTAAAGTGAACGCCGTCGATGGTGTAGGGCTTGTTGATATTCTCAAAGGTCTGTTTGAAGAGGCTGTAGATCTCATCCGGATGCAGTTCCTTGTGCAGATGGTCGGAGAGATCCTTGGCCGCGTATCCCATGGCCTCCCGCATCTTAGGCGGAAGGTTCAGGCCGTAATTCTTCTCCAGGATATAGCCTACGCCGCCCTTTCCTGACTGGCTGTTGATACGGATTACATCCGCGTCGTAGTTGCGTCCCACATCTGTGGGATCAATGGGCAGATAGGGTACCGTCCAGTGATCCATATCATTTTCCACTCTCCAGTGCATGCCTTTGGCAATGGCGTCCTGATGGGAGCCGGAGAAAGCCGCGAAGACCAGCGCCCCGCTGTAGGGGCATCTCTCATCCACCTGCATACCCGTATACTTCTCATACTGCTCGCAGATATCCGGCATATTGGAAAAATCAAGCCGGGGATCCACGCCCTGGGAATACATGTTCATGGCCAGTGTCACAATATCTACATTGCCGGTGCGCTCCCCGTTTCCGAAAAGGGTTCCCTCAATCCGGTCCGCTCCCGCCAGCAGTCCCAGCTCCGCGTCCGCCACGCCGGTTCCCCGGTCGTTATGGGGATGAAGAGAGAGTACCACATTTTCCCGGTATTTCAGATTTTTACTCATATACTCAATCTGGCTGGCGTAATCATGGGGCATAGAAAGCTGTACCGTACTGGGCAGGTTGATCACAGCCTTCCGGTCCGCCGCGGGCTGCCACACATCCAGCACCGCGTTGCAGACTTCCATGGCATATTCCGGCTCTGTGCCGGTAAAACTTTCCGGACTGTACTCAAAGCGGTACTTTTCTCCGCACTCCTCCGTAAGCTCCTTCAGAAGCTTCGCCCCTTCCACAGCAATCTTTAAAATCTCTTCTTTTGATTTGCGAAACACCTGCTGCCTCTGGGCGAAAGAGGTGGAATTATATACGTGGACAATGGCGTTTTTGCAGCCCTTCAGAGACTCAAAGGTTTTGCGGATGATATGCTCCCTGGCCTGGGTCAGCACCTGGACCGTCACATCCTCCGGAATCAGATCCTGCTCGATCAGGGCCCTTAAAAATTCATACTCTGTCTCGGAAGCGGCGGGAAATCCCACTTCTATTTCTTTAAAACCGATTTTAACCAGCAGCTTGAAAAAATCAATCTTCTGCTCCAGGGACATAGGGATTACCAGAGCCTGGTTTCCGTCCCGCAGATCCACGCTGCACCACACCGGCGCCTTCTCCACGCTGTCCTTTCTCGCCCAGTCCAGGCATTCCACCGGCGGCATGTAATACTGCTTGTGATACTTGCTGCAATTCATCATGATTTGCGTTCCTCCTTCAAATAAATGTATGATTCTGAAAAATTAAAAAGCCCTTCATCCCCTGCATCTTCTGCAGGAGACGAAAGGCTGTATATACAGTCCCTACGCGGTACCACTCCTTTTTTGCGGCCCGGGCCGCACACTCACCGGATACGGGTTCTGAAAACCTTATATCCTCTCCCCTGTAACGGTGGGAATCCGTCTGCGCCTACTCTCGGAAAATTTCGGACAGCCGCTCAGAGGTCAGTTCCACAGCTTCCTTCCGCTGCTTTCCACCAGCCAGCAGCTCTCTGTCATCAGGAAAAAAAGTGTACTCTTCCTCGTCCACGCATTTGCGGTATCTGTGTATAAGGATACCATCCGGAAGCAAGATTTGTCAACTGTTTTATTCCGAACCTTCCTGGTTCTTCCATTGGGTTCCAATGATTTCTCCCTGATCCATTTCATAGATTTTGTCGCACAATACCCGGATATCTTCCTGGCTGTGGCTTGCCAGAAGAATGGTTTTTCCCTGACCGCGAAATTCCAGCAGCAGCTTCCGCATTTCTTCCACACCTCGGTTATCCAACCCGTTCATAGGCTCATCTAATATGAGGATTTCCTGATCTTCCATGACCGCCTGGGCCAACGCCAGCCGCTGCCGCATGCCCATAGAATATTTTCCCACTTTTTTTCGGCTGTCAGGATCCAGTCCTACCATTCTCAGGGTTTTACGAATTTTTTCTTTGCCTATGATTCCGTTAATCCGTGCCAGGAAAGCCAGGTTCTGATATCCGGTATAAGCTTCCAGAAATGCCGGATTTTCAATAATCATGCCGATTTTCGTCAGATCTGCCTCTTTCCTTCCCCGCAGTTTTCTGCCGTCAATGCGGATTTCCCCTTCCGTGGGAATCACAAATCCGCAGATGCATTTCATCAGTACCGTTTTGCCGGCACCGTTTCTGCCGATGAGCCCGGCGATTTTCCCTTTTTCAAAGGTGCAGGAAATCTTTTTTAATACTTCCTGATCCTGATATTTTTTCACCAGGTCTGTTACTTCAATCATCGTCTCCATTTTTCTCCCCCTTCTGTCATCTAATCCAGCTGTTTTCTCGCGCTGCACAGAACTGCTCCCGCCGAAAGCCCCGCCAGGAGAACCGTATAGGCCCGGCTGATAAAGGTAATATCCGGCGTTCGTCCGAATCCCGCGATATTGATGGTGCTGAGGCTGCACCAGGTCACCGGGGATCCGTACAGGATCGGATGTTCCGACATCACTTCTGAAGAGAAAAGAGCTGTGTCCATAATGACCAGCGCCAGCGCCGCTGCCAGCCCCAGGCGCAGAGAACCGCTGAGAAAATTTCCCACAAACAGAATCAGACCCAGCAGCAAAGCCGCGGCAAAGCAGAGAAGCAGAGAAAAGAACGCCGCCTGCCCCGGGGTAAAATAATCTACGATTTTCTCCGAAAAAAATACATTTACAATCTGATACCGGGCCGCGGCGTCCGTTTTCGCCAAGGTCATAATCCCCTTCCCCCACTGATTGGAAAATTCAATGTAGGGAAACAGAACCATCCAGCTGAACAGGTAGACGGAAAAAAAATACAGCATACAGCTTCCCGCCATATAAAAAATCTTTCCAACGCCCCAGCTGATTCTGCCGGAACGGAGAATCGTCATCTGCTGGGTCCGATCCCTGAAGGGAGCGTCGCACAGAAGGAGGATTAAAAACAGAAACAAAAAAAATTTATTGGCGCTGAACTCGAAGAGAAACAGCGGAACACAGGCGTTTATCTTTATATTGCCCGCCGCAAGAAATTCTTTCACCGGAGCAAGAGCCATATAGCAGTAGGTAAACACTGCCAGAAACACTATCAGAATCCGATAATCTCCCAGCCAGCGCCGGAAAGAAAGGGTACAAATATGATACGCTCTTCTAATGGATTTCACCGGACACCCTCCCTTTTACTATTTTATAGAAAAAAACACCCATAAGCGCTGTCAGGGCCAGAAAGAAAAAGAGGGTATAAAGGAAACTGCCCCAAAGTCCAAATCCCACGTCTCCATACCTTCCCATTAAGGACAGATTTACCGGCTGCGGCAGATCCCCGGCAAACACAGTGATATAAAAAGAAAGCATCACCGGCAGGCCTGCCGCTACGAATACGTTTGGAATGCAGACGGATACAAGCAAACCCGCCACTGCCCAGAACGCAAGCCCCGCAGAAATAATGGCCGCAATCACCAGCACATACAGGTAAGGAAACCGGGAATAAGCCAAAGCTCCGTAGGGCGCATAGGCGTACATCTCATAAAACGTCTCGCTCATAACAGGGATTTTCAGGGAAATCAACCCCAGAAACAGATGGATTCCAAGAAAAGCCGCCGTCCATGCGCCGATGAAACAGACTATTACTCTGGCTCCCGCATAGCTTCCTGTTCCGGCCCGGATAACCTGCGCCAATGTATATCGGTGCTTCCAGTCTTCCAGAAAAGCAGTAGAAAAGGAAATCCCCACGCTGAGAATCAGCAGCAAATGGGTGTTGGACTGATTCATAGCCAATCCCAGAAAATACACCCCATCTCCCCAGCTGATGTCGAAACCGCTGATCCGGACGCTGAGCCCAAAGGCAAAGGCTACCAGCAAGACAGACAGATAGGTTTTCGGAGACAGAATCAGCCGGAGAAATTCTGCTTTCAGACACCCTGCAAAAGAATGTACTTTACTCAATTCCTAATTCCTCCCCTGTAATGGCCGAATAATAAAAAACAGATCGCACCCCGGACTCTGGCTGCTGGACCGGGCGTAAACCGCCCAACAGGGAGACAATTCGTAGATCTGGGGACTGTCCGAAATCACATCCGGCGCGTAAATCAATTCGATCCGGTCGATGACCACAGGCTCCTCCAGCATTACGTCTTTATACTTTGTCCGGATTCTGCTGAGAATTTTCCGGAAATCATACAGTTCCTCTGCCGGCTCCGATTCTTCCTGCCGGTCATACATGCCGGATGCCATAAAATACTGCAGACCATTTTTTGTGACAATCATCTCTACAACACTTCCAAAACAGTACACTTTATCCTGAAGAAAGTAATCCTGCGCCAGATACGGAATACCGTCCTCCTCACTTCGGAACAGCAAATAGTAGCCTTCATCCTCCGGTTCAAAGGGGGTCTCTCCGCCTTTTGGCAGGTCTCCGGCAATTTTTTCATATTCCTCCTGCAGGGTAGCGTAATCCAAAGCAGCGACTTGCGGTTCTCCGAGGCCCTGTATCCCGATGGTTTCCATCCACCGACCGGCCTGCTGAATTACCTGCTGCTTGTCCAGTCCGGGAATGCTGTCGCTGACAAAGGCTTCGTTCACAATCTGCCGGTCGTCCAACTGCATCGGAGAGCCGATCAGAACGTTGTAGGACTTATTACTGCTTCTTCCGGAGATGTAGTAGATCCGCCCATCCTGAATCGTCAATGATCCGCCGCTGCTCCCCTGATAAATATCCAGGAGAGGATCCGGATTTTCCGTATTCAGGGTAAAGGTTTCCTCTTCCGGCAGAATCTTTACGATGTCATCAAATTGAAACGGCTTTTTTACTGCGGTAAATGGTTCCAGAACAGCTTCTCTGTTTCCAATGTCCACCCGCGCCTGAATGGAAACCTCTTCGGATTCTTCTGAAACGGTTTCCGGAATTTCCCTCAGCCGGGTAACAGGCTTTTCTCCTGCCAACTCCTGGGAACCGGACAAAATTTCCGTCTCCAGATCCGCCGTATTTCGTTTCTCTGTGGGAAAACAGCCGGATAAGACGCCGCTTAGAATCAGGACGCAGCAAACCCCAGCCGCGGCCCAGATATTTTTCACATGATAAGTGGTCATTATCCAAACTTGCATCTTTTAACTCATGAATACTTTATGCTATAATAGGCCGATGAATCAATATTTTGGGAGGTCTTACCATGAAACGACTGCTCCATTATCTGAAGAAAAACCGCAGGGAAGCCATTCTGGCCCCTTTATTCAAAATGCTGGAAGCCAGTTTTGAGCTGATCATCCCTCTGATTGTAGCCCGGATCATCGATACCGGCATCGGGAACCGGGATTCCGGCTATATTCTCAAGATGGGGGGACTGATGATCCTGCTGGGAATCGTGGGCTTCGCCAGCTCTGTCACCGCCCAGTACTTCGCGGCGAAAGCCGCTGTATCCGCCGGAACGGCCATGCGGAATGATCTTTTTTCTCATATTCAGGATCTTTCTTACCGGGAAATTGATGCCATCGGCACATCCACCCTGATCACCCGCATGACCAGCGATATCAATCAGGTGCAGAACGGAGTGAATATGTTCCTGCGTCTTTTCCTGCGCTCTCCTTTTGTGGTGCTGGGGGCGATGGTTATGGCTTACACCGTGGATGTGCGCACCGCATCCGCTTTCGGGGTTTCTATTCCCATTCTTTTCGCGGTGGTATTTGCCATTCTGCTGGTAAGTATGCCCCTCTACCGGAAAGTCCAGAAGCAGCTGGACCGGATCCTGCTTTCCACCCGGGAAAATCTCCTGGGCGTCCGGGTAGTACGGGCGTTTAACCGGCAGCAAAGCGAAATAGATGAATTTTCCTCGGACTGCCGCAGGCTGTACCGCCGGCAGATCCATGTAGGAAAAATTTCCGCCCTTCTGAATCCGGTTACCTACGTGATTATCAATCTGGGCATTATTGCCATTCTATGGCTGGGAGGCGGCCAGGTAAATCTGGGCCGGCTTTCTCAGGGAGAGGTAATCGCCCTTATCAACTATATGTCACAGATTCTGGTGGAACTGATCAAACTGGCCAACCTGATCATCCTTTTATCCAGAGCCAGCGCCAGCTTAAGCAGGGTGAACAGCATTTTTGAAATCCACTCCAGCCTGGGGGAGGGGAGCAGTCCGCTTCCTTCCGCTCCCGAACCGGGCGTCCCTATGGTTGCTTTCCGAAACGCAGCCTTCTGCTATGGAGACGCGGGAGAACCTTCTCTTTCCGGGATCAGCTTTGAGGCCGGCCCCGGGGAAACCATCGGTGTAATCGGAGGCACCGGTTCCGGCAAAACAACTCTGGTAAATCTGATTCCCCGGTTCTATGACGTCACCTCCGGTTCCGTGGAGGTTCAGGGAAAGGATGTGCGGACGCTTTGCTCCGAAAGCCTGCGGTCCGTCATCGGTGTGGTTCCTCAGCGGGCTTCCCTGTTCCGGGGAACCCTCCGGGACAATCTTCTCTGGGGCAGAAAGGATGCTTCCGATGAAGAACTCTGGCGCGCCCTGGAAACAGCTCAGGCCAAAGAATTTGTAGACAGCAAAGGCCAGGGCCTGGATCTTTCCATTGAACAGGGAGGCCGGAATCTTTCCGGCGGGCAGAAGCAGCGCCTGACCATCGCCCGGGCCCTGGTTCGGAAGCCGCGGATTCTGATTCTGGACGACAGCGCTTCCGCCCTGGATTTCGCCACGGACGCCAGGCTGCGGCGGGCCATCCGGGAAAACACAGAGGGAACTACCGTGTTCCTGGTTTCCCAGCGGGTATCTACCGTTAAAAACGCGGACAGGATCCTGGTGCTGGACGACGGGCGTCTGGCCGCCAGCGGCACTCACAGCGAACTGTTAAACACCAGCGCGGTCTACCGGGAAATCTGCGAATCCCAGCTGACCAGAGAGGAGATGGAAAAAGATGGCAAAAAAACGGACTTCTGAAAAATCGGCGGGCTCCGGCATGGATACCCGCAGAATTCTGGGAAAGATTTTAAAAAGCATCCGCCCCTACCGCCTGCTGGTGGTTCTCTCCCTGCTTCTGGCGGTGATTTCTGTCGTGCTGACTCTCTATATCCCCATTCTCACCGGCCGGGGTGTTGACCGGATTATTGACCGGGGATTGGTGGATTTTGAGGGACTGCTGGAAATCATCCGGAATATTCTGGTCTGCATTCTGCTGACTGCGGGATCCCAGTGGCTGATGAACCATATCAATAATAAGATTACCTACCATATTGTCCAGGATCTGCGGATCCGCGCCTTTCGTCATCTGCAGAAGCTTCCTCTTTCCTATATCGATGCGCATCCGGCCGGAGATCTGATCAGCCGGGTCATTACCGACATCGAACAATTTTCCGACGGACTTCTCATGGGCTTTACCCAGCTGTTTACCGGAGTGGTTACAATAGCGGGAACCATCCTGTTTATGCTCTCCATCCACCCGCTGATTACGCTTGTGGTGGTGTTTTTAAGCCCCCTGTCCTTTCTCATCGCGGGCTTTATCTCCAAAAGAACCTTTTCCATGTTCCGGAAACAGTCTGAAACCAGAGGGGAGCTTACAGCCCTGACGGATGAAATGCTGGGGAATCTGAAAACTGTTATTGCTTTTGACCATCAGGAGGAAGCCCGGAAAGAATTTGAGGAAATCAACGGTCGCCTGGCCGGGTACAGCCTGAAAGCAACCTTTTTCTCCTCTCTGACCAATCCGGCCACACGATTCATGTACTCCGCCATCTATGCCGGGGTTACCATTGCCGGATGTTTTACTGTCATCGGAGGAGGCCTGTCCGTGGGACAGCTTTCCAGCTTTCTCTCCTACACCAACCAGTACACGAAGCCCTTTAATGAGATCACAGGGGTAATTACGGAATTCCAGAACTCTCTGGCCTCCGCGGGCCGGGTCTTTGAGCTGCTGGATCAGGAAATTCTCCCGGATGACGAAGCCCAAGCTTCTCTGGGACAGGTCAGAGGCCAGGTGGATCTGGAACACGTTTTCTTTTCCTATACTCCGGACAAAAAACTGATCGAGGATTTCAATCTCCATGTAAAGCCCGGCCAGCGGATCGCCGTGGTCGGTCCTACCGGCTGCGGAAAAACAACTCTCATCAATCTGCTGATGCGTTTCTACGACACAGACAGCGGCGCGATCCGCGTAGAGGGACAAGATATCCGAAAAGTGAGCCGTCAGAGCCTTCGGTCCAATTATGGAATGGTTCTCCAGGAAACCTGGCTGAAATCCGCCACAGTCCGGGAAAATATCACTTACGGCTGTCCCGGCGCCGCGGAAGAAGACATAATCCGGGCCGCTAAAAAGGCGCACGCCCACAGTTTCATTATGCGTCTCCCGGAGGGTTACGACACGGTGATCGGCGAGGAGGGCGGCAGCCTTTCCCAGGGACAGAAGCAGCTGCTGTGCATTGCCCGTGTTATGCTGCGGCTTCCTCCTATGCTGATCCTGGACGAAGCCACCTCTTCCATTGACACTATGACGGAGATCCGCATTCAGAAGGCTTTCGCGGAAATGATGAAGGGCCGCACCAGCTTTATTGTGGCTCACCGTCTTTCCACCATCCGAGAGGCGGATGTGATCCTGGTTATGAAAGACGGACATATCCTGGAACAGGGGGATCATGAAACTCTGCTGAAGCAGGGCGGCTTCTACGCGGAACTCTACAACAGCCAGTTCGCTCCCTCCTGAACCCTGAACACAGGGAGTAAAAAACAGGAGCAGACCATTTTTCTGTCTGCTCCTGTTTTTTTACTCCTCTATCTGCGACTCCATATGGACGGTCAGCTGACTCTGACTGTCCTCCGGACTTTTCCTCAAGCCGGAATAGATCCCCAGGATCAAAAGCCCCGCCAAAACAGCCAAAGCCGCTCCGGAGATACAAAGCTTCCATTTTTTTCTCCTGGCAGATGCCAGTTCCCGGCTGTCCAACGCCTCCAGCCCTTCCTCCACTGCCGCGGGAAGGGTTTCCGGAATTTCAATTCCCGTGACGCGGCGGACTTCCTGTCCGATCCCCGCCGTATCCTGACGCATCTCTGTCTTCGCCCGGTTCAGATAGGCCTTTACCGAACCCTCCGGAATGTCCATGGCATAAGCGATTTCTGAAATCTCCATTTTCTGCATATGACGCAGATACAAAGCGGTCAGATACCGGTTTGGTTTCTGATTGATGGTACTGTCCGCCAGCATTCCCCGGGTAATCTGGAGCTTAAAAGGCTGTCCGTCTTCCAGGTTTCGAATCTTCCCGTATTCCTCGCAGGCAGCCTTTTTAACTGCCTCCAGGGCCATCTTTTCTTCCCCCAGGTAAAAATACGCAATCCGGTAGAGATATTCGCTCTGCTCCCTAAAAAGTCTGCTGTATATTTTTACTTTCACTCTGCTTCCCCTTTACTGACTCTGTACGTAAAATCCCCCCTGTTTGGCACCAGAAGTACTATGCTTTATCATGCATGCCTCTTTTTCGCTTGTCTCATCATATCATATTTTTTCGTGAATATCTTTAACAAATTGTGAATATTAAATAAAAGATGTGCCCAGAAATAGATTTTTCCGCTAAATTTTCCAAAAACCGCCAGCAGCAATCCTTCTGCCGCAGCCACAGCCCCTTAAAAAATACAATCTCCTCCCCTGCGCGACCGGCGTGATGCCGCGGGCAGATCCGGCTGCAGCCTGCCAGGCGCATCCCGCAAAAAAGGCGCAAGGCCCACAGTTTCCCACGGACGTTGCGCCCTATTTCATCCGATGAGCAGCCCGGCAAATGGGCATGAGACACGGCTTGCTCCGCGCTTCGCACTCCCGCAATCCTAAAAGCTCATCAGATTTCAAGCCAGTTTCTTTAAATCCGCCGTATTGCGGGCAATCTGGCTGTCATGCATGTCCAGCCTTCCCTCTATAATTTTAAGGCGGTCAGAAGTTTCCGCATTCCATTCTTTCTGATACACATAAAATTCCTGGAGCATATCATAATTTTTGCATACCGTTTCCTGCAAAGCGGCTAGATCCGTCTTAAGCGCCCCCTTTTCGTTCCATTCAGCAAGCTCTTTTTCCACAGAAGTCATTCTGCTCTTCAGATCTGATACATCTCTCTTTAACTCTGAGACTTCCTGTTTCAACTCCGATACATCCTGTTTCAGTTCCGAGACTTCCTGTTTCAGTTCCGAGACTTCCTGTTTCAGTTCCGAGACTTCCTGTTTCAGTTCCAAGACTTCCTGTTTCAGTTCCGAGACTTCCTGTTTCAGTTCCAAGACTTCCTGTTTCAGTTCCGAGACTTCCCTCTTTAAAGATGCCAGTTCTCTGCCGAATTCATCCATTTTTGTAATCAGAACATCCAGTTTTTCGTTTGCTGTCATAAAGATATCCCTCCTATCTTATGGAATAAAAGAATTTCACCTAAATGGTGCAAAAGATCTGTCCAAACCCTATATCTTTCTTACAGGTTCGGAAGCATTGCGGAACCGGAAGAATTTCCTGTTCCGAAGTGTAAAATTATTGTATCATACCGCAGACGCAAGGTCAAAGGATATTTTACATGCCCGCTTGACAGAGAAATTTCAGAAGGGGTGGGAGGAGAGCCTCCGGATTTTTGCGCGCCTTGGAAAATCTGAAAAATTTCGTGACATATATACTTTAGCATGGTAAAATAGCAGAGGAACAGGGGTCTATACAGACACTGAAAGGAAAATAAGTGAATCACAGGAGGAATATGGATATGGCAAACCGAGAGATCCCGTACAAGATCTATTTGGAAGAAAGTGAACTTCCAAAACAATGGTATAATGTGCGGGCTGATATGAAAAATAAACCTGCGCCTCTGCTGAATCCGGCGACATTCAAACCCATGACAGCAGAGGAACTGGAGCCGGTGTTCTGCAAAGAGCTGGTAAAGCAGGAACTGGACGATACGGATCCGTGGATTGATATCCCGGAGGAGATCGTAAACTTTTATAAAATGTACCGCCCCTCCCCTCTGGTGCGGGCGTACTGTCTGGAGAAAAAGCTGGGTACTCCGGCGAAGATCTACTACAAATTTGAGGGAAACAATACCAGCGGCAGTCATAAACTGAATTCCGCCATCGCCCAGGCTTACTACGCCAAGAAGCAGGGACTCAAAGGAGTGACTACCGAAACAGGAGCCGGACAGTGGGGAACTGCTCTGTCCATGGCCTGCGCGTATTTTGACCTGGACTGCAAGGTTTATATGGTAAAGGTTTCTTATGAACAGAAGCCTTTCCGCCGGGAAGTTATGCGCACCTACGGCGCCACCGTAACTCCCTCTCCCTCCGATACCACGGAAGTTGGCAGAAAGATCCTGGCAGAGCATCCGGGAACCTCCGGAAGCCTTGGCTGCGCCATCAGTGAAGCGGTGGAGGCCGCTACCTCACAGGAGGGTTACCGCTATGTTCTGGGCAGCGTCCTGAACCAGGTTCTTCTGCACCAGACAGTCATTGGGCTGGAAACCAAAACCGCCATGGAGAAATACGGCATTAAGCCGGATGTGATTATCGGCTGCGCCGGGGGCGGCTCCAATCTGGGAGGGCTGATCTCTCCTTTTGCGGGAGAAAAACTCCGGGGAGAAGCGGATTACCAGATTATCGCCGTAGAACCGGCCTCCTGCCCCAGTTTCACAAGAGGAAAATTCGCCTATGATTTCTGTGATACCGGAAAGATCTGTCCTCTGGCAAAAATGTACACGCTGGGCAGCGGCTTTATTCCTTCCGCCAACCACGCAGGAGGGCTTCGGTATCACGGCATGAGTTCTATTCTGTCCCAGCTGTACCATGATGGCCTCATGGAAGCCAGAGCGGTAGAGCAGACGGCCGTATTCCAGGCCGCCGAGCAGTTCGCCCGGGTGGAGGGAATTCTCCCGGCACCGGAGAGCAGCCATGCTATCCGGGTGGCCATCGACGAGGCCTTGAAATGCAAAGAGACAGGGGAGGAAAAGACAATTCTGTTCGGACTTACCGGAACCGGCTACTTTGATATGACAGCCTATGAAAAGTATAACAATGGGGAGATGACCGATTACATTCCCACAGACGCGGATCTGGAAACAGGATTTGCGGGACTGCCCCGGGTGCCGGAACAGATGTAACAGATTTAAGAAATCGGGCAGGGAAAAAATTCCTCTGCCCGATTTCTGCAGTCTCCTTAAAAGCCGCAGTTTTCCGGAAGCTAAAAGCGGGATAAAAAAATTTTTAAAATTTTCAAAAAAACTCTTTACAATTCCCTGCTTCTAGTATATAATAATCTTCGTTGAGTGATCCGGGGTATGGCTCAGTTTGGCTAGAGCGCACGGCTGGGGGCCGTGAGGTCGCAGGTTCGAATCCTGTTACCCCGATTTTCTGCTGAGATAAGAACTTTCAGACTTGTTATAGTGTGAAAGTTCTTATTTTTTTGCGGGCAGCGGGGCAAGCGGGTATGTAAAATATCCTCCTCCCCCTTCTGAAATTTCTCTGGCATAAAAAAAAGTAATATGCTATAATGTATCCGCCTGTGCTTTCCGGTGCATCGATTCGTTGTTCCAGAAGCCCGGCATTTGCTGCGATTCGACTTTATTTTACACAACGGAGGAGACATATGGGCGGATTTTTTGGAGTTGCTTCAAAAGAAGATTGCATGTTTGATCTGTTTTTCGGGACTGACTATCATTCTCATCTGGGAACCCGACGGGCCGGAATGGCTGTCTATGATCGGGAAAAGGGATTTGACCGGGCTATTCACAATATAGAAAACGCTCCTTTCCGAACCAAGTTCGATAAGGATTTTTCAGAAATGCACGGCACCATGGGAATCGGCTGTATCTCAGACTACGAACCCCAGCCGCTGATCGTGCGTTCCCACCACGGCACTTACGCCATTGTTACCGTGGGAAAAATCAACAATACAGATAAGATCGTAAACCAACTGTTTGCGTCCGGCCACTCTCATTTTCTGGAAATGAGCGGAGGCGACATTAACGCCACAGAGCTTGTAGCTTCTATAATTAATCAGAAGAGCAATCTGATTGAGGGTATCCGCTACGCCCAGGAAATCATCGATGGTTCCATGACGCTGCTGGTCCTGACGCCAAAAGGAATCTACGCGGCCAGAGACCGTCTTGGAAGGACCCCTGTGGTCATTGGACGCAAAAAGGATTCCTTCTGCGCCTCCTTTGAGAGTTTCGCCTATCTGAATCTGGGTTACACAGAAGAGCGTGAACTGGGTCCCGGAGAGATTATCGTCATGACTCCCGAAGGGATTGAAACCCTCTCGGCCCCGGGAAAAGAGATGAAGATCTGCACCTTCCTGTGGATCTACTACGGATACCCCTCCTCCTCCTACGAGGGAATCAGCGTGGAGGAAATGCGCTGCCGCTGCGGCGCTATGCTGGCCAGACGGGATGACGCTCATCCGGATACGGTAGCAGGCGTTCCGGATTCCGGAACCGCCCATGCCATCGGCTATGCCAATGAATCGGGGATCCCATTTTCCAGGCCTTTTATTAAATATACTCCTACCTGGCCCCGGTCCTTTATGCCCACCATCCAGAAAAAGCGGGATCTGATCGCCAAAATGAAACTGATCCCGGTTCACGAACTGATCCAGAACCGAAGCCTGCTGCTGATTGACGACTCCATTGTCCGGGGTACTCAGCTCCGGGAAACGACAGAATTTCTCTACCAGAGCGGAGCCAAAGAGGTGCATGTGCGGCCGGCCTGCCCGCCTCTGGTGTACGGCTGCAAATACCTGAACTTCTCCCGTTCCACCTCCGTCATGGATCTGATCACCCGCAGGGTCATCAAAGAAATGAACGGTACGGAAGAGCCGGAGAATCTTTCCCGCTATTCCGACCCGGAAAGCGCGGAGTATAAAGATATGGTAGAAAGGATCGGCAAAAAGCTGAACTTTACTTCCCTGCGCTATCACCGTCTGGACGATATGATTGAATCCGTGGGCCTCGACAAGTGCAGACTCTGCACTTACTGCTGGGACGGCAAAGAATAACGGATTTTTCCCCACCGCAAAAAGCGCGTCAGAATTTCCTGTGTCTTCACAGACATAGAGAAATTCTGACGCGTTTTTATGAAAAGAAAAAGTCCAGGAAACCGCAGACCTCCTCCTTTTTGTCTGTATCCTGCAGAACAGCAGCGCAGACCGGCTCATAGGAGGTCAGCCCGTAGCTCTCCCAGCGGGGACTTTCCGACAGATCCAGCTGCCCATCCTGAAAAAGATCTCTGTATTGTTCCCAGGATTCTCCCAGAAAATCCTCCCACTCCTGAAAGGCTCCCCGGCTCTGATATTCCTTCCAGGTCTGCCGGTCACAGATCAGCAGATCTGTATTTCCCGCTCCCACCACGGTCATCCGCTTCAGAGCCATGCCGGAATCATCTCCGGACCGAAGGGTAGTATCTAAATTTATTCTTTCTCTTGCCTTCCCATCCCCCAGAGCCCCCAGGAGATCCTCTCTCAGTTTTTCTTCCTGTTCTCCATGCGCGCTGTATTCCGCGTCTGCTACCGCGATGGAAAGAATGACCCTGGTATGGCGGTTCTGCCAGCTGTAAATCAGCACAAATACGCCGAACGCCGCCAGCAGAGCCGCCAGGAGCCAGGAGCGGTAGTAGGTCCAGAGATATTCCGCACGCTTTTTCCCGTGAAGGGAACGAATGGTTTCCAGTCTTTTCTGCCTTTTTTCTCTGGCTGTCAAATCAGATTCGTATTTTTCCCGCTCCACCCGCCATTCTGCTCCTCTCTCTCACTGTTTTTTCCTGGATCCGGCTCCTCCTCAGGTTCCTTCTCTCTCGCTTCCGCCGGTTCTTCCTCCTCCGCCGGCCGCCAGGCTTTTCCAAACTTCACATCTTTAAAAAGCGCTGCCAGACCGGTAATCTGTTTCAGCCGCAGAACCTCATCTCTGTCCATTCCCAGATGTCTTGCAATCCAGGCGTCTGACTTTCCGAACTCATGCAGTTCTTTGACAATACTTCCTCTGGCACGGTTGTGACGGATCGTGCTGGCCATTCTCTGATCCAGAGGTT
>ERZ1090880.33-NODE-33-length-82891-cov-7.453052_pt1 | contig 82891 bp, 104 predicted proteins | sample MGYA00478471_ERZ1090880 | MGnify/ENA primary metagenome ERZ1090880 (study PRJEB33644, sample SAMEA5815734) | chicken gut metagenome | biome: Chicken; feature: Gastrointestinal Tract; material: Caecum | place: Ireland | collected 2019-01-01 | study: A study of the... | reverse complement strand
GTATATAATAGGATATTACCCACGTGCCGAATCCGTAAATGAGCGTTTCGCAGGTGACGAATACGTAGACGGCGAGTATTCCCGGAAGCCCCAGTACAAATCCGTAGACTGCGCAGAGAAGCGTGACTATTTCCACGTTGGGAACAGCCGAAAGCACGAACTTGCCCGCAGTAAGCGTTGCGGCGGCAAGTCCGGTGACCGCTATCGAGCGTGCTCCTTTTAACGCGGCTCCGCGCATCAGTAGGTTATCGTTCCTATATAGATCGTGCAGCCGTCCTCGATAGTCATATCGAGAGCGCCTTTGCCCGAATTGTAAAGGGTCTTGCCGCCGTATTCCGTCGTCGTACCGTATTGGGAAACGTCCTTATCGGCTTCTACCGAAGTGTAAAGATAGATGTACGTAGGCGCCTGAGGAGCGAGCGTCCCGACGGCATTGAGGAACGTCCCGTCCAATTCGTAAGACACTCCGCATTTTTCGAGAACGTCGATGAGGTCCGAGTCTTTGTCCATTCCCGAAATATCTACCGTTATCTCGCGCACCGGATCTTCGGCGATAGCCAGAGTCATCGCCGCGCCTTGGGCGAAAACGTCGGAGTCGGAGCCGTCCGGATCCGTACAGGCAGTAAGTCCGAATACCGCGGCCGCCGCTATCGTTATCAGCAACAGGAGCGCGGCTGCGCGCTTAGATGCAAAAGTTTTCATTTTTATACCTCCGTGATGGTTATTTGCGTTTTTACAGACGAAGACAACAAATAAGCCTTCCGCGGAGGAAGGCAAAAAAGACGCGCGCATACAAGCGCTTCGGTCTTGTCTTTCATTGCCCAAAGACTGTTTCCGATAAGCTGCGGGGCAGGTCTTCCGACTTACGACAGATATATCTATCGATCACGGTAATGGCTGTTGCGACGGATTTTCACCGAGATTCCCACTGTTGACGGTTTGCCTTGCGGCTCCCGAACCGGGCAGCGTTATTCAGTTCGTATATATGATACTTTTTCGCGCCGCGTTTGTCAAGCGGCGGAGCGCGTCAGACCTTTTCCGTCAGTCTGGGCAGATCGAGCGGCTCTCCCGCGAATACGTGTTTCGCTATCTTTACGTCCGCATTCGCGTCTTTGCAGTAGTAATCCGCGCCTATCTTGCGCGCGTAGTCTTCGTTGAGGACGGCGCCTCCGATCATCACCGTACAGTCCGGGCAGTCGCGGCGGAGCAGTCCTATCGTCTTTTGCATATTCGGTACGGTCGTCGTCATAAGCGCGGACAGTCCGCACAGCTTCGCGCCCGTTTTCGAAACTTCGGCGGCGACTTTCTCGCACGGCACGTTCTTGCCGAGATCGATCACGTTGTAACCGTAGTTTTCCAGGACGGTGCGGACGATGTTTTTGCCGATATCGTGTACGTCGCCTTCGACCGTGGCGAGCACTACGGTATCGCCGCTCTTCGCACTGCCCGCGGGCATACGCTTTTTCACTTCGTCGAAGCAGGCTTTCGCGCTGTCCGCCGCGGAGATGAGCTGAGGAAGAAAGAGTATCCCCTTTTCGTAGTCGTCTCCGACCGAATTAAGCGCGGGTATCAGATATCCGTTGACGAGGTCGAGCGGAGCGATACCCGAATCGAGCAGCTTTGCCGCGGCGTCTTTTGCGGACGGCAGCCCCTTGCGTATCGCGTATATAAGATCGTTGTCGCCCGCGTCGGCGCGATCGTGTTCCGCGCGGCGTATCTCTTTGGAAGTCAGTTCGATCGCGGAATATTTTTCCGTATAAGCGGCGCAGTTGACGTCTGCTCCCGACAGCACGTTGTAGGCCGCCACCGTCTGCATGTTTTCCGGTATATTGGGATTGAGTATAGGTGCGTCGAGTCCCGCCCAGAGCGCCGCCGACAAAAAGCCGGTGTTGACTATCTTGCGATTGGGCAGACCGAACGATATATTGCTGACTCCGAGTACCGTTCTGACGTCGTATTCGCTCTTTATGCGCCGTATCGCTTCGAGCGTGCGCGCCGCCTGTTCCTGCTGCGCGCCCACTGTCAGCGTAAGACAGTCGATATAAACGTCCTGTTCGGGTATCCCGTATTCTTTTGCGCGCCCGATTATCCTCCGCGCGATCTCGAGGCGTCTTTCCACCGTGTCGGGGACGCCCTTCTCGTCGACGGTAAGACCCACTACGGCGGCGCCGTATTTCGCCGCTATCGGCAATATGGAGGAGAGGGAGGACTCGTCTCCGTTGACGGAGTTTACTATGGCTTTGCCGTGGTATGCCCTCAGCGCGCTCTCGACGGCGTCGGGTTTGGTGCAGTCTATCTGAAGGGGTAGATCGGTCACCCTTTGCAACAGTCTGACCAATGAGGTGAGGACGGCTTTTTCGTCTATTTCGGGCAAGCCCGCATTCACGTCCAGTATATCCGCGCCCGCTTCCTCCTGTTCGAGCGCCTGTTTTACGATATAGCCTTCGTCGCCGTTTTTCAAAGCCTCTTTCATCGCTTTTTTGCCTGTGGGGTTGATGCGTTCTCCGATCACCCTCACGCCGTCCACGATCACGGATCTTCTTGCGGAACATACCGCCGAAAACGGCTTATATCCGCACGGGTACGGTTTTTCTCTGTCGGCTATCTTTCTGAGCAGAGCTATATGTTCCGGCGTTGTGCCGCAGCATCCCCCTATGATCCGAGCGCCCGTGCGCACGTATTTTTCGCAGTAAGAGGCGAATTCCTCGGGGTCGACCGAATAATTTCCGTCGGGATCGGGAAGTCCGGCGTTGGGTTGGACTATTATCGGTTTGTCCGTGAGAAGAACAAGCTTTTCGACTATCGGCACAAGCTTGTCGGGACCGAGCGAACAGTTGACTCCGATAGCGTCGGCAAGAGGCGCCGCGGTCAGGGCGAAAGACGTGACGTCGCACCCGGTAAACGTACGCATATTGTCGAAGAAGGTCATCGACGCGATCACCGGAAGATCGGAGTTTTCCTTTACCGCGAGCAGAGCCGCGCGCAGTTCCGCAAGATCGGACATCGTTTCGACGAGGACGAGATCCGCTCCGTCGGCGGCGAGTACGGCGCGCTTATATACGTCGTACGCCGTATCGAACGACATCGTGCCGAGAGGTTCGATAAGCTGTCCCGTAGGACCGAGATCGAGCGCGACGAATCTGTTTTCCGCCGCGGATCTCGCTATTTTTATCGCGGCGCGTATCAGATCGTCGGACATATCGCCCGCTTTGGCGGCGTTGGCTCCGAAGGTCGCGGCGGATATCACGTCGGCGCCCGCTTCCGCGTATTCGCGGTGTATCCGTGCGATGATATCGGGACGGGTCAGATTGAGTTTTTCGGGCAAAGTGCCGGCGCCCGGGTATCTGCGTTGAAGAGCGGTGCCGAACGCGCCGTCGAACACGACGATATTGTCGCGCATGAATTTGCGGAAATCTTTCATTGTTGCTCCGGTCCGCGTGCGGCGCAGGTCTTGTTCGCGCACCGCGCGCATTTATCGCTTTTCGTAAACGGAAAAGGTTTGCCTCCGTCCCTGACTCCGATCAGGGCAGTGACCGATTTGCGGGGGACGAGAGATCCTCCCGAATCTACGCATACTCCTATCGCGGTATCGGTGCGGAGCAGCGCGCATATGGTCCTTTGCGACGAGAGGGGAAAGTCTCCGTACCCGCAGGAAAACCTTGCGGTAAAGGCTTTGCCCATCTCGGATTGCAGACGGGCGCACACCTCGTCGCAATAGCTTTCGATCGCGCACGACGCCGCGGTATCCAACAGAAGCCCGTCTCTTGCCGAAACGGCGAAAGTCCTGTCGAGTTCGCGCTCTATAGCCGCTCCCAGAGTCGCCGCGAACAAATATACTTCGCGGCATCCCGCAAGATGTCTTGCGATATCTCTGCCTTGCGGAGCAAAGCCGCTTCCTTCGAGAACTCCGTCGGAAAAGGCGAACCTGCGCACCGTGTATTTGGGACGGGCGCATTCCAGACACTTTGCAGACATTCTGTCCATCGCCTCGTCGGTGGCGGGATCGATCTGCTGACCGCGCCATCCGAGATAGCGCAGCATCTCGCGTCTGTCTACGTTCATCTGTTGACGCTGGCGAGCATGGACGACACGTTTTCGGTTATCCTGCGCGCGACGGTCGAGTTGTTCATCACGTAAAGATGTATGCCTCTCACTCCCGCCGAGATAAGATCGACTATCTGATCGGTGGCGTAGGCTATACCTGCTTCCATCAGCGAATCGGGATCGTCGTAGAAGCGGGAGATCATGCGCGATATCTTGTTGGGGATCTTGGCTCCCGTAAGTCCGATTATCCTGTCCACGGTGCTTTTTTTGACAAGCGGCATTATACCCGCCTGCACGGGAACGGTTATTCCCGCGAGCGCGAGCCGTTCGGAAAAGCGGAAAAAGTCGTCGTTGTCGTAAAACAGCTGGGAGTTGAGATGGGTCACGCCCGCTTCCACTTTGCGTTTGAGGTTGTTGATATCTTCGACCGGATCCGCGCTTTCGGGATGTCCTTCGGGATAACACGCGCCCGCGATGTCGAAAGCGTAGCCTTTGCCGCGGATATACCGCACCAGTTCGTCGGCGTGGCTGAAATCGGGCGAGGGCGCCGCTCCCGCGATCCTGTCGCCGCGCAGAGCGAGAACGTTGTCTATTCCTGCGGCGGACAGCTTCTCCAACGACGCGGAGATATCCTCCTTGGTGGAGTTTATGCAGGTGAGATGTGCGAGAGGCTCCACTCCGAAGTCGTCGCGGAGCATCTGCGCTATCTCTATCGTGCGCGAGTTGCCGGACCCTCCCGCGCTGCAAGTGACCGACACGTAGTCGGGACGCAGGTCGGCGAGCGCGCCTACCGTGCGTTTTATTCCGTCGATATCGGCGGTGGGCTTGGGCGGGAATATCTCGAAAGACCAGAGGGTCTTTTTGGTCCCGAACATATCGGAAATATACATAACGTCCTCCGTCCGCGTTTCCGCGGTCAAAAAAATTATATCAAAAAACGCGCGTATTGGCAACTTATGGACGCTTTTCGCTCCTATTCCATATAAGTATTTTGTTTTCTTATACCCGCGCATGACGCGCGCGATATTTTATCATCAGATATATCGGATACACCGCGAAGCGTTCGTTCCGCCGTTATCGCGGTCAATAAGCGAGAGGATGTGGACAGGGAAAGGTGACGTGATAATGATAACGGGGTAAGACGGATAAGTCATTAAATTGAAATTAAATTAAGATTACATCATTTTTCGCCTAAAAGCCTTAAATCGGGGCGGAAATCGCTGTTTTCCAGAATATATGCGGCTAAAAGTGGTTAAAATTTTTGCAAAACCGTCAAATTTAATATTAATGCAATATTGATGAAATGGTGGGTTAATAAAATTTAAGTGACCATGGGGGCATAGTCCCCCCGAGGAAAAAATTTACGGAGGCAGATTATGAAACGTAAAGTATCCGTCATTCTGGCATTGGCGCTCGTACTTTGCATGATCTGTTCCATGTTTGCGTTTGTCGCGTGCGACGAAGAATGCACGGAGCACGTGGACGCGGACGGCGACGGGATATGCGATAACTGCGGCGAAACGATGCCCGAAGAGGAGTGTACGCAGCACGTCGACGCGGACGGCGACGGTAAGTGCGACAACTGCGGAACGGCTATGCCCGACGACGGCGGCGACGAGTGCACGGAGCACGTCGATTCGGACGGCGACGGCAAATGCGACAACTGCGGCATATGCATGACCCACAAAGACGCAGACAGCGACGGCAAGTGCGATAACTGCGGCGAGTGTATATCTCACAGGGACGCGAACGACGACGGCAAGTGCGACAACTGCGGCGAGAGCGTGATAATGAGTTATTATCCCGATTACGCGATGAACCGCATAATCGACAATCTCAGCGCGCAGTATTCCGAGCTTGCGGGATCGTACGTGTTCGGAGTCAGCTTCGAGGCGGCGATAGACGCGAAGAAGGGAGCGGCGCAGGCAACGCAATACGTATTGCGCGGGAAGGCGAGCATAGACCTTCGCGCGAACGAAGCAGTTCACGCTTGAAACGATCATCGGCGGCACTACCGGATCCGCGATGTATCCCAACACGCTCGAGAAGTGGTACTGGTACAATGCGGACGGAAGCAGAGCGGAACTCGAGTTCAAGTTTGTCGCGGGCAACGAATTCGCGATAGTAGTTGCCGGAACCGATACCGTAGTGGCGACGTTCGCGCTCAACATCCTCGACGCGGAGAACGAATCCGTAGAACTCGTAAACGGCGCGATAGCCGCAGCAGGCTCCTACACGATGACGGTCGAGGTCGAATTCCTCGGACAGACGTACACCCTGCAGAGGAACGCTTCTTCCGGATATCAGGTCACCGTATCCGAGGCCTGATAAAGCTGCAAAGGAACAACACAACAGAATACCCGAAAAGGTATATCTTTCCACCTCCTCCACACCCCGTGCCGTAAGGCGCGGGGGAGTGTGGGGAGAAGACAACGAGACCGACGCCCGAGACATCTTTGCGTTTCTATGGACAGACGGGCGCAGGTATAGCGGAGTTATCCGCACTCCCCGGCGGGCGTTCGCGCCGCGGGCTCCCGCCGGCTCCTTTCGACTATAACGTCGCCATGCGGCGACTTCCCTAACCATACCTTATCATACGCACGCGGGACGGATCGGAAGATCCGTCCCGTGTGTGTTATCGATCGGCGAAGTATGCTACGACCGCGCAGTTTACGCAGTCGGGCGAGTTTTCCGTTTGCGGGGAAGAGCCGTACCGCGGGTGAGGCGTACGGAAAAATAAACGGGGAGCGCAGCGTTGCGGTCCCCGTCGTCTTCGATATCGGCGCTCCCGGAGCGTTATTCAGCGTTTTTGCCCGAAAACCAGCCTGAGATCGTCGCCGACGATCTCGCGCATGAGAGAGTAATTTTTGTTGACCATACGCGACACGGTGCGTTCGCCGTAACGGCGCATCAGCTCTTCCAGCGACAGATTGGTGGTCACCATCGTACGTTTGCCGTGGTTGATACGCGATTCGATTATGTTGTACAGGTATTCGCAGGTCACGTTTTTCAGTATGTTCTCGGCGCCGAGATCGTCTATGACGAGGAAGTCGCTTTCGAGAAGAGGCGCCATGTATTTGCCTCTCGCTTCGAGCGGAGAGGTGTGATATTTGAGCAAAAGCGCATTCATGTCGAACGCCGACGTGCAGAATACGGGTACCCCCTGCGCCAGCAGTTCGTTGGCGACGGCGTATGCGAGAGAAGATTTGCCTACGCCCGATTGCCCGGTAAGCAGTATGAACCTGATGCGGCTGTCGTAGAATTTGTCGCAGAATTTCTTCATCGCCGAATACAGCTTGCCGAGGTCGTCTTTCTGCGCGCATCCGGAAGACGCGCTTTTGTCGTCCGCAAAGCCGAACTGCGGGATATGTTCCGCGCCGCACGAGGCTTTGAGAAGCTCCATATATTCCCTCTGCGCGCAGGAACACAGTTTTCCGTGCGCGAACCCCCTGTCTTCGCAGATCGGGCAGCGGCGGTGCGCCGCTACGTCCAGACCGTACTTTTTCAGTACGTCGGCGTAAGCGGCTTCGGCTTTTTCGAGATCTGTTTTCGCTTTTTCGGCGTTTTCGGTCTTTGCGGCGGCGGCTCTCGCACAGGCTATCGCGGCAGAGTTCCTGTCCGCTTCCGCCCGTGCGAATTCGGGTATCGCGCGGGCTTTGTCCAGCCGTCTTTCGGCGTCCGCGTCTTCCGCCCGACGAACGGCGTCGCGCGACGCGCGTATCTGTGAGTATATCCTCTCGCGTTCGGTCATCTCATACCTCTATGTCGTCGAAGTCGTGTATATCGCCGAAGAACGAGGAAAGCTCCTCCTTCGTATACTTGCGTTCGAGATCGCCCTGTCGTCTGTCGTCGTTTTTGCGTTTTCCGCCCTCGGCGCGGAATATCTTTTCCGCGGCTTCGACCGAAAAAGCTTTTGCGTCGCGGCAGGCGGTGAGAAGTTTCGTCACCGCGCCGAAAGCCATGGGCCTGCCCGCGCATTCCCGCGCGGCGGCAACTATGACGTCGTCGTCGAACCCCCAATCTTTCCACAGTCCGTAGGCGTCGCGGTCGGACGCGGTGACGCTGCGGGAGCTGCCCGTCGCGGCGATCGCTTCTTTTATGCGCTTGTCGCGTTCGACGAGAGAGGCGAGGTATTCGTTGATGCTCTTGCAGTCGAGGCAGCCGTTTTTGCGGAAGCGTTCCGCCGCGGCGTTCATTCCTCCGAGAGTACGTATGCCGTTGGTCAGACAGTATTCGGCGATCAGTCTGAGCGCGTCGCCGTCGAAGCCCTGGTTCAGCCATACGTTTACGTAATGGGATATGACGGTGTCGAGATTTTCGTAACGGACGCCTATCGTCGAGGTGACGTCTTTCGCGAGATCGTACATCTCCTGTTTGTGCGCGGCGTACTCTTCGATCTCCTTCGGATCTATGCGGTTGTTGACGAAGTATTCGTCGAGCAGTGCGTTCAGCCTTTCCATGCCTCCGCGCTTCTTGCACTGTTTGGCGGCGAGCAGTATCGCCTCGTCCGAAAATCCCCAGCTCTTGGTCCATTTGACGTACAGCTGTCTGTCGTCCAGATCGATCGCCGACTTTTTGCCCAAGGCTTTGGCGATCCGACGCAGACTTTCGGTCGAGGAATCTTCCAGCTCGATATGTTTTTCCGCGTCCTCCACCGTGCGTATGCCGAGCGCATACCACGCTTTGGCGACCGCGAGCACGTAGTTGGATCGGATGTCTTCTCCTTTCATCCTCACGCAGTATCCCGCGACGAGCAAAAGCACTTCGTAGGGGAGGCGCGTTTCTTCCAGGAATTCGTAATATTTGGTGTATTCTCCCGCAAGCAGCATTCGCGATCCGAAGATGCTTTGCAGCTGCGCGTTGAAATCGGTGAATTTGCCGGGTTTATAGAGCTTGATCTTCTGCCCGGGGCGGTTGTATCGGACTTCGAGAGGGGACTGCGACACTATCGTGACAAGACCTTCGTCGCGCCAGTACGCAAAGGCGTCCGCCAGCGCGCTCTCGGTCATTCCGAGCACGTTGCAGACGCTCTCGACGGTGTTGTCGGCAAGTATCGGAGAGGAGCAAAGATAAAGCCCGTAAAGATAGACTTTGAGCTTGTCCCCGTCGGCGTCGGGCAGGTTTTCGCGGATAAATCTGTTGTCGATAACGGTCGAGCCTTCGTTCGCCGCGTCGACCGCCATTCTGCAAAGCGCCATTTTGACCCCTGTTGTTGAAAAATTCCGCCGGATGAGGTATAATTACCGTGCGGTGAAATAATAATAGCACAAAAACCGCGGCTTTGCAACACAAAGCCTCTGACGGAGAAAGACGATGACGAAAAAAAGAACGGTCGCCGTCGTCGCTCTCGTCGTACTGACGGCAGCGGCGATATTTGCGTTTTCGGCGTGTTCGTCCGGCGAAGGAGCCTGGGCGGAGATGGGCGTGGATAAGGACAGTATAACGGGAATAACTCTCGTGTCGGGATCGGGAACGCTCAAACGGCTCGAGGGCGACAGGCTGACGGCTTTTATAGCCGACTTCGACGCTCTGACGCTGAGGAAAAGTTCGGAGGGGTTCCCCGACAACGGATACGATTACGCGGTGCGCGTGACTTCGGAAGGGGAGGACGGATATCTCGAATACAGGCTCGGGCAGCAGTTGATCCTGCACGACGGCTTCGGCGGCGCGGACGCGGCATTCTATTATCTGGACGACGGATACGCCGCGGCGGCGGAAACGGTGAGGGCGTATTTTTACGCGATGTGAATGGTCAGAACTGTTCGATGACCAGCGAATCGTGCCCCAGACTGTCCACGAAATCGTCGGGTTTGAACCTTACGTTTTTGAAGTCGGTGAAACGCGAAAAGTGAAGAGGGAGCAGGATCGGCGTGGAGCAGTCGAGAGTTTTGCATATCTCGGCGACCCAACCGCAGAATCGGTCGTATGTGGCGGCGCTCTTGTCTTCGAACACGGTGTCGGAGCATATCCTGTCGCCGTCCATCAGTTTTGCCCATATCTTCATACGTTTATTATTTTACGGAAAACGGCGTTTTATGTCAACGAATTACTCCGCCCAAATGTTTGACAAAACACGCCTCATTTTATACAATATTATGTAATCGAAAGTACCTCAAGGGAGGCAAATATGGGCAATAAGGTTATTTCGGAGGCCGTAGTTAAAAGACTGCCGAGATATTACCGTTACCTCGAACACCTCGAACAGGAGGGCGTTACGAAGGTGTCGTCCGGCTCGTTGGCCCGGCTTTTGGGGGTCACGGCGTCGCAGGTAAGGCAGGACTTCTGCAACTTCGGCGGATTCGGACAGCACGGTTACGGTTACGACGTGTCCTATCTCAAAGGCAAACTCGCCGAGATACTCGGACTGGACAGACAGTACGACATGATCATCATCGGCGCGGGCAACATAGGCAGAGCGCTTGCCGGATACAAGAGTTTCGCGGCGGAAGGTTTTAAGGTCAGAGCGCTTTTCGACATCGAGGTAAGAGAGCCCAGGATAGGAGATATCCCGGTATACAACATCGAGAAGCTTTCCGATTATGTCAAGGAGAACGGCTGCGACATAGCGGTCATCGCCACGCAGAAGTCGGTCGCGTCCGATGTGGCGAACCAACTCGTAGCGCTCGGAGTCAAGAGTTTGTGGAACTTCGCTCCGATCGATCTGGAGGTCCCCGACGACGTATCGGTGGAGAATATCGCGATGAGCGAAAGTCTGTACGTTCTGAGTTACAGAATGAAGAACAAGAACAAAAACTGAAACAAACGGGGACCGCGGAGCGGTCCTTTTCGGAGGGAGAAATGGCAAAAGATTTCGTATTGACCCAGGAAGGTTACAACAAGCTCAAGGAACAGCTCGACTATCTCAAAAACGTCAGGAGAAAGGAAGCGTCCGAGAGGATAAAGCAGGCGCGCGAACTCGGCGACTTGTCCGAAAACGCCGAATACGATTCCGCAAAAGAGGAGCAGGGCATCATCGAGGCGGACATTAAACGCATCGAGGACGAGCTCGAGAGAGCCGTCATCATAGAGGATCCCAAGTCGTCCAACAAGGTGACGCTCGGCTGCACCGTGAGAATAAGAGAGGACGGAGAGGAAGAGGAATTCCAGATCGTCGGCACCGCGGAGGCGGACATCAAGCAGAACAAGATAAGCAACAACAGTCCGCTCGCCGAAGCTCTGCTCGGCAGAAAGAAAGGAGAAAAAGTCATCGTTGCGGCGGCTGAGCCGTACGAAGTAGAGATAGTGGAGATACGCAAGTAACGGCATGGAAGAACAACAGAATCTCGGAGAACTGATAAAGATCAGGCGCGAAAAACTCGCCAAATTGATCGAAGAGGGGCACAACCCCTTCGAGGTCGTGCGTTTCGACAAGGACGCTTACGCCGACGCGATAAAGAAAAGGTATGCCGACTACGAGGGCAAGACCGTGGCTTTGGCGGGAAGAATGGTGTCCAAACGCGTGATGGGCAAGGCGAGCTTCGCCAATCTGCTCGACGTAAGCGGCACGATACAGCTTTACGTCAGCCGCGACGATCTCGGCGACGAAAATTACGCCGCGTTCAAAAAAGCCGACATCGGCGACATCATCGGCGTGAAAGGTAAGGTCTTTACCACGAAAATGGGAGAGATATCCGTCCATTGCACCGAGGTCAAGCTGTTGTCCAAGTCGCTGCTGCCGCTTCCGGAGAAGTTCCACGGGCTCAAAGACGCCGATCTGCGCTACCGTCAGAGATATCTCGACCTCATATCCAACCCCGAGGTCAAGAACGTTTTCGTCACAAGGAGCCGCATCATCACCGCGATAAGGAGCTATCTCGATTCGCAGGGATTCATCGAGGTCGAGACCCCGATCCTCAACACTATCGCGGGAGGAGCTTCGGCAAGACCGTTCGTCACGCATCACAATACGCTCGATCTCGGTATGTATATGCGCATAGCTCCCGAGCTGTATCTCAAACGCCTCATAGTCGGAGGTTTCGAGAAGGTGTACGAGCTGGGCAGGATGTTCCGCAACGAGGGCATGGACACCAAGCATAATCCCGAGTTCACCATGATCGAAATGTATCAGGCATACACCGATTACCACGGCATGATGGACCTGACGGAGAAGATATTCGAGTACGTCGCCAAGACCGTCAAAGGTACGACCAAAATAACGTATCAGGGAACGGAGATAGACCTTACTCCGCCGTGGAGAAGGCTGTCGATGACGGAAGCGGTCAAGGAATATGTCGGTATCGATTTCGACGCCGGCACCGATATCGAAGAACTGCGCAGGGAAGCCAAGGCAAAGGGCGTGGAGTTCGAAGGCGAAATACCGTGGGGCAAACTGCTGTACGAGTGCTTCGATCAAAAGGTCGAAGAGAAACTGATACAGCCGGTGTTCGTCTATGACTATCCGGTCGAGGTGTCGCCGCTTGCGAAGCGCAAGCCTTCCGATCCGAGAATGACCGAAAGGTTCGAGTTCTTTATCACCGCGAGGGAAATGGGCAACGCGTTCTCCGAGCTCAACGACCCGATAGATCAGAAAGAAAGGTTCATGGCTCAGGTCAGACAGCGCGAGAACGGAGACGAAGAAGCGCAGATGATGGACGAGGATTACATCAACGCTTTGATGTACGGACTTCCTCCCACGGGAGGTTTGGGCATAGGCGTCGACCGCCTCGTGATGCTGCTCACCGACCAGGCGAGCATAAGAGACGTGCTTCTGTTCCCGACGATGAAGCCGATAGCGAAACAAAAAGGAGAGCAGTCGTAAGACTGCTTTTTCGTATATGAAGAAATATCACGCTCCTCTGTACGACGCAGTATCCGCCGCGGCCGCCCGAGCCTCGGCGAGGTTCTGTATGCCCGGACATTCGGGCTTGGGCTCGGGACTTTACGCGTCCGCGCCGTTCGATCTCACCGAGATAGAGGGGCTTGACAATATGCTTTGTCCTACGGGAGTCATACGCGAGGCGGAAGACGCCGCGGCGAGGGCGTGGGGCTTTAAGAGAGCGTTGTTTTTCACCGCGGGCGCGACGTCGGCGATGCACACCGCGCTGGCGGCGGCGCGGGACAGAGGCTCCGTATATGCGGTGGGAGAACTGCACAGGAGTTTTTGGGGAGGCTGCGCTCTGCTCGGGATATGCCCCGAAATATACGCGGACGAAGAGGCTTTTTTCCGCACCGATCCGCGCGGCGGCACGGCGTTCTTTACCGCGGTGGATTATTGCGGCGTAAAGTATCGGGAGGAAAGACTGCTTTCGTTCTGCGACGCGCACGGAGTGACGACGGTCGCGGACGAGGCTCACGGGGCTCATTTCGCGTTTTCCGAACTGCTGCCGCAGCCTTCGCGCGCGGACGCCGTGATATACGGATTGCATAAGACGCTTCCTGTATATACCGCGGGAGCGCTGATGTGCCTGAGGTCGGACAGGGACGCGGACGCCTCCGCGTTTTACAGACAGCGCGTCCATACTACGTCGCCGTCCTATACGGTGATGGCGAGCATCGATCTCGCAAGAGCCCGTTACGAATGCGAAGGCAGCGCCGTCTACCGCATGATAAAAGAGAAAGTGAAAGAAGCGTTTCCTTCTCGCAGAGCGGGCGCGTTCGGGATATTGCAGAATGACGATTTTTCCAGACTCGTGTTGATAAACGAAGGTTACGCCGCGTCGGAATTCGTCTTGGCGCTGACGGAAAAAGGCATTTATCCCGAGGCTGCGATCGAAGACAAGGCGGTGTTCATCGTCACGGAAAACAACGCGGAAAAACTTCCCTTGCTCGCGGCGGAGGCGGAAAAATTCGTTCCTGCGCAAAAGCTTGTGCGTACAGAGCGGACCGCACGCGAGATAAGAACGGGAGGCATGCCGTGCATCGTCGACGCGGACGACTGCGCGGGATTCGCCTCTGCGGGAGAGATAGGAACGTATCCTCCCGGAGTGCCTTTCATAAAGACGGGAGAGGTGTTCACACCCGCCGACGCGGAGTTCATAAAGAAAAACGCGCATATGCTTTTCGGACTTGTAAACGGGCGCGTGGTTGTGTTAAAATAATTAGCGGCGAGGAAATATGAAGGGAACATTCATCACGTTCGAAGGCTGTGAAGGAGTGGGCAAGACCACGCAGGTCGAAATGCTCAAAAGATATCTGTCCGAAAGGGGCAGAGATTTTCTCTTTTTGCGCGAACCGGGAGGCAACGCCGTTTCCGAAAAGATAAGAGAGCTTATACTGACCAAGGAAAACGGCGAGATGTGCGGCAGATGCGAGGCCCTGCTGTACAGCGCTGCCCGCGCGCAGCTGATCGAAACCGTCATAAGACCCGCTCTCGACGCAGGCAGGCTCGTGATATGCGACAGATTTGCCGACTCCACTTACGCCTACCAGGGCGTGGCAAGGGGGTTGGGGGCGGATTATGTCGCAAAGCTCAACGCTCTCGCCTGCGGGGACGTCGTCCCCGACCTTACGGTATTCCTCGATATGGCGCCGTCGGAAGCGTTCGCGCGAAAGGGCGGCGCGGACAGCTCCGACAGGCTGGAAAGCGCGGGCGCGCAGTTTCACGAGCGCGTTTACGAGGGTTATCTGCAAGCCGCCGACAAGTGGCCCGAAAGGATCAGGAAAGTAGACGCGAGACGGTCGCCGCAAGAGGTGTTCGCTTCGGTGCTCCGTGCGATCGCGGAAGCGGGGATAAGTTTGTGAGCGCGTTTTCGGATATACTGAGCAAGTCGCTTCCTTACCGAACGGCGAGGGAGGACAAACTCAAAGGCAGGCTCAATCACTGCTATCTGGTCCTGACCGAAGACGACGACGCGCGAAAGGAACTGTGCCGCATGATCGCCAAGGTCGCGCTGTGTCCGCACGGCGGGTGCGGGAAATGCCCGGTGTGCGAAAAGATCGACGACGGGGCGTACGTCGCGCTTTCCGTCACCGACAAGGAAGACATGACCGTCGCGGACGTGGAAGAGATCGTGGAGGACAGTTTCTTCACCAGTTTCGACGGCGACCTGAAGGCCTACGTCGTCACCAATATGCAGGGGATGAAAGTCCAGGCGCAGAACAAGTTCCTTAAAACGTTGGAAGAACCGTCGGACGGGGTCGTTTTCATACTGGGCGCGACGTCGCCGGGAGCGGTGCTGGATACTATACTTTCGCGGTGCAAAAAACTTCCTTTCGAGGGATTCGGGACCGAGGAATTGCGTTCGGTCCTCGAAGAGGAAGTCCCGACGGACGTCGGAGGGCAGGAGTCGGGACTGTCGCGCGGGGACATAATAAACAGGGCGGCGGTATGCGCTTTCGGAAGCTGTACGAGAGCGAGAGCTCTTGCGGCGGACGGAGAGTTCGCGAGACTGTTCTCTGTGGTCGCCGACGTGCTTGCAAAGATGACTTCGACCAAGAAACTGGACGAACAGCTGGCAAGGCTCGCGCCCGACAAAAACAATATAGGAAAGCTGCTCGACATGACCGAAACGGTGCTCACGCTTTTGTTGGGAACGGCGGAAGCGGACGGGGCGGCGTTCGGCGTGTTGAACGAACTGAAAGGGGCTTTTTCGACGGCGGCGCTAGTCAATTCGATCGGACTGGTGACGGAAGCCAAAAAGATGGCGGAGCGCAACTGCAATCCGCTGTCCGTCGCGGACGAGCTCTTTATGGGAATTTTGGAGGTAAAATATTTATGCCGGAGATAATCGGAGTTAAATTTGCCGGGAACGGGAAGTCGTACTATTTCGATCCTCAGGGCGAAGCGTTCGAGGTCGGCGACGGCGCGATCGTGGAGACCGTGCGCGGGGTCGAGTACGGAACGGTATCGATAGCAAATACCGACGTTGCGGAGTCGGAGATCAAAGGAACGCTCAAAAAGGCGATCCGCAAGGCCACGCCGGAGGACGATCTGCGCGCGAAAGAAAATACGGAACTTGCCGAAAAGGCCATGGATATCTGCGCCGCGAAGATCGCAAAGCACGGATTGAAGATGAAACTGGTCGGTGCGGAATATACTTTCGACCGCGCCAAGGTCATATTCTCATTTACCGCGGACGGCAGGGTCGATTTCCGCGAATTGGTCAAGGACGTCGCGTCCGTCATGCACACGAGGATAGAACTGCGCCAGATATACGAGCGCGACGACATACGTATGCGCGGAGCGATGGGTATGTGCGGCAGACCGTGCTGCTGTATAGGATTCCTCGGAGATTACGAAAAGGTCACCGTGAAGATGGCGAAAAACCAGAATCTTTCGCTGAATCCCACCAAGGTCAGCGGTATGTGCGGCAAACTCATGTGCTGTCTTAAATACGAAAACGACTATTATGCCGAAACTCTCAGACTCCTGCCGAAACAGGGCGCGACGGTGCGGACGGCGGACGGCGTAGGCAGAGTGGACGACGTGGATGTGCTGCGCAGACGTGTCAGAGTCGCGATTGAGAACGACGACGGCGTTACCAAGACGTATTACGGCATAGGGGAATTCGAGCCTCTCGGCGCGCCTCCGCAAAAGCAGCAGCGCCGCTCCAAAGAAGAAGAGGAAGCGGAGGCCGAACTCGAAAAACTCGAAGACAAAGATTGATCTCGCGCGGTCCGTTAGCTTTGACAAAAGTATTTACAAACCGCGGAACGTGTGATATAATCAAACTACAAAAACAAAAAGTGAGGTGCATTTATGGCTTACGTTATCGGTGACGCTTGCATCAAATGCGGTTCCTGCGCGGAGACTTGCCCCGTCAGCGCTATCAGCGAGGGAGAGGACAAGTACGTTATCGACGCGGCTACCTGCATTTCCTGCGGCACTTGTGCGGCGGGCTGCCCGGTAGAGGCAATCAGCGAAGAGTAATCTTCAACCACACACTCAAAGACGCTTTGAGCGTCTTTTTTGAGAAATGGTTAGCGTAAGACAACCGGCACGGAATAACACGGAATAAAAAGTAAAAAGAGACGCGCGAATGCGTCTCTTTTCATTTATCCGCGCGACGCCGCCCGTGCGGTGGAGAGCGTCGCCTCTCGATCGGACTTTGCGTGCGCGACGGATCGCGGAAAACGCGACTTGCGGAAATACGGAAAAAGCGGGTACATATCGCAAAATCCGCGCCGCGGCCGCAGAAACGCGTATTCGGAGGCGCCTCGGGGGCGGCGTAAGGAAGCGCTTCGGAATAAGACCTCGATCCGGGCGGAGCAATGTCGCGCGGTTGACCGCGCATTTATGCGGAGCGATGCGGCGGCGGTCAAAAAATGACGGAAGAGGCGGCAAGTTGCTTTATTTTTGCGCGCATATATGGTATTATATTACAAATGACATCGGAGAGGCGTATGTTCAAAGATTTTTTGCAGATGAAAGGCGTGACGAAACGGCAGTTGGAAACGCTGCTCTCTTCCGCCGAGGAGATGAAACGGAGGATAAAGTCGAAAGACAAGTTCTCCGACGAACTGAAAGGGAAGATCGTCGCGACGCTTTTTTACGAAAACAGCACTAGGACGCGCACGTCTTTCGAAGACGCGTGCAAGTATCTGGGCGCGGCGGTGGCAAGTCTTGACGTCGCCACTTCCAGCGTTCAGAAAGGAGAGTCGCTCGTCGACACGGCAAAGACGATCGAGGCGATGGGGACCGACGCGATAGTAATAAGGCATTCGGTGTCGGGCGCGCCGAAACTGGTCGCCGACAGCGTGGACATTCCCGTTATCAACGCGGGCGACGGTCTGCACGCTCATCCTACGCAGGCGCTGCTCGATCTGTTCACCGTCAGGGAGCATTTCGGCAAGGTCGAAGGACTGACGGTCGCCATTATCGGGGATATCAAACACAGCCGCGTCGCGCGCAGCAATATGGAAAGTCTTACGACCATGGGCGCGACTGTCAAGGTGTTCGCTCCTCCGACGATGCTGCCGATGGGCATAGAGAGGATGAAGTGCGTCGTCTGCCGCACGATAGAGGAGGCGTTCGTCGGTACGGACGCCGTCATGGGACTGCGTATACAGCTCGAACGTCAGCAGACGGGGCTGTTCCCGAGTTACGGCGAGTACAGTCGGTTTTTCGGGATAAACGCCGAGCGCATGAAACTTGCGAACAAGGGCGCGATAATAATGCACCCGGGTCCCGTCAACAGAGGCGTTGAACTGGCTTACGACGTATTGGATGCGGACTGCTGTCGCAAGGACGAGCAGGTCGCCAACGGCGTGGCGGTGAGAATGGCGCTGCTCAAAGCGATATTGGAGGAGAAAAAGTGATAAAGATCACGGGAGCCGACGTATTCGGCAAAAAGACGGACGTTCTGGTTGACGGAGACAGGATAAAGGATATCGGCGACCTCGGCGGCAAGTACGCCGACGCGGAAGTCGTCGACGCCGACGGATTGGCGCTTCTTCCCGCCTTCGTGGATATGCACGTGCATCTGCGCGAGCCGGGGCAGGAATACAAAGAGGACATAGAAAGCGGCAGCCGCGCGGCGGTCGCCGGAGGTTTCTCCGCGGTATGCTGTATGCCCAACACAAAGCCTGTGACGGACAACAAGTATATCGTAAAATACGTAAAGACCCGCGCGGAAGAGGTCGGACTTGCCAAGGTATATCCGATCGCCGCGGTGACCGTGGGGCAGGAAGGCAAGACGATCACCGAGATGGGCAAGCTCAAAGAAGCGGGAGCCGTTGCGTTTTCGGACGACGGCAGACCGGTCGAAAACGCGCAGACGATGCGCGTTGCCATGGAGTACGCAAAGCAGTTCGACGCGCTGATCATCAGCCACTGCGAGGATATCTCCCTTGCGGCGGGAGGCGTGATGAACGAGGGCTACACGGCTTCGGAGGCGGGATATCGCGGAATAACCCGTGCCGGCGAAGAGGTCATGGTTGCGCGCGAGATAGTGCTCGCCGACGCGCTCGACACAAAAGTACACATCGCCCATATCAGTACGAAAGGCAGCGTGCGGCTCATCGCCGACGCAAAGCGCGCGGGGATAAAGGTCAGCTGCGAGACCTGTCCGCATTACTTCGCCGCCACCGACGAGCTGTGCGCAGGGGGAGATCCCAACGCAAAGATGAATCCGCCTCTGCGCGAAGAAGAGGACAGAAAGGCGATCGTCGAGGCGATAAAAGACGGTACGGTCGACGCGATAGCGACCGATCATGCGCCGCACGCCGCGCACGAGAAACTCTCGTTTGCCGACGCGGCGAACGGTATCTGCGGATTGGAAACGTCGTTCGCGCTCGCATATACGTATCTCGTCAGAAGCGGAGAGATAACGCTGGAAAGGCTGTCCGAATTGATGACCGCGGGACCCGCCGCGCTGGTAGGTATCCCGTGCGGCAAGATAGAAAAGGGCGGACTTGCGGATCTCGTGCTCGCGGATCTGAACGAGAAATATACGATAGATCCCGACAAGTTCTTCTCCAAGGGCAGGAACACGCCTTTCGGCGGAAGAGAAGTCTACGGCAAAGTCCGCATGACAATGGTAAACGGAAAGATCAAATACAAGGACGGAAAAATATGCTGATCGACAGACTTATCGACAAGATCAAAGAGACGGACAACCCGTCCGTTGCGGGACTGGATACCTGCGTGGACTATCTTCCCGACGAAACGCGGGAGAAGTGCGAAACGCTTTACGACGCGGCGAAGTATATAACGGATTTCAACTTCGCGCTGATCGACGCGCTCAAAGACGTGGTCCCCGCCGTCAAGGTCCAGGTGGCTTATTACGAGATGTACGGCGTGGAGGGCATGAGAGCGTTTTCGGATACGCTCGCTTACGCGCGTCAGCACGGGCTGTTCACGATAGCCGACGTCAAGAGGAACGATATCGGAAGCACGGCATCGGCTTACAGCAACGCCTATTTGGGCGAGACGGTGCTCGAAGGAAGCGCGGTCACGCCGTTCGAGAGCGACTTCATAACGGTCAACGGCTATCTCGGGACGGACGGAGTGAAACCGTTCGTAGAGGATTGCAAAAAGAACGACCGCGGGATATTCGTCCTGGTCAAGACTTCCAACCCCAGCGGAGGAGAATTGCAGGACAGGCTGATGGACAACGGCAAGCCGCTGTACGAAAACATGGCGGAATTGGTTGACGGATGGGGCGAAGCTCTGCGCGGAAAATACGGATATTCGAGCGTCGGCGCCGTCGTCGGCGCCACTCACAGAGCGCAGGCGGAGGCTATCCGCAAAGCGCATCCGCATCTGTTCTTCCTGATACCCGGATACGGAGCTCAGGGAGGCAAGGCGGACGACCTGGCGGTCTGTTTCCGCGACGGCATCGGCGGCATAGTCAATTCCTCGCGCGCCATTCTCACCGCTTACAGAAAACCGCAGTATGCGGGCAAGGAGTTCGACGAGGCGGCAAGGCTTGCGGCGATCGCGATGAGAGAGGATATCAACAAGTGTATAAAATGAAGGACCGCAAAGCCGAGGTCGTCCGCAACGAACGCGTCGCCGCGGACGTGATGAAGATGACTTTGAAGTTCGGCGATCTGCCCCCGATCATAGGAGGACAGTTCGCGCACGTCAGACTGCCCGACGGCGCGCACGTATTGCGCAGACCGTTCTGCATATGCGATTTCGACGCGGAGAAAAAGACCGTCGATCTGTGTTATGCCGTCGTGGGCGGCGGTACGAGAGTGTTGGCGGACGTCAAAGAGGGCGAAAAGCTCGACGTGCTGCTTCCTCTCGGCAACGGATACGTACCCGTCGGAAAGAAGATAATGCTTATCGGCGGAGGTATGGGCAGCGCCGTACTGCCCGCCGTGATCACCGCTTTCCCCGACAGGGAATATTCCGTGTTTCTTGGCTTTTCGGACGCGTCCAAAGTCGTGCTTGCCGACGAGCTGAGAGCAAAGGGTGCGAAGGTCGCGCTTGCCACGGACAACGGGAGCGCGGGAGTCAAGGGCTACGTCGCCGATATAGCCGAAGCCGCCGTCGCCGCGTTCGGACCCGACGAGATATTCTGCTGCGGGCCCGAGATAGTCTACAAGATATTGGCGAAGAAATTTGCGGATTCGGACGTTCCCGTCAAGATATCGCTCGAACAGCGCATGGGGTGCGGGATAGGGGCTTGCCTCGTCTGCAACTGCCGCGTAAAGCGCGGTGACGGCGAAGAATATCTGCGCGTATGCAAGGACGGTCCCGTATTCGGGCTGAAGGAGGTCGTGCTGTGAACTTATCGGTGGAGATAGCGGGAGTCAAATTCAAGAATCCGGTCATCGCCGCGAGCGGCACTTTCGGATTCGGCGCGGAGTATTCGGAGTTTTATCCTCTGTCGTCGCTCGGAGGCATCTGCACGAAGGGACTTACGATCGCAAAAAAAGAGGGCAATCCTCCGCCGAGAGCCACGGAAACGTACGGCGGGATGCTCAACGCCGTGGGCTTGCAGAACCCGGGGATAGAACACTTCCTTGCGACCGACGATAAGACGCTCGCGAACGAGGACGTCGTCGTGATCGCAAACGTGGCGGGCTCGACTATTGAAGATTACATAGCGATAGGCGAGAGGATCAACGACGCCAACGCGCAGATGGTGGAACTGAATATCTCGTGCCCCAACGTAAAGGAGGGCGGCATGGCGTTCGGAGTGCTGCCCGAGAGCGTGGAGCGCATCACCGCGGCGGTGACCAAGGTGTGCAGGAAGCCCGTCATCACCAAGCTGTCGCCCAACGTCGCCTGTATCGCGGACAACGCCCGCGCCGCGGAGGCGGGAGGCGCGGCTGCGGTCTCTCTGATAAATACGCTGTCCGGAATGGCGGTCAACTGGAAGACGCGCCGACCGATACTCGCCAACAACAACGGCGGACTCAGCGGACCGTGCGTTAAGCCCGTCGCGCTGAAAATGGTCTGGGACTGTTACAATGCGGTCAAGATCCCCATCATCGGACTGGGCGGGATCGCGAGCTGGACGGACGCTTTGGAATTCATTATCTGCGGCGCACGCGCCGTGCAGGTAGGGACCGCGAATTTCGCGACGCCGACTGCCGCTTACGATATAGCGCGCGGTCTGGAAGAGTACGTTCGCGGCAACGATATCGATATCAACGACCTGGTCGGCACGCTGATCCTCAACGGCTGACGGGCGAAAAAGGAGTTTACATTATGATGACAACGGAAGAGGCTTTGGAGTATTACCGCAAGAGCGGGGCTATCCTCAAAGGGCATTTCAGACTGACTTCGGGCAGACACGCCGACACCTATATGCAGAGCGCGAAAGTGTTTGTCGATCCCGCTTGCAGCGAAAAGCTGTGCGCGGCTCTGGTCGAGAAACTCAACGCCGCGGGCGTAGAAGCAGACATGGTCATATCGCCTGCCATCGGCGGTATACTGATGGGATACGAAGTGGCGCGCCAGATGGGCAAACCCAATATTTTCGCCGAGAGAGAAAACGGCGAGATGACTCTGCGCCGCGGCTTTTCTTTCCCCGCAGGGACCCGCTTCGTGGTCACCGAGGACGTGGTCACAACGGGCGGTTCGGTCAAAGAGGTCGTCGCGCTCGTCCAAAGACTGGGCGGCGAGGTAGCCGCCGTGGCTTCGCTGGTGGACAGGAGCAACGGCAAGGTGGATTTCGGCGTGAAGTTCGTCAATCTCATAAGTATGGACATCGTTTCCTACGAACCCGACGACTGCCCGCTGTGCAAAGAGGGTAAACTCGAACTGGTCAAGCCCGGTTCGAGAGTATTTGCCAAATAATGTATGCTTTGCTCGACAGGGCATATTCGTCGCTGCGCGGCATGACCGACTTCGAGCCCGACTTCGGGATAGTTCTGGGCAGCGGTCTTTCCTCCGTCGCGGACAGAATGGACGTGAGATACCGCATACCGTATGCGGAGATAGACGGAATGCCTGTCTCCACGGTGCAGGGGCATACGGGCGTATTGCTTCTCGGCACGTTCGGCGGGGCAAAGGTCGCCGTCATGCAGGGCAGAGTCCATTATTACGAAACGGGGAACGCGGCGCTGTCCGTACTTCCCGTAAGGCTTCTGATACGTATGGGGGCGAAAGCGGTGATCCTGACCAACGCCGCGGGCGGAGTGGATCCGTCCTACGATACGGGCGACATCATGCTCATCCGCGATCATATCTCGCTTGCGCCCAATCCTCTCGTCGGAGCCAACGACGACAGATACGGTCCGCGTTTCCCCGATATGACGGACGCATACGATCCGCAGCTCCGTAAGACCGCGGAAAGCGCGGCGCGGGAGCTGGGGATCGCGCTAAAAGAGGGCGTGTACATACAGTTTACCGGACCGAGTTTCGAGACCGCGGCGGAAGTCGCGATGGCGCGCACTCTCGGCGCGGACGCCGTCGGTATGAGCACTGCGATAGAAGCGGTCGCGGCAAGACATATGGGCGCAAAGGTGCTGGGGTTTTCGTTTATAAGCAACAAGGCCTGCGGATTGAACGACGAACCGCTCTCGCATCTGGACGTACAGAAAGAGAGCGCGCGGGTTGCCGACAAACTCGCCGCGCTCATAGAAGAGACCGTGCGGCGCGCGGAGGTGTGAAGATGGAACTCAGGTTTTGCAACGCGCTGATATGGGACGGAGAGAAACTCTTTCACGGAGAACTGCGCACGGAAGGCGACAGGATAAGTTACGTTTCGCCGGTGTCCACTCTCGATTACCGCAACTGGGATCGGGAGATAGACTGCAAGGGGAATCTGCTGATGCCGTCTTTCAAGAACGGGCATACGCATTCTCCTATGACGTTCCTGCGCTCGTTCGCCGAGGATCTTCCGCTGAAAGAGTGGCTGCACGAAAAGGTCTTTCCCGCCGAGGATAAGCTGACCGACGAAGACTGCTACAAACTGACCAAGCTGGCGGTCGCCGAGTATTATTCGGGAGGAACGACCTGCTGCTGCGAGATGTACGGACATACCCGCGCGGTGGCAAAGGCACTCGCCGACAGCGGTATGGCGGCGGTGGTCACGGACGGGATACTCGACTTCGACGGCACGCCCGAGGAGATCGAGAGAAAGATAGATTCAAGCGTGGAATTTTATAAAAATTTCCCTGCCCGTGTGCGTTACGGACTGTCTATACACGCGCAGTACACTTGCTCGGAAGCTACGCTGAGAGCGGTGAAGCGCGCAGCGGACAAGTACGGATTCCCTCTGCTCGCGCATATGAGCGAAACGAGAGGAGAGGTCGAGTCGTGTATCGGACAGACGGGGAAAACTCCCGTGGAATACCTGTACGGGCTCGGGCTGTTCGAGAACGGCGGCGCGGGGTTCCACTGCGTACACGTGACCGATCGTGAGATCGACCTCATGGCGGAGAACGGGGTGGCGGCGGTCACCTGCCCTTGCAGCAATCTCAAATTGGCAAGCGGTGTCGCGCCCGTCGCGAAAATGGCGGCGCGCGGCGTAAAGATAGGGATAGGTACGGACGGTGCGGCGAGCAACAATGCGCTCGATATGTTCCGAGAAACGTATCTGGCGTCCGTTTTGCAGAAGTACCGCGAAAACGACGCCGCGGCATTCGGCGCCGAACAGGCTCTGCGGGCGGCGACTTCGGCGGCATCGTTCGGTTTTTGCGGCGCGGAAGGCTTGAAAAGGGGCGCTTATGCGGATATGGTGATGATCGACCTCGGGGCTCCCAACATGAGACCCCGCAACGACGTGATAAACAACGTCGTTTACGCCGCGGGCAGACAGAACGTGCTCATGACGGTGTCGGGGGGCAGGATAGTTTACGAGAACGGCGTGCCCGACGTGGGCGAAGATCTGAACGCGCTGTACGCCGACTGCGAGGATATTGCCGAGAGGATAGCACGTGAGACCGCAGGATAAGAAGGCGAAAAGGCTGCGCTTCGGAGGATTGATATTGCTCACTCTGATCGTTATCGGTACGGTCATAGGAGTCATGTTCGCGGCGCAAAGCTGCGGCGAAGAGATCACGGAGCTCGATATGCGGCAGACGTATACCGCGGGCGGAGTTTCTGTCACGCCGACTTCTCTGCGCTGCGTCGAATACGGCGGAGATATCTACGTGTTCGTCTACGTGGAAGCGAAGGGCCGCGTGTATACGGACGATTTCGATCTGGACGGGCAGACTCCGTCCGACGGGTGCGACGCCGCGGCGGATCGCGCGGGAGTGTCGCCTCTCGCCGACGGCACGATCGAGGACGGCGGAGCGTGGATAGCGTTCAGGACCGAAACCGGGACGGGAGAGAGCCGTCTCGGATACGGCTCGGCGAGTTACAGACTGGGCGTACTGACTCCGGAATAAAAAGAAAGACAACGACGGCGGAAGACCGCAAGGAGAATAAATGATACAGGTCAACGATCTTACGCTTCAATTCGGCGGAAGAAAACTGTTCGAGGACGTAAACCTCAAATTTACGGAAGGGAACTGCTACGGGATAATCGGCGCCAACGGAGCCGGCAAGTCCACGTTCCTCAAAGTGCTGTCCGGCGAGATCGAGCCGACTAAGGGGCACGTTTCCGTAGGCAAAGGGCAGCGCATAAGCGTGCTCAACCAGAATCAGAACGATTTCGACGACTGCACGGTGATGCGCACGGTATTGCTCGGGCACAAGCGCCTTATGCAGATATGGGACGAGAAAGACGCGCTGTACGCAAAGCCGGATTTCAGCGACGAGGACGGCGTGCGCGCGGGCGAACTGGAAAACGAGTTTGCCGAGCTGGGAGGCTGGGAAGCTGAAAGCGAAGCCGCTTCGCTGCTCAACGAACTCAAATTCGGCGAAGAATACCACGACAAGCTGATGGGCGAGCTGGACGGAAAGCAGAAAGTAAAGATACTTCTCGCTCAGGCGTTGTTCGGCAATCCCGACATACTGATACTCGACGAGCCTACCAACAACCTCGACGCAAAGAGCGTGATGTGGCTGGAAAAGTTTTTGCTCGACTTCAAGAACACGCTCATCATCGTGTCGCACAACAGGCATTTCCTCAACAGGGTGTGCACGCATATCTGCGACGTCGATTACGGCAAGATAAATATGTACGTGGGCAACTACGATTTTTGGTACGAAACCAATCAGCTTCTGCAAAGGCAGGCGAGAGAGGCGAACAAGAAGGCGGAGGCCCGCGCAAAGGAATTGCAGGACTTCATAGCGAGATTCGCCGCCAACGCGTCCAAGTCCAGGCAGGCAACGTCGCGCAAGAAAGAGCTGGAAAAACTCACTCTCGAAGACATAAAGCCGTCTATGCGCAAATATCCTTATATCAACTTTGAGTTCACGCAGGAGCTCGGCAAGGAGATCCTGACCGTAGAAGGGCTTACCAAAAAGGGGTATTTCGAAGACGTAAGCTTTACCGTGCAAAAGGGCGAAAAGATAGCGTTTCTGAGCGACAGGTCGGTGGAAGTGTCGATGTTGTTCGACATACTGTGCGGCGAGGAAGAGGCGGATTCGGGCAAGGTCGTATGGGGCAAGACAGTCACGACGGGGTATCTGCCGCAGAATTTCGATTCTTTCTTCGACGGATGCAAGCTCAACCTCGTGCAGTGGATAGACCGCTGGTCCAAGGATCACGACGAGACCTATCTGCGCAGCTGGCTGGGCAGGATGCTCTTCTCGGGCGACGAGGTCAAAAAGAGCGCAAACGTTCTGAGCGGAGGCGAAAAGGTGCGCTGTATGCTCGCGCGGGCGATGCTGACTGCGGGCAACGTGCTTATCCTGGACGAGCCGACCAACCATCTCGATCTCGAATCGATCACCGCACTCAACAAGGGAATGATCAATTTCAAGGGCTGTATACTGTTTTCGTCGCATGACCAGGAACTCATGCAGACTACGGCGAACAGGATAATAGAGATCAACGGCAAAAAGACGTTCGACAAACTCACCACATACGAGGACTACCTCGAATCCATCGACTAAGGAGGCGGATATGGATAAGGACAACGAGAAGATATTGCGGATACTCAAAGAGGACAGCCGTTTTTCCGCGGCGCAGATAGCCGCCGCGACGGGCATAGCCGAAGCGGAAGTGAAAAGACGGATCGCCGCCATGGAAGAGGACGGAGCGATAGCGGGATACACAGTGCTCACCGATATCGAAAAGACCGACGAGGACGCGGTCGTCGCGTTGATAGAGGTAAAGGTCACGCCGATGATGAGTGCGGGCTTCGATTCGATCGCGCGCAGCATCTGCCGTCACGAAGAGGTAAAAGACCTCTATCTAATGAGCGGAAGTTACGACCTTGCGCTCATCGTAGAGGGCCGCAATCTGCGCGAGGTGTCGCGCTTCGTGTCCGAGAAGCTGTCCGTTCTCAAAGACGTCACGTCCACGTCCACGCATTTCATACTCAAAAAGTATAAGAACGAAGGCGTGATAATGGACAGAGCGGAAGAGAAAAGAGAAGAACTGGTATGAATTACGACAGGTATTTTACCGATACGGTCAAAAAGATCAAGCCGTCGGGGATAAGAAAGTTTTTCGACGCCGCCGCCATATACAAAGACGTGGTATCGCTCGGCGTGGGCGAGCCGGATTTCGACACGCCGTGGACGGCGCGCGAAGCCGCGATCCGCAGCATAAGGAGCGGATTTACCCATTACACCGCCAACAGCGGACTGCTCAAACTGCGCGAGGCGATCTCCGAGTACATGAAGCGCCGTTTCGGTCTTGAATACGACCCGAAAGACGAAGTGGTCGTCACGGTAGGCGCGAGCGAGCCTATCTATCTGATGCTGCGTACTTTCGTCGGCGAGGGCGACGAAGTCGTCGTCCCCGATCCGTCTTACGTTTCTTACGCTCCGAGCGTAGAGCTGTGCGGCGGCAGAGCGGTGCCCGTAGGCTGTAAGGCGGAAAATTCCTTTGCGCTCGAACCCGAGGCTCTGGAAGCCGCGATCACCGACAGGACCAAGGTGCTGATCCTGCCGTATCCGAACAATCCCACCGGCGCCATCATGACCAAGCGGCAGCTCGAAGCCGTTGCCGACGTGGTGAAAAGGCACGATCTGTTCGTATTGTCGGACGAGATATATGCCGAACTCACTTACGGGGACGAAAGACACGTGAGCATAGCTTCGGTTGACGGAATGCGCGAGCGCACAGTCGTTATCAACGGTTTCAGCAAGGCGTTCGCGATGACCGGTTGGCGGCTGGGCTACGTCTGCGCTCCGCGCGAGGTCGAAAAGCAGATACTCAAACTGCATCAGTACGTGATCATGTGCGCTCCGACGAGCGCGCAGTACGCGGGATTGCAGATGTTGAAGACCTGCTTCGAGGACGACTTCGCTTCCGTGGAGGAGATGAGGGAAGAATACGACGTGCGCCGCCGTTTTCTCGTGAACAGGCTCAACGGCATGGGGCTGGATTGTTTCGAACCGAAGGGCGCGTTTTACGTATTCCCGTGCGTACGGTCGACGGGCATGGACGGAGAGGAGTTTGCCGAAAAGCTGCTCGGCAGCAAAAAAGTCGCCGTCGTGCCGGGCGGAGCGTTCGGGGAGAGCGGAAAAGATTTCGTCAGGATAAGCTACGCGTATTCGCTGTCCGATCTAAAAAAGGCGATGGACAGGATAGAGGAGTTCGTCGGAGAGATACGCGCCGAACGTGCGAAAAACGCCGATATCTGACCTTGTTTTTCGGGATGAGAAAAAAAGTAAAAATTTTTTGAAATTTTTCGAAAAAACAGTTGACAACCCGAAAGATCGATGATATAATGCGACTGTAAATCAAAGAGCTCATAATTTTCCCCCTTATCATATAAAGGAAGGGAGATGCTTACGAAAGTGAGTATCTCCCTTTCTTTTTGTTCGAAAACGAATATTTTCAACAAAAACGGCGTTTTCGCGGCTTATTTGCCGCTACGATCGGATCTGAGTAAGAGCTTTTTTCGGCGGGAAACGGAAAATCGGGCGCCTGAGCGTCCGTAAGATAAAGATCGTCGTTATCAAGAGATTAAGAACATAAGAAAGCGGTATGGTCGACGCGACGCGTTCGCGCGCAGCGCCGAATCGGTCAAAGAGGGCGTACGGAAATCTCTTCGCCTTTGAGAGCGCGTACGATACCGCCGTCCGTCTTCACGATCAGCGCGCCGTCGTCGCCCACCGTCTTTGCGACGGCGGTCTCGGGAGTTCCTTCGTAGACGTAACTTACGCGCCTGCCTATGACGAAACAGCGGCTGCGGTATTCGTCGAGAAAAGCCGCGTTTTCCAGATCAGCTGACAGATCGAGCAATTCCGAAACGATATCCGCCACGAGTTCGTTGCGTTTGGGAGGGGCACTTCCGTCGCCGTATATCGTACCCGCTATATTGCGGAGCTCTTCGGGGAAAGCGGACTGCGGCGTGGAATAGTTTATACCTATTCCCACTACCACGCTGCGAAGCGCGGCGGAAGAAAAGAAGTCCGTTTGAGCCTGCGCCGAGATGCCGCATATCTTTTTGCCGTTCAGGAATACGTCGTTGACCCATTTCACGGACGCGTCTATGCCCAACACGCGTTTCAGCGACCGCATTACGGCGACGGCGGCGGCGAGAGTGATCAGCGGCGCGCGTTCTATCCCGCTGCCGAGCCTGAGCACGATGCTGAAATATATCCCGCCGTACGGCGAACAGAACGACTTTCCGACGCGTCCCTGTCCCGCGGACTGTCTGACAGCCGCGACGACCGTGCCGTGCGGAGCGCCTTCGGACGCCGCCTGCTGGGCAAGGATATTGGTGGAGGATACCTCCTGCGCTACGGTGACGGGCAGAGAAGAATATCTTTCGGGCAGGCACGCGCGGATAGACGTCGCCGACAGCGCGTCGGTGTCCTCGGACAAAGTATAGCCTCCTCCGCGGACCGCCTCTATGCGGCATCCGCCCGCGACGAGAGCTTTGACAGCCTTCCATACCGCGGCGCGCGTAACGCCCGTCTTTTCGGCGAGCTGTTCGCCCGAAAAGACTTTGCCTCTGTTGCGTTCCAATATCTGCAATATACGGGTCTTGGTGTCCATAGGTGTTCCTGTAATATATACGGTATCCTATTATATGTTATCGCGCGCGCGTATGCGGCGCAGTATCGGATATCATTCGTCGAAATCTTCGTAGTGGGCGCGGTATTCGGAATCGAAAGTTTCCATAAAGCCCTTTGCCGCGCACATCAGTTCCTCTTTTCGGAAATTACTGTCCGCTTTGGCAAGATCGACCGTAATACCCAGCATCCTTTCTTTGAGTACGGAGTAGACGTCTTTGCCCGTAAGTTTGTCGACGAACGCGACCGTCAGCAGGAATTCCCCTTTGAACGCTTCGAGCGCCGAATCTGCCAGCGAACAAGCCTGTTCTTTCGAAATATCGGCAAGGTCTTTCCATTCGATATCGAGAGGAAGAAGCAGGTCTCCGAAGTCGGTGAGAGTGCCGATGAAGAGCAGTTCCTCGGCGGAAGGTTCGCCGTCCGCGACGGCTATTTTGAGCAGAAACGCCTGCAAAGAAACGTCGAATTTTGCAAGAAACGCGTTTTCGTCCATCTCTTCCGCAAGTTCTTCCGCATTCTTTTTCGCCACTTTGAACACGGCTTTGAGCAGCTCCACGCAATCCGCATAGTCGCCGCACGCGTCGGTAAAATGTTTAACGGGTGTGTCCATATATACTCCTTATAAATATATGATATAGCCGCGGCGGGCTTATGTCAAGAATTATTCGGGGAAGACGGGGGGCCCCGACGCCGAGATACTTACGGAAAGAGACGTTTTCGGAGCGCGTTCGTGAGGAATAATCGAATACGGCGCGAAAAACAGAACTTGCGATATTGTTGCATTAGACTGTTCGGCGTGATAAAATAACTTGACGGCATTGACATGGAAAATACTGTATCCGGAAAAACCTATATAGGCAAGGTCGAAAAGACGGGATTCGTGTTCGCCGCGCTCGGACAGGGCGCGATGTACGCGATGATGACGTCCTGGCTCAATCGGTTCTATACCGACGTGCTGGGGCTGGAACTTCTTTTCGTCATGGGGCTTATGTGGGGCGCGAGGATCGTCTTCGCGCTCGGCGATCCGATAATGGGAGCTCTCGTTGACAGGACCCGCACCCGTTTCGGCAAGATGAGGCAGTATCTTCTGTTCTCGCCGTTCATAGTTTCCGTGCTCAGCGTGTTCCTTTTCGCGGATTTCGGTCTCGATATAACGGGAAAGATGATCTACGCCGCGGTGACGTACATCGTATGGGGTATAGCGTATGCCATCTGCGACGTCCCGTTCTGGGGACTGCCGTACGCGATGACTCCCAACGTCGAAGAGAGGAACAAGTTCCTCTCGCTCGCCCGCACTCTCAACAGCATAGGCGGCGCATTGCCGATAGCCGTCGTGGCGCTGCTGATATCGGACAGCATACTCGGGCTGCGAAACGGACTTCTGGCGGGCGCGATCATATTCGCGGCGGTAGCCGTGGTGCCTTTTTCACTCACCGCTTTTTATACCAGGGAGAGGATAGAGCCTCAGAAAGAACGGCTTCCGGTCAAGGATTCGCTCGGGCTGATGTTCAAATGCAAACCGCTCATCTTCGTCATGCTGTTCGGCGTGCTCAGTTTCGGCAGATACATGATACAGGCTTCCTACACTTATGCAGCGGATTATGTTTTCGATTACAACGAAACGGTGAGCGGATTTACGGCGTTCGTCTACGAATCGCGGCAGATATTCGGCGCTGCGCTCATAGGCCTCGGAATGTTCCCGTCTATGATACTCATGCCCAGACTGCTGCGCAGATTCGGTACGCGTACGCTTTCCATTGCCGCCGGCGTGGGATCGGGCGTCATATTGGGACTGTTCTATCTCGTCGGACGGCTGACCGATTACAACTTTTACGTTGCGATACCGTTTCTGTTCCTGGGAGGTATGCCTCTCGGACTGTACAATATCATAACATTCTCGCTTGCGGGAGAGTGTATAGATTATATAGAGTATAAGTTCAGTATACGCTCGGAGGGCGTCGTGTCGTCGGCGATCTCTTTCGTGGGAAAGGTGGCGTCCGCGACGGCGGCGGGCGTGATACCGCTCGTGCTGGAGCTGTCCGATTACGTTCAGCCCGAGACCGTTGACGGAGTGACCGTGATAATGGAGCAGAGCGATTCGGCAAAGAACGCCATATTCATGCTCATGTCGGCTATCCCCGCGATAAGTCTTGCGCTGTCGGCGATCCCCATGGTCGCGTATTCGCTCGTCGGAAGAAAAAAGGCGGAGATGGAAAAGGTCCTCGAAGAGCAGCATATTGCAAAACTCGAAATGTCGGGAGCGCTCCCCGAAGGCGGGACAGAGGCGGACGCCGCGGCATTGTCCGACGAAGCGTCCGATAAGTCGGGATCCGAAGCCGAAAACGCTCTTAACGAACACGGGCGGGAAGATCCTCCTCACGGACAAAGCGACGGAGAGGCGTCGGAGAGCACCCCGTCGCAAGGCGAAGACGGCGAATGAAAACGAAACGGCGCGCCCTCGGGCGCGCCGTCGTAGCAAAAATTTATTTGACGTTGAAACCGCTCTTTATGTGCGTCGTAAGAGAGCGCAGCAGCAATTCCCTTTTGGACGGATTGCCTATGTCCTGCAGATTGTCGCATATCGTTTCCACAAGTCCGCTGATCAGAAAACAGACCGAGTATTCGAACATCGTTCTGTCGCGGTAGCGATACGAATTTTCGTGCAGTATCTTATTTTCGAGCATACCTTTCAGACGGCGGCGGAAATCGGAGTGGAAGTTGTTTTGCAGCAAACTCACGTAAAGTTCGAGATCGCCCGAAACGAAGTCGAATATCTGCCTGAGAAACGGCTCGGGGTTGACCAGTATGGTCGCATAATCGAATTTGTCCAGAACGTTCGATATGCTGGCGATGATCTCGTTGTGCACCTGGTCTATGACGTCCGTCGCGTCGTAGTAGTGCAGATAAAAAGTGGATCGGCTGACGTCGGCAAGCGAGCATATCTCGTTTATCGTCAGTTTGTTTATCGGCACGGTGTCGAGCAGCTTTACCGTCGCCTTTATAATGGCTCTCTGAGTCTTCCTTATCCGTCTGTCTTCGGGCATTTTCGGTCACCTCGTTGGATATTGTACATAAGCGTGTTTTTATGTAGTATATTGTACAATTTTTGCTCAAAGATGTAAAGAGATTTAATGCAAATTCGCAATCGGTAATCTATAATTATATTGAAAAAACAATATTTTCGGACAAACGTCCATTTTCGGACGTCCGGACGGAGGTAAGTATGGTATATGTATTGACCGAAGCTACTGCCGATTTTCCCAAGCAGTGTTACAAAGAAGATTTTGCCGTAATGCCGATGCATTACATGCTCGACGACGAAGATTTCGACGGCGTCGAGAAAAAGCTCTCCGCGGAGGAATTTTACAACAGGATGAAGGCTGGCGCCAAGTCCAATACTTCGATGATAGACGAGGCGACCTTGCGCAAGTATATGGAGCCGCTCCTGCAACAGAAGAGAGAGATACTCTATATCGTGTTTTCGTCGGGACTTTCGGGTTCTTACGATAACGCGGTCAGAGTCGTCGCCGATCTCAAAAAGGAATATCCCGGCTGCAAACTCGAGATCGTCGACAGCCGCAACGCGAGCATAGGAGAGGGATTGCTGGTGTGGTATGTTCTCGAAAAGAGAAGCGAGGGCGTCGGTTTCGACGAACTCGTCGAATACGCGCGCGGGCTCGTCGATCACGTCTGCTCGTATTTTACGGTGGACGACCTCAACCATCTCGCGAGATTGGGCAGAGTGACCAAGACGGCGGCGTTTATCGGTACGATCGCCAATATCAAGCCAGTGCTGTTCGTCAACACTCCCGGAAAGCTGATCCCCATCGGGAAGGTGGTCTCGCGCAAGAAATCGCTGAAAGCGCTCGTGGATAAGATGGGCGAGAAGATGCTTCCCGCATCCGAACAACGCAGGATATTCATCGGACACGGTCTTTGCCGCGAAGACGCCGAATTCGTCAAGGGGCTTATAACCGAAAGATTCGGGATCGCCGCCGACAAGATAATCATAGACGATATCGGACCGGTTATAGGCGCGCATACGTCCGCGGGCGTCGTTGCGCTGTTCTTCCTCGGTACGGACAAGGTCGAGAAAAACGATACTTCGGCGCAGTGACCCAAAGGGCGCGCCGCGTCGTAATATAACTTTCCTGAGAAGAGGGAGAGCCACCGAAGGCTCTCCCTGCTTTTTCGTACATATGCGATGAAAGAGCGAGTGAATTGTCAACTTAAGTGCAACACTTTCTGCAATTCTTGTTCAAACAAGTCTGTCGGTGTTTTGTAGTTTAGCACTTTCTTTGGTCTGTTATTTATTTTCGCTACGTTTTGCGCGATCGCGTTTACAGATCGCCTTTACCGTCGTCTTGCGTACGGGACGCGTTTCCGTCCTCGGGCAGGGACGTCGTATCGTGCGCCGATCCCTGCTCGGACGCCGTCGCGGTCTGCCTGCGCATTCCGAAACGGTTCAGATAAGCCTTCGCGGCGACGGTGAGAGGTACGCCGAGAGGATAGATCACGATGGATTGCGAGGCGATCAGAAACGCTACGTTGAGCATATATATGTATTCCTGCTGTCCGTATGCGAGCCGCCATATCCCGGGCAGAAGAAAGGCGTTGAGCAAGACCGGGAACAGACCTCCCACGAACAGCGACAGTTTGAAATTCCTGACCGTTTTTCCGACGAGCAGGGTGAGCGCTGCCGCCGCGAGAGTGACCAGACTGCCCAGGATTATGTCCAGAATGGCGCCTCCCGCCAGCCAGTTGGCGATAAGACATCCGATAAACAGAGCGGGGACCGCTTCGGGGAATACGAGCGGAAGCATCGTCAAAGCTTCCGACGGACGAAATTGGATCTCGGAGATCGCCACGGAAGCCGTGACGTAGGTGAGCGCTACGTAGAGCGCCGCGAAAACGCCCGCGCGGCAGAGCCGCACGACATGTTGCCTCTTCATAAAATGTACCTCGGTTTTTTTATTCGGAAGTGTTTGCCGAAAACCTTCCTTGCCAAGGATATCACATCGTATCGGGAATTGCAACAAAACGTCGTCGGTTTTTACGGCGGGAGCGTTTCCGCGCGGCGGAAAAAGCCCCGATCATAAGGTAAAATCATTGTAGTCTTTTAACGCAGTTTCACTCGTGAAAACGCTTGTTTTTGTAAAAAATCGCATTTTCGTGAAAGTGTCAAAATTGCAAGGTGTCGCAAAAAATGTCAAAAGTCCGTATGTTTACTGTCTATTGCGGATATGACTTTTTCATCGTACGCGCGCACGTAACGCTGTTGAGCGTCTGTATATACGTCTTTTGTCATCTGTATAGACGCGTGCCCCATAAGATACTGCGCGACTTTTTCGGGAACTCCGGCTTCTTCAAGCCGTGTCGCGTAAGTATGGCGCAAGGTGTGCAAACTCGCCTTAAATCCGAGTTGCGCCGCTTTTCGCGTGAGTACGGGTCTGACAGAATTGGCTGTTACAGGGAACAATCGGTCGCCCGGGAGAGCCATGAGCTCTGCTTGCAGTTCTTTGGATATCGGAACGGCTCTGTTTCCTGCGTCGGTTTTCGGGGTGTCTTGGACAATATCCTTGCCGTCAACTCGCACAAGATTTTTTGAAACGTACACACGACAGCCGCGCACGTCGGCTTTTGTGAGAGCAAGAGCTTCTCCTATGCGTAGCCCCGTAGCAAGCAGAAATCTCGTTAAGAGGTCATGCTTTGTTTCTCTCATAGCTTCAACGAGAGCGGCTTGCTCTTCAACAGTAAGCGCGGGAATATGTTTTTTGCGCTTGGGTTTTACTTCTACAAGTTCAAACGGATTCATCTTAACAAACCCGCTTCGCAACGCCCTTTTGAAAATGTCTTTACCGTAAACTACGAACAACTTTCGGAAGACGGCTGAGCTAATACTGTTGGCGACTTCCTGGGCGTCATCAGGCGTTATATCCGACAGCTTGCGGTTTTTCCATGCGTCGACGCCAGGCTTAACAGAGTATCTTACAGTTCGCAGAGAAGACGGCTTGAGCAACGGTTCTTTATACAGCTCGTACCATTTTTTTGCGTATTCGCCAAAAGTGGGGACGGCGTCTTTTCTCTTCTTTCTTTTTACTTTTCCTCCCTTTTTCAAAAAGTCGCGTATTTTTACGGCAACATCTTCGGGTGACCTACCGTAAAAGTACGTTTTCACACCCTCGTTGGAGCAATATCCTTGATACCGTCCGTCGCTGCGTGGTTTGGCGCCTATGGAAACGCCCGGCAATGTTTTTATCATAATTCGGCTCCCCGCCGAAACGTCTTCAAAATCTTCTGCGGCTATTACTTCGTCTATACTATCGTAGACGTAGATCTTTTTCATACCTCTATCCTTATCTCTTTCACAACGCCCAATATCAGCAACGTATCCTTTTTGGTCACAACAATCGGCGACATTGTGGGGTTTTCGGGCTGAAGCAGAATAACGTCGTCGCTTTGTCGTATAAAACGCTTTATCGTATGCTCGCCGTTCAGCAATGCGACGACTATCTGACGATTGTCTGCGTAGTTCTGTTTATGCACGACGATTACTGCGCCCTCAGGGATTCCTGCATTTATCATACTGTTGCCGTGGACGCGTAGGGCAAAATATTCGTTAGCAGGCTTGTACTTGATGTATATATACCCCTCCAGGTTCTCTTGCGCCTCGATGGGGGTGCCTGCTACCACGCGTCCAACAAGAGGACAGGGGTATTCGTCGTTCAGCTCTACCTCATCCTTGAGGGGGTAGGGGATATCTGTACGTCCGAGAAGATAGTCGAGAGAACAATCAAAAATAGAGCAAATCTCTTGTAGTACGTCATTGTTTGCAAGGTTCTTGCCTGTCTCCCATTTGCCTACGGATGTCCTGTCTACGTTCAACATTTGCGCAAGATCCTCTTGTGTTATCTTGCGTTTTTTTCTTAGCAACCTCAAGCGCTCCGCGAACATATGAGCCTCCTTGTGAGAATTTTTCTCTATTTTTATTATAGAGAAATTTTCTCGACAAGACAAGCGAGAAATTTTCCGCATTTTTCTGAAAAATGCTTGACACGAGAGAAAATCTCGCGTAAAATGAGATTGTAATTGAGAGAAAATCTCGCATAACGAAATACTCAAGTTGCAGGAGGATAGCATGGAACAATTAATGGTCAAAGCAATACGCGAGTTTAAGAAGCGGCATTCCGATGCGGAAGTGCGAGTGGTTTACGTTGCCGAAGCCAGCGGTAGTTTCAAGAAAATGCAGAGCGCGACGTTTTGCATTGAATATGTAACGGAGTCAGGCGGCGAGTATTTTACAACGTATATCAGCGTTAAAAAGGAGGCAAGACAATGAACCAAGAAGAAAAGCAGTTACTCAAGAACATAACACTCTCGCAAACGCCGACGTGCGAACTGTGCGCCGAACTGGCAAGACGGGAAGCGGTGCAAGAGTTCGCGGTCGAACCGTACAAGCCGTTCGAGCTGACGATCGACGGCAAAGAGGTGAAAGCCGAAATAAACGGAGGACCTGCTCACGTTCTTATCGTGTGGGATTAAAAAAGGAAAGCATAAAGCTTTCCCTAACAAATGCGGCGATACGAATACCGGTTTCTAATAACGTGGTAAAAGTATCGTCCGTGAGATGGAGCGGACATAAGCTCCGAAACTACGACGGGCGGGACGTTGAAGTATTGATAAATGCCACCCGAATGGAACTCAATCTCCAAAACACCGTCCTCGTAGCCAACGGAGCGCAGGTCCCTCGATGACACAAGCTGTCGGATCATGTTGTTATACCTCCTATATTTATTTTAGCACTCTCAATGCGGGATTGCTAATAAGGCAAGTATAGCACAGTAAAAACAAGGTGTCAAGAGGTGTTGTAATGAAAGCCAAGACGTTTACGGAGTTGCGGAAGCGGAAGTTTTCTACGAGGGCAGAGTTTGCCAGGGCGATAGGCGTACACGAGAGCACAGCGCTCAGATACGAGCGAGGGGTATACAATCCTCCGCTCACGGAATTGCCAAAGTTGGCAAAAAGCCTTGACTGTTCGATAGAAGATGTCGTGATAGGGCTACTCGCAGAACGACGACAATAAAGCCTAACACAGAGGACTATCTGTTCTCTTTCAACTCACCCTCTTATAGACCCTCCGTCCCGCAAGGGGCGGAGTGGTGGGGGAGAAACAAGCCAAGAAACCGACAGACGCCGAGAGCGCCAAGTCGTAAGCCGACGCGGCGGCAATACCGCGACACCCCGCAGCGACGGGGATAACAAATATCGCCAACAACTTAATAGGGGCGCGGTATCTCATAATTCCTTCTTTATCTCCTTTACCGCGCCCCGCCAAGGAGGCAAAAATGGAGTTTAAAACACTAAGACAAAAGATAGGTACGCAGGAAGAGGCGGCGAAGCTGTTTAATGTCAACAAGTATTGCATTGCAAAATGGGAGGCAGGAGAAAATATGCCGAAAACGAAAGACTTGCCGCGTATTGCGAAAGCGTGCGGCGTAAGCGTAGACGAGTTGATCAAGAGCTTTCCGATGATGAAAAGGGGCAAAAGGATATGAGCAGAGTACAAGAGATACGTACGAGCAAAGGCGTGATCGCGGCAGAAGTGGCACACGCGATAGGGCTTACCGCCCCGCAGTACAGCAATGTCGAAACGGACAAGCTGTTGCCGTATCCGAACACAGCGAAGAAGCTGTGCAGGGCGCTCGGCGTGGAGATGAACGAACTGTACGACAGGAGCGACGTGAACTTTGTGTTCGGGCACGACTACCGCCGGGGCGACAAGACGATAGTCAACCTTGCGGCGAGAGTCCCGAGAGAGATACGGGACGACTACATCAACGAAACTATCCTCGCTGCCTTGGGCTATGGAAGTTACAAAGACTGGTTAATGGACATGGCTCGGCAGACGAGGAAGAGATACGAACAAAAAATAGGAGGATAGCAACATGAAGCAGACAGACGTATTTGATTACGTAGTCGAATGCAAAGCGCGTGTAGACGACGACCTCCGCGCTACGTGTTCAAGGAGCGTTACGACGTACATAACGATAACGCTCAAACAGACGGACGACAGCGATATCTACGGCGAGTTAGCGAGAAGAGAGGCGAGAGCCCGTTTTCGCTCCGAACTGGAAAGGCAGAGGTTGGTCCGTTACAACGACACGGTGAGGGTGTCAGCGATAAGACCTCACAGGGAGGAAGTATGTGCGAGATGATAACGTACTGGGAAGAGCAGAGAGCGTCGAGGCGTTATGCGTACGAAGCGATAGCGAGAGCGGTTGCGGACGAACTGGACGGAGCAAAGCCCGCGGACGCGGTTAAAATGGCACAGGCGGTCATAGACGCGGCGAAAGCGTTGATGACGGCGGAAAAGAAAGTCGTAGGAAAGGAGGCGTAATACATGGACGAAAAGAAATATTTGTTCGTCGGCAAAGTCGAAATCGGCACGGACGAATACCGCGATTTGATTGAGACCGTCGCAGAACTGAAAGCAGAAAAAGACAGGCAGTTTTCAAGGTATTGGGAAGAACATGCCCGCGCAGATAAACTCGACACCGAACTCAAAGACGCGAAAAAGACGCTCGCGGCGTTACAAGGATTCGTCGATTCATGCGAAGAGATTAAAGTGAAATATCGTCTTTATTTCGTTGAACAGCAAATGAGCAAGGAGGAGCAGGAGTGAAAAGTCTTTTCGATATAGACAGCCGCATATCGGCGTTGCTGTCGATACCCGAAGACGAGATCGTCGATATGGAGACGGGCGAGGTTTTGAGGGATATATGGAGCGAACTGGACGCGTTGGAGATCGAGCGCAAAGAGAAGATCGCGAACATCGCGCTGTTCATCAAGGAGACGAAGAAAGAGGCGGAGGCGCTGAGGGAATACGCAAGGCAGATCTCGGAGCGTGCGAAAGCAAAGGAAAACCGCGTGGAGCGTTTGGTCATTTGGGCGGCGACGAGCATGATCATGCACGGCGAACAGACGATCGAAGACAAGCGCGTGCGCGTAACGGCGACGACGAGCAAGTCGGTCAAGGTAGACGACGCGAGCGTTCTTCCCGACGAGTATAAGCGCGTCAAGACGACGGTCGAGGCGGACAAGGCAAAACTGACGAAAGCGCTCAAAAACGGCGAGACGTTCGAGGGCGTTTGTCTCATCGAAAAGCCGTCGTTGAGGATAAAGTGAGGTGAGATCATGGATATAAAAGAGTTCAAGAAGCTGAGAGTGGGCGACAAGGTCAAGATAGTCGATAAGCCAGTAGGTTCATATTGGAACCTCGTTGGCGGAATGGACAAGTGGCTTGGCAAGACAATGACGATGCTACATATCATTGGTGGCGTCTGCGTCAAAATGAAGGAAGACCCCGAAGGCTGGTGTTGGTATCCGCACATGATCGACTGCAAGGTCGACGAACCCGCAACGATAGAAATGCACATCATACGCGGCAACAAAACAGTCGTGCGCCTGTCCAACGGCAAAGTCGGCGTTGCGAGGTGTAACCCGCAAGACAGTTTCGACGTATACGAGGGACTGCGTATTGCGACGGCGAGAGCGTACGGCAAGGAGCCGTTTGCAAAGACCATAAACAAGGTGAAAAGACCCGCAGAAGATGGAGAATATGTAGAGATCGTGAACCCCGACGAGATTTCGACAGCTTCGGGGTTGAAAAAGGGGCAGATACGCAGAGTTTGTATTTTTGGCTTAACCGGCTCAAGTTTCGTCAACAAACACCCAGACGATCCCAATGAAAAAGTGTTGGTTTCACCAAGCGAATACGTTGTGCTCGAAAACTATGACGGTACGGAGGTGTGATCATGGACGAAGCAATGAACACTACCCCCACCGTGCCCGCAATTTACGGCGCCATACTCGGCGTCATGACGGATATCGGGGCGATAGGCAAGAACAGTAAAAACGAACAGCAGGGTTTTATGTACCGCGGCATAGAGGCGGTCATGAACGCACTGCAACCCGTAATGATCAAGAACGACATGTTTGCGGTGCCTGAATTGCTCGAACAAAAACGAGAAGAACGAGTTACCGCCAAGGGCGCCAGTCTTATCCACTCGATCCTTAAAGTACGATACGACTTCATCGCGGTCAAAGACGGATCCAGGGTCAGCGCAACGGTAGCCGGCGAGGGTATGGACACCGCGGACAAGGCGACGAACAAGGCTATGTCTGCCGCGTTCAAATACGCGTGTTTCCAGGTGTTCTGTATCCCCACGGAAGAGATGAAAGACCCCGACGCGGACTCTCACGAGCCAAGCGTGAAGAAAGAAGAGAAGCACGAGTTTATCGCGCTTTTGGACGCGGAGAAAGAAGCCGAGGAACTGGGCATGGACCTGGACAAGGTCGCGGCTGCATACGGCGTAGAGCGCAAGAACCTCACGTCGGCTATACTCGCCGACGCGATAGCCAGGAAGAGAGCGCAGCTCGCGGCTCGAGAGGCAAAGAGTGAAGCAACTGCTTGACGGCAAGATCGCGTCATACAACGAGAGGACGGGCGAGGTCACGATCAAGCTGACGGTAGACCAAGCCCTGTTCCTCCGCGAGAACCCGCATACGGCGCTCGTGAGGCTGTATGACAGTCGCAAGATCACGGACGAGCAACGCAAAATGGCATACGCGCTCATAGGCGAGATCGCTGACTGGGTCGGTGAAGAGCCTGAGGTCGTCAAAAAGCAGATGAAGCTGACGTTCAAGGTGCGCAAGTATCGCGAGATGTTGGACGAGCTGTCGCTGTCCGATTGCGAACAAAGCACCGCGAGCGAGTTTATCCGATTCCTGGTCGAGATCGTTTTGGAGTACGGCGTTCCTACGCACCGTCCGCTGACGGAGCTGTGCGAAGATATAGAGCACGCGATATACGCCTGTCTGCTACAGAAAAAGTGTATCGTGTGCGGTCGCAAAGCCGAGCTGCACCACGTTGACCAGATCGGAATGGGAAACGACAGGAACGAGGTCGAGCATATTGGCAGAGAGTGTCTGCCGTTGTGCAGAGATCATCATGACGAATATCATCGTATAGGCGCGACAGCGTTCGCTGACAAGTACCACGTCGTATACACGGTATGTATCGACGAAAAGATAGCAAAAGCGTATCGTCTGCCGAGGGGCAAAGGGAAATGATCGTCGGCAGACTGGTGATAACGCTGTTCGTCGTGATAGTGCTGTTCGGCATTTTCTCGGCGATAATAGAGGATAAATAGGAGATAAACATGAACAAAGTGATAATCATAGGCAACGTAACAAAGAACGTAGACAGACAGGTAACAGCGCAGGGCACTGTATATGCGAGGTTTACGGTCGCGGTCAACCGCCGCGGCAAAGACGAGGGAGCGGACTTTTTCAACGTGGTTGCGTGGGACAAGCTCGCGGACAGTTGTGCGGCGTTTCTTGCCAAAGGGCGCAAAGTCTGCGTTGAAGGCAGTCTGCGATTCGGAGAGTATACCGATAGGGACGGCGTAAAACGCCACACAGTCGATATTACGGCGCAGTCGGTGGAATTCCTTAGCCCTGCCGAGAAACGCGAGGAAATCACCTTGACGCCCGTTGAAACCGACGAGAGCGATTTGCCGTTCTAAGCGGAGGGTGGAATGAGCGAGTTCAGAGCATATTATGCGGTCATACCCGCGAACGTGCGTTACGATAAGACGATACCTGCGAACGCGAAATTGCTGTACGGAGAGATTACCGCGCTGTGTAACGTCGAGGGCTTTTGTTGGGCGAAGAACTCATACTTCGAGGCGTTGTACGGTGTGAGCGAAAAGTCGGTGCGCAGGTGGATATCGACGTTGGAAAAGGCTGGATACATAATCGTCAACATGGAGTATGAGGAAGACGGCAAAACCGTTCTTCGCAGGTGCATATCGTTACCCAAAGCGGTATCGTCCAATGTCCCCAGGTGGGGTCAAAATTGTCCCCAGGGTACGGACAAAAATGTCCCCACCCCTACAGACAAAAATGTCCGCGACAACAATATGAATACTACAGTTAGAATACTACAAGAGAATAATAGAGAGAGTATAGCTCGCCCCCTGGGGACACCGGGTATGGCTGTTCCCTCGGCAGCAGAAGTCAAGGCTTTCTGTCGGGAAAAGGGCTATGGCATAGACGCGGAGGGCTTTGTGGCGTACTACGAGAGCAACGGTTGGCGCGTCGGCAAGAACCCTATGCGCGATTGGCGTGCGGCAGTTCGCTCGTGGGAAGCGAGGGATAAACGCGAGGCGAGAAAGCCGAAAGGGCAGCTCGAACGCGAGTACACGGAAGACGACATGAAGACGCTCTTTTCTGATATACACAACTTCGACGACTTGGAGGTGTGAGATGAAGCAGCAGAAGATAGAATTGTTTAACGATCATTTTCAGAACTACAAAGTGTATGGCATACCCAAAGCGCAGTTGGTCATTGCAGATATCCCGTACAACCTCGGCGCGAACGCGTACGCCTCTTCGCCCGAGTGGTACATAGGCGGAGACAACGCAAACGGCGAGAGCAAGAAAGCCGGCAAGGCGTTTTTCGATACAGACAAGGACTTTCGGATTGCAGAGTTTATGCACTTTTGCTCGCACATGCTGGTCAAGGAGCCGAAAGAGACGGGCAAAGCGCCGTGCATGATCGTGTTTTGCGCGTTCGAGCAGATGGCGATGGTCATTGAGTACGGCAAGAAGTACGGCTTTATGCGTTATATCCCCATCGTGTTCATCAAAAACTATTCCGCCCAAGTCCTCAAAGCAAACATGCGTGTAGTAGGTGCAACTGAGTATGCGCTCATCCTGTACAGGGACAAGCTGCCGAAGTTCAACAATGACGGGCGCATGGTTTTTAACTGGTTTCCGTGGACGCAAGATAACGATATTCCGAAGATCCACCCGACGCAAAAGCCCGTGGCGGTGTTGCGCAGGCTGATAGAGCTGTTCACGGACGAGGGCGACGTCGTGATAGACCCTGTTGCGGGTAGTGGCTCGACGCTTCGTGCGTGCATGGAAACAAACCGAAGCGGATACGGCTTCGAGATCAAAAAGGACTTTTACCGTGCGGCGCAGGAAAAGATGTTGTCCGTGTGCCAGACGTCCATGTTTTACGGGGTGGAGTGATTATGCTTACGCACTTTTCCTTATGCTCGGGAATCGGCGGTCTTGACCTTGCCGCGGAGTGGGCGGGTTTTGAGACTGTGGGGCAATGCGAGATAGACAAATATGCAAGCCGAGTGCTTGCCAAAAACTTCAAGGGAGTGAAAAACTATGGAGACATACGAACAATTACAGCTGAGCGGCTTGCCGGAGACGGCGTCGGAGCCCCGCACCGTCGAGAGCGAGTGTTCATCATTTGCAGAGATTTACGTGACGCCAACCGCGTCGGACGGCAAAAGAACATCGTTTTCAAACAAGGCGTTAGCAAAGCATTACATAAAACACGCCTCAACGCCGAATCTTGCGGAACAAGTGGCGTACATGGAGCTATTCCCTACCCCGCAAGCAACGTCATGGGGATGTTCGGGAGCACGAGCGAAACTGAGGCGACTGGAGCAAGACGGAGTAATTACGGAAACGGAGCGCAAGGGTATGCAAGCAGGGAATGGTGGCAAGCTGAACCCGGGCTGGGTCGAGTGGCTAATGGGGTTCCCGATTGGGTGGACAGATTGCGCTGCCTCGGTAACGCAGTAGTACCGTACCAGGCATATCCGATATTTGCGGCGATAGCTGAAATGGAAAACGGAGGTATAGCATGAAATACGAAAGGCTGATGGAAAGAGACAAATGCGTGTCGTTTAACAGAGCCTGTTTTGAAATAATAGAAGCGATACAGCGCCTCGCAGAACTCGAAGACAAAATCGAGCGCGGGGAGTTAATATCGACCGTGCAAGCCGAGCAAGGCGATCAAGAAATAGCGTTTTTTGTAGCGCATAACGCGACGGTAAGGAAACAGGCTGTAAAAGAGTTTGCGGATAAAATTATTACTTCTGGCACAACAGTATATGATCCTTTACGCTGTACGGAGTTTATAAAATTGCCTATGGAACGATACAAAAAGCTAATAAAGGAGGTATGCGGGGAATGAAAGTGATTATCCGTAGGGACAAACAGACAAAGAAAATCATAGGCGATTTTGGCGAATACGAAATATTTAACAAGAGAGGCGAAACCGAGGCTGATATCTACGCAAGAGTGGAAGCGTTTAACAAACAAAAATTCCACGGGTCTATCGCCGAAATCGTGGAGCTCGATGAGGTCGCAGAGTTTTACAGGACGCGCACGCTGGATGCATACAAAGAGAAGCTCAATGATTTTGCGTTCATGGCGGACAAGCTCGACGAATTGTCGAGAACGATAGAGGACTACATCGACGAGGCAAAGAAAGCCTACAAGGAGGAGCAGGAATGAAAGATTTTTACAGAGAAAGAGAGGGCTATAATCCGTTTTGGACGCACGAAGAATATATGAAAAACAAGCGCGAAAAAGTGCTTGAAGTGATCAAGCCGATATGCGAAGCGTTTGACATACATAATTACGACTACGAGGTTGTGAGAGGGTACCCGTCCGAAAGTCTTGTCGTCGAGGGACAGCGAATTGGCTGCGCGTCAAACAGCATTGGTGCGGTTGTAATGGAGTTGATCGGATATATTTTTGTCAATACCTATGCGAAAAACAGGTCGCTCGGTGAGTTCGAAAAACAGACGCTTAACGTATTGAAACGGTATTGGTTTAGAGGTGAAAAATGAAAGCGGTTTTAATGAGTATTAAGCCGAAGTGGTGCGAGAAGATATTCAGCGGCAAAAAGACCATCGAGGTGCGCAAGATTGCACCGAAGTTGGAAACGCCGTTTAAGGTGTATGTGTATTGCACAAAAGCGCGGCACAAGCCTAATGATTGGATGTATCACTTGCCTAATGATAGGACTTTATATTTTGGCGCAAACGCAAGAGATGTGAGTTTTGTGCGGGAAGAAGGCGATTTTCGCAACGGTATGGTTATTGGCGAGTTTGTGTGCGATGAAAAGCATGACATCCAGTTCACAGGAGCGAGCTACACGATAAACAACGACATGTCGCTTACGAATGGTATAGCGAGGCAAAGCTGTTTGCAGTTTGATGATATGTTCTCGTATCTTGGTGTTAAGGGCGGAGCTGCGCTACATATCACCAAAGTAAAGCGGTACGACACGCCGAAAGAGCTGTCGGAGTTTGGAACAGTATGCAATAAATACGAAAACGATGAATGTGATGACTGTCCGTATCTGCAAGTATACGTGAACTCGTATCCGTGCGACGACTGCGTAGATACTTGGTGCGACGTGGATAATATAAAGCCGCTCACCCGCCCGCCGCAAAGTTGGTGCTATGTGGAGGAGATAGCAGAATGAAACAAACGAAGATTGATTGGTGTGATTGCACGTTAAATCCTGTTGTAGGCTGTCAACGAGGGTGCGAATATTGTTATGCGCGCAAGCTAAACAATCGTTTTAAGTGGATAGAAGATTGGAGCAAGCCGCAATTCTTTCCCGAACGCTTAAAGGCCCTTGAAAGCAAAACACCGAAAAGCGTGTTCATAAACTCTATGAGCGATATAGGGTTTTGGAAAGAAGAGTGGCGAAAAGAAGTTTTTAACGCTATAAGAGAGAATCCTCAACATTCTTATATCGCACTCACGAAATGCAAAGAGGTTTATATCCCTTATTGGTTGAGGCAAGGAGAAGTGCAAGGACGGTTTTTCTTAGGTCAAACTCAAACGAGCGGCGTCGTATATAATGGGTTTAATGAATGTCATAGAGACTTTTTGAGTGCAGAGCCGTTACTTGGAGAACTTCACTTCAATGGGTTTGGAGGCATAAGGACTGTAATTATAGGAGCAGAAACAGGAAATCGCAAAGGGAAAGTCGTCCCGAAAAGATCGTGGATAGATAAAATTGTTGACGAGTGCGATTCCAAAGGAGTAGCCGTTTTCATGAAAGAAAGTCTGCGCAAACTTATGGGCGACGATTTCAGACAAGACAAATTGCCGTGGAGGAGATAAAAGAATGACTGACGAAAGAGCAATGGAAATTTTAGACCCTGACCATAGGGAACATTACGAGAGCATAGAGCCTATAATCGAGGCTTGCCGTATAGGAATTGCGGCAATAAAGCGCGCAAAAGAACTCAAAGCCGAAAACGCCGAATTACGGGCGAGGCTTGAAAAGGCGGTGGAGCTGCCGTGCAAAGTGGGCGACACAATTTATCAAACAGACACGAATGGAACAAGGATATTCAAGAGCACAGTCAAGAACATAATCTTTGAAACAGACGGCGTGGCGTTTGATGAACGTGCGATAGGCGAAAGCATTTTTCTGACCGAGGAAGCGGTCAAAGAGAAAATGAAAAAGTTACAGGAGAAGAACAATGACTGAAAGAGAGAAGATGGCGCAGATAATAGCAGAATATATGTGTCCACAAGGAAAAGCCCATAAGACGCTTTATGGAGCGGAAAGAAAGTGTTACAGTCGTGATAATTTTGCGGAATGCGAAAAGGTTAGCGGATGCGTGGACGCCCTTATTGCGGCAGGAATAGGGGATGTGAAAGAAACACAGCACCGCACCGAGGTCACGGAGTGGGCGTTGCGGGCTGTGTCTTTTCGTTTGACACGAATGTGCTATCCGGAATGTCCCAAGGAGTGGGAAAGATTGATGATTGAGTGCGAAGATCATTGGAAGTGGCAAGCAGAGCAGGTCATAGCGAAGAAGCAAGCCGAAAAGAAAATCGCGGAGGAGAAGAGATGACACATCAGCAAAAACGAACGATAGAATATTATCTGCGTACATATCCGAAGCGAAAAGAGTTGCTTGAGATCAGGCTTATGCAAGCTGCGGAAGCGGGGGTGTGCGCAAGGTATGAGAACGACGGAGGCGGTGTCAGCAGCGTGCGAAGCGTTATAGATATTGCAGACAAGCTTTGCGATACGGTGGACGGCAGGGAATATCTTTGGTGCAAGGTCATCGAGGACACTTTCAATTATTACGGACAAAGCTATATTTGTAAGGTCGTGCGTTGTCGTTTTTTCGAACATGGCAGGGGGATAACGGAAGTGTACAAAGTATGCGAGGAAATGAGCATATGCAAAGCGACGCTGTACAATTACTCGAACATATTTTTCGATCAAGCGCACAAATATGCGATGAGATACGGATTGATGGAAATAGAGTAAAAAACACCCGAAAAAAGGGCAAAAACAGGGCGAAAAAAATTTTTTCAAAAAGTCTAAGACAAAAATGCGGTTTTTCTGTGGTACAATGTTATTGTCGAGGAATAGGGAGGCACCCGAAACTCGACTTGCTATCCTAAGACGGCGTCCTGAAAGGGGCGTCGTTTTTTCGTACGGAGGACGGACATGAGCGAGCAATGGAGAGAAGACGACCACCCGAGAGAGGAAGACGGGAAATTTGCGCCGAAAGGTCAAAGCGTGGCAACAAGCAACGGTAAATACGTTGACAAAGATAGCGAAAAATCGTATAATAAAAATGCAACGGGGAAAGGAAGAGAATTTGTCCTAAACGATCAGGAAAGCCAAGAAGTATACGACAATATAAACCGAGGGAACCTTTATGACGTGGAGGCGCTGACGAAGTTGCCGACCGTCAGAAAAATGGAAGAGAAGATAGCCGAGTATGACGCCAAATACGGAGTTACGGCAAAAGACACTTCTCCGGCAAGGAAGAGGCTTCGCGAGGAATGGAAACAGCGGTTTCTGCAAGGCAAAGGCGTAGACACAATGCCTCCGAGCGGCGCTTCGTTGAGAAAAGAGAGCAAGGCTACGATAGTGGTAGGACTGCCTGCCGCGGGAAAGTCGTCTCGGATAGTCAACCCGTTGAGTGACGAACAGGGCGCGTTCATACTGGACAGCGACGAGATGAAGAAACTTATACCAGAGTATGCGGAGACGAACGGCGGCGCGGCGAATGCGGTGCACGAAGAGAGTAAAAATTTGATGAATGAAGTCTTTGCCGAGTTTACGAACGGAGACATGAAAGGTACGAACATTGCGATACCCGTTATAGGAGATAAGGCGATGGACATGAGCGAGAAATATATAATACCGTTGCTTGACGCCGGATATGACGTTGAAATAGCGTATAAGACGGCGACGGCAAAGGAAAGCGCGAACAGGGTCATAAAGAGAGCGATACAGACGGGACGGTTTATTCCGTCTTCGGTAGTACAACGATATGACGACAACAATGTGCGCAATGCGTACGAAGAGATCTTGGCTGCCGATTATGGCGGCAAAAAAGTGAAGAGATCCAAACACAGCGAATTGTGAGGTGAGCTATATGACGCATAAAATGTCAAAATACGAAATCCAAAGCGTTGAAAGAACCACAGGGCTATCCATTAAAGAGGCTCGCGAGTGTTTGCGCAAAATACTCGAAGAACACGGAGCGAGCAAAGAAAATTGCGAAGACTGGCTTGATTGGTGTGACTTCTATTATGCATTGCTCGAAGAGGGCGGCAAGCTATCCGCAAGGGGTGCGGATCTTTTGGAATACTGGAAAGGCTATCTCGGAGACCCTATCAAAGAGATGACGTTTGCAACGTACGTGCTCACTGATTGAGGGAGGCAAGGTTGAAAGAGAATAAGATCCACAACGCTATAATATATGCCGCCATGCGACATAAAGGACAGGTGAGAAAGGGAACGGATATTCCCTATATCGTGCACCCTATGGAGGTAATGCAGATACTAACGGCGGCAAGGTGCGACGAAGATATGATCGTGGCGGGGATATTGCACGATACGGTGGAAGATACCGACGCAACGATAGATGATATCAAGAGACTTTTCGGGGATCGTGTTGCGGAGTTGGTAGCGAGAGAAAGCGAGGACAAGACCAAAACTTGGCGCGAGCGCAAAGAAACGACAATAAGGCATTTAAGAGATTGCTCAGACGAAGAAGCGATATGCACATTGGCGGATAAGCTTTCCAACGCCCGAAGCATAGTTGCAGACTATGCACGTGTGGGTGACATACTGTGGGAACGCTTTAACAACGATAAGGCGAGCGAGTTATGGTACTATTCCGAGATCGCAAGGGCGACTGAGAGGTTGTCCGCTACGAAGATATGGCAGGAGTACAGCGAGTGCGTCGCGGCAATGCGCGATATTATAGGAGGATAAATCGGTAAGCTTATGACGACGGAAGCACAGAAAAGAGCGCGTGACAAATACAACGCTAAGGCTCGACAATTAATAATACGCATATATCCGAGCGAGCCGGACATATTGCAGAAGATAAACGAACAGCAAGACGGTTACGCTCCGTATATAAAGCGGCTTATCCGAGAGGACATAGCCAGAAGCAAGCAGAACGAGGATTGAAAAATTCTCGTTTTTTATTGCCAAAACAGTTGACACATATATACGGAATACCGTATAATATAGCTGTAATCGGGACGGCGGGAAAGACCGCGTGGAGGAAACAGCTATGACGAAGTACGAAGCGTTGACGGAAGCGCTGATCAAGGCGAAAGAGTATGCGGAGCAATACAAAGGAACGGAAGACGGCGGGACGTGCAATTTGGACGCGCCCACGATCAACAGCTGGAAGGGATGCAAAAAGTCGCTCGTGATCGAAGCGGTCAAAGCGGCAGGGCTTAGCTGTTGGGAGTGGAGCGGCTGGGGGCAGCGTCGACTGGTGATATGCGGCGGAACGTGCGGACAAGGGAACATGAGATCTCGCATGGCTGAAGCAATGTGGCGCAGCTTGGAGGCGTCAGGGATAGACGCAGGGCTTTACTGCCAGGCAGACTGAACGGAGGGCGTATGGTGTACGTAGTAAGGTTGTTAAGCTGGGACGGCGGTATAGAGTATGCCGCGGAGGTTGAGGCAGCGAACGAACGGCACGCGATAGGCGTATTCAAACGGCACTGCAGAAAGCGTGGAGTTGCAATAGCGAAGTATAACCGATTTGAAGTAACGACGTGGGAGAAGATTTTAAGTAAATAAAGCAATCGAAAAAAGCAAAGCGATCCGTTTGGGTCGCTTTTTTCATGCTGAACGGAGGTGGTGATGTGTGGCGAAGTTGACGAATGCGGATAAGGAACAGATGATCCTGTTGTACGCTCAGGGCGGCGTCACACAGGAAGAACTGGCGCAAAAGTATCATGTTACCAGGTCAGCAGTAGCAAAGCTACTGAGCAAAAGCGAAAGTATACAAAAAGTAACAAAGTACGAAGAAAAAGTATACAAAAGTATGCAAGAGTTTCTTGAAGAACAACAGGGGACGGTGCAGGCTCTTATCAAGGATATTTTGGACAGTGCGGCGGGGGATATAAAAGAGGCTAAGCTGCGGGATAAAATGGGGGCGCTAAAGATACTTTCGGAGGTGTTCCCGTCGGGACCGAGGATAGACGACGAGCGCACCGCGTTGGACAAGCTGTGCGAGGCTATCAAGGGGGCGGCAGAGAAGTGACGGACTACTATTCCGAGAAACAGAAAAAGGTGCTGAGAAACGCCGACAAGCGTTGGAACATACTGTACGGAGCGACCAGAAGCGGCAAGACGAAAGTTTCGTTTTCGTTGGCGCTGAAACATATAAGGGAGCATTACGACGACAATATACTGTTCGTGGGCAAGACGCTGAATACCATCGACCGCAACGTTTTCGATGAAATGCGCAAGGACTTCGGCGCGGCGCACATAGGAGATATTGTAGGGAACAGGGAAATAACGATATTCGGCAAGCGTTGTCACGTGGTCGGAGCAAACGACGAGAGAGCGATCACGAAGATCCAGGGTATGGGCATAGGCTATGCGTATTGCGACGAGTTGACGACTTATCCCGAGAATTTCTTCCAGATGCTCAAGAGCCGCTTGGACGCAAAGAATGCGTGTTGCGACGCGACCTGCAACCCCGAGAGTCCGTCGCACTTCGTCAAGCAGTTCATAGACAAGCCCGAGGTCGCGGGGACAGTATATGCGGAGCACTTCGATATTTACGATAATCCGTTTTTGCCGCCGGAGTTTGTGTCGAGTTTGGAGAACGAATACCGCGGCACGATCTATTTTGATAAATGGATACTCGGCAACTGGGTAAAGGCGGAAGGACTCGTGTTTCCGCTGTTTAAGAGGGATAAGCACTTCCTCAAGCCCGAAGAGTTTGCCGAAAAATACGGACGGCAGCGCATTCGTTACGTCATATTCGGAGTGGACGGAGCGACGACCAACGACAGTACGGCGATCGAACCCTTAGCGGTCATGGAGAGCGGTCAGGCTGTTGTGATAGAGCCGTTCTACCACAATCCGAAAGTAAACGGGCAATACGCAAATGAGCAGCTCGTACCGATGATCGTCAAGTATATGCGCGAATTGGAAAAGAAGTATCGCTTCGACCGTATGCGAGTAGAGTATTTTACTGCGGTAGACGCAGCGGCGGCGGATCTGCGTTTGTCGCTGGCGTATCATCTGCCCGACTACTACAACGTGCGAGCGTTCAGCAAAAAGAACATACTGCGGACGACGGACGTTGTGAACAACGCGTTTGCACGAAACGCGATAGCGATACTCGATTTCGGCGGACATTACAACTATGTCCGAGGGGAGTTTGTCAAGGAGCCCGAGAGCCAGCTCGTCCGTGATCTGGAGTTGATGACTTGGGACGAGCGCAACCCCGAGAAGTACGACGCGGACGTACCCAACGACTGCGCAGACGCGTTTCGATACGCGGTATGCACATATTACGACAACCCCGAGAACCTATGGGAAACGCCCGATCCAGAGGCGAGATACAAGGAGATATTATGACGAATTACACAATGACTGAATACGACAACGCTTTTGCGCCGTGGCAAGGCAATGCGGCGTTCAATATGTATTGGCAGTACTCGTACGTGAACCGCGCGGCTTTTTATGCGTTGGTCTCGGCGGAATACCGCGATTACATGACGAAATGGGTGCAGAACGCGCTTTGGTGGTACGACGGCTGGGTCCCGTATTTTCACAGCCCCGATCAAGGCATATTCTCTACGAAGATCGCGGCGGCGATAGTGGACAATACCGCACGGAAGGTGACGGGCGGGAGGCTCATGTTCAAGAACGCAAAGAAAGAGAAAATGGTAAAGGACGCGGACGGCAGATATATAGTCAATGCGGCGCTTGCGTTCATTGCAAACGAATGGAGCGTGCGCTCGAACTTTCAGCGCGAGGTAAAAAAGGCGATAAGTTTTGCGGCGGCGGCAGGGACAAGCCTGTTGAAGCTCGACAAGCGGGGCGGCGAGTTGAAAGTATCCGCGTTTAGACAGGACGGCTTTTTGCCTGTTGTGGACTTTGACGGCAAGGTAGTAGACGTCGTATGCTTCGTCAAGTCGTTCACCGATCTTTACACGAGGGGAAGCGAACAGGCGTTCACGAATTACTATGTCGTGGAACATCGTTATTTTGCGGAATGCGGCATAGAGAAGTCCGCGCCTATGGTACGGTACGAAATACGGCGTTCGACGGGCGTGATCACTTCGGGACAGGACTACAGTATAAACGGAGAAGGGATAGCGTTTGCGGAACTGCCGAAGAAGATGAAGAGCGTTATAGGTAAAGCGTTCGACGGTATCATATTCGACGCTCCTGTGCGATTGCCGTTTGACGGCGAGCTCGGCGTTCAGTTGGTCAAATGGACGGACGCCGTGGGAGCTTTACCCGAACTACCGTTCGGAGAGGGAATGCTGACTCGTATAATCCCGTATTTGCAGTCTTACGACTACTATTTCTCCGCGTGCAATACGGATATGTATCTCGGGCGAGGTCGGGTCATACTTCCGGGAGCAATGCAAAGCGCAAAAGCGTCGTCGCAGAATTCGGGATGGAAAGACATGATCTACTCTAAACCGCCGTACAGCGGCAGTGGAGAGGACGACAAGCCGATACCCGTGCAGTTCGATTTGAGGTCGCAGTCGTGGACCGAGATACGCAATATGCTGATACAGAACATAGCGATGAGCGAGGGTCTTAACGTGGCGAGCGTAGCGTCTTTTTTGCAGGACAACACTGCGAGCAAGACCGCGCGCGAGATATCTACCGAAGAGAGCGAGACTGCGCTGTACGTAGAAGATAAGCATCAGATACTGGAAACGCCTATCAACGCACTGTTGGAGACCGTAACGAAGTATTACGGGTACACGGACACGGTCGTATTGCGTTGGAATACGGCGGGGCTCACGAATGCATACACTCGCGCGGAGATGACGTCCATGGCAGTCGGCGGCGGCTTTATGAGCAGGCAGAAAGCGTTGCAGATAAACTATCCCGATCTTGACGAATACCAGTTGCAAGAGGAATACGACAACATACTCGCGGATGACGAACGAAAGGCGCAACAGCAGAACCCATTCGGCGGTCTTGACGGGCTTGCGGGTATAAGCGAATGAGGCGATACATAAAACAAGCTCGCGGCGAGGGCATGGACTGGCAGACGATGATCGTCGAAGACGCGCAGACGGACATTAAGGAGTTGCTGTCCAAAGCGATATTGCTCGGTTGGTCCTGGGCGTCTGTCAACGCGGCGGTGCAGAAGATAGTCGCGCAGACTGACGATATAGAGATCGAGGAGCTGCGCAAGCGTGCGCGGGTGTCGCTGTTGATATTCGCGACTGTGCAATGGAGAACGCTGAAAACGCGGCTACGCGACGTTGACCTGTCCGTGTTGCCACAGGTGTCAAACGCTGTCGAGAACCCGTCCAAGAGGGCAAATGCGAGGTTAGAGCGCACGCTCGAAGCTACGGGCAAATGGTGGAACACCGCAACGCCGCTCGACGAGTGGTCTAAGACGTACATGGACAAGGTGCGCAAGGCGTTCGACGACCTCGCACGGTCTACGGCAAAGGACGACTACGGAAGCAACGTATCGCTACGGAACATCGCTGAAATGACGGTGCGGTACGAACACCAAGTCAAACTGGTGGACGAACTGAGGGCGCGTGGCGTGCGGTTGGTATGGACGTCGGCGCATGCGAACTGTTCGAAGCGGTGCGAGCCGTATCAAGGGCGGCTGTGGTCGTTGGACGGCACATACGGAGAGATAGACGGATATAAATACGAACCGCTGGAAAACGCGACGGAAGTCTATTACACGACGAAGAGCGGCAAGCGGTATCGCAACGGCATTATTTACGGCTTTAACTGTAGACACAGCTTGATACCGTACAACGATGGCAACAAGCCGATAGAGATACCCGCGGACGTCGTCGCGAAAGAGCGGGAGATAAACGATACACAGCGCGAAATGGAACGGAATGTGCGGCTGTACAGAGATATGGCGGTTACGGCTCCGAGCGCGAACACGAGAGCGTGGGCACGAAAGAAAGCGGCGGCGGAATACGCAAAGTACAAAGCATACTCCAAGCGAAACAACGTCGCATACTACCCATCCCGAGTAGAGGTTTGGGGCTGACAGACAACACCAATAAATCACGACTTCTTCGGCGGTCGTTTTTTTATACACCAACAGCAAAGCAAGCCGAATACGGGACGTCTGAAAAGGCTTGTTCTTCGGCGGGAAGTAAAAACGCAAGCGTCGGGCGTTGACAGCCTCCGCAGGTAGGCGTGAGGCGCTGAGAGGCGGGCATAGGGCGTTACAACGCAGACGAACACGAACAGCATATGCTCAACACAAAACAGGAGGTACAGTAAATATGGCAATTTTCGGAAAGAAAAGATCTCTCGAAGAGCGGTTTAACGAGCTTCTCGCAGAGATGGGCATTCCCGACGACAAGAGAGAGGCTTTGTTCGCTCAGATCGGGAAGATGACCGAAACCGCCGAAGACGATGCGGACAAGCCCGACACGTCGGAGGAAATCGAAAAAGCGGAAGAGGACATTGCGGAAAAAGGTCCCGATAGTCAGTCCGTAAAAGACCGTGTGGACGAAAGCGTTGCGGCGCAGGAAGAAGAGCACGGACAGGAGGACAGCCAGGACGCCAAAGACCGCGTGGACGAAGCCGAGGGCGAAGAAAAGGCAGAAGCGGCATCGCACGACGGTGAAGAAGAGCAGGCGGAACAGGACGTGCTCAAACAGCTCGCGGCAAGGATCTCGGCGCTCGAAGAAACGATAGCAAAACTTACGGACAGTCATGCCGACGGAGATTTCGGTATGCAACCCGTCGCACCGCCCCAGGGCGATACGTCGGAACAGATCAACGAGGCGGTACTGCGCGGCTACGCAGGCGCAAACGCCTACAAATACAGATAAACGGAGGTAACAACTATGGCAAACATTTTCGCAGACATAAGCACCCCTTATGTCAACTCGATTACGCTTAAGCGTATCCTTTCTCCGAAAGTCAAGGAGAACATTTTCCAGAACATCATGGTGAAGCCGGAAGAGGCGGTCACCGAGAAGTTTTCGACGGACACCGACGCGGCGGAGATCCAGGTGCTGCGCGTTAAGCCCAACGCCAACGACGCCAGAGAAATAGGCGCGACCACCAACGGCGCATGGTTCAACAGCGAAGACCCGCTCGAATCCGCGACCGAGGCGTACGGTATCCAGATCCTGCAGACGATAGACAGGGTCATAGATATACCGACCAACGCGCAGGATATGGTATCGGTAGATCTTGCATCGGCGGAGACGCTCAACCTGGCGGGACTTGTCGCAAGAAACGTGAATGCGGTGTCGTTGGCGGCAATGCTCGCGAAGAACTTCAACAACATCGCGGGTTTCGATAAGCGTAACAGCAACGCAGCGACCAGCACCATTACCGCGGTCGCGTCCAACTGGATAACCAAAGCGTCGACGGGAACCTATACCGATTGCATTATCGACGCGCTTGCCAATCTCGACAACGGCAACGATTCGCAGGGTATCGACGCGTATCCCGACAATCAGAGGGCGATATTTATCCGTCCGACGATCAAGGCGGCGGTGCTTAAAAACATGACGGGACTGTACGGCGGCACCGCGGTATTCGACATTCTGCGCAAGGGTGGACTGGACACCGATACTACGCCGAAGATCGCGACGACCGGATATGTCGGCGAGATCGGCAACACGCCCGTCTACTGCCTCTCCGCAGTGGGCTGGTCGCTCATCGAGAAGTATCTCGGCATGACGGCGGGGGCGCTTAACAACCTTGCCGCGATCGCGTGCTCGGGCGTAGGTACCGGCAGGGCGTTGGCATTCAACAACGTGATCAAAACCGTTGATGCGCCGAGCGGACAGGGCATAAGACTGCAGCCCAAGTACAGGTTCGGCGCGGAGTGTTGGGACCCGCTTTCGGTCGTTCCCATCTTCTCGGCGACGTTCACCAACCCCGTTACCGAAGCGGACGACGTTCTTTTCGTAAGAGGCACCGCATCCAGAGCGGCAGCGTAATGCACAACTTGGGGGAGGGGAAACTCTCCCCCGTCTTTCGGAGGAAGTATGTACGACAACGATTATATGAAATACGACGCGTCGGTGCACAGGTATGAACTGACGGAAAAGGCGATCTTCGACAATCTTGGGGAAAACCTCGATCTCGCGTTGCAGAGCGGCTCTAAGAGTGCGTTTTTGAAGCGTATCTCCTCCGTAGTCTACAATTATGTTTACGCGGGGAGTCAATCGCCGGACTACATCGAGTACATAATGGCGAAAGACGACGACTTGCACGACATGATATTCGAAATGTTGCTCAGACAGGCGGAATATATGCTCGTCAACGGGGCGGTAGACGCATTCTCGGGTGTAAACGTCGCTAAGCAACAGGCAATGCCCGTCTATACGCTTCGCGGTTCGGCGCAGATCTCCACGGTCACGGAGGAACTTGCAAACAGGATATTACCGCGCTACGGACACTCTTTGAGATATTCAGGCTCTCTCCCGCACGTTTGTCCGAACGCCTATCGTAGGGGGTATTGAAATGGGACTTATACAGGATCTTCGAGCGCTCTCCAATCCTGCCGCGTTCGAGTGGGCGGAGTGGAAAGACAGACGCATTAAAGTGGAAGTCCGCAGCGCATGGGGGCGTTCCCGCGGTACGGCAAGCGGAAACGTGATAGCAGACGAGGGACATATAACTATCTCCACGCGATATGTGTACCCGTACGGGATAAACGACGAGATACTGTTCCGAGGGAAACGCTTCGTTATCACGGACATAAGCGGCGACAATTACGAGATCACACCGCAGAGCACCGTTTGGGTGCGCCCCGAACTGTCGCAGGAGATAACGCTGACGCTCTTCGAAGTCGGACAGATGACCCGCAACCTGCGCGTTCCTACGCCCGTTATAACGTCCGACGGAACGAACATCACGATAAGCGTGGACTTGCTCGATACAAACATCTACTACACCATCGACGGAACGTATCCGTCCTCACTCTCCGCGAAGTATGTGGAACCGTTTGCGGTCGGGAGTATAGACACAGTATACGCGATAGCCACGAGAAAGGGCTATCAAAAGAGTGACGTGGGGGTGTGGAAAATCACATGACGACGAAGAGTTATTTAAGACGATTCGATTTAGCGATCAAGCGCGCGTTATCGATAGCACGTCTTATAATTCCGAAAAAGACTGGAAACCTGCGCGACGTGTCGTTGAAAATGGAAAAGGAAAGCGAATATGTATGGAAAATCTATATAAATACGTCCGTCGCGCCGTATGCAAAATTCGTCAACGAAACCCCGCCGTATCCGCGCTCGCCGAAAGAAGCGGGAAACAAGCAGTTTTGGCAGAGGTTCGTTGACGGCCTTATAAAACAGATTGCCGCCCAAATGGGGGGAGTTGCAAACGTTGCAAACAAGGAGCAAAAATGAAGATATACGAACTTATAGCAAACAGAATACAAAAACAGTTGAACGCGACGCGCGGCGAAGATTCGCCTGTCATTTTTTCACTAAAAGCAATGTACGATGAAACGCAGTTTCTCATTCCCAATCCTGACGGATTGGAAGTCGTGTCGGGCGAGCTGTCTTTTGCAAGCGACGACATCGTCCCGCTTTCGGGGCTGAATATTTTGACCGTCGGAGGCAATGTGTCGTTTGTCGTAACAAAGGAAAACGCTTGCGAAGTGTCCGACGTTATCGGAGCATTTATTGCAGCCGATAACGGCAATGTGACGACGATAGGAGAGTATGTCGCAATACCGACCTACACAACGCCGAACCGCTCAAGCATTTTTCTTTCGGGGCAGAAGTCCGAAAGTATAGCGGTATCGTTTTATTTAACGTATGCGCTTGTCAAAAACGGTTACGCCGCAAACGACGTCAAGATCACGCTTGACAGCAATGAGGACGGAACGCCCAAACCTATCGTAGTGACGGAGTTCTCTGTTGCAAAAACAAAGACTATCCCGACAGACAACGTGTGGAACGACGAAATGCTGAAAGGCAATCCGCAGACGCAGACTATCGCGTTTGAGTTTGCAGTCATATTGACGACAGACTTTGAGGACGTGATAGACGAGATCATGTCCGAAACTGACCTTGCGGCAACACATACGCTCGGTATAACGATAGGCGAAAGTACATGTTCGTACTCTGTTGCGCTTGCGTCCGGCGTGATCACGGGAGTGGTCGGCGGAGTTCTGAACGCGCGTTTGTCGTTTACGATCGTGAGGTGAACATGGAAAGCAACGAATATGTAATACGTCTCGACGCTTCCGCGCTTAAAGACTCAACGTCCGACGGTAACGGCGGCTCGTCCGCGCAAAAATCCGTGAAGAAAGTGACGGAACCTCTGTCGTTCCGCGACCAAGTCAAGCAGCTGCGCGGCGACCTGCAAAAAACAGGCGTTACGATGGTTGCGGGTATGGCGATCGATTACGTCACTTCGCGCGTCGGTGTAACGACAGGAAACTATCAGCTGCAAGCCGAAATCTCAGCGGGCAAGCGCGTTCTCGGGACGGTTGCAGGTATAGGCGCGGCGTTCTTTTTCGGTGGCGCGGGAGCGGGCATTCTTGCAACCGTCGGAGTCGGACTTTCGGCGTATTTGCAATACGATCAATACAGATACGAACGCAATCAATACGAAGAGATACTGTCTATTCAGCGCGAGCGCGCGGGCATAGACATGATAGCCCAAAATTTTTCGAGGAGAGAGGAAAGATGAAAAACGATATCACTACAGAATACTACAACGGCTCAAGCTGGCAGACCGTTACTACGGCGGAAAGACCAGTATACTACGCGACCGACCTGTCCGAAACGCTTGACACAGGAAACTTCGTTATTGAGAACGATACGGAGCTTGCCATAGCCCCCGCCACACCGTTCAGGATATCCGTACAAGACAACGACGCAAACGAGAACATGAAGATAGAGTTTGTTGTCGGCACGATCGCCGCGGACGTTTCGAGAACGACGTAAGGGGTGGTGCCGCTCCCTTTTTTGAAATAGTGAGGAGAGAATGACAGGCTGGCGAGAAGAGGATCACCCGAGAGCGGACGACGGCAAGTTCAAGCCGAAGAATGGGCGCATGGAAACGTACGAGGACGACCTGAGGGAAACCCTTGCGAAAGACCAGGGCATAGGCTATAATGAAGATATAAAGCTACCCAAGGAAGTGTGGGCGAAGTTCTACGCAAGGCTTGGAGATATTCGGCACGGCGAACACTTTGAAACGACGCCAAACGGAAGCCGCAAGGTGACAATAGACGGCGGACGCGGAGTGCTGTACGATATATTGTTTGCCGGAACGTTCGGAAGACCGTTGGTAATGGGCGTACGAGCCTACTCGCATGACAAGGCGGGACGGAACACAGAACTCAAAGCGAGAGGAAAGGAAATATATGAACGAAGAAACAAGGATTAACGAAAAATACGATGAGCTCTTTGAACTTTGTGCCGATGCGGGGTATCGCTGGGAGTTGGTGGAAGACGCAATAAAAGACGTCGGCTTTCAAAAAGACAAGGAAGCGGCTTTGGATTACCTCATCGGCTTTGCACGGCGAAAGGTGAGTTCGTCCGAGTTCTTCGGAGCGGTAGTAGATCTTTGCTTTGACGAAAAGACCCTACGGTCTCGGTTTAAGTTCGGAGACGGCGGCGTGGCAAAGTTGATACAGATATGCAAGCCGTTGGATGAGGAGTAGGTTTGAGTAAGTAAAAGCACCCGATAAAGGGTGCTAGTTATTTACTATTCATTAAAGGCTGGTATCCTATATTACCATGTACACACAACATTGTCAAGAAAAAAATGCTCAAATAGCAATTTTTGTATTGACAAAATAATTAGAAAAACTTATAATCAAGTTGAGAAATATTGATGTAGGAGTGTGGGTGCGTTTGATATGCAATATCAAAATGTATTGCAAAAGATAAAGTCTTTTGAATGTAAAGAAAGGGATGGAACTTACGATTGGAATACGGGGAGGTTGGTAACATTACGGTTCGGATATATGGTAACGTTCCATCAAAATGCGCCAGACGGCAGTAAGTACGGAAGATATACGGAGGAAGAGTATGACAAGCTTACAAACGAAATGGCACAACGAACGAAATCGCAAAATATATATGTAGGGGTATATCGGAACGTACCCGAGATAAGCTTTTGTTGCGAGGATATGGAAACAGCGATGGAGCTTATGATCGAGTATAATCAACGGTCGATATGGGACAATCAATATGAGAGGGAAATAATGAACCCTAAGTATGACAGTAACAACAATCCTATATGATGCGTTGTTGTATATATGAGAACTAAACAATAATAAAGCCGAATACAGTAAAAAGGAGATGGTGGAAATGCAATACAGAAACGGCTTAAGACCAAGTAGATATTTAGCTGAATACTTAGAAGCTGAAGAAACGTATGTTAAGAAATCAAAAAACGCAAGTATAAGGGATATGTGTGCGTACGCGAATGAAGCGTCTGCCGTATGGGAAGCCAATAAAGATAAATTCACGAGGACGGATTGGCAAATCTTAAAACAAGGAACGGATAACGTACACGCAAAGATAGCCTACGACAAAGAGATAGCAAGGCACGATGACGACGATGTAGCCGTTGCTTGCATATGTCCTGAAAAAAGACCCGCATACGCGTTCGCAACGGTAAAGACGGCGGCTGTTAAACAATATCATCGTGCGCAGGCAAAGTAAGTAGCTATAAAACAAATATATGAAAAAACCAAAAGCACCTCATGCGGGGTGCTTTTTTCATACCCAGTAGGTTATAAGGGGGTAACAATTCGTTACCCCCTTTGCAATACCTATTGGTCGTCCTTGTCCTTGCTCTCGAGCTCGGCGACCTTGCGCTCTAACTCCGCTATCCGCTCGTCCTTGGTAGGCTTGCGGTTGGCTTGGCGCTCGGCGAGGGAAGCCAGTATGCGAGCCTTGGCAGGGGCGTAGTAACGGCGTAGGAGGTGATAGATGATGTAGAGAATAAGAAGAACAAGAGAGCAGACAAACATCGGGGTGGCATTAAAAAGGGGGGCTTCCCAAACAACCTCGAAATTTGGAACGTAATTGAATGATGCAGTAAAGCCAGCAAGTATTAAAAACGCAATCGGTATAGCAAAAAAAGTTTTTTTATGCTTGAACGTTCGCGTTAACATTATGATATAGGATACGATGGAGCATGTAACAAAGATAGTGAAAAACAAGTATTTGGTTATGCCTCCACCAACATTTGCACGGGCGCCATGCTCTTGATATTTTTCTATACAACTTATCAGTCCGTGGATTTCGTATCCGATAAATGTTGAATCTTTTAAGGCTTGATCAGCGTCAAGAACCCAATGCCGGACTATTGGGAGCAAAAGAATAATTACAAGATAGGGTAGAAAAGCAAGCGCAAAAGCTTTCTTATGCCTATTACAAAAATCAAAAAACTTATCCACGGGAAGCCCTCCTTGTGGAAATAATAGCATACTTTGGAGGTAAAAACAATGCTATTCAATCAAAAAATCGGTTTAATAGAACCGACAAAGCTACTTGAACGTTATACAGTAGATACGATGACGTTTACAAACTCGATAGTGCATGACTATTTGAGCACAGCAAAGAATATCGATCCCGATGTCGAAAACGGTCCTCGTCCAGGCGACGGAGATGATAACCCGTACGAAATTGGTATTTTTAGACCTTGGACTGGCGCCTATCAAACCCCGATGGGGTTCAATGGAGAGCTTAATATTCGTGCAATGTGTTTTTTCAACAGGCAGGATCAAGGAGATGTCGAGCTTGACCCGTGGGGCACTACGATACGTGTAATATCGCCAAACGGCGCTTCTACAATCAGCACAAACAATACATCGAATACGAATGCTGTCTTAGCAACGATCGCTCTGGATGTTGTTGGGCATTGGCAAGTAGTTTATACATATAACAACGTAACTGCAAAGGTGCCAACCGCGACATACGATATTTATGTTGTCAACAACATTGCAGCTAAGCCCGACTATACGATAACGGACGTAATCAACCGTGTGTTGAAGTACGGATTAGGGAACTGGAACGGGTACTTTAAGCTCGACCCTGCCGTGGCGGAGAAGTTCCAGAACGTAAAAGCACCCGAGTTTCACTTTACGCGTAACACGTTGCGGGAGGTGTTGCAGACCATAGGCGGATACAAAGACGTTCAAGCTTTGCCGCGGCTGAAGTGGTCGGAAGAGGACAAGGCTTTCACGGTGATAACGTTCGACTTTTTGGGCGGAAAGACGACGTGGACGCCGCCCGGGGCTACGGAAGCAAACCCGCTCGGCAAGTTCACGAATTATCACAAGGAACAGACCTTGAACGACTGGTGCGGGGGCTTCGACACATACGCAGAGAACCTTATTGACCGTTCGCCGAACGGAACGGTTTCGCAGCTGTATCCGCGTACAGTGAGAACGGAAAGCGGAGACCTTGTCATCAATGACAACTATGCGATAATTACGACGGAAAAGCCTATATACAGCGTGCAGAAGTTGGAAATGTGGTACATGAACAGCAACGGAGAAAAGGTCGGGGATATCACGCCGTACGTGTTTGAAAAGAGCGAGTACGACAATCTCACGAAGTATCAAGGGGATTTTCCGATTGCGAAGCAGTATGCGATGTATTACACGCAGGGGCAAAACAACCTCTACGGACTTACGCTGAAGCCCGAAACCGCAAATATACTCGGGCTCGGGGACGCTATCGAGCAGTACGCGGCGGTAGCTGTCGCACAGCGTGCGAGCGGACAGACGTACGGAAAAGGCGGCATAGCAAACTTCGCATACAGTATCACCTACACGCCTATACAGGGGGCAAGGCTGAAACAATATCGCGTATACAGAGATAGACCGACAAGCAATCTGTTGTACTACAACCAGTCTGCGAACACGATAGAAGCGGAGAATTACGGAGGCAACCTTAAGGCGACGTTGGCGCGGACGGGCAATCAGATCGAAGTAGTTACGTATCGTCTTTTCAGCCTGTCTAATCTGCCAAAAGTCGGGATGTTGCTTGACGGCAAGTATATAAGTAAAGCCGACTACGAGCTCGAGCGGTACTGGATACGCGTGACGTTGTGGCTGACAAAAGACTTCAACAGGCTCAACCAGTATCTCGCGATAGATTCGCGACAGCGTTTTTACGAGGTGTCGGAGAAGCAGTCGGTGTTGAGGCAATGCAACTTTTCATACAGTTACGGTCTTGACGGTATTGCAGGAAACAACATTACGTTAACGCAGAGCGCAAAGTCGAAGATACTTAGCGTGATAAACGATAACGCGGGTGCCGTAGCGCAAGACAGCGGAACGCGAGCGGGGTTCGCAATACTGCAACCGCTGACGGAGGAGTATGAGCCGATCGGATCGAAGATACTTTTGCCTGTCAACGTGATCGCGTGCGGCAACAGCGTTGCGTTCACTATTACGTTTGCAGACAACTACGCGGCGGGGTATCAGGCTCAGTATTTGGGCAGCGCAAAGAAGATTCTTCGCGCGGTGCCGTACGGCGACGAATACGGAGAGTTCGCGTATTTGGACATCGAGATATATCCGGCAGGGGCAACATGGTACAAAGACAATGCGGCTTATCCGTTCTCTTACGCTGACCAAACGTCAAACGACGGGGCGATAGGCTTCTGCGACCTTTTGCCGCAGTTAAGCGGAGATATCCTGCCCGATCCCGACGACGCGATTTTGTCCGAACGATTGCCGATAGGTAAAGACGGCAGGGAACAGATAGAAGTCACGATACAGATGCACTTTACCGCCGAAAACACCGATATGATCGTGGGAGCGGCATATGCAAGCGAGTTAGGAATTGTATCTACACAACCTCACGCGAAGAGGTTGGTAATGTTGCCGTATCGACTGTCTGTGCTTGAAGAGCGGCTTTACGACGATTTGACGGCGTACGTCGCCACGTACCCGACGTTTGAACTTGCGCTCGGTTCGCGGATAATGTCTGCCTATCCTGTCAACACAACGTCTGCGGCGGCGCAGTCGTGGGCTATTGTAGACGAAGACGGCAGGATACTTTTCGGACGAAATGAGGAGCTCGCCGCGGGAGCGACAGGACAAGAGATATGGCTTGCACTCAACAGCAGGACAATTTGATATAAGGAGGTACATATGGAGATATTCATCAACACCCAGGGGACGGCTGTGAAGCTGTCCCCTCAGCACGTCTACCAAGGGACGAACGTATCGCAGATAAACCTGTATGCGCCGTTCCCGTCGCAGACTTCCCTGTCGGTAGCGTTCATGCTCCCCGACGGAACGACGACGCCGTACTATCCGATGACTTTCACGGGTATCACGTCGGACGAAGCGGAGGGAATAAACCTGTGGCAGTACGTCATGCCGTTCGCGATCACACAGGACGCGGGCGCGGCGAGAGTGGCGTTTCTCGCGACGTTCAACGAAAACGGCACAGCGGCACAGCAGACGAGCGCATACGTTGACTTTACAATCGAGCAGTCGGCGCTGCCCGTTCTGCCCGACGAACCTACGCCCGACGTATGGACGCAGATATTGTCGTATCTGTCCGCGCAGGACACGAAGATAGCGGCGATACAGAGCGACGTTGCGGATATAGAACAGGTCGCGGACGAGGCTAACACGAACGCAGGTATCGCGCTGACGACCGCAAACGAAGCGAATACTACGGCTACCCAGGCAAAGACCACGGCGGACGGTATCGACGGAAAGGCTACGCAAGCTCTTGCAACCTCGCAAACGGCGGAACAAACGGCGCATGAAGCCAAGACTACGGCTGACGGCTTGGCGGATAGTATTGCCCAGGCGAATACTACGGCGACCCAGGCGAACGTGACGGCGGAAGAAGCTAAGGAAATCGCCGAGGGCGCCGCGCAAGGGAACGGAACAAGAGTTTCCGTCGGGGGATCGTTTCGGCAGACGCTGTCGTTTACAAGCGACCCTCAAACGCAAATAGCGCAGAACGCGAGCGCCGTTGCCGCGACGGAGCAGAGCATAACCGACATAGAGAACGGTACGACAACCGTAGCAAAGGCGAATGAGGCAACCAAAGCGAGCCAGGACGCGAACGGCAACGTCATCGACAAGACGTACGCGACAAAAGACGAGCTTACGGACATCGAGAACGGCACCACGCCCGCAGGAAACGCGAATAAACTCGGCGGCGTGGACGCGAGTGGATATATGCAAGTTCCGTCATCGGTTACGAATACGCTTTGCGCGTCGGCGCAATGGGCTGTGAGTGCGGCGGCAGGACCGGGAACATATCTTATCGGTACGTTTAACGTATATGATAGCAATATCCATTTGAAAATAAGCGGTGGCATAGTAATGAATACTGTCGATGATACGACCGACGCAGAGGTATTCATATCGACAACAAATTATACTGTCAAAAAGGCTGTTTGTTTTGCGAATAAACTCTACAAGACCTCGACAAGAACAGGGCTTTACTATACAATCGACAGCTCACACAATTTGAGAATATTTGCGCCGATGCCTGACTATGGCAAGCTGTTTATCTCGGCTGAAATCACGGGCTGCACTATCACTGGTAAAGGTGACGGGTCGATTCAATCTCCGTCGGGCGGTGAATACATAAAAACGAACTATTATTTTGCAACCGACCCCTCCGCTTTGACCCCCTCGACCGCGAACGGGTGGACGCAGACGACCGCAACGGGGAGCCTGCCGAGTTCAGGGGTGTACCTGGCGATTGTCAATTTCACTGATGGCGATTCGAGTAATACTCCAGGCATTATATTTTACTCTGAGAATTACATCTCTTCGGGAACGATATTAGGTACTGCTACTTTGCTGTATTACACACCATCTAACTCCGAGAAATGGGATCTACGCAGCCTAAGTGGAAGTCCGATCCAAGTGAACAACGTTTACTACAAACGTATCGCATAAATTGAGGTGAAAGATGAAAACAACCTATTTTAACTACAATATTAAGGGCTTTGTCCCCATACAAGGCGAGATCGTCGAAGGTAACTATGTCATCGTCGGCAGAGAAATAGACAAGGACGGTAACATCATCAATCAAGGCACAGCGTTCAAAGCCTATACAGACGAAGAGCGCGAGGCATTCTGGGCGCAAAACACAGGCGGTGGCATTGGCGTGGACACGGACGGCATATCGCCGAAGTGGTTGCCGAAGCCGACAAAAACCGCAGAGCAGGTGCAAGCCGAGTACGAGAACGCTGTCAATGCAAAGATACGAGAGAAGTATACGCTGTCCCAAGAGCTGTCTATCCTGCGCCAAAGGGACGAGAAGCCCGAGGAATACGCGGAATATTACGCGTACTGCGAACAATGTAAGACTACCGCGAGAGCGGAAATATACGGAGGTGAAACACAATGAACGAAGAAACGGAGAAGCTTTGCGCATTCATGGACGTGGTGCGCTCCGAAGCGGACACGGTCGCGCAGTATATGCGCATGCCGAAAACCGACGCGGCAAAGCCCATGTACGACGAGATCATCTCGGACGAGCTCAACCACGCGCTCATCGCGCTGTTGACGTTCGCGAGCGAAAGCGGCATTAAGATCGCGGCTGACAACGTGTCGGAATTGCTGACGGACGACCTTTTCACGGAGGACTGATATGCAGACGATCAAGTACAAAATAATCGGCTCGTCGGCGAAGTGCGAAACGGGCTCGCTCGTACAGTCCGAAAACGGGGCTTTGCGGCTCGACTTCGGCACGGCGGAGGGAACGCTCAGTTATCGCGTTAATTCGTCGCTTACACAAACCGTGCGAGTTAGAGGCGGCGTGGCGGTAATACCGACGCGCACGCTTGCCGTCGGGGTCATGTATCCCGAGCTGTATACCGCGGACGGCAACAAGGTGGTGTGTCAACCGCTCACGATCGCGTCGTACTTTGAGGCGAACAAGAACAGGTTCACGGCTTGCCCCGAGGCGGACGACTATCTGTCGCGGCTCGTAGAGGTCGAGGCGCAACTGGAAGAGCTGAAAAGCGAGTACGCAAAACAATACAAAGACCTCTCCGAGAAAATGGATGAGGCAAACGCGCTTTTGCGCAAAATCTCCAAGTCGTATGGCTTGGGACTATTCGGAGGTACAGAACAATGAAAAAGAAACTTTTGGCAGTCATCGCGCTCGTCCTCATGGCGAGCGTTATTTTTTGCGGCTTCACGGTCGCGGCGGAAGAGAGTGTTTCGGTTGGACAGACGTATACATACATCGACAGCGGAAACGAGATGAGAGTGTCAATACTCGACGACGGCAAGTGCGACATAAAAGCCGTAATCGACGGTGAAGAATATAGCGCGATTGGAGAATACACATACGACGGCGCAAGTTTTACGCTGTATTTGTTCGGAGAAGAGCTGGGTGTGTTTGACATAGTTGGCGACACTTTGTCGCCCAAGGAGGCTGAAACCGCAGACAAGCCCGCGATAGACGGCGGGAACTGGTTTTTGGAGAACTGGAAATCGCTCGCCGAGGCATTGCTCGGCACGGGCGGCGTGGCATTTTTGGTCGGGCTGTTGGCGTTCGTCAATAAAATTGTGCAGTTGCGTGCGACGCTGAAAACGACCAACGTCAACAACGCCGACATCAAAAACGCCGTCAACGGCATGATAGACGAAATCTCCGCGCTCGGGGAGGCGGTCAAGACGATGAAAGACGACAACACGCACGCGATCGCCGTACTGAGCGACAAGGAAGCGGACGTCGCCGCAAAGAACGAGGCGGTATGTAAGGTAATAGCCGCGCTCATCTCCGCTTCCGCACTGCCGGACGAAACGAAAAACTATTTGCTCGGCGACATGAACAGCGTACTTAAGTACAAGGACGGTGAGAGCAATGACGAGGAAAGCAAAGGGTAACATCGTCTACTACGTCGGACTTGCGGTGTCCATAGCGGCACCGCTTGTCGCTGCGGCAACACAGTTTCCCGTGTGGACGGAGAACGTCGAGCCCACGCAGATAAGCGGTATGTTCGTGTTTGTCGCGATACTGTGCATGATACCGCTGTTCAATCACTTCAAGATCGCGCTCCGTTCGCCGTCGTCCGCAATGCTGTGGACGATAATGTTTGTAGCGACGTGGGCGCTGTCCAAGATAATCGACCAGATAGTCATCGTATCGCTGGTCGGCGCGGTAAGCAACATAATCGGCGCGGTGATGTGCGGCATAGGCAATCACTTGCGCCGCCCCGGAGGTATAGTCAATGGAGAAGCTGAAAACAGATAATCAGCCGCAAATGCCGTCCATCAAGTCGCGCGAAACAAAGGGCGTCATCGGTACGCTGTTCAACCTGTTCATTATTGCGGTCTTTGCAATGATATCGTTTGTGGTCGTAGACGTGTCTTTCGACTTCGACCTCAAAAGCGGCGGTTACGAGGTATTGCTCTTAATAGTCGCGTCGTATTCTATCTTTTCGTCGTCTTACTCGACGGGCAAGGCAAAAGGCTCGCTGACAAAGAAATACATAGAGGCGGAGAGCGAGTGCGCGGAAGAAGTCAAAACGCTCATCGAAAACAAGAATATAGAGCGGTTGACCGAATTTTGCGCCGAAACTGCGGAAAAGGAGCTCAGGACAAGGCGTTCGGCAACGCTCGGAGCGATATGTATGACCTATGAAACGTGGGAGCGCGAGTATTCGGGCAAGACTATGCGCGAGATACGGGCGCTGACAAAGACGGCTAAGGATAAGCATGGGGCGGAGGTGCAGGTGCCTATGTACGACTGGGGGCAGCTGCGCGTGCTTCACCGCGTCAAAAATATGACAATGCGTCGTTTCGAGCCCGATATGCTGACGGCACCCGTCAACGTCAAGGCGCACGACTTTATACCCGACTATCGTCGCCCCGAGCGGCTGTCTAAACTGCGTAAACTTGTGACTACGCTTATTACCTCGCTCGTCGCGGTCAACTTCTCCGTATCTTTGATACAGGACTTCGGCTTTGCGACCGTCGTCGAGTGTGCCGTCAAAATCTTTCCGCTTGCGCTGTCGTGGCTCAACGGGCAGAGAGGCGGATACTCGAACGCGACGGAAGACAGAGTGGACTACTATACGAACAAGGCAAAATGGTGCAAGCGTGCGGTCGCATGGTTGAACGCTTACCAGGGCGGCGAGGGCTCGGCAGAGTAACGAGTTATCGAAGTGTCAAGCGAAGTGTCAAAAGCCTTTTGACGTTTCGGCTTATTTATAATTCCTTATATATTAAGGCTTTTTTCGCTCCGCTTGACGGTTTTGGTAAAATCATTGTAAACATTGCGCGGCGGAGCGGTTTTAATATGGACACCGCGGCGGCGCTGTGTTATACTGAGAACGGATCGGAGAATAATCATGAATGCGGAAAACAACAAGAAACTGAAAAACGCCGTGCTGTCTTTGCTCATCTACTATGTGGGCAGGGCGTGCAGGAGCTGTTACAAATACGACGAAACGCTTGCCGCGACTTTCGGCGAACTTCCCGACGGGTTCGTGTTCAGGATAGGCGCTTTGCCCGCCGGAGCAGGTCTTACCATACGCAAGGACGCCGACGGGATAACCGTGCTCGACCGAAACGACGCGCACGCTTCTCCCGATCTCGATATCCGTTTCAAAAACGTGGGGACCGCAAAGATGTTCTTCAACGGCTCCAAGTCGCTGGCGGCGTGTTTTTCCCAGTCGCAGACGGTGACGGAAGGCGACACTTCGCATATAATGACGCTGTCGCGCATATTCGACGCGGTAGCTTCTTATATTTTGACCAAAGGGATACTGAAACGCAACGGCAGAGAACTTCTGCCGCGCAGAGTCAGCGCGCACAAGATGCGTTTCAAGACGTTGATCGGGAGGATATGATGAAAGGCGACAATCTCTATTACGAGGTGCCCGTCGCTCCCAAGATAGTGGGGGGCGAGGGTTGTTTCGAAGCGATGGGCGAGGAACTGCGCGCGATCGGAGCCGTATCGGCGATCCTGCTGTGCGACGAAGCGGCGGAGAAGGCGCTCACCGCCGAGAAAGTCCGAATAGCGCTCACCGCGGCGGGAGTCAGAACGGGCGCCAATTATATGGTCGCCGACGGCAACGCCGCGTTTTCTTCGGTATACGAACTCCGCGATATTTACAGGATCAACAACTGCGACTCGATAGTCGCCTGCGGCGGCGAGGACACGGTCAATACCGCGAAGGCTCTAAGGATGCTGCTTTCTTCGCAGGCGGTCACGTTGGACGAGATCGCAGGCGTCGACGTCGCCAAATCCAAAGTCACGGTGCCGTTTGCCGTTATCCCCGCAGGCGTGGATACGTCTTCCAGCGTTACGCGCAGCGCCTTTCTGAAAAAAGAGGACGGAGAGGGACGCGAATTCCGTTCGTCGCTCGGCAAAGCGGACGTATGCGTCGTGGATGCGGGTACCGATCTCGGCGCAAGTTTCCGCAGTATCGCGGTCGGAGCGGTGGAGGTGCTTGCGGGAAGTATCGAAAGTTTCGTGTCGCTCAATGCGGGCAAACTGACCAAGTGTATGGATCTTTTCGCGATGCGTGCGATCAGGGACAGCCTCGACAAGGCTTTGGAGGATCCGGGCGACGCGACCGCTATGTGGCAGCTCAGGCAGGCGGGACTGTTGTCCGGACTTGCTTACGATACCGCGGGAGCGGGACTCGTGCGCGCCATGACCAACGCTTTGACGGTCGTCTGCGGAGGCAGACGCGAGGAATACTCGGGCATAGTGCTGCCCGAGGTGCTCAGGTTCAATCTCGAAAGCCGTAAAGACGATTATGCCGAGGCTCTGTATTACGTCGTGGGCGACGACAGGTTCGCTTCCACTGCCGCGGATATGCGCGCGGAGACGTTTGTGTCCACGGTATCCGATCTGACCGCAAGGCTTTACAAAGAGGCGGGCGTAGCCCGCACTCTCGGGGAGCGAGGCTTGAAGGAAGAGGACGTTTCTTCCGTGGCGGCGTCCGCCGCGGGGGACTATTCCCTGATGACGAATCCCGTCCGCGCTACGGCGGAAGACATAGCCGAAATATTGAGGAGATTGCTGTAATATGAACACGGAGATCAAAAAATTGCCGAAGACGTTCACGTTCTCCTGCCCTACGAAACTGCTCGGCGGGAGCAACGCTCTGGACAATCTTCCTTTCGAGATGAAGGAAAAAGGCGCCGCGCGTCCGCTCGTCGTAATGGACGAATACGCGCTTCGCCTCGGATATTACCGCGAACTCAAACGGGTGATGAAAAACGACGACGTGGTCATAGTCGGCACATACGCCAGGACGACGGGCGAGCCGAAGGACTGCGACGCCGTGGTCAAGCGATTCAAGGAACTGGACTGCGACTGCATAGTCGGGCTCGGAGGCGGCGGAGTCATAAACGTGGCTAAGGCCGCGAAGCTGATGTTGGGGCAGAACAGAAGCGCTTTCGCGTCGTTCGAGGGCGACAGCGTGGCAAGACAACAGCATTACGGCAACGAGAACATACCTCTGTTTTTGCTGCCGTGCGATATACCGGGAGGTACGGAGGCTACGACGAGGGCGAGGATCGTGGACGAAGGAGCCAATCTGTTCTACAATTTCGATTCGCGCCGCACCTGCGCGACTGCCGTGATACTGGACAAGAGGCTGACCGACAGGATGCCCGCTACTGCCATGGCGGTTTCCGGATTGGGCGCGCTGGCAATGGGCATAGAGGGATTTATAGACAACCCCGACAACATGATAGCCCAGTCCTACGCCACAGCCGCCATAAATTCCGTCATGACCACGTTGCTGCCGGCGATGCTGCACAACGGCAACGTGCGGTACAAACTGACGCTTTATACCTCGATAATCAATGCGGGGGTGGCGTATTATAACGTAAAAGGCAGCATAGTCCGCGATATCGCGACCGAGCTGAGCATGCGTTATAAGATAGATTCGCAGCAGGCGTTGCAGATAGTGTTCCCGTATTATTACGAAACGAGAATGAGCGACGAACGCATATTCAAAGGAGTACTCATGCCGCTCGCGGGCGAGGACGTATACGCTTCCACGAATTTCAACGCGAGAGACAAAGTCGCTCTGGACAAGATCAAAGAGTTCTGGGAAAAGGTGACCGCGCTCGCGGATATCCCGACCAAGCTGTCCAAAGTGGGAGCCAAACAATCCGACTTCCCGTCGATCGCTCAGGCGGTCATAGAAAGATACAGAGGTTCGGAAAAAGGGTTCAGCAATTATACTTACATCACCGAACTGTTGGAGAAGGCGTTTTGAACGCGGTGAATTACGACGCGCTCGGCGCGAAGATCACGAAAGCTTTTGCCGAGGCGGGGCTGAGGCCCCGTCTTCTTTTGCACAGCTGCTGCGCGCCGTGCAGCACGCATTGTATCGAGGCGCTCCGAAACTCGTACGAACTCACCGTATTTTATTACAATCCGAACATATTCCCCGAAGCGGAATACGAGAAGCGAGCTTCCGAACAGCGCCGTTATATTGCGGAGAATATGCCCGGGATCGGGTGCGAGATCGCCGATTACCGTCATTCGGAATTTTCCGAAGCCGTCCGCGGATACGAAAACGAGAGGGAGGGCGGCGCGCGTTGCGCCGAATGTTTCCGCCTGCGGCTGCGCACAGCCGCGGAATACGCCGCGCGGCACGGCTTCGAGCTGTACTGTACGACGCTGACGGTAAGCCCGTACAAAAACGCCGCCGTGATAAACGCGATCGGTGAGGAGGAGGGAAAGCGCGCGGGCGTTAAGTTTTTGCCGTCCGACTTCAAGAAAAAGGACGGCTATCGGGATTCCGTCGCAAGGAGCGTCGCTGCGGGGCTGTACAGGCAGAACTACTGCGGGTGCGAATATTCTCTCGCGGAAAGAGCGTCGGCGGAAAAAGGGAAACGGGCGTCGGAAGGAGTTTGAATCATCGGAACGCGCGGGATCGCGCTTGTTTTTGCGTTTTTTGAGAAGAATGCGCCGGCTTTTGCCTCGGCGCGCTGTTTTTTGCGTAAAATCGTTGGCAAAACGCTCCTTATGATTTATAATAAAGAAAAGCGCGTGCATATTAACAACGGAGGCCGCAATGCAGGAAGAAAACGGTATGACCGTAAAACAATTCGTAGATATACTCAAAAAAAGCTGGGTGACGATCCTCGTCAGCGTGCTGATCGTGGCGATCGTATTCGGCTCTTTTCTCGCGATAGTCAAGACCGTCGCGACCGACAGCTATTACCGCGGTACGCTCTATTTCGCCGGCAGCGATTCCAACGATAACAGAGCGACGGACATCTCGGGGATAGTTTCGGCGGACAATATTTCCAAGGCTCTCAGAGCTGCGGGATATTCCGAGGACGAGATCGCGGGACTTACCGAAACGGTAAGAGGCGCGATAACCGTTACGCCCGTGGTCCCCGCCGGCGCGCAGGGCAGCGATACCGAATACGTGCCCTCCACTTACACGGTCACGATGAATCCGATCGACGGTCTTACGGAGAGCGAATGCATATCGGTCGTCAACGCGGTCATGAACCAGTTCGTCAACGACTACGCGCAGTCGGACGGTGCGGTCGGTTCGTCGTTGGTGATGGTCACTTCCGATTACGACAGTTACGACTATATCCATATAGCGGGAGAACTGATCGATATCACGACCAACAATATGGAAGTGGTGTCGGACGTGGTTTCGAGGACGTCGGCGGCAAGCGACAGCTCGCAGAACGCGGTCTTCTCCGCGATACAGGCGAGGTTGGAGAGCGAGCTTGCCAGACTTCGTACTCTCCAATCGTCCATAGCGTATAACGGGACGACCAAGGAAGATCCCGCGCTTTCCAACGAGCAGTATCTCGATCAGGCGGTCACGTCGGCGCAGGCGAAAGTCACGGCGCTCGAATCAGAGATCGAAAGTTACGAAACTCTTCTCGCTCAGCTTGCTGCGGGCGGTTCGACCGGCGGCGTCGATACGGGAAGCGGTTCGATAATCATCGACAACAGCGCCCTTTACAATTTCCTCAACCAGAATTATTCCCGTACTCTCGGCGAACTGACAGAGGCGAGAGAGGCTCTTGCGTTGGTGCAGCAGGTGCAGACGGTATACGGGGAGGCGACCGCATTCGAGAACGCCGACGCCGATACAAAAGCCGCCATGCGACAGAGTGCGGAAACGCAGCTGAACGCGGCGATCGAGAACCTTAATTCTCTGTTCGAGGAACTGCGTACTCTCCTCAACGATTACAACGGTTATACGGGCTCTTCGACCAAGTCGATATCCGTACTCGCGCCGGCTTCGCTGATCACGGAAAGCGTACTCGGTACGACGACGATGCTTCTGGTCCTGGTCATAGTAGTGGTGCTGACGGTGTTCTTCGCGTTCATGCACGGAAGAAAGAAGTATATGCTCGCTCTCGAAGCCGCAAAGGATCGCGAAGATCCTTCCGACGGTACCCCTACCGACGGAAACGGCGGAGATGCGACGGAGGAAACGGCCGCCGAGCCCGAAAACGCATGACATAATAAAACCGACCGCCGCACGGCGGTCTTTTTTATGCTCCGTATCGACGCAAAAATGCCGATATCGGCGAAAAACGCCGCTGTTTAACATTTGATTAAGGTCTTTTTTACAGTTCTCTTACCGTACAGTTCTTGACTAATTACGATAAATATAATAATATTATATATACTATATCCGTATTCCCGCCGCCGTATCGGAGCGAGCGTTCCGTACGGAAGATCGAAACGGAGGGATGCGGTTTTCGGAGGAAAAATGTCAAAAAAGACAAGCGCTATTCTCAAATATACTGTACTTGCCGTCGCCATCATAGCGATAATAGTTCTGCTTTGGCTCATGCTCGATACCGGGCGTGAACCGGAGACGATACCGTATTCCGGCGATCAGGTGCAGAGCCTTACCTCGCTCATAGAAAACGGCGACGTCAGGTCGATATATATCGTCAACGGTTCGGAGGCGTACGTACTTCTCAACAATTCGCAGATAAGTTACGACGCGTTCAAATCGAATCCGACGGGCAACGCCGATTATTACGTCGAACTTCCGGGTTATTCGATATTCTTCAATTATCTCGAGAGCCTGAGAGCCGCGAATGCCGACTTCGTCTCTCCGGAAGTGGTTACGCACTATTACACGGGGGTCAGCTGGACTTCGTTCATTTTCCCCGCGATAATGCTCGTGGTCATGGGTATCGTGCTGTTCATCATATTCCGTCAGAGTGCGGGCGCCAACAAGCAGGCGATGAACTTCGGCAAGACCAAGGCGAGAGTCAACATGAACGTTCCCGTGCGTTTCAGCGACGTCGCGGGCGCGGAAGAGGAGAAAGAGGAACTCAAAGAGATAGTAGACTTCCTTAAAAATCCGCAGAAATTCAGCGCGCTCGGCGCAAGGATACCCAAGGGCGTACTGCTCGTAGGTCCTCCCGGTACAGGTAAAACGCTGTTCGCAAAGGCGGTCGCGGGAGAGAGCAACGTTCCGTTCTTCTCGATCAGCGGTTCCGACTTCGTCGAAATGTTCGTCGGTACGGGCGCCGCGAGAGTCAGGGATCTGTTCGACCAGGCGAAGCGCAATATGCCGTGCATAGTGTTCATCGACGAGATAGATGCCGTCGGACGTCAGAGAGGCACGGGCCTCGGAGGCGGACACGACGAGAGAGAGCAGACTCTCAACCAGTTGCTCGTACAGATGGACGGTTTCGAGAAAAACGACGGCATCATCATAATGGCGGCGACCAACAGAGCGGACATCCTCGACCCCGCGCTTCTGCGTCCGGGCAGATTCGACAGACAGATATACGTCAACATTCCCGACGTCAAGGGCAGAGAGGCGATCCTCAAAGTCCACAGCCGCAACAAACCCCTCGCTCCCGACGTGTCGTTCAAGATACTCGCCCGTATGACGAGCGGATTCAGCGGCGCCGACCTCGAAAACCTTCTCAACGAAGCCGCGATCCTCGCCGCCAGGGCGAACCGCAAAGTCATCGTCATGGAGGACATCCTCGAGGGCATCAACAAGGTCATCGCGGGACCTCAGAAAAAGAGCCGCGTCGTGACCGATTCCGACAAGCGTATCACCGCGTATCACGAGTCGGGGCACGCGATCATCGCCAAGGTGTTGGAAAACTGCGACGAAGTGCAGGAAGTGTCGATAATCCCGAGAGGTCAGGCGGCGGGTTACACGCTTACCAGACCCGAGACCGACGACAGCCATATAACAAAAGGCAAACTCATAGACATGATCACGATGATGCTCGGAGGCAGAGCTGCCGAAGAGATCGTGATACACGACATCTCTACCGGCGCGAGCAACGACATACAGCGCGCAAGCACGATCGCGCGGAAAATGGTCACCGAGTGGGGCATGAGCAAAGCGGTGGGCAATATGTATCTCGGAGGGGACAAAGAGGTGTTCCTCGGCAGGGATTACGGCACCACGCACAGTTACAGCGAACAGCTCGGCGGAGTGATCGACGACGAGATAAAGACCATTCTCGACAAGTGTTACGCAAGAGCGCTCGAATTGCTCAACAAATACCGCAGCGTCATGGACAACATGGTCAAGGTGCTGTTTGCGAAAGACACCATCTACACCGACGAAGTGGAGATGCTCTTCGAAGGCAGATCCGCGGAAGAGGTGATAAAGGCGATAGACGAGCGTCAGGCGAAAAAGGACAGCTATAAGCGCGACGCCGCTCCCTCCGCGGGACGTACCGGAGCGCGGGTCGAGATCATATCCGAAGCCGAACTTAACCGTATGAAAGAGCGCAGAGCCGCCGAAGAGGCGAGAGCGGCGGAGGACAAGGGACCGGAGGCTGCCGACGGATCGCCTGCGGCAAAACCGTCCGAAGCCGACGACGACGCGAAAGAAGCTGCTCCCGACAAAGGAGCCGAGCCGGACGGCGAAGTAAAAGAAGATCCGAAGAATAAGGACGGAAACGGATCCGACGGTCAATGACCGACACAGGAAAAAAAGCGCCTTCGGGCGCTTTTTTCATGTCCTGTTACGGTTTTTCCACGTAAACTTTTATCGTGTCCGAAAAAAAGCAGGATGTCTTTTTGTGCGTCACGAAAGTCATTCTGCGCGACAGTCCGTATTCCGTATCGTCGCATTTTCCGAAACAGTTGTAACGGTGCGACAGGTCGCAGAAGTGCGCATATACGGTCAGACCGCAGCAGTACGACATACTTTGCAGAAAAGCGTTGTCCCGCGTTTCGTCGAAGACCTTTTCGTCGAAGGCGAAAATGAAGTCGCTCTTTGCTTTGGAAAGCGCGTGCCAAAGCTGAGGACGGCGTATATCGTCGGATACTATGAGCCCCATAAGCCCCGCCGACGTGCGGTAACAGCGCATACACGCTCCGTTCTGCAAGCCTTTTTGAGGAAACATCTGATCGCTCACGCCCAGCACCTTGCCTTTGTCTATGACAATGGCGCTGTTGAATTCTCCTCCGTCTACGGCGGCGCGTACCGCGGCGACGACCAAGGCGCCGTATCTTGCCGAATAGCGCATCAGAGGAAGTATCGTATCCGAATCGCCGCGCAGTTCCGCACGCAGGTCGACTCTGCCCGCGACGCTGCGGTGCAGACACAGTATCTCGGGACGGCTGTCCTCTGCGTATTCGAGCGCGACGGACAGCGGCATTGCCGCTAAACATTGGAGCATACTTTATATTATGACGCGTCGGGGGCCTTTGTGCAGAACATTTGCCTCGCGGCGCAGGAAGGCGCGTAGTTTGCCGCGGCAGGCGGACGATACGGGTAAAATGCGCGATAATAAAAAACCGTCTGCGCTTTACAAACGAAATTATATACGATACAATTTAAGTGTGACGATACGGGATAAGGCAATGGATCGGCGCGGCGGCGCCCGTCTTACGGCTTTATCCGTTCTCGGCAAAAACGCGCGGGGAAAAGGTCAGGGCTCCCGCAGTCGGAGGTTGATATGAAGAGGATATCCTACGCTTCTGCCAAGGTAAGAAAGACGCTGCTGTTCGGCGAAGGAAAACTTATCGAAGATTACGAAAATCTGCTGACGGGGAGAAGATATACGTCCTGCGGCGGCAACGTAGTCATAGGCAGCACCAGGTTCGGTTCGAGAAAGAAACTGCCGTTTTCGGATATGGAGGTTTTTTCCGCGGACGAGTCGGGTTATACGCTCCGTGACGACGGCTTCGGGATCACGGTCAGGGTGGACTGCGACGAGGCGGAATGCGGCGCGCTGCGCGAAAAACTGACCGTAACTGCGGAAGAGGACGTGTTCGTCCATTCCGTATGTCTGGGAGGCATGATCATCGCGGACAGTTCGTTCACGTGGCAGGCTCCTCTCGGCAAAAGAGTCTTCGTGCCTTCCAAAATAGCCAGATTCGGACAGCCTGTATACGTAGGCGACGTGTTTATCGGAGCGGAAACTCCCGTGGCGGAAAACGGTATCGTCAAGGGTACGGCGAGAAGCGTCTACCATACCGCGCGCAAATTTTCCGAGCTTGCGGAAGACGGGGACGCTTACAGTCCTCCCGCTTTTATCGTAGGCGCGGCAAAGGAGAGCGGTTTCGACGCGGTGTCGGACGCGTTTTTGCGTTACGTTTCGGAAATGGCTCTGTCCGATTCCTTCCGCGTGCAGTTCAACAGCTGGTACGACAATATGCTCGACATAGATCCGGAAAAGATCGAAAAGTCTTTCACCGCCGTCGGCGATGGGATGAAAAAAGCGGGTTTCCGTCCGCTGGACTGTTACGTGGTCGACGACGGGTGGACCGAATACGACAAGCCGCTCTTCTGGGGATTCAATTCCAAGTTCGCGGACGGATTCGTCAAAGAGAGCAGACTGACCGAGAAATTGGGCGGAAAATTCGGAGTATGGTTCGGTCCCCGAGGCGGGTACACTTCGCAAACTCCCGTTTACGCGGGACTGCTCGAAAAAATAGGCTACCACTCCAACAGATATTCGAGAGATATCTGTACCGCCGACCCGAGGTATGTTTCCGATCTGACGGACAGAATGGCGGAGTTCTGCGAGAAATTCAACGTCGATTATTTCAAGATAGACGGCTTTGCGATATGTTCCTGTCCTTCCGCGGGGCACGGACACCCGAGCGCGCTGTGCAACGTAAAGGGCTTTTACGTATATCTTTGGGAGCAGTGGCTCAAAGGTTTCGAGAAGATCCGCCGCGTATGCCCCGGCGTATGTCTGAACGTAACGTCTTACGCGCATTGCTCGCCCTGGTTTTTGAAATGGGCGGATTTCATATGGATGAACAACGCTTCCGACATGGGTTACGTCGGCGAGGGCGACAGCCTTTCTCGCTGTCTGAATTACAGGGACAGCCGTTACCGCGCGCTGTTCCTGGACGACGAACGGCAGTTCCCCGCGGGGAATCTGTACAATCACGAACCGTGTTACGCAAAGCGCAATTTCGACCCCAAGTTCTCGAAAAGCAGTCCCGTCGTATATACCGACGGACAGTTCGAACTTTATATGTATTGCTGCATGATGAGGGGCAGCGGTCTGGCGGAACTGTATTTCTCTCCCGAGATGATGAACGACGCCAAGTGGAACATAGCGGCGCGCGTGCTGGAATGGGCGGAGAGCAGACACGGGATACTCAAATATTCGCGTTTCTTCGGTTCCGATCCCGCGAAAGGCGGCGCGTACGGATATCTGGCAGTGGGCGACAACGGGGACCGCGTGACTATGCTGCGCAATTCTTCGGGCGAAGTTTCCGAATACGAACTGACCATGCCGGACGGGAAGAAGGCGAGCGGCACGCTCGCCCCGTTCGAGACCGTGATCACGGAGACCGTCGGAGGGCAGACGCGGGAGATAATACGCGCAAAGAGCTGAAAAACGAATACGTATCGGCAAAAGGAGAAGATCATAAGCAAAGCGAAAAAAGTCGCGATCGGCGTATCCGCCGCGGTATTGGTATTGCTGACCGTGGTGCTGATAGTGTTCTGTCCCAGAAGAGGCGCGGACGAAACGTACATATGGGCGGTTTCCGACGACTATTCGTCCGGGAACGCGGCGTCGTTGGAGAAGACGGCGGGAGAGGATTTCACGATACTGCTGTTTACGGATATCCAACTCTGGACGCTGGTGTCCGACAACCGGAGAGCGTTTGCGATCATGGACGAACTCGTCGAAAGGACCGATCCCGATCTCATAGTGCTGCCCGGGGATAACGTGTCGGGGATAAGCACCGATATACTGACGCTGCAATTAGTGTCTAAGATGGAAAGTTACGGCGTGCCGTGGGCGCCCGTCTTCGGCAATCACGACGCGGAAGGCAACGCGACTCTGGAGTGGCAGGGAGACAGATTCGAGGAAGCCGAGCATTGCCTGTTCGACCGCGGCCCGACTGATCTTTACGGCGTGGGAAACTATTTTGTCAACATCTTCGAGGACGGGGCCCCGATATATTCGCTTTGCTTTATGGACAACGGCAGATATATCGATTACGGCGACCGCACTGCGGAAACGTACGTCGATTACGCGCAGATCGCCTGGTACAAGTGGAATATCGAGGGGCTCAACGCCGAGTTCGGCACGTCCGTACCGTCTATGTCTTTTTCGCACTTCGCTTTTCCCGAGATGAGGGAGGCGGTCGAAAAATACGGGATCCTTAGCGATGACGGAAGATACGTTATACCAGAAGATATGGGAGAAGGGGCGTGCGCATACTTGCCGGGGGCGGCTCCCGTGAACAGCGGTTTCTTCGAGACCGCGAAAGAGTCGGGGCTGACTCATGCGTTTTTCGGACACGATCACGAGAACGACGCGCGGATAACCGTAGACGGCGTGACGCTCTCCTACGGATTGAAGACGGGGCCGTCGCCGCGTCCGTGGAACAGCGCAAAAGAATACGGCGGTACGGTGATCACCATAGGCGACGGCGGAGTGAGCGTGCGCAACGAAGTCGTCGCAAGCGCGGACTGACGGGCGCGAAACGCCGTATTGCGTAAAAATATCGCCAAATCGCTTGCTAAAAGCGGTTCGGTGTGCTATTATTATTCAGCAATATGCAATCGGAGGATCATACAGTAATGAATTTTCTGTATATTACGGCTGCGATAGCCAATATCCACAACGAGATATCCAGGTGGCTGGAACCTCTGTTGATGATCGTAATGGCGCTTATGGGCGTCGCCGCGATCGTCTGCATACTGATGCAGAAAGGCACGAACGACAACCTCGGCAGTCTGGGCGGAAACGAAAGCGAAACGGATACCTACGCGGGCAGAAACAAATCGAGAAGCCGCGACAGCATCCTGAAAAAGCTGACGATAGTTTTCCTGGTGTTGCTGCTTGTGATATCGGTGGTATTCTTCCTTATCCTGCAGTAAACGAAAGCGGAATCCTTACGACCCCGTTGCCGAGCGCGACGGGGTTTTTTGTTTTTACTGTCGGGAGAAAGCGTCCTATCGCGGGAGCGGGACGCGCCTTTCGGTTCCTGCGCGGTACAGCCCCGCGGCTAATACCGTACAGGTATTGACCCGCGTGACTGCGCCGCGCCCGATCCCGAAATGCATCGTCCGGCACCCGCGCTCGTCCGCTTTCTCCCGACAAAGGCGGGGAGTGAAAGGGAAGACTTCCGAGCATGACGGTACAGCCCCGCGGCTGATACCGTATAGGTATTGACCCGCGTGACTGCGCCGCGCCCGATCCCGAAATGCATCGTCCGGCA
>ERZ1090880.29-NODE-29-length-85769-cov-44.256656_pt1 | contig 85769 bp, 80 predicted proteins | sample MGYA00478471_ERZ1090880 | MGnify/ENA primary metagenome ERZ1090880 (study PRJEB33644, sample SAMEA5815734) | chicken gut metagenome | biome: Chicken; feature: Gastrointestinal Tract; material: Caecum | place: Ireland | collected 2019-01-01 | study: A study of the... | reverse complement strand
TGTCATTTTCTCCATTTTGCACATATGAGCCGACTTCTCAGATACACCCTAACCTTTCCCCCCTGCCTCCCCACGAGGCGGGGGGATTTTTTACTCACCTCTTTCCGATCCCACCCTCCATCACCCGGCTTCCAAACATTCTGCCCCCTGTTCCTTCTAACGCTGGCAGTCCGGCTCTTTTGACTTTTCCTCTCGGCTTGTTTTGCTCTGCTCGTCTTTTTTGTGCAGCTGCTCTACCACCGAACGCTTGCCTTCTGTCTTGTCCAGCACTTCCACCTGTTCCGGTCCGAGAATCTGACCGACCCAATATCGGACATCGTTCAGCGGCTTCAATTCCGCCTGCACCTGTTCCAGCTGTCGGGCAAAGCCTGCGTGATCCGATTGCAGCTTGCTGTACTCTGCCTCCAGGGCGTCCAGGTTCACATTCAGGTCAACGTGCTGCGCTTTCAAATAGCGATAGGCTTTGTTGTAGGCTTTCAGCTCCTCCTGATGACTCTCGGCAAAGGCGGCCTGTCGCTTCTTCCAGCCGATCTTCAGATACTTGTCATGGACGGGTTTCTGCTCCTGGCAAACCGCGACTGCGCTTTGAATCCCGGCAATATCCTTCATCCGCTTCTCGGCCTTTCGCATACCGGTACGGGCCTGGCTGGCTTTCTGCTTCACGCCGGACAGGACAGTATGCAGCTGTTCTAGGGTCGAGATCTTATGCTGTTGGAGATAAACAACAGCCCTTGCTACATCCTTCAAGTCTTTCAGGTCGCCTTTCTGCTGACCAGACCATGACCAATCGTTCCGTTGTGCTTTCCGCTGGTTCAGATAATCGTTGAGAAGCACCCCAAGGTCTGTGGAAGCTGCTTCCTCTTTCAGCAGTTCTTTCTCTGCCTGGATAAGCTCCCCCACCCAATCTAACAGGCCCCGAATGGTTTTGCGAATGGCGGATAGCATCTGGTTGGCTGCCTTGATATCTCGATTGAGATTTCCGATGTTGGTCTGGATGCCCCGCCGCTCCATCTGGGCCACCGCAGGCCCCATGTGGACGGTGGGAATCACGTCCAGCCCCTGCCGTTCATAGGAGCGCAGATCCAGCCGCTCTGACCGGCCCTCTGCTTCCAGGTAGCGGTTGACCGTGTCGGCCCATCCCTGCCGCCAGATCTCTGCATACTTCTGGTCGTTCCAGTCCACGGTATCTTCCTTATGGCTTTTCCAGTTGCCGGATGGCAAGCGGATGCGTTCGCCGTTTTCATCCAGATCGTACACCTTCCGGCTCTTGGGGAGCCACCTGCCTCGTTCGTCCATGGCCCGAAGGGTCAGCATCACATGACAGTGAACATTGTGTCCAGGCGGGGCCGGATCATGGATGGCAAAGTCGGCAATCATCCCTTTGGAAACAAACTGTTTCTCGCAGTAGTCCCGGATCATCTGCGGGTACTGCTCCGGCGGGACTTCTTTGGGTAGAGCCAGCACGAAGCGCCGGGCCAGCTGGGCGTTCCATTGCTTTTCGGCGGCCTCCACCGAGTTCCAGAGGGTTTCCCGGCTTGCATATTCCGGCGGAGCATGAGTGGGCAGCATGATTTCGGTGTACAGGATGCCGCGCTTACCGGAGTAGTTTTTGGTTTTCTGGTCGTACTCCGAAAACAACTTTTCTCCGCTCTGGTAGGCGGCACCTGCCACAGCTGATTGTCCCTTGCTGCGCTGGGTGATGGTGATTTGGAAATGCGGACACGGAATGGGTATCACCTCCAAAACAAAAACCGCCCGCCAGGATTGCTCTTGACGAACGGTCTGAAATCGTATTCGGTTGCGCTCTCTGTCCAGGGATGGAGCGAAGTGCGCTTCGGCCCTGGGCGAGAGCTGCAAAAGGATAGCTGCGAAGCAGCGCAAGGAAAATGCAGTTTTCCTTGGGATGGAATCAGGGTGGTGAACGGAACGCCAGCCCGGTTTCATCAAGCCGTCTGCAAGACCGCAATTGCACCGGAACGGTGTATAATTGCGCCCTATTACAATAGGGTTGGAATGTCCCGGGCTTCCTGCAAATCGTGAATCATTGTTGCCAGGGCCAGCGCAACCTCCTTCTGACGGAATGAGAGTTTCAGCAGCTCCATCACCTGGTCATCGGTCAGCTCTCCCGGGCAGATCAGGAAACTTTCCAGCATTCCACCACGAGTACAGAGACGATGGGTGCGGGCCTTGCGGGTCAGCTCCGGTATCCGGTGCTCCAGCATTTTTTCCTGGTGCTGGTAGTAGCGTAGTTTCTGTTCGGCTTTTTCCTTTTGGTCTTTCATGTGGTCCAGTTTTTCACTCATAAGTCTCCACCTTCTTTATTAAAGTCATAACTCCTGGTAAAGCCGGAAGTTTGAGGAACCTTCAGAATGGCTTTATGCCGACAAGCCTCTCAAGGGGCACTGGAACTCCTTCTTGCGTCATTTGCACTGCAACCCGTATACAAAAATATCCACTTTTTCAAATGATAAAAATCTTTTTTTACTTTGCCCAATCATTCAATACGAAAGCTTTTTGATCTTCATTCAATCTTAACGTAGATAAAAAATCTTTTATGATTTTATAGTGCTCCGCATGCTATGATTATAGCGATTTTCTATGGATCCGATCCACTGAGATTACAGGAGATGATGGATATGGAAAACACACCTCAAATGATGTCAGATTGCTTCCCCGGTCAGAAAAGCACAATTTCCCCCGGAAAACTGAAAATCTTTTTTGGATACGCCGCAGGTGTCGGCAAAACCTATGCGATGCTGCAAGCAGCGCACCAGGCCCAAAAAGAAGGGATTGATGTGGTGGCAGGCTACGTGGAGCACCATGCCAGACCAGACACCCTTGCTCTCTTGCAGGGGCTGGAAGTTTTGCCCTGCAGGGAAATCGACTATCGCGGCATCACGCTCAAAGAATTTGATCTGGATCAGGCCCTTCAGCGCAAGCCCCAGCTCATTCTGGTAGATGAATTGGCTCACAACAATGCTCCAGGATGCCGGCACACAAAGCGGTATCAGGATGTGGAAGAACTGCTTCAGGCCGGAATCAATGTATACACCACCGTCAATGTGCAGCATTTGGAGTCCCTCAACGATTTAGTATCCTCCATCACAGGCATTGCGGTCCATGAACGCATCCCCGATCGTATCTTTGACCGGGCCAATCAGGTGGAACTGGTAGATATCGAGCCGGATGAGCTGGTGAAGCGTCTCCAGGCAGGAAAAGTATACCAGGAGCGCCAAGCAAAACAAGCGCTCCAAAACTTTTTCACCGTAGAAAACCTGGCTGCCCTGCGCGAGATTGCCATGCGGCGCACCGCGGACCAGCTCAACCGGACCGCATTGCAGGAAGGGAGAGAAAAAAGCGCCAAAGCCGGAGAACATATTTTGATTTGTCTGTCTTCTTCCCCATCCAATCCAAAAGTCATTCGAACCGCTGCACGGATGGCAGAAGCCTTCCACAGCGGATTCACAGCCCTATTTGTGCAGACGCCGGAGACCAAAGAGTTGTCCGGTGACAACTTGAAACGCCTGCGCAGCAATTTGCATCTGGCAGAGCAGCTGGGTGCCCAGATCTCCACCGTCTACGGAACCGACCCCGCTGTACAGATTGCGGAATATGCTCGCGTCAGCGGCGTGACCAAAATCGTGATGGGCCGCATCAACCACAAGCAAAACCCACTCGTCGGAAAAAAGAGTCTGGCTGACCGGCTGATCGCACTGACTGACCTGGACATTTACATCATTCCGGATCACCAGCCGCTCTATAAAAAACCGCTCGGAAAGTTCCACCTTCCTAAATCGCACTTTACAGGGAAAGACGCCTGCATCACATTGGCGGCTTTGATCCTCTCCTCGATGGCCGGATTGGGATTTTACCACGCCGGTTTCAGTGAATCCAATATCATCACGGTTTACATTTTGGGGGTTCTCATTACGGCGGTGTCTACAGACGGTCACCTGTATGGAGCCGTAGAATCCCTTTTCAGTGTTGCCGCCTTCAACTTTCTTTTTACAGAGCCCCGTTTCACTTTCCGCGCCAATGACCCCAACTATCCCGTCACCTTTCTGACCATGCTTTCCGCTAGCATCATTGCCAGTTCTCTGGCCAGCCGAGTCAAAGCCCAGGCACGCATGGCTGCACAAAAAAGTTATTACACAGAACTTCTCCTGGAAAGCAACCAAAAACTGCAGCAGGGACGCACCGAATGGGATTGCCTCCGTCTGACGGCAGAACAGCTGAGCCGGCTTTTTGATCGGCCCATCCTCTACGCCTTGAGCAAATCCGGACAAGATTTGTCGTTCCGGGCGGAGCCGTCTGATGCACAGGAAGTCCTGGCCCAGCTGGGTACCGAAGAAATGGGCGTGGCCAAGTGGGTACAGGCCAACAACAAGTATGCCGGCGCAACCACAAGTACGCTGCCGGATTCCAAATGGTTTTTTCTCTCTGTCCGGGGGACGCAAGGGGTCATGGGAATTGTAGCAGTCCCCGTTGCAGGTTACTCCATACCGGACGCCTTTGAAAAAAACCTTCTTATTGCCATTCTAAACGAGTGCGGCCTGAGCCAGGAGCGCATCCGTCTGCAGGAAGAGCGCGGCAAAGAGATGCCATGACTCCAAAACAGCCGGAAAAATCCCCTTTTCCCCCGCCGCTTTCACAGGAAGCGGGATTGCTCCCATCCGGAGGGAAAGACAGGATCTTCATTTTTTCTTAATGCCGCGCCATCTTCCTTAACCCTGCCTTATGACCCGCTGCGCTATCCTAGGAGCGCAAAACAAATATTGGATGTTTTGCTGACTCATCCATGTTGAAAGGAGGCACCGGAAATGATGGATTGCTTGATGATCGGAATCATACTGGCCGGTTTTGGCCTTGTCGTACTGCTGGCGAACTGGTGCCAGCGGCAGGTCGAATCCGAGGAATAAGAAAGTACAGGAGTTGAGATTTATGATTTTGCTTGGAGTCATTGTTTTGTTGCTGGGCGGATACCTGGTATTCGCTCTGGCACATCCGGATCAGTTTTAGGATCCAGAGGAGGCTTTTGTATGATACAGCTGGTCTTGACATTGATCCTTTATTTAATCCTTGTGATTCCAGTGGGGCGGTATCTTTATCATATCGCCGCAGGAATGCACACCTTTGCCGACCCCGTACTGGATCGGGTCGACGGAGTTATTTACAAGCTGGGGGGCGTGGATCCCCAAAAGGGCATGAACTGGAAACAGTACGCCCTGACCCTGATTGGCACCAACGGGGTGATGATGGCCGTTGGCTACCTGGTTCTCCGCATCCAGAGCCTCCCCCTCTTGAACCCCAACGGAATCAAGGGCATGGAGCCCGCTCTATCCTTTAACACCATCATCAGTTTTATGACCAACACCAACTTGCAGCACTATGCAGGCGAAAGCGGATTGAGCTATCTTTCCCAGATGCTGGTCATCATCTTTATGATGTTTGTTTCGGCGGCCAGCGGCTATGCTGCCTGTGTGGCTTTCATCCGCGGCCTGGCCGGAAAGACCAAGGACAATGTGGGCAACTTTTATGCCGACCTAGTCCGCATCACCACCCGCGTACTGCTGCCCTTCTCGCTGGCAGGCGGGCTGCTGCTGGTTTGGCAGGGTGTGCCCCAGAACTTTTCGGAAAATGTGGTGGTGCAAACCCTGGAGGGTACTTACCAGGTCCTGGCAATGGGGCCTGTGGCGGCGCTGGAAATCATCAAGCACCTGGGCACCAATGGCGGCGGATTTTTCGGCGCCAACTCTGCTACCCCTATGGAGAACCCCACCATCCTGTCCAACCTGATTGAGCTGTATTCCATGATGCTGCTGCCCGGCGCCTGCGTTATTGTCTTCGGCAAAATGATGGGCGATGGACGTCTTCAGCATGCAAAGACCAATCCCCAAGAAACCACGCTGCCCGTCCATTCGGAGGGCATCACAGCCCGGCTGCTGGGCAAAGAAGGCCGCAGCATCTTTTTGGCCATGGGCATTTTGTTCCTGGCGGGCCTGAGCCTCTGCTGCTGGGCAGAGATGCAGGGCAACCCGGCCCTGGCGGAGATCGGCCTCAGTCAGGCCGCCGGCAGCATGGAAGGCAAGGAGGTCCGCTTCGGGGTTGCCCAGTCCGCTCTGTTTACCACGGTGACTACATCCTTTACCACCGGTACCGTCAATAACATGCACGACACATTGACCCCGCTGGGCGGTATGGTGCCGCTGCTGCACATGATGCTTAACTGCGTCTTTGGCGGCAAGGGCGTGGGTCTCATGAATATGATTCTGTACGCCATTCTGGCAGTGTTCATTTGCGGGCTGATGGTGGGCCGCACCCCTGAGTATCTGGGCAAGAAGGTTGAGGGCCGGGAGATGAAACTGACCGCCCTGGCCATCATCATCCACCCGCTGCTGATCCTCTCGTTCTCCGCTCTGGCGGTGGCAACCTCTGCCGGGCAGGCCGGCGTTACCAACCCCAGTTTCCATGGCCTGACTCAGATTCTGTATGAATACGCTTCCTCTGCGGCCAACAACGGCTCCGGTTTTGAAGGGCTGGCGGATAACACCTTCTTCTGGAACATTACCACCGGCATTGTCATGTTTCTGGGGCGGTACCTGCCCATCGTGATTCAACTGGCCATTGCGGGCTCCCTGATGAAGAAAAACTATATCAACGAGTCTGCGGGCACACTGCGGACCAGCACTGTGAGTTTCGCCGTGATCCTTGTGTTTGTGGTGTATATCTTTGCCGCGCTGACCTTCTTCCCGGCGTTGGTTCTGGGCCCCATTGCCGAACAGTTGACCCTCTGGGGCTAAGGAGGATCTTGGTAATATGAGCAAGAAACAAAACAAGAAGCTGCTGACCAGTGCTATTCTCAGGCAGGCTGTCATCGGTTCTGTCAAAAAGCTGGACCCTCGGTATATGATCCGAAATCCGGTTATGTTTGTGGTGGAGATCGGTTTCATGATCACCTTGCTGCTGACGGTGGTGCCAGGACTGTTTGGCGAGGACGGCACCAGCCTGCGTACTTATAACCTGATTGTCTCCATCATTCTGCTGGCAACAGTGCTGTTCGCCAACTTTGCAGAGTCTGTGGCTGAGGGCCGAGGCAAAGCCCAGGCTGCCAGCCTGAAAAAAACCCAGAAGGACACCGAAGCCCACCTGCTGAATCAGGACGGCAGCGAGACCACCGTCTCTTCCAGCGAACTGAAAAAGGGCGATATCGTGATGGTGTCGGCCGGTGAGGTGATCCCCGGCGACGGCGAGGTCATCGAGGGCATCGCCTCGGTGGATGAATCGGCCATCACCGGCGAGTCTGCGCCCGTTGTGCGGGAGAGCGGCGGCGACTTCTGCTCGGTGACCGGCGGCACCACCGTGGTGTCCGACTGGCTGAAAATCCGGATCACCTCCGACCCCGGCAACAGCTTTCTGGACCGGATGATCGCCCTGGTGGAGGGCGCCTCCCGGAAAAAGACCCCCAACGAAATTGCCCTGAGCACCCTTCTGGTCTCCCTGACCACCATCTTCCTGATTGTGATTGTCACCCTCTACCCCATCGGCATCTACTGCGGCGTTCAGCTGCCCCTGTCCACCCTGATTGCCCTGATGGTCTGTCTCATTCCCACCACCATCGGCGGTCTGCTGTCTGCCATCGGCATCGCCGGTATGGACCGGGTGACCCGGTTCAATGTGATCGCCATGTCCGGCAAAGCCGTGGAGGCCTGCGGCGACGTGGACACCATGATTCTGGACAAAACCGGTACCATAACCTTTGGCAATCGTCTGGCTGCCGATTTCTTTCCTGTGAAGGGGGCAAACCGCAGTGATCTGATCCGCTGTGCGGCTCTAACCAGTCTGCACGATGACACCCCTGAAGGAAAATCCACCCTTGAGCTGGCCCGGCGTCTGGGCGACAACAGCCAGGAAACCCCCGGCTCCGCCTTTGTGGAATTCACAGCCCAGACCCGCATGAGCGGCGTGGACCTGCCCGACGGCACCAGGATTCGCAAGGGCGCCTCGGATGCCATCGAGCAGTACGCCAAAACACAGGGCGGAACCATTCCTGTCGACCTTCACACCCAGGTGGAAAAAGTCTCTTCCCTAGGCGGCACCCCCCTGGTGGTCTGCCAAAACAAGCAGATCCTGGGCGTTATCTACCTGAAAGACACCGTAAAACCCGGCATGGCAGAGCGGTTTGAACGGCTGCGGGCCATTGGCATCAAAACCATCATGTGCACCGGCGACAACCCCTTGACCGCAGCCACCATTGCCAAGGAGGCCGGTGTAGACGGATTTATCGCCGAGTGCAAACCCGAAGACAAGATCCGCGTCATCAAAAAGGAGCAGGCCGAGGGAAAAATCGTCGCCATGACCGGCGACGGCACCAACGACGCCCCCGCCCTGGCCCAGGCGAATGTGGGCCTGGCCATGAACTCCGGCACCACCGCAGCCAAGGAAGCCGCCAACATGGTGGACCTGGACTCTGACCCCACCAAGATCCTGGAAGTGGTGGAGATCGGCAAGCAGCTGCTCATCACCCGGGGCTCCCTCACCACCTTTTCCATTGCAAACGATATCGCCAAGTATTTTGCGATCATTCCCGCCATGTTTATGGCGGCGATCCCCCAGCTGGGGGTTTTGAACATCATGCACCTGAGCACCCAGAACAGCGCGATCCTGTCTGCGTTGATCTTTAATGCCATCATCATCCCCTGCCTGATTCCCCTGGCCATGAAGGGCGTCAAATACCGCCCCATGTCTTCCGGAAAAATGCTGGCCCGAAATATGATGATCTACGGCCTGGGAGGCGTTGTCACCCCCTTCATCGGGATCAAGCTCATTGACACCATGATTACCCCTGTTCTGACCGCAATGGGCATCTGAGGAGGTCTTTTCCTATGAACGAAACAACAAACAAAAACGCAGTTTTTCACAGCCTGCGCCAGTCTTTGGCAGTCACCTTGATCTTGCTGCTGCTCTGCGGCTTTGTCTTTCCTATATTGCTCAGCGGCATCTCTGCGGTAATCTTCCCCAGTCAGGCGGGCGGCAGCCTGGTCTATGCCGGCGGCCAAGCTGTGGGGGCCGCAACGGTGGGACAGGATTTCGCCGAGCCCTATTTTATGAAAGGGCGGCCCTCGGCCTGCGGCTATAACACCTATTACCTGGACGAACAGGGCAACCCGCACTACAACGACGGCAGCGAATTCGCCGGGCTCCGCACCGGCTCGGACAACTACGCGCCCTCCAATCCCGCGCTGACGGCACGGGTGGAGGCGGACATCGAGGCATTTCTGGCGGCCAACCCCGACGTGAAACGGGAGGAGATTCCCGCAGATCTGATGACGGCCTCCGGCTCCGGGCTGGACCCCCACATCACGCCTGAATCGGCCCGCATTCAGATCCCCGCCCTGGCGGCCGCCTCTGGTTTGAGCGAGGAAGAGCTGGAACAGATTGTGGAAAACAACACCCAGGGCAAATTGTTCGGTATTTTTGGGGAGGAAACGGTCAATGTTCTCGGCGTAAACCTGGACATCGCCCAGGCGATGGGCCTTGTGGGAGCGATCGACAAATAAGCGCCCTCCACGGTTGATTTTTCTCACCGCGATACACCCTAAATGTGACTCAAAAGGCCACCGGCCTGCCTGTGTATTTCAGGCGGGCCGGTGGCCTTTTAGCTGGTTTTAATCCCGTGGGCAGAATCTTTTCCCCGGTTTTAGCTTCCAGGGGCTATCATAGTGCCATAAGGAGGAGACAGATATGGTTGCATTGGTACAGCGTGTCTCTCGTTTTGAAAAGCAAATGGACACTCGCTTTGAAAAGTTCATTATCCATCATCCCTTCTGGGGGCTGTTCTTGATCTTTATTGGATTGCCCCTTACAGCGTTGGCCGTTGTTGGTTTATGTGCAACAATTGCTGCGTTGGCAATGGCCTTTATGTTTGGTTGGATATAAGATGGATCAGCAGCCCAAATAAGCGGCTGATGACGCCCGTCTTAATGCCATCTTAATATCCGTCTGAACAGATTAACGCCCCCTTTAGATCAGATGTAGATAATGAAAGGCATAAAGAAACTATAAAGGGAGATTAAGCAGCAGCGCAGGCTGTTCGAAAACAGAGCGGCTGAATCTCTCAAGATTGGCAGAATGGCGGCAAAACCGCAGGATCTTATTTTATACTTAAAATTATCTGCCAGCTCCAGGCGAAACTGCCCTGGAAGTGTGTTATAATACCCCTGAACGAAAGGAGGGCGGGTTCATGGATACCCCCACGTTATCCGATCCGTTTACAGCCAAAACACCGGGCAAGCTCACCATTTTTGCCAGTTATTTCCCCGGCACCGGGAAAAGCCACGCCATGCTGGAGGCCGCCCGAACAGCCAAACAAGAAGGGCTGGATGTGGTGGTCGGCCTGCTTTCCTGCGATCGGTGGCCGTCTGTCGGCAAGCTCGCGGAGGGGTTGGAGGCGGTGCGCTGCAAAACCGTCACCCAGGAAGGGCGCATAGAATCCGAACTGGATTTGGACGCCTGCATCAAAAGACGGCCGCAGCTGATCCTGATCGAGGACCTGTCCCACACCAACATAGATGGATCCCGCCACAGAAAACGCTGCCAGGATATCGAGGAACTTCTGAAAGCAGGCATCGATGTCTACACGACTCTGGACGTCCAGCACATTGAAAGCATCCAGGACACGGTTTTGTCTATTCTGGGCGCTTCCATATCCGAGCGAATCCCCGACCGCGTATTTGACCGTGCATCCCGGGTGGAATTCATTGACATAGAACCTGAAAGGCTCCAGCAGCGCTTGCTGGAACAGAAAAAGGTTCAGCTCCTTTCCCGATATTCTCTCTCTCAGTTGGGCGCGCTTCGGGAACTTGCCCTGCGCCGCTGCGCAGATCGGGTGGCCCTTTATACCCAGTCCGGGCAAAATGGGACAGGCTATCGCTCCCACGAACATATTCTGGTATGCCTTTCTTCTTCTCCCTCCAATGAAAAAATCATCCGTACTGCCGCGCGTATGGCCAGCGCATTCAAATGTGAGTTAACCGCACTGTTTGTGGAAACGAAAGACTTCCAATGGATGTCTCCGCCGGATAAAGAGCGCCTTCGGGCCAATATCCATCTGGCACAGCAGCTGGGCGCATCCGTCGAAACCGTATATGGCGACGATGTAGCCTATCAGATTTCCGAATTTTCCCATTTGTCCGGGGTCACAAAAATCGTGCTGGGCCGCAGTGGATTTCCTTCCCGCCTCTGGTTTCACAAGGCATCTCTGACCGACCGACTGATTGATCTCACGCCGGAGCTGGATATTCACATCATTCCCGACAACGGAATGAACCATTTGCTCTCCACTCGATACCGGGAGACTGTGCATCTGCCGTCCTTGTCTCTTCTGGATCTGTTTAAGAGCGCGGTAATCCTTGTTTCCACCACTCTCATCGGCTTTCTGTTTTATGAGCTGGGCTTCACAGATGCCAATATCATTGCCCTCTATCTTTTGGGGGTCTTGCTTGTTTCCGTGTCCACAAAGAGTTCCATCTGCAGCTTTTTTGCCGCTGTTTTCAGCGTGCTCACCTTTAATTTCTGTTTCACAAACCCCAGATTTTCTCTGCATGTCTATGGGAGCGGCTACCCGGTCACCTTTCTCGTCATGTTCCTTGTTTCCCTGTTGACCGGATCTCTAGCCTCCAAGCTGAAGTCCCACGCCAAACGGTCGGCCCAGGTGGCATGGCGCACCAAACTTCTCTTTGAAACCAATCAGACACTTCAAAAAGCCCGAACGCAGGAAGAAATTCTTTCGGTCACCGCAAAGCAGCTGCTAAAGATGTTTCAGCGCGATATTATCGTATACCGCATCCAGCAGGAAAAGCTCACAGCCTCTGAAATCTTTCTTATGGATGACACAGCTTCCACCGATCGTTATACCTCGAAAAAGGAGCGTGAGGTAGCCCAGTGGGTTGTAACCAACAACAAAAGAGCCGGCGCGGGAACGGAAACTTTTTCTGATTCCTGCTGCACCTATCTGTCCGTTCGGAAAGGAGATCAGGTCTACGCCGTGGTGGGCATTGCCACATCGGACAATCCTCTGGATTCCTTTGAGACCAGTGTTCTCCTTTCCGTTCTAGGCGAATGCGCCCTGGCTCTTGAAAGCCAAAAGAACCTGGAGGAAAAAGAAGCTGCTGCAGTTCTGGCCAAAAATGAACAGCTCCGCGCCAATTTGCTTCGATCTATTTCTCACGATCTGCGTACCCCTCTTACTTCCATTTCCGGAAACGCCAGCAACCTACTCTCCAACGGAGATTTGTTTGACGACAAGACCAAGAAGCAAATGTATACTGACATCTACGATGATGCCATGTGGCTCATCAACCTGGTGGAAAATCTTCTGTCGGTCAGCCGGCTGGAAGAAGGCCGGATGAATCTGCACATGTCAACGGAGCTGGTGGACGAGGTCGTAGCAGAAGCGCTGCGCCACATCAACCGGAAAAGTGTGGAATATCACCTGCATGTGCAAAACAGTGACGAATACCTTCTGGCGCAGATCGACGCCAAGCTGATTGTTCAGGTTCTGATCAACATCATCGACAATGCCATCAAGTATACGCCCCCGGGATCTGACATCACCATCGAGTGGAACCGCAAGGGGGACTTTGTTTATATTTCAGTGGCGGACAACGGGCCGGGCATTCCCGACCAGGCCAAACCGCACGTTTTTGAGATGTTTTATACTGTATCCAACGAAATTGTTGACAGCCGCCGTAGCATGGGACTGGGTCTGGCACTGTGCAAATCCATCGTCAATGCGCATGGAGGAGAAATCACCGTGACCGATCATCTGCCCCATGGATCTGTCTTTACATTTTCTGTACCAGCCGGGGAGGTTGAATTACATGAATAAACCTTTGATTTTGGTGGTCGAGGACGACATTCCCGTTCGCAACCTGGTAACCACAACTTTAAAAGCTCACGATTATCGCTTTTTGACTGCAGCAAACGGAGAGTCCGCGGTGCTGGAGGCTTCCTCCCACAACCCGGAAATCATCCTGCTGGATCTGGGACTGCCGGATGTGGATGGTGTGGAAGTGATCCACAAAGTTCGTTCCTGGTCCAATGTCCCAATTATTGTCATCAGCGCCCGGAGCGAGGATACAGATAAAATCGAAGCCCTGGACGCTGGCGCCGATGATTACCTGACCAAACCCTTTTCTGTAGAAGAACTGCTTGCAAGGCTCCGGGTTATTCAGCGGCGGCTGACCGCATTGCAGGCCGGCTCGACCAATATAGATTCTGTCTTTACCAATGGCAAGTTAAAGGTAGATTATGCAGCAGGCTGTGCTTTTCTGGACGGGCAGGAGCTTCACTTGACTCCCAGTGAATACAAGCTGCTCTGTCTGTTATGCAAAAACGTAGGAAAAGTACTGACTCACACATATATCACACAGCAGATCTGGGGAAGAAGCTGGGAAAATGATGTAGCTTCATTGCGTGTATTTATGGCCACTCTACGCAAAAAGCTGGAAAAAGAGCCGGGTTCTCCCCAATATATCCAAACACACATTGGCGTTGGATATCGCATGATGAAAGTGGATTCTTGAGAAGGCACATCGGTAAAAGCTTTTTTGCCTTTCGGGTGGTCCAGTTTTTCCCTCAGATCTCAACTTTTTTATAAATGAAACAGCGGCAGGATCGTCCAACAGGACGCCTTCCGCTGTTTCATTTGTCGTTTATCTTCTTGACCTGCTCCACCGCTTCCTGCTACACCAGCAGCCCCGCCGAGAAGCCAACCTTGAAGTGGTACTCGCTCTCCTCGCCCTGGGCGATCGAGGACTGGGTTTGCAGTTCTTCCACCAGGGCGTAGTCCTCTTTACTCAGCCGCCTGGAAAGCTGCTCCATCAGCTTCTCACAGGTTTTGAGGGCCTCTATGTATGCCGGTGAAGTCGGCACCACTTTCTCACTGGGATAAAATTCCCCATTATAAATCGCTTCCAGAATCATCGTCCTGTCCTCCTCATACATAGATCATCTCAGTCTGAATAATTTCCTCAGCCCGGCTGCAGATGGAGTTCATGGCCTGCACCCAGCGTACCGGATCGCTGGCTTTCAGTTCCTCCGTGATGCCCTCGGCCTTGGCCATCTGCTGGACAATCAGACGGCACCGTTTGGCGGCCTGTTCATCCAGGTCAGCCAGAATGGTATACAGTTTCCCGGACAGAAGCAGCGCTTGATAAAGGACCGGCCTGGAAGTTTTCAGGTATTCCCTATGTAATCGGCCCCAGCGGCCGATGAGGCGTTTATCTTCCGGCAGCCTCAGCGCCGGAAGATAATAATTGTCCGTCAGGACATAATCCAGACCATTCCTGTTGTCATGGACTTTCGGTTCGAGCTTCATGCTGAAATCGCCTCCTGTTTTTCTTTCTTTTTGTGGTAGTCCTCCCTGCGCTTGGCAAGGTGGGCTTCATACTTTTTGATAGCCTCTGGGTCTCCGGCTTCTGCAGCTGCTTTCATCTTCTGGTAGCTTCTCACAGTGGCCTCGCTCTGGTACTTTCGCTGTTCTGCCAGCTGTCGGGCGGCTTCGGGGTCTGTCCTGGCCCGTTCCACCAGAGCATCATGTTCGGCCTTGCGTTTGGCGGCTCGGGTACGTTCATATTCGGCCTTTCGTTCTGCCATCATGGCGGCATACGCTGGGTCTGCTGTCATCCGGGCTTCTTCACACCCCCTTTTGCGCTGCCGGGCTTCGGCCTCTTTGGCCTTGAGAGCGGCCCACTTTGCAGCGGCTTCCGGGTCGGTCTTGGCCTTTTCTTTCAGCCCTGTCCGTGTCAGCTTGGCCCGCTGGGCAGACCGCTCTGACCGCTTGCGTTCTTTCTCCAGAAGCCTTTCCTGTTTGAGCCGTTCCTTTTCATCCAGCTGCTGGAGATACTCTGGATCGGCTGCTCTGGCCTCCTGTACCTGCTGGCGGTATCTGTGGTTGCGTTCCCGCTGTTTGCGGAGATGTTCCTCGTACTTGGCCACTGCTTCAGGGTCCCCGGCTTTCGCTGCCTCCCGCAGGGCTTTCAGCTTCTGCTGCTGGCGTTCGCTGGCCCGTTTACCCTTTTCCTGTTTCTTGCGAAGCCGTTCTGCGTCAATGGCGGCAATCCGTTCTTCCTCCGAGACGGTTTCACAGGGCGGGTAGTAGCTGCCAATAAAATTAAAGTAGATATCGATGTTCTGTTTGCGGTAGATGGTGCGGCCCCCGGTGGCTTCATGTACCTCAACCCGATCAATGAAGGAATAGAGCATAGCGTCTGTCAGCTCGTGACAGTCGCGGTACTTTTTGACCAGGGCCAGAAACCGCTCAGTGTCTGCCTTTTTCACCGACTCCTGCCGAATCTGGTTTTCCAGTTCCTCCATCCGGCGTTCCAGAAGGATTTGTTCTTCATCGTACTGCTGAATCATACGCCGGGCCTGCCGCTCCGGCAGCACCCCTTTCATGGAACTCTCGTACAGATTCTGAATCATGGTATCCAGTTCAGCCACCCGTTTTCTGGCTTCTTCCAGCTCATGCTGGCCGGTATCCTCGCTCTTGGCTTTGTTTTCGTCCCAGACGCTCTGGAGATCAGCCACAAACTCCGCCTCGTTTTCCAGGGCATACCGGCTGACAGCCTGAATTGCTTTTAGGATCACCGTTTCCAGAACCGAAGCTCGGACAAAATGGGAAGCACATTGGTTGGTGGTACTGCGATAGTTCCCGCACTGGAAGGCGGAGGAGGAATCGTAGTGCTTTCCATCCCGGCTCCCGTCTGAGCCACAGAATCCCATTCTTGCCCCGCAGTCTGCACAGTAGATCAGTCCTGACAGACGGTGGGTGTAGGTCCCGTTGGCTGCTTTGGGCCGTTTTCGCAGCCGCAGCTTGTGGGCAATGTCCCAGGTATCCTGGTCCACAATAGCCTCATGGGTATTGGGGAAGATCATCAGCTCGTCGGCAGTGGCAGCCCGGCGCTGTTTGGTCTTGAAGTTCTCACAGATGGACTTGCCCAGCACCGTATGCCCCAGGTATTCCTGCCTGTCCAGGATGTAGCCCACAGTGGTGGCCGTCCAACGGTAAGGGTCTGCCATTTCGTTGTGTCTGCAATTCTCGGGAAAGTACTTGGCAGCATAGGCGGACGGGATCAGCACCTTTTCCGCCGACAGCTGCTCGGCAATGGCGGTCGTTCCAACTCCCTGGCAGGCCAGGCGGTAAATCTTTCGGACAACCTCGGCTGCCGGTTCATCCACAAGAAGCAGCTGTTTGTCCTCCTTGGTCCGCTTATAGCCGTAAGGGATAGAGCCGCTGCACCGCATTCCTTTCTTCATCCGGGCCTTGAACACCGCCTTGATCTTGTTGCTGGTGTCCTTGGCGTACCACTCGTTCATGATGTTCAGAAACGGGGTGAAGTCGTTGTCCGAGGGCTTCGCGCTATCCACGCTGTTGTTGATGGCGATGAAGCGGACGCCCTTCTTGGGGAACACAACCTCGGTGTAGTAGCCGACTTGCAGGTAGTTTCGCCCGAACCGGCTCAGGTCTTCTTGTGTCAAGTAGGAACTAAAAAATTTTTGAGATTTTACAAGCCGTTCATAGGTGGAAGACCACCCATGAACGGCTTGTAACATTCAGCCTATTAGATTTCTGCATCCTCAAAGATGTCTTTGAACTTCCAGACGATTTCGATGCTGTCATGCCCATGAACATAGATAGCGGAGATTAGAGCATGAGCAAGCTCGTATGTAAGCCCTTCGCCTTTCTGGTATTCGCCGAGCACCGCATCAAGCCTTTCATCCGAACAGGGATGTTCAGAATCAAGCTCCTGCATCCGCTGATGACCTCGCTGGATTGCTTCTTCATTCTCAGACATCTTCGTGTCTGTTTCTGCTTTCCGCTTGAGATATTCGGCCTTTGTGATGCTGCCGGAAGTGTATTTCTCATACAGCCGGAGCTTCACTGCCTTGAGCTGTTCGTACTGTTTCTGCAAATCACGGATTGCATCCGCGCATTCTGAGATGGCAGATTTCCTGCGCTTGCTGATCTCGTGTTCTTTGACAGCTTTCTTTTCAACCAGTGTGAGCATTTGCCCAATCGCTTTGTAAGCAGTGTCCTCAATCCATGCCTCGCTGTATCTTTCACCAACCGGACAATCCGTATCGCGGTCATGTGTTGAGTGGGTACACTGATAGAAATATCCGCTCTCATTTCGGAGCTTTCGCCGGGTAAGGGCGCGTTTGCAGTTGCCGCAGCACACAAGACCCTTGAGGGGATAATAGCGCAGATTCCGTTTGGGATTCTTCTCACCGCCCCGGATGACTGCCTGAGCCAACTCAAACTCTTCCTTGCTGACAATCGCTTCGTGCATCCCTTCGACGATGATCCAGTCCTCTTTCTTTTGAGAAATAGTTTTCCGAGAACCTACGCCGCCGGATTTTCGCTTGTGGCCGACCGTTGCCCCAGTGTAAACATAACTCGTCAGGATCTTGTAGACCATAGAGGCTGTCCAGCTTATCTTTTCGCTCATGCGACTATACTTCTTCTTGTCAGGATGTTTGTCTTTGAAATATTGCCCGGGCGTCGAGATGTTATCATCGTTCAAGCTAAGGGCAATCTGTGAGGTATTCCTTCCTTCAAGGGCTTCATCGAAGACCCTGCGCACGACCTCAGCGGCCTCCGGGTCAAGCTTGAGCTTGTTGCGGATTTCCGGGTGAAGCACATAGCCGTAGGGAGCGTACCCGCCCACATACTTGCCCTGCTTCATCATCTGGATTTTGGCCGTTGTCGTTTTGACCGAGAGATCCTTGCTGTACGCCGCATAGATGATGCTGCGCATGACAACCTCAAGACCGCCGGTTGTTCCCTTGTAATCGTCGCTGTCATACCCGTCGTTGATGGAGATGAAGCGAACGCCCATGAACGGGAAAGTGCATTCGAGATAATTGCCCGTCTCGATGTAATCACGAGAAAAGCGGGAAAAATCTTTGACGCAGATCAGGTTGATCTCCCCGTGCCGGACTTTCTCCATCATCGCCGAGAACTGAGGACGATGAAAATTTGTCCCGGTATAGCCATCATCCGCGAACTCAAGCCTCGGATATTTGGAAAGCGTCGGATGATTGTCAAGGTAGCGGTTGATGAGCATACGCTGGTTGCCGATGCTGTCACTCTCGGCCTTGCTTCCGTTGCCGGCATCTTCATCAGCCATAGAGAGGCGGATGTAGATGCCGATTGTGTAGTCTTTGTTCATTTACATCGCCTCCTGAACTTCTTTGATACTCTGAATGGTCAGCTCGTAGATGTCACCGTACTTCATGACCAGTTCCACAGCGCCGCCCTCATGGACTTTGACCAATTCAACAGACTCGTCTACCAAATCCTGAGAGAGCTGCGTTGCCGTGCTGACGGATTTCATCAAGGTAATCCACTTGTTATCGACCGACATAGCTTCGTCGAACTTGCTCCGACGCTGTACTGCCTCGTCCAGACGGCGGGACAGGTCAGCGTATTGTTCGTCATAGCTCTTCTTGGCAAAGGAGTATTCCGCTTCATCCAGAAGTCCCTCGGCATAATCCTCGTAGAGGCGTGTCCGCTTCTTAGAAACGCCGTTGAGCCGCAGATTCAGGCTTGTAATGAGGGCATTCTGTTGATCGCGGATGTTTTTCTCGCCCTCGCTGCCCCTGAGCTTATCCAGCAGCTTGTCATAATCAAGCGCTGCTTCGACTTGAAGCTGGATCGCTGCAAGTACATTCGCTTCAAGCGTGTCCTGCCTTGTGTAATGGGAAGTACAGTGCTCGTAACGCCGACCTACTGAGGTACTGCATTCATAGTAGGCATACCAGCGCTTCCGCTTGTCCTTGTCGATCCGTTTGCGGTGGAAGTACATCTTCTTCCCGCAATCAGCGCAGACGATTTTCCCCTCGAACAGGTTGACAAGCGTTGCCCGGATTTCCTCGGTTTTCTGCATACTCGTCTGGCGAGCCTCAGAAGCCGCTTGGAGGATGTCCTGCACCTTCTGGAAGTCTTCACGGGAAATAAGCGCTTCGTGTGTGTTCGGGAATACAATCCACTTATCCTTGTCCTTGACATTATGGGATTTGATGCCTTTGTAGATCGCCTTCATGGAGCGGCCAAGAACGGTATCACCCACATAATGCGGATTGCTCAGGATGCCGTACAGCGTTGAACTGTACCAGCCTTTGCAGGAGCAGCCGTCGCCTTTGCGGGTTCCGTTCTGGCGTTTCCGCAGCTCTGTATTTGGCGCACCCAGCCGGTCAAGTTCGTTAAGGATCGTCGGGATTGACCAGCCCTCGATTTTCCACTGGAACATGAGCCGCACATACTGCGCTGTCTCTTCGTCAATGACCATGTTTGTATGGTCTTCATTCCACCGGTAGCCATACGGAAGATTGCGCTTCTGGAAGGTTCCTTGCTCCATCTGTGCTTTCAAGGCGGTTGAGACTTTCCGGGAAATATCCTTCGAGTACAAGGCGTTGATCATGTTTTGCAGCGGGATCATCAGGCTCTCATTTGAGCCGTCTGTATCAAAGTTGTCGTAGTGTTCCTTGATTGCAATAAACCGCAAGCCGATCTGCGGGAAAATGCGCTCAAGGTAGGTTCCGGTTTCTATGTAGTCACGGCCAAAACGGCTGAGATCGCGGACTACAAGGCATTTGATCCTGCCGCTCTTGATGTCGGTCATCAGCCGGTTGAACTCCGGCCTATCGAAAACCGTCCCCGTCCGTCCGTTATCCACATAGACATCGACGAGATCAAGATAAGGACACCCTGCGATATAGGACTTGCATATCTCGATTTGATTGGTGATGACATCCACCTTTTCAGATTTGCCGCTATTCTCCACGGAGAGACGGGCATAAATGGCTGTCGGGAAGATTTGCAGCGGTGCTGCTTCGCAAACCGGCTCTGCGGCTGCGTTTTTTCTGCTTTTTCGTGCCATACGCTCATCCCTCCTTTATCCGGCAATGGCAAGTTCGTCGGCATAGCCGAGAACATATTCAAGTGTCTGCTGATACTCGTCTTTGTACTTGAAGACAATCTCTATCGCGTGATCCTCATAAATCAGGATGCGGTCAACCAGCGCCATAAGGACGCGGCGGTTCAGTTCTTCAATGTTTTCATACTGCTTGAAGAGCGTCACCCAATTCCGTTCCGTAGCTCCGGTTGTGACCGACTGCTTCATTTCTTTCTTCACGCGGAGAAGGGCTTCCTGCTTTTCCTCAATGATTTTGGTGTAGCTGTTGCGGAACTCAAAGTATTCCGACTTGTCGATGATCCCGTCCGAGAGGTCTTCATACAGCCGGAGCTTGAGCTTCTGATACCGCTCAATCTCTTCTTCGAGCTTCGCAATCTGTGCCTCATAGTTAAACGCTTTGCGATTCTGGGAAGGAAGCCTCTCAATCATCTCAAGCGCTTTCTCCAGATTGACCACAAGCTCGATCTGGTCATGGATGGCACGGAACACCTTTTCCTCAACCTCTTTTGCGCTGATGCTGTGCGGGCTGCAGGTCCGGCTATGTTTGTTCGTCGAGCAGACATAGTAGATGTATTTCTTTGTCTTCGACGGAACGGTCTTGCGTGTCATAGACTGCTGGCAGTCTCCGCAGAACAGGAAGCCGGAAAACAGGTGTGCCTCATCCTGATCAGGCGAGCAGCGCATATCCCGCTTCATCATGGTCTTGACGGCCATGAAATCCTCATAGGAAACAAGCGCTTCGTGCGCCCCCTCGACCTTGACCCACTCGGTTTCGTCTTTCGGCTGCACAACGCGCACCTTGTAGTTTGGCGTACCGCGCTTGCCTTGGGCAAGGACACCGATATATACCTCATTGGTGAGGATGCGCTGGACAGCCTTGTAAGTCCACTTTGCAGTGTCGCCGGTCTTGAAGACGGTATCGAACTTCACCCCCGCCGAATGCTTATACTCCATAGGGGAAAGCACACCCATCTGATTCAGCCTTGCGGCAATGCGACCGATGGAGAAGCCATCCTTGTACATGGCAAAGATCATCTGCACATACTCGCTGACGGCCTCATCGACGATGAGCTGGTTTTTGTTATCCGGCGATTTCTTGTAGCCATAGGGAGCGAACGCCCCGACGAACTCACCGTTCTTTTGCTTGACCTCCAAGCTGGATCGAATTTTCATGGATATATCCTTGCAGTAGGAGTCGTTGATGAGGTTTTTGAACGGGATGACAAAGGAATCCGACTGCGGATCGCCGGTCAGGCTGTCGTAAGCGTCGTTGACCGCGATAAAGCGGATGCCGAGCTGCGGGAATATCTTTTCCAGATACCGACCGCCGTCGATGTAGTTCCTCGAAAAGCGACTGAGGTCTTTGACCACGATGCAGTCAATCGCGCCTTTGCGGATTGCGTCTTCGAGCTTTTTGAAGTTTGGACGATTGAAGGAAACGCCGCTATAACCATCGTCAACGAACGGCTCACAGACGATTTCCAAATCGTCATGCCGTGCAATGTAGTCCTCGCAAATGGCTCTTTGGCTTGCGATGGAGTTGCTTTCAACTTTGTCCCCGTCTTCACGGGACAGGCGGCAGTAAATCGCCGTCCGGTAAACTTTTCCGGGCATAAAAATAACCTCCGTTTTCTGTTTGGTGTGATACATCAAATCAGAAAGACGAAGGCTTCTGCTTCTTGTATGAGGAAAACACGATAAAGCCACATGACCCTCAAAGGCAGCGGCTTAGTCCGTGTATTCTTTTTTGACCTGACTTCATTGTATCACAGGCTCAATCGCTTGTCCATAGAACCGGGCGAAAAGATTCAGTTTGTTCATAATCAAAGTCCTCTCAGATAATGTTCCAGACAGTCCTCCAAGGTGGTGTCTGTCTTCGAGAAGCTGATCTTCACGACGGTCTTCCCGTCCAGATAGCAATACGGGTTTCTGATCTGTCGGATAAAATCCCGCAGCCGGTCATCCTGCGCAGCCGCAGGCTCAAGCCGGATGCTGTCCCGCTGGACAAGGGTACTGCGGTCAACCGTCTTCGGGTTGACGCTTCTCATAGTTTCTACGCTCATCATATTACAAACACCTCCCTGATGATGTGAATTGTATTCAGGACAAAAGGATATGGCGGAGCGCCGGTTAGGGACACTCCGCCACATAGTTTTCATCCTGAAAACTTGTATGCTGAATGTAGCTAATTGGTTTGTTTCGTGTTCCGGCATATTTGCAGCTCGCACCCCTGCCAGAAGAGCCTTGCGGCTCCGGGAATGCTACGGACTACCAACGGTTAATCGGTATCATGGGACTCTCACCCCTCCGAGGAACGCTCCGAGCCGCCCCCGGCAATCCGGGGACGGAAGTATCATTATACCCAACTTCTCCATCATGGCGAACAGCCGCACCACACGGCAGTTTAGCCTCTCTGTTGATCGCTCGCTTCCGTGAGGAAGGTCTTGGCGGCAGAAGGCAAGTCGCTTCGAGAAAAGAGGAAAGATCCGCAGCACTGGATATTCTGTTTTCAAGGTACTGTGAAGCCGGTCTTGATTGACCCCTTCACTTTACAACGGACATTTTTTGAGCGAATTAGCGGGTCTCTCAAAAAATTTTTTTGAATTTTTTTCTGATCGCATCCCGCGTGTCTTTGACAGTGGAAAACGAAAGGCCGTCCTGCTTGGCATACGACAGCATACTCATGTTGCCGCGCATACAATTCATGTACACATCAAGCTGCGGCTTAGTCAGGCTGCGGATAAATTCCTGTTCGAGCAAGCCGGTGATAATGTCTTCCTCCATCTTTTCCGGGGACTCCAGCCATGCGGATGCCTTTACATCATCTTCCGGCACAGCGTCCAGCGACAGCATAGTGGAAGGCTGCGCATCCTCGCTGTCTTCGCTGTCAGATGCTCCCCCGGTATCGTAGGAGCGCCGGAGCTTCTTTTCCTCATTGCGGAGTGCTTTCATGACCTCGCGGTCAACCTCCGTAGTCTCGCCGGTGGCCTTCACGCGCACCATGCACTTGCCGTCCTCGGTAGTCCAGAGGTCGTAGTCGAACTCAACGGGTGTTTTGGGGATTCTTTTCATTGTCTTGTCCTTTCCGCTGGCTCGGAGCAGCGGATGGACAAGACTAAAAAAGAGCCGCATGACGGTGAGCTGATCTTCCCATACCGATAAAACAGAGCTTAGAAAACTCTGTTCATGCGGCATTAGGAAGACTCACCAATCAGCGGCTCCACAGCACAGCTATAAAATATTGAATTTTATTTGTTATCTCCTTACCTTCTGTGAAGGCGGAGGTATAACCGTCTCATGTTGATCACATCAAATACGGTTTCCCGGCCACAGGCTTTGCACTTGGCCTGTATGTGACCACGGGAATCCTCGAATACAGCGATAGCGTTATGCCCACAATATGGGCATTTCACCATGCGCATCTTCTGGTTGACAATGGCGCATCGCGCCCTGCGGATTTTCTCCTGCATCTCCGGTGAAGGCTCTGAGACACGAATGTTTTTCTTCATGCCCACACCTCCAAAGGATCGTTGTACTCGCTGTATGGCCGTGTTTCCAAGTGGCCGAGCTGTCTCAGCCGGATGACTGCGGCTGTCTTGGAAACGCCGAACTGCTGGCAGATCATATCAAGGGCAACCTTATCCCAATAGGCATAGGTTCCATCATAGCTGACGAGTTTCCGGCCTCTGGCATAGTACGCAACGGCAAGATCAATTTCCCGCTGGGGCATCAGGATGGCCGCGCCTAAGACATTGGCTTGCCATTCATTCCAGTCCTCGCGGGTCTTTAGCTCCCGGAGCGAATAGGCTGTCCGGGCGGAGTATTTCCGCCGACATGCTTCCCGGATTTTGTCTGTCTCCATCTGGAACAGGATTTGATGGGCGCACTCATGGGCGAGTGTAAACCGCCGTTTCCCACAGAGCTTGCGAATCTGTGAAGGCTCGATAAAGTTCCTGTCCATCAGGACTTCGTTTCGGTGCAGCGGGATTTTGCGCTGAAAGCCTCTGTCCTCCACGATGTACTCGGTATCGGTGTAAGCGGTCAGGCCGCAGATGCTTCCGTCCTCAGACAGATAAGCGAACGAAACATTCAGGCCGAGATATTCTCGGGCAAACTGGTCAATCGGCGTACCGCGAGGCAATCGCCTCCCATCCGTATCGGGTCCGAAAAAGAACTCGTTAAAATCTTTTGTGACCGCCGCAGCGATTTCTTCAATCTCTTTGTGCGATAAAATCATCTGGCTCCCTCCTTTGCTTCTACAAACCATTTTGTTCCCTCCTGAAAGAGGTACGATTCCCTCCCACGGATCATCACAGTATAACGAATACCGCCGCCTCCAACTTTTTTAGAAGCTGCACGGCATTTGTACAGGATTTGGTCAATCTGAAAGATCAGGCCGTTTTCCCAACGGATAAACCGAGGATGACATACTCCTTCTTCGTCAACATCCAAGTTGACCGAGACATACGCCTTTCGGCAATGTGTGTTCGTCATAGCCTACCTCCATGTGCTCGAAAAGTTACGCAAAACCGGGCATAACTTCCGTATTCCTGTTGACATACACACTGTTCGTGTGGTATCATAATCACGAACGGGGCGTTCGCGTTGATAACAGCATAGCATGAACAGATATTTCATGTCAATGCCTTTTGCGAAATTTCTGTTCGTGTCCATAATTGTTTTAGAAAGAGGTGCCTTATGAGTTTCAAGGATAAGCTGAAAGAGAAAAGGTTGGAAGCGAACCTTACGCAAGTGCAGCTCGCCGAAAAAGTATCTGTGACACCGAGAACCATCCAGCACTATGAGCTTGGCACTCGCAAACCCACAAAGCTTGATATTGTGGAAAAGTTGGCGAAAGCGTTGAATACCACGCCAGAGTATCTGCTTGGGCAAAATGGCTTGCTGGTGGTAGCGGCTCATGAACAGGGCGGCTCCAAAGCAGCCAGAGATATTGACGAGCTTGTCAGTGAAGTGACCGGTATGTTTGCCGGTGGACGCCTCAGTGATGAAGCGCTCGATGGCGCGATGAAAGCGTTGAACGATGCTTACTGGATCGCCAAAGCGAAAAACAAGAAATACACTCCGAAGAAATACCGTAAGGGGACGAGCAAACAGTAAGGTGCTTCGCTGTTTGCGATGCCTCCATCAGCGGGAGGTGAGACGATGAATGCTGAAAATCTCTCGAAGGTCGGCAGCAGACTTGTGAAACGCTGCGGGACACGAGATCCGTTTAGCATAGCGCGGCAGCTTGGCATTGAGGTCATGTTCTGTGAGAACTTCGGCCCTCTGAAAGGAATGTACCGGGTGATCAAGCGCAGCCGATTTATTTTCATAAACGAAAACCTGAGCGGACGGATGCAGCGGATTGTCTGTGCTCATGAGCTTGGGCATGACCAGTTGCACCGCAATCTGGCAAAAGGAAGTGCAATACAGGAGTTCATGTTATATGACATGACCACGAAGCCGGAGTATGAGGCGAACATCGTTGCCGCTGAAATCCTGCTCGACACCGATGAGATTCTTGAGTACATCTATGATTACGGCTATACATCCGAGCAGATTGCACGGGCAATGGGAACAGACATCAATTTGGTTGCCTTGAAAATTGCCCACTTGGCGGAAAGCGGATATGATCTCCGGCGCATTGAACATAGGAGCGACTTCCTGAAATGAAGACCTTAGAGGGAGGCGACGAACGATTTGAACTATGACTCCTATCTTGCCCGTGCCATAGAGATTTTTAACGACAAGATGGATGCAGACTTTTCCCGCGATAATGTCATCCTTACCTGCTTTATGACCGACGATCAGGAAGAAATCTTTGAGCAGTTCTGCGCTCAGTATTTCCCTTACCGGCTGCAAGACCGGTATCAAGAGGAAGGCTACTTCGATTTCCGGGCATCCTCCTTTATCGGGATGGACAACGGAGGTAAGAACGGCATCCTGCTCCGCACGGACATACCCTACCATCCTGTTGAGCTGCTTCATATCTTCTTGCATGAGCTGGCGCACATCTACTGCGCCCATCATGAACTGGATGGGAAAAGCTTCTATGACGAATACTGCGAAGGCTACGCGCAGACCAACGAGGAAGACGGCTTGATCAGTGCCGGATATGCGGTCTGGCGGGAGTGTATTGCAGAGATTATTGCGATTGAATGCGACGATAACTGCGACATCTTTCCGATACGGGACAAAAAGAAGATGCTTGCCCAACTCAGGGAGGAGATCGACCAGCGGGACGGCAAGCTGCTCGTAAGCGAGATTCTAACAGCGGTGATGACCAGTTCTGAGGTCGAGACATCCCAAACATGGGACGAAGCTGAGAAAGCAATCCACAGCTTAAAGCTGTTTGATACTGCGCCGGAGATGGATTTGATGAGGCTTGTCTTCAACCAGCTCCAGGACAGGCTGATTGAAATTGATATTGACTATATTTCAGAGCTGGGCTATCTGTATCTGAATATTTTATCCCTTAGTTTACTGCGAAACTTCCAGATGCCTTGAAGGCAACATTCAGTATTGATATGAGGCAACAAATCGGGAGGTGTGAAGATGAGTATAAAGGAAGCGCTGATCGGAGTATTTTCAGATGATCCCATCAACTGGTTAAAATGGGGAATTGTATTTGCGATTCTAATTGGCGGTTATATTATTGCCATTCCGCTTTATGGGAAAGTCTCATCCCGTCTGACCTGGGAGCGCAAGCGGGATATTGCGCGAAGCAGGGACCATGTGATTAAGGCAGCTCTTGTTAAAAAGCATCCAAAAGGCGAAGTTGGAAAGTACGATTGGAGCGCTACCTACCATTACGAATTACAGGGTGAAGAGCGAGAATATCACGCCTACTTCAAAGAACCAACCAGACCGCCTGTTTATCTGTATCTGTACTATTTGGATAATCCCCGCAAGCTGTTTTCGGTGGAGGAATACCATTATGAGAATCATAAGGCAATCCTGCTCCTGCCTATCATTTTTCTCCCTTGGATTTTGGCGTTAGCTGCGATGTTCCTTTTGAACATTCCGCTGCCAACGAGGTGAGTCGGAACCAATAGAATTTGCATGGAGAAACACAAAATGGAAAATACCGTATTTGAACGCAATTATGAGATTGTAGAAAAAGATGACCACGCAACGGCTGTATTTGAGCGAGCCTTTGCCCCCGGCGGCTTTATGGAAGAGTTTACAAAGAAAATGGACGCAATCCCGAAGGTGGTTGTGCCGAAGGATAAGGAAAATTACGACTATCTGCTCAACCGGTGCGATGACTATGCAAAGCGGCATCACGGCAGGATTCGCGGTGTTGTGGACTATGAGCACTGGGACGCGCACATCGACCTCTATTTGAGAATGCTGGAATTTGACGATGCTGAGGATATGTCCTTCGTAAAAGACATCGGTGAGAAAGCGCACTACCTTTGCATCACGCCGGAAGAAGGCGGCGGGTACCGTGTCCATATCATGATCAACTATTTTGAAGAGCTGATGTCCGAAGAATACCGCTCCTACCTCAAATATGAGACGCTTATGGAGGATGAAGAACTGGCCTCCATGTTTGATATACCGGAGTTGTCTCCGGAGGAAGAGGCAGTTGTCCAGTTGATCAATGAAGTCCTTGATCGGTTTGATAACGAAACCCAAGTGGACAGGACAACAGCATTCAAGGCTGCACTCAACTATGTGATGCAACAGGATAAAGAAGAGGAAAAGAGCCTCGAAGGAATTGCCGCAACACTGACGGTGCTTCTTGAAAAGGTGCTGGACGAAGAACAGAATATGGAGGGACAAGACTCATGAAATACATTCTCTACCGCTCTCTTGGTGATCTTGATAAGGCTGTTAAGAAGCATGAACTTGTGGCTGTTGAAACAGGAAAGAATATTGATGATGTGACCGATGCTCTGGTTAAAGCGGCAGCGGATGACCTTGCCGGTATGCCGGAATATGAACGCTGTGAGACAGCGGCCTATGCACCGGAGCCGGTCAAAGATTTTCGGAAGGTACGGCGCTATCAGTATGAGATGACGGGCATCGTCTATCCACCCAATGCCGATAAGAACATCCTGATTGATTATGGCATTGTAGAGACGGATGAATAAATTAGGTTACTTGCTTTTGCCTAATCCGTGAAACAGAGCAACAAATTGGAAATTTATAAGGAGATAGTAAAATGCAATTAACAAAAATCGAAAAGAATGGCATTGCTTGTGCTGTCGTAAATAGTAACGAAATTGTCATCACAGATGCACAATCTGCGTTGGATGTACTTATGTCCGCAAAATACGATATTGGTACAAAAAACATCGTTGTCGATAAAAAATTGATTACAGAGGACTTCTTCATCCTAAGCAAAGGTCTTGCAGGTGAGATTCTACAAAAATATGTGAATTACGGTGGTCGTATTGCAATTTACGGTGATTATTCTCATTACACAAGCAAGCCGCTAAAAGACTTTATTTATGAAAGCAACAAGGGCAAGGATGTGTTTTTCGTTACTACGCGAGATGAAGCTGTTGAAATGCTGACACGATAAATCAGAATTTTTCGTGGTGACAACGAAGACAGGAAGTAATTTTAACGAGTTGAAAGGCGGGTGGTATTGTGCCCCTTCAAATTGTACGAAACGACATCGCAAAGATGAAAGTTGATGCTATCGTCAACGCGGCGAACAGCTCCCTTCTGGGAGGCGGTGGTGTTGATGGCTGCATTCATCGAGCTGCAGGACCGGAGCTGCTTTCCGAGTGTAAGACGCTGGGTGGCTGTGAAACCGGCAGCGCGAAAATTACAAAAGGCTATAAACTGCCCTGCAAGTATGTGATCCATGCCGTCGGTCCGCGCTGGCGGGACGGAAAACACGGAGAACGGGAACAGCTTGTCTCCTGTTACCGCACTTCTCTTGCACTGGCAAAGGAGTACGGTTGCGAGACGGTTGCCTTTCCGCTGATCTCATCGGGTATTTACGGCTATCCGAAAGACCAGGCATTGAAGGTTGCCATTGACACGATCAGCGACTTCCTTCTGGAAAATGACATGACCGTCTACATCGTCATCTTCGACCGCAATGCATATCAGATCAGCGAGAAGCTGTTCTCCGACATTGCCGCATACATAGACGATACTTATGTGGACGCGCATACGGACAGCCGCGCTTCACAGCTTCGCCGAATGCAGATGCTTTCGGAGGAAGCAATATGTGGCGCTCCAATGGCGGCAAGCACGAAAAGTCTTGACGATGCTCTTTCGCAGATCGACGAGAGCTTTTCTGAAATGCTGCTTCGGAAGATCGACGAGAAAGGCATGACCGACGCGCAGTGTTACAAGAAAGCAAACATCGACCGCAAGCTCTTCTCGAAGATCCGCAGCGACCGACTGTATAAGCCGTCGAAGCTCACGGCGCTTGTCTTTGCGATTGCCTTGGAACTTCCGCTGGATGAAACGAAAGAAATGCTCATGAAGGCGGGCTTTGCCCTCTCGCACTCCAACAAGTTTGACATCATCATTGAGTATTTCATTGAGCACGGGAACTACAATGTCTTCGAGATCAACGAGGCTCTGTTTGCCTTTGACCAAAGCTTGCTCGGAGCGTAATCGGCTCGCGGTTTTTGCAAGCCCTCTAATGAATCAGAAACAAGGGGGAACATAAATGGAAGAAATCATTCATGTACCGGAAGAACAAAGCGAAACCGGAAACTTAACCGAATACACAGAAAGCGTGGTGGAGTGCTTTGATAGCGTTCCCGAGGTCGCAAAGCCGTTGATTGGAAGCGCAGGAAGGCTGCTCAACCGTATTGAAAAGATGCTTTATTCTGCTCCGGCGTTTGTCGGTGCTGTCAAGGCTGTAATTCCCGAGGAAGCTTATCAGGTGATCCTCACGGATGAGCAAAAAGCAAAAATAGCGAGCGGTGCATTGAAACTCATGACGAAAAAAGATGGCTCGCTTATGGCAAACCTCATCAACCCCGAAACGAAGAAAATTGTTTCGACCGTTTCGCTCGGCAAGGTCAAGCTGTCTCCTGAGCTTTCACAGGCAATGACGAATTACGCCACACAAATGCAAATGGCTCAAATCGCGGAGCAAATTCAATTTGTTCAAGTCGCAGTTGAAGAAGTCCGGCAAGGTCAGGAGCATGATCGGCTTGCGACGGCGTATAGCTGCCAGCAAAAGCTAATCCAAGCTTCCGCCATTCAGAATCCTCGGTTGAAGGAAATGGCACTCATGCAGCTCGTGTCAGATGCCGAAAACAGCCGCAATCTGTTGATGCAGAGTCAGAGCGCAAATGCTGCGTTTATTAAAAATCAGCCGGAATCTACATGGGGCAAGATTTTATCCGGCGCAACGCCCGAAAAGATAAATGCGCGAATGAATGAACTGCGAGAAAGCTTATGCGCTGTAAACATGGTGTCTCTTGCCGAAGCCATTGCATATCAGGAAATGGGAGAAACCGAAGCGGCAAAAGTGAGTTTGGAGTATTACGCAAAGTTCATTCAGAGAACCTACCTTGAAACAAAGGGCTTCGTTGAGAGGCTGGACATGATCGATCCGTCACCGGAAAACTATTGGACGCAAAAGCTGCCTGAGATAGAGAATCGAATCTTGGCGCTGCCGAGCGACAGCCCTACACTGCGTTTGGAGGAACAGAAAGATGAGCCAGAAACTTTGTAAAAATAAAAAGTGTCAGCGTCCGCTACCGGAAGGGTACAAATATAAATACTGCGAGCACTGTCGTAGCGAGCGGGCGCAGCAAATAAAAAGAGCTGGAAAAGCGGCGCTGGGCGTTGTCGTAATGGTGGGCGGTACTGCTGTTACCGTTCTTACCAAAGGGAAAATCAACCCGAACAAGAAGTAAGCCCTAATTTATAATAAGAACGATATTGAATAAACAAGAACATAAGGATGCTGATTAGATGACACACGGAAGAATCACTATTATAACCGGATCACCCGGGACAGGTAAAAGCACTGTGGCTGATAAAGCGGCTATGGAATCGGATATGGAGAAGTCCGTTTGTATTAGGACAGATGATTTCTTTCACTATCTCAAAAAAGGTGCAATCCCTCCACATTTGCCGGAGTCAAACGCACAAAACGGTGTGGTGATTGAAGCGTTTTTGGAGACTGCAAAACGATTTGTCAGAGGCGGCTACGATGTGTATGTAGATGGGATTGTCGGTCCGTGGTTTTTAGAGCCGTGGCTGGGGGCAGCACGCGAAGGATATGATGTGCATTACATTGTGCTGCGAGCTTCCAGAGAAATAACACTGAGGCGGGCAGTGGAACGGTCGAAGCTGGATTTGAAAACTAACACCGAGTTAGTAGAAGTCATGTGGGAACAGTTCTGCGATTTAGGGAAATACGAAGCAAATGTAATTGATACAACTAATCAGACTGTTCCTGAAACAATCGAAAGCATCAAGGCACACCTGAAAAGCGGACAAAACCGTATCAAGTGAAAGGAGGCAGCCGGAGCATGAAGCAGCGCACCTATATCGCAATCGACCTGAAAAGCTTTTATGCTTCGGTCGAGTGCCGTGAAAGAAACTTAGACCCGCTGGACACAAACCTCGTCGTTGCAGATGAGAGCCGGACGGACAAGACCATCTGCCTTGCGGTCACGCCTTCTCTCAAGAGCTACGGTATCTCCGGGCGTGGGAGGCTGTTTGAAGTCAAGCAGCGCGTCAAGGAAGCTAACGCCGGACGGCAGCATGACGCGCCGGGACGAAAGCTTGAAGGCTTGTCTTATCTCTTCTCCGAGCTGCAAGAGAACCCGTCCCTTGCCATTGACTTCATCATCGCGCCGCCGCGCATGGCTTACTACATGGAGTACAGCACCCGCATCTATCAGGTTTACATGAAGTATGTTGCGCCGGAGGACATCATCGTCTACTCCATCGACGAGGTTTTCATGGATGTCACCGACTACCTCGCCACCTACAAGCTGTCTCCCCACGACCTTGCCATGAAGATCATTCTGGATGTTCTCACGACAACCGGTATCACGGCAACTGCGGGAATTGGCACAAACCTCTACCTCTGCAAAGTGGCGATGGATATTGTCGCCAAGCACATTCCGGCAGATAAGAACGGAGTCCGCATTGCCGAGCTGGATGAGATGAGTTATCGCAAGACGCTTTGGTCACACCAGCCCCTCACCGATTTCTGGCGGGTAGGCAAAGGGTACGCCAAGAAACTTGAAGAGAACGGGATGTTCACGATGGGCGATGTCGCCCGCCGCTCCGTCACGGATGAGGACTTGCTTTACAAGCTTTTCGGAAAGAACGCGGAACTGCTAATCGACCATGCTTGGGGCTGGGAACCTTGCACGGTGGAGGCAGTCAAGGCGTACAAGCCGGAAAGCAACAGCTTGGGATCGGGACAGGTGCTACACCAGCCTTATGAGGCAGACAAAGCGCGGCTCGTCCTCCGGGAAATGGCGGATAACCTTTCGATGGATTTAGTGAGCAAGGGCTTTGTCACCGACCAGCTCGTTGTCACGATAGGCTATGACATTGAGAACTTGACAGACCCGGAGCGCCGGAGAAAGTATCACGGCGAAATCGTGAAGGATCACTACGGGCGGCAGATACCGAAACACGCCCACGGCACAATCAATCTGGAACGCTACACCTCTTCCACGAAGCAGATTATGGATGCCGCCGGGGAATTGTTTGACAGGATTATAGACAAGGACTTGCTCATCCGGCGGTTGAACATCACAGCGACCCATGTGATTGACGAAGCCTCTGCTCCTTCTTCCAAGGACAGCTATGAACAGCTTGATCTCTTCACCGATTATGCTGCGCTTGACGCGAAGCGCAAGCAGGAAGACGAAGAGCTGGCACGGGAAAAGAAAGTACAGCAAGCCATGCTCACTATCAAAAAGAAATTTGGGAAGAACGCCATTCTCAAGGGGATGAATCTTTCGGAGGGTGCGACGGCAAAGGACAGGAACGCGCAGATCGGTGGGCATAAGGCATAGTTAAATTTGTGAGGAGGGTTGTGCGATGTGGTTAGCTGCTTCCATAGGTTCAGCTCTATTTGCCGGACTAACAGCGATACTTGCAAAATGCGGAATCAGAAGAACGGATTCAGATATTGCGACTGCCATTAGGACGATAGTTGTTCTGATTTTTTCATGGGTAATGGTATTCATCGTTGGCTCTGACGACCAGATTGCAGAGATAACGCCAAGGTCTTTATTGTTTTTGATTTTGTCGGGAGCTGCAACCGGGGCATCATGGATTTGTTACTTCAAAGCCCTATCCATCGGAGATGTCAACAAGGTTGTACCAATCGACAAGTCAAGCACGGTGCTGAGTGTTTTGCTTGCAATCCTTCTGTTCCATGAAACCGAACATCTTGCTGTAAAACTCATTAGCACAGTATTGTTGGGCGTTGGCATCATCCTGATGGTAGAAAAAAAGAAGAGTGAGCAGAAAGTCAGCGGGAATACATATATCCTGTATGCAATAGGCTCTGCTGTGTTTGCGGCGCTGACTTCAATCCTTGCAAAAGTGGGAATTACCGGGGTGGAGTCCAACTTGGGCACGGCCATACGGACGATTGTAGTTCTCGTCATGGCATGGTTGCTTGTACTGATCAAGAAGAAAACACCTCAGCTAAAGCAGCTCGACAAAAAGGAGCTTGGCTTTATCGGATTATCAGGGATTGCCACAGGTGCATCTTGGCTGTGTTACTATTACGCTATTCAGAATGGCATAGTCAGCGTAGTTGTGCCGATTGACAAGATGAGCCTGCTTGTGACTGTCATTTTCTCTTATTTTGCTTTCCATGAGAAGTTGTCAAAGAAGGCGTTTTTCGGATTGATATTGATGCTTGTCGGTACGCTTGCGATGGCTATTTTCTCATAACTGAGGACATTAAAATGAAAGGGAAAACAAACTACGAAGACATCATCAACCTCCCCCACCATATCTCATCGAAAAGACCGCAGATGTCAATGTTAGACAGGGCTGCACAGTTCTCTCCATTTGCTGCTCTCACCGGCTACGATGACGCAATTCATGAGACCGGACGGCTGACGGACGAAAAGATCGACCTCAGTGAAGAAGAAAAAGAGGCGTTGGACAGAAAGCAGCAGATCCTCATGGAAAGGCTTGGCGACCATCCTGCTCTGACCGTTACCTACTTCGTCCCGGATGCAAAGAAGTCCGGCGGAGCGTATGTGACAAAGAACGGAAACCTCAAAAAGATAGACGGGTTCGAGCGCTGGATGATGCTCACAGACGGGACAAAAATCCCTCTGGATGATGTCGCTGACATCGAAAGCGAACTGTTCCGCGATATGTTTTGAATGTCGCTTTCCATGCGACCAAACCGAAGACGATTTCTCCTATACTGTGATTGTAAGCAAAAAGCAGTCACAGTTTTTCTATATGGGAGGAATCATCATGAAAAAGAACTTAACCGAGATCATCTTTATCCTTGACCGCAGCGGCTCGATGAGCGGGCTGGAAGCCGACACCATCGGCGGCTTCAACTCCATGATCGAGAAGCAGAGAAAGGCAGACGGAGAAGCGCTTGTCTCCACAGTCCTCTTCGACAATATGAGCGAGGTGATCCATGACCGCGTGGACATCCGAGACATCAAGCCTATGACCGACAGGGACTATACCGTCCGGGGTTGCACTGCTCTTCTGGACGCCATCGGCGGTGCGATCCATCACATCGGCAATGTCCATAAGTACGCCCGACCGGAGGATGTCCCGGAGCATACGCTGTTTATCATCACCACGGACGGGATGGAAAATGCGAGCCGGTTTTACAGCAGTGACCGGGTGAAGCAGATGGTCGAGCGGCAGAAGGCAAAGTACGGCTGGGAGTTCCTGTTCTTCGGCGCAAACATTGACGCGGTGGAAACAGCGCGGCATTTTGGGATCGGAGCTGACCGGGCTGTCAATTACCACTCTGACAGCGCTGGGACGCAGCTCAACTATGAGGTGCAGAGTGAGGCGATTTCCGCGGTCCGTTGCAGCGCCCCGCTTGGCGCAGATTGGAAGCGCCGGATTGACGAAGACTACGAGAAACGCGGCAGAGGGAAAATGAAATAAGCTGCACAAGCATGAGGAAAGGCGCTTTCGAGCGCCTTTTTTCTCGGCCATACCGCTAATTTCCTCATAAAATGTCCGTTGTAAAGTGAAGGGGATTTTTACGGAGAGAAGCACCGGGAATACGATTGTGAGAGAATAGCAAGCACAGCCGGTGTCCGTACACACGGCGATTTTCGAGTAAGGAAACCCTCCCCTTACTCTTCAAATTGCTTGTTGGGATGTCTCCCAAACCCTCTATCTTTACGAAAGGACAGATTGCCTATGGCAAATAGAACAAGGCCAATCCGCATTGAGTTCTGCGTGTCGGAAAATGAGCATCGGATCATCAAATCAAAGATGGCGCAGCTCGGAACAAAGAATATGGGCGCGTATCTCAGAAAGATGGCGATTGACGGCTACATCATCAAGGTGGACTACACCCAGCAGAAGAAGCTTGCCGCCGCTGTCAGCCGTGCAGCGTCAAATATCAACCAGATTTGCCGCCGCATCAACTCAAAGGGAAACCTCTATGAGGATGATGTTGCGGAGCTGAAAGAGAGGCAAAAGGAAATATGGCAGTTACTAAAATCAAGCCAATCCGAGGAACTGTAAACAAGGCGCTTGCCTACATCCTCGACCCGGCAAAGACAGACGATCAGCTCTATGTTTCCTCTTTCGGATGTGCTGCCAGCGACGCAGCGGCAAAGGAATTTGAGTGGACGCGAAACCTCGCTGCGCAGCAAGGAATGCAGATGCCGAAGGTGATTGCCCGACACCTGATCCAATCCTTCGACATCGGAGAAGTCACGCCGGAACAGGCACATGAAATCGGAAAGCAGTTTGCCGACGAATGGCTGAAAGGCAAGTATGAGTATGTGATCGCCACCCACATCGACAAGGGGCATTGCCATAATCACATCATCTTCAATGCCGTAAACTTTGTAGACTATCATGCCTACCGAAGCAACCGGCGAACCTACCGGGAAATGCGCCAACTCAGCGATGAAATCTGCAAGGAGCATGGGCTTTCCGTGATCCCACCCTCACAGAGCAAGGGCATGGATTACAAGGAGTACACCGAAGCGAAGCGCGGCACGAGCTGGAAGCAAAAGCTCAAGCAGACCATCGACCGCTGCATCATCACGGCGAAGGATTACGATGAGTTTTTGAAGCTCATGCAGGAAGCCGGATATGAAATCAAGACCGGAAAATACATCTCCTTCCGTGCTGAGGGACAGGAGCGTTTTACCCGTGCAAAGACCATCGGAGACAACTACACCGAGGAACGGATCAAAGAGCGCATTCAGGGGCGCGGGAACCGCAAGCGCCAGATGCAGACCTCTCGCCGGGGTATTTCCCTCATCAGCGACATTCAGGAGCGCATCCAGCTCATCGGCAGTAAAGGTTACGAACACAAAGCGAAGCTCACCATTCTCAAAGAGGCTGCGCGTACTCTCAACTATCTGACTGAGAACCACCTTCTGCAATATGCTGACCTTGAAAAGAAAGTCGAGGACATTCACAGCTCCTATGCCCGCACCGGCAGCGAGCTGAAAAATGTTGAAGCCAGACTGCGAGAGGTACAGCCGCTTATCAAAAATATCTCGAACTACCAGCGGCTCAAACCGGTTTATGATGCCTATATGAAGGCGGCAGACAAACCGGCATACCGTGCCAAACACGAACCAGAGCTTGTCATCTATGAGGCGGCAAAGAGCACTCTTCTCGCCATACAGGGCGACGGAAAATTGCCGAGCTTGAAATCTCTACAAGCCGAACAGCAACGGCTCGTGGATGAGCAGCAGCGTCTTTATGACGAACGCGCCAAGCTTAAAAAGGAAGCTCGCCTGATTGATACGATGAAGGCGAATGTGGATGATTTCCTCAGCCCTTCGTTGGCAAAGGAACAGGAGAAAACCCGCAGCGGAGAACTCGAATAAGCAAAAGAAAAAGGCTCACCGAAACCTACTGCAAGATTTCGGTGAGCCTTCGTTATTTCATGGCTTAGCTTGTTTTGAATGCTTGATCATCGTGTCGATGACATCATAAATCTGAGAGCGATCCTCCGCAGAAAGCTTATCGAGCTTTTGAGCCAGAAGCGAATCCTTTACCAAATACCCATTGTCAAGGACATCCGCAAGGATCATATCCGCTGAAACGCCGAGAGCGTTGATTATGGAAATCAAGGACTCAAGAGAAGGCGTTTTTTCGCCGCGCTCTATTGCGCCCACATAGTTAATACTCAGGTCGGCTTTTTCCGCAAGGTCCTCTTGACGAAGCTTCCTCATCAGGCGGTATTTGCGGATATTTTTGCCGATGGACTCAAGCCTCATCACAGCACCTCCTATCAGCGTGGAATACACACTAATAGTATAGGTGATGCAGCTATCGCTATACACATTCTATATGGAAGCCGCCAACGCTAATAGCGTTGATTTGTTCATGGAGTTGTGCTATTCTTTTATTTTGAAGAGGTGTATCTCGAGATGGGAAAAGAAGCGACAGCGACCTTCATTGGTCACAAGGAATGCTACGGTGTCCAAGCAGAGGATGTCCGGCGAGAAGTTGAAAAGCTTATCGCCTCCGGGGTTACTGACTTCTTAAATGGCGGCATGGGCGGGTTTGATTGGATGTGCGCAAGGGTTGTCTTTGACCTGAAAAAGAGCTATCCGCAGATAAGGAACTATCTTGTCATCCCCTACCTCACTTTCAACATTGCCGAGCCAAAATACTTCGATGACATTATCTATCCAGAAGGCTTTGAGAAGTATCATTTTAAGGCTGCGATCCCAGCAAGGAACCGGTATCTCGTCGATAACGCTGCATACGCCTTGTGCTATGTGACTCACGGCAGGGGAGGCGCTGCGCAAACACTCGAACGCGCTCAGAAAAAGGGGCTGACAATAATCAATTTAGGAGAGAGGAACGATGGGAGAGATAATCTATGAGAAACACTTTCACAAAGAAACAATAGAGGAACTCAAGAAAGAAAGAACCGACCTCGTAGAAGCCTTCGGAGAAGATGCAAAGCAAGCACCTTCATTCAACGAAATCATGAAAAAGATTTATAGCAATGTAACTTACCTTGCCTTGCCGGAACGCGAGAAAATGGCGCAAACTTTCATCGAAACAGCCATAGAAATCTCAAATGACTATGAGCTGGATATTGAGATTGAGGAACATCTGAGTCACATTTCTGCCACCTACTATTTTGATTGCGGCGCGTGCATGGGCTTCCTTAGAAGAATTATTGAGATGTCGGATGACATCTCCTTCTTTGACAACATTAAGGACTTTGATATGGTCATGTCCCTCGACTTTTACACAAAGGCTGTATTCAAAAGGGATCGGCTTATCCACCCCCAATGGTCTGACCTGAGTCGCTGAAAGGCGCTCGGGTTTTGTTTTTAGATGTTCGCTCCAAGAACTTGAAACTTTTTTGTAAATACGCAAAAGATGCTGTTGCGTGTTTCGAGTGTTTCCGCTATAATTATAATGTGTTTTTGTAGCCTCGCCGTATCTCGAAAAACAAGGAGCATCGACATGAAAATAAGTTATAAAAAACTGTGGGTACTGCTCATCCAGAGAGACATCTCAAAAGTAACTTTGCGCAAAGAGGTCGGGATTGCAGCTGGTACGATGAGCAAGCTCAACAAGGGCGAAGAAGTTGCTCTCCCTATTTTGCTACGCATCTGCGATTACCTTGATTGCGATATTGGGGACATCTGCGAAGCTGTACGCGAGGAAAAATAGTCCAGCAATCAAGGAGGTCAACAGTCGAGATGGAACGAAAAGAATACAGTGCGGGCGCAGTGAAGTTATCCTTCTGGTTTATAGAGTTCCGCAAAGTGGTGGAGCTTCTTCATGAAGGAAAGAATGCCGAACAGATAAAATCCCTTGCCCTGAACGAGAACCTGTTTGCAGCCCCGACTACTCTCCGAGCCAATCAGATTTATCATACTGTCACAGGCCGCATCAGGGCTTTAGATGAAAGCTTCATCCCGCTTTTCACACGCAGCGACCTTGCAACGCAAAAGCTCTTTGCCCTGATTGCTGCTATGGCGTATGACACGCTTTTCTTTGATTTTGTCTATGAAGTGATCCGGGAGAAGATGATTCTCGGCACCTACGAGCTTTCGGACAGCGATGTGCGTGTTTTTTTCAAAGATAAGCAACAGCAAAATGAAAAAGTGGCCGGATGGACGGACGCTACATTGGTACGGCTTGGCCGGTGCTATAAAACAATGCTATACGAGGCTGGGATAATTGATAAAGCAAAAACGGCCAGAAAAATACTGCGCCCTATTTTAGACCCGGACTTGGTACGCTGGCTGGAACAGAACAATATGGACGCTTATGTCAAGGCGCTTGCGGGGGTAAGATAATGGATTTAACAGAACGACTGGACGCGATGGAAGCGGCGATCCGAAAGCCATCCTTCCGTCAGAGCAGCGGAAAAGCCAATGAGGTCAACTACTGGATTTTTGACTATCCGCCTGAGAAAGAGCTGGAAGTCCGTGAGCGTATCGAATATATGAAGCATAAGAACTCGAAAGGAACGGACGGATTTGAGCTTGTTGTGTTCGACCTCTATGATATTATTATTGACTTCCTTGAAGGGAAGAACTTCATAGAGAAGTGCTGTGAGTTTGAGAAGAAGCGCGGCATCCAAAGAATTGTCAAGGCAGTCAGCAATTCGATGAAAGTAAGCGAGGATGACAGCCTGATTGTGCAGTACATTCTTGACCACACCCCGGAGAACGCCATTGTCTTTCTGACCGGTGTTGGCAAGAGCTATCCGCTTCTTCGTTCGCATAATGTGCTGAACAATCTCCACCAGTCCTATCTACACGCACCTGTGGTGATGTTCTTTCCCGGTACATACAACGAACAGGAATTGATTCTCTTCAACGAAATCAAAGATGATAATTATTACAGAGCCTTCCGGCTTGTCAAGTGATGGAGGTGCAGCAATGAAAATAAAGGATATGTTCGCCAAGAAGATCGACCGAGAAATTCAAGGCGTAATTATTGTCGGACAAGGCGAGGACGCAAATGTATCTCAGGAGCTTGAGGAATATGTCGTTACCCGCGAGCTTCAAAAGCATTTTGCCGATTTCTATTCGGCCTATAAAAAAGGGATTGTCGGAACAACGCCAAAGATGGGCGTATGGATTTCCGGCTTCTTTGGAAGCGGTAAATCGCACTTCCTGAAAATCCTGTCCTACCTTCTGGAAAACCGTCAGGTCGGGGATAGAAAGGCGATGGACTACTTCGTCGAAGATAAAAAGATCGTAGATCCGATGGTGTTGGCAGATATGAAGCTGGCGGCTGATACCCCTACGGATGTAATCCTCTTCAACATCGACTCCAAGAGCGAAACGAATGGCAAGCAAAACAAGGATGCCATCGTCAATGTATTCCTCAAAGTCTTCAATCAGATGCAGGCCTTCTGCGGGTCCATCCCCCATGTTGCCGATCTGGAACGGAGGCTTTCCGAGGAAGGACGCTACGATGAGTTTAAGGCTGCTTTCGAGGAAGAATACGGCGATCCGTGGGAGGACTCCCGGCAGGACTTTGACTTCATTCAGGACAGCGTTGTTGAAGCCCTTGTTTCGATGGATTTCATGAGCGAAGCGGCGGCAAGGAACTGGTGCGAAAAGGCAGTGGAGCCTTATACCATCAGCATCGAGGACTTCGCAAAGCGCGTCAAGAGTTATATCGAGCGCAAGGGGAACAACCACCATGTTGTGTTTCTGGTGGATGAAATCGGTCAGTACATCGGCGATGATTCCAAGTTGATGCTCAATCTCCAAACCGTGACTGAGGAACTGGGCAAGGAGTGCATGGGCAAGGCTTGGGTCATCGTGACAAGCCAGCAGGATATTGACTCCATCACCAAGGTCAAGGGCAATGACTTTTCTAAAATTCAAGGACGGTTTGATACCCGTCTCTCCCTCTCTTCTGCCAATGTGGATGCCGTTATCAAGAAGAGAATCCTTGAAAAGACAGAACCGGCTGCGCAGACGCTCCGGGTGCTTTATGAGCAGAAGGCAACGATTATCAAGAACCTGATTGTGTTCAATGACACGGCAGAAAAGAAGCTGTACGCGAGCGCGGAAGACTTTGCCGAGGTCTATCCCTTTGTGCCATATCAATTCAATCTGTTGTCCAGCGTATTGACTTCTATTCGTACCCACGGAGCTTCTGGCAAGCACCTTTCCGGTGGCGAGCGTTCTATGCTGGCTCTCTTCAAGGAGTCTGCTGTCAATGTCATGAATGAAGAGGTAGGGGTCATTGTACCCTTCCATCGTTTTTATGACGCACTGGAAAACTTTTTGGATCACAGCCACAGCGGAGTGATCATCCGGGCTTATGACAACAGCTACATCAACCCGGAGAAAAAGGACAGGGATGTTTTCGCCATCAATGTTCTCAAGACCCTTTTCATGGTCAAGTATGTGCTGGAAATCGAGGCGAACATCGACAACATCACCAGCCTGATGATTGAAAACATCGACGATGACCGGATCGAGCTGAAAGGCCGCGTGGAGGAAGCGCTAAAGGTCCTGATGCGGCAGATGCTCGTTCAGAAAAATGGCAGCGTCTATGTCTTCCTGACCGATGAGGAACAGGAAGTAAACAACGAGATTGAAAAAGAAAATGTAGAAACGCCGGAGATCATCACCAAGGTTGCAGAGATGATTTTTGAGGACATCTTCCCCGGCAAGCGCTACACCTATCCTGTTTTCAATGGCCGCTATGCTTTTGGCTTCAACCAGTTTGTAGATGACCGCCCCTATAAGGCAAATCAGAACTACGACATCGGCCTCCGCGTACTTACACCGTGGTATGACGGCAGTATGGATGAGGCGACCCTTCGGATGATGTCCGGCCAAGGTAGAGAAGTCCTTGTCGTGCTCCCGAATGACGCGGAGTTCCTGACGGAAATCCAAGCCTACTTGAAGATTGAGGGCTTCCTTCGGAAAAACACCTCCACGCAGCTTGCAAAATACGAGACGATCAAAGAGGCAAAGCGTGTAGAAATGCGGGAACGCAATCAAAACGCCAAGCTCTACCTGACGGAAGCGCTCAAAGAAGCGACGATCTATGTGAACGGCGATGTTGTCCGAGTGAATGGCAAGGAGGTCAACAGCCGGATCAATGAAGCCATTGGCCGTTTGGTGCAGACGGTTTATCACAAGCTGTCCTACATCGACGCGCCGATGGGCGAGGCGGAGATCCGCAAGATGCTCCATCAGAGCAACCAGCTTTCTCTTGGGCTGGAAGGTGGCACAGAGAGCAATGCTCATGCGCTGGACGATGTGCAGGGCTTTATCGCCATGAATACCCGCAATCACATGAAAACCTCCATGAAAACGGTGAAGGACCGCTTTATGAAGGCTCCTTATGGCTTTGTGGAAGACGATGTACATTGGCTGGTGGCGCGTCTGTTCAAGCGCGGCGATCTCGCTTTCACAGTCAATGGTGCTGCGGTCAGCCTGAATAACAAGAGCGAGGAAGAGATCATCGGCTTCATCACCAAAAAAGCGTTTGCGGAAAAGCTCCTGATGGAAGAGCGTGTCCGCGTCAGCGATAAGGACAAAAAGGCTGTCCGGGATGTGATGAAGGAGACCTTCCGCGCCACTACTTCGGCAGAAGACGAAGATACCATCATGAAGAACTTCCAGCGCTATGCACAAAGCACGCTTTCCGAGATCGAACGGCTGGAAGTCCATTACGAGCAGCATCGTTATCCGGGCAAGCGTATTCTGTCCGGCGGGAAAGCTCTGATGCAGTCTGTTGTTCAGATTCAGTCTGCTTTGGACTTCTTTACGACCGTTTCCAAGAAACGGGATGACTTCTTCGACTTCGCGGAAGATTACGAGCCGATCAAGACCTTCTTTAGCGGCGAACAATCTACTATCTTCGCTCGTGCGCTGGATATGCTTGCAATCTATGATGACAGCAAGACCTATATCGTCAACGCCGAGCTGGAAGATATAGTCGCACAGATGCGCTCTATCACCCGGCAGGAAAAGCCGTATGCCAACATTCCGAAGCTGCCTGAGCTGCGTGAGCGGTTCATGTCCTGCTATGGCGAAATCTTGCAGCAGGAGTCCGCCCCTGTTCTCGATTCGATTGATCAGGCGTGGAAGCGCGTTTTAGAGGTGCTTTCCACCAAGGACTACAACGACCAAAAGCGAACGGCCTACTTTGAGAAGTTCCAGGAAATCCGGGATGGAGCTACCCACTGCAACAATGTCTCTACGCTGAGAAGCTTCGCAGATAAAGCAGATGCACTGAAACGACGGCTTCTTGATGAAATGGCTGATCTTGACTACAAGCGGGAAATTCAAAAGGCCGAAGAAGAAGCCCGCCGTCAGGCAGAGGAAGCCAAACAGAGCGGAAATCCCGCCCCCGAAGCAGCCGTTGCCCCTGCGCCGGTGAAGATCCGCAAGACGAAAAATGTCTCCATCAAGATGATGACGGGAACAGCTTCTTGGCGTCTGGAAAGCAAGGAGGACATTGATCGCTACATGGACAGCCTTCGCAAGTCGCTGGAAGCGCAACTTGACGAAGATACGATTGTCAATGTGGAGTTTTAATGGGCAGTATTGGAGGTGCGCATGGGAAATATCACGCTGAGTTTTACCGTTCAAGGTGATAGCGAAGGATATGTCACTTTTGAATGTCCGTATTGCGGATCAGAATTTAAGCTGCAAGCAGGAGAAGTCCAAAGTGATGAGGAACCTGTTTTGGAACTGTTCTGCCCCTACTGCGGACTCGCAAAAGAGAAATCCGCATTCTGGTCAAAAGATGTTCGTGACAAAGCTCGTGCGTTGGCTGAGAACTATATGATTGAAGAACTGAATAAAGCCTTTGGGAAAATGGCTCGCTCGATCAATCGCCAAAAAAGCATTATAAAAATGACATACAAACCGTTGAAAAAAATGTATGTCAAAGAGTTAAAAAATGTGGACACAGCGGAAACGGAGTTCCAATGCACTTGTTGTAATCGAAGGGTTAAAGCGTTGTACTGTGCCGGAGCTTCAAAGATATTTTGTCCTTACTGCGGGGTAGACTTATGAGTGAATACAGAGAATTAAGAACTATCAGCCTCGATTTCCGAAGAATATCCAGCAATCTTCTTTCAAGTGACGATGGAGATGCAGATGTGAATCTGCATCGGCTGATGGATTATATTGAAAAGACGCCATTTGTCCATGACCGTGTTCATAGCGTTGTGGATCAGGTCGAATATGATTTTCATGCTTGTTTTCCGACTCATTCCTCTGAATGGGCAAGCACGAGCATTCCGGTAGATGAAAATTGTCACATCAAAGCAATTTATGACTACATGAGGTACATCGTGGAGACTCCAAACACGAATGTTTTAGGGCAAGCCATGCAATACCTATGGAAAAAGGGCGCAACTTACACGGATATTATTCAGCGTTTTTTGGAAAACACAGTAAAGCCCTTGATAAATTTCATCAACGATGAAATTTCCAAGGAGATGATCCTTCTGGAAGATGAGAAGAAGGCTGCACCAATGACTCAAAACATCGGAACAGTCAATGGTCCGGTTATCCAGCAAGGCAGTGGCTCTATTACACTCAACACGAAAAACGGTGTATCAGCAGCGGACTTAAACTCGCTCATTGAAAAGCTGATTTCGTCGCTTCCCGCTATCACTGATACTGCCGCCGAAGAAATCGAAAGCGTTAAGGATGACTTGGAATCCTTGCAAGAACAAATCTATTCTCCTGCCCCGAAAAAGAGCCGGATGCAAAAGGCTTTGGCAGGAATAAAGAAGTTTTCCAGTGAGGTTTTATCTAAAGCATCTGTTTCAATAGCAACAAGTGCCATCACGGGGACAGACTGGACAACATTGATTCAGCAAGCCGAAATGTTCATCGACGGCTTAATGCAATAGGGAGAATCGCCATGAACAAAACAGCCATAAAAAACTTTGCAATCTGGGCGCGGAATAAGCTCATTGCGGACATTCAGTACCGCGCTGGATTGATGGGGATCACAGTGGACGGCATCAAAGACCCGTTGCCGCAGTCTACCGGGACGATGGAGTTCTATGACATCGGAACTTCTGAGCCGTATGCCATCAGCGGCGATGCGATCCCGCAGCGCAAGAAGCTGGTGGAGGTGATCCGCAAGAAAGAGAACGACAGCAACTACGCCACAGCTTATAAGTACATTCTGGAAGAGGTCGCCTATACATGGTTCAACCGACTGATCGCCATCCGTTTCATGGAGGTCAACGACTATCTTCCCTCCCATATCCGTGTCCTGTCCTCAGAGAGCGGCAAGATCGAGCCGGATTTGGTGACAACGCCCTTCGACGCGGAACTGGCGTTCACCTCTGCCGAGGAAGAAACTGTCCTGCGCCTGAAAACCGAGAACAAGCTGGACGAGCTGTTCCGTCTGCTGTTTATCAAGCAGTGCAACGCTCTGAATGAGATCCTTCCCGCCCTGTTTGAGAAGACCAGCGACTACACCGAGCTGCTGCTGAACCTCTCTGTTGTGGATCAGGAGGGTGTTGTGTACCATCTGACCCACGACATCCCGGAGCAGGACTTTGACATCACGCACCCTGACGAGGACGGAGAAGTAAAAGGTCAGGTGGAAATCATCGGCTGGCTGTACCAGTATTACAACACCGAGCCGAAGAACGCCGCCTTTGCCAAGAACGGCAAGATCACCAAAGAGGAAATCCCCGCTGTCACCCAGCTTTTCACGCCGGACTGGATTGTCCGCTATATGGTGGAAAACAGCCTTGGCCGTATCTTCATCGACAAGCGGAAAGAGCAGGGAGTGTTTGCCGATGGTCGCGGCTTGGACGAAATGAGCTGGGATGAGGTTGAGGCGAAGCGCATCGCCAACGAAGAGGAAATCGCCGGGCAGATGGGCTGGAAGTATTATCTGCCAGAAGCCGCTCAGACACGGGAAGTACGCCAGCAACTCGACGAAATCCAGAAGCAGAGCGAATACAAGGATGTCCGAGACATCAAGGTCATAGACCCCTGCATGGGCAGCGGACATATTTTGGTGTACGCCTTCGATGTGCTGATGCAGATGTACGAGAACGACGGGTACAGCCAGCGCGACGCGGCACAGTGCATTCTTGAACACAACCTGTTCGGACTGGACATCGACGAACGGGCCGCGCAGCTCGCCTATTTTGCCGTGATGATGAAAGCTCGTCAGTATGACCGGCGCATCTTCTCTCGCGGCATCCAGCCCCATGTCTATGCGATTGCAGAGAGCAATGACATCGACACATTCACGCGGGACTACTTTGCGAACAACGACCCGAAGCTGAAAGCCGCGCTGGATAGCATCATGAACGACCTGCGCGATGCAAAGGAGTACGGCTCCATCCTGACGGTTGCCCCGGTGGACTTTGCAGCGCTGTACGCCCGTATGGATGAGGTACAGAACGACATCAGCCTGTATCGAGAATCCGCCCTGAACACCATCCTTCCATTGATTCGTGTGGCGGAAGCACTGGCACAGAAGTACGATGTGGTGGTGACGAATCCGCCGTATATGGGTAGTTCGGGGATGAGCGCAAAACTAAATGACTATGTGAAGAACCATTTCCCAAATAGTAAGGCCGATATGTTCGCGATTTTTATGGAACACTGTCATGATATGGCGGTAGTGAACGGCTATCAAGCGATGATTACGCAGCACGCTTGGATGTTTATCGGCAGTTACGAATTGCTCCGCGAAGGTATATATCAAAATGACTTAATAAGTTTGTTGCATTTGGGGATTAAGGCGTTTGAGGAAATCGGTAACGATGTCGTCCAAACCTGCTCTTTCGTGCTTAAAAGAAGTAACCACAAGAAATATCGAACTAAGTTTGTACGACTGGTGGATTGTAAAGATTATCGCCAAAAAAAAGATTCCTTTTTAGCAGGAAAATATCAGACTGTTTCATGTATTTCCGATTATGAAAGTATTCCCGGCAAGCCACTTGCATATTGGGTTGGGAAGAATTTTATCCGGAATTTTGACCATGCCGATTTCATAGAGAAGTACGGCACATTGACTGGCTCTCAAAATATTACCGGCGATAATGAGAAGTATTTGCGGTGTTTTTGGGAAGTTGCCAGCTCTTCGATAAATCATCGATGGAGGTTTTATGCGAAGGGTGGAGATTACAGACAATACTACGGCAACCTTACTTTTGTAGTTGATTGGTCTGATTCCGCCAGGTCGTTTTATTCGACAAATAAAACATCCAATCTCTTAAGCGAAGAGTTTTGGTATAAGCCAGGAATAACATATTCTGCAATCACAAGTAGAGGGACTGGATTTAGATATTTGCCCGAAGGATGTATTTTCGATAAGGGTGGCCCTTCAATCACCCTACGAAATAAAATCCTCGAAATACTTGCGCTTTTGAATACAAATGTGGCCAAGTATTACTTTTGGGTATTCAATCCATCTATAAATCTTCAAGTAAAAGACATAAAAAACCTTCCAATACTACTTCCAAGTGACGGTATTGTGACAGAAATGGCAGAAATAAATCTTCGTTTATGCAAAGAGGATTGGAATGCCTTCGAGACATCTTGGGACTTTAGTACCCATCCTCTTGTAAAAATAGTTAAGGAAGGTGGGAGTCAATACTTTGCACTTAATAGTTGTTTTACTCTCTTGAAGGAACAATGCGATAAGAATTTTAGTCAGCTCCAAAGCAATGAAGAATCATTAAACCGACTTTTTATAGACCTTTATGGATTGTCTGACGAAGTATCGCCAGAAGTCGAGGTGCGCGATGTAACAATTCGGAAAGCAGAATTGCAGCGCGACATTAAAAGCTTGCTTTCCTATGCCGTGGGCTGTATGTTTGGGCGGTACTCGCTGGATGTGGACGGGCTGGCCTATGCCGGAGGGGACTGGGATGCAGAGAAGTATATGACCTTCCTGCCCGACCGGGACGGCATTCTTCCCATCACTGACGAAGAGTATCTGGAAGACGATATTGTCTCCCGCCTGTGTGATTGGCTCAAAGCCGTCTACGGCGCGGACACGCTGGAAGAAAATCTGGATTTCATCGCCGGGGCGCTGGGCGGCAAGGGCAACAGCAGCCGTGAGATCATCCGCAGCTACTTCCTCAAAGATTTCTTCAAAGACCACTGCAAAACCTACCAGAAGCGCCCGATCTACTGGCTGTTCGACAGCGGCAAGCAGAACGGTTTCAAGGCGCTGATCTACCTCCACCGCTACACGCCGGACACCATCGGCAACCTCCGGGTGGACTATCTCCACAAGATGCAGCGCGTCTATGAGTCCGAAATCAACCGGATGCAGGATATGATCGACCACAGCACCAACGCCCGCGAGGTAGCCGCTTCCACCAAGCGAAAAGAAAAGCTCCAAAAGCAACTCAAGGAGTGCCGCGATTACGACGAGATGATCGCCCACCTCGCCCTGAGCCGCATCGAGCTGGACTTGGATGATGGCGTGAAGGTCAACTACGAAAAAATCCAGACCGCCAGCGACGGGAAGAAATACTCCGTTCTGGCAAAAATATGAGGTGTTGATATGGCAATTAACAAATTAAAAGTAATGCTGAGTTTCATGCGCGAAATTAACGATGGAAATATGCCGAGTGCTGCCGATTATGGCATTACCAACAGAGAATTTTGGGAAATAATTGATGCTTGCCAAGATGAAGGCTTGATAAAGGGCGCTCGATTTTCAAGAGGCGGTCAAGGAAATCCTATCCTTATGGCCTTCCTTGATGGAGTGACCCTAACGGTAAAAGGGCTGGAATATCTCGATGAGCATTCAGCAGCTATGAGAGCATATAAAGGCTTGAAAGAGCTGCGAGATTGGCTCCCGTTTTGATTCATTTCAAATTTAACGATCAAGGAGGTGGTCGAGATGACCGCAGAAGAGATTTTCGCCGGTGAATCCGAGAATATAGAGTTTAAGAGCGAGATTCCTGCCAAGAGCGAAAAATACATGAAAACCGTGGTTGCCTTTGCCAATGGTAAGGGCGGCAAGCTGGTCTTCGGTGTGGAGAATGGCACATGGGCTGTCACCGGCTTTTCCAAAGACGAAGTCTTTCAGAAGATGGACGCAATCACCAACGCCATTTTCGATAGCTGCGAACCCAAGATCACCCCGAACATCGCGGTGCAGGAAATCGACGGGAAGGCCATCATCGTTGTTGAAATCATCCCCGGTATGCAGCGCCCCTACTATATCAAGAGTCAAGGCATCATGGAAGGCACCTATATCCGTGTAGCTGGCACGACCCGCCATGCGGAGCGCTACCGTGTGCAGGAGCTTATCATGGAAGGGACAAACCGCTCCTTTGACCAGATGGAGCGGGAACAGACTGTTTCTGAGGAAGAGATTGCGGCCTTCTGTGAAAAAATGTACCAACACGCCCTCAAGCTGGCCGAGACAGATACGGCGCGGGAGCAGATTCAAAAAGTGGGCAAAAATCAGTTGCTTTCATGGAAGCTGCTGGTGGAGCGCGACGGAGCTTACCACCCCACCAACGGGTATCTGCTTCTGAACGGCGATACGGCTGAGTTCCCGGATGCAGCTATTCAGTGCGCAGTATTCAAGGGGACAGTACGGGATATTTTCATCACCCGCAAGGAATTTACCGGAGCGATCTACGAGCAGATTGAGGATGCTTACAACTTTGTGTTGCAGCACATCGATCTCGGTTCCCGCATCGAAGGCATTGCCCGTCAAGACTACTATGAGCTGCCAGTCAAGACCATCCGTGAGATGATCTCGAATGCCGTCTGCCATCGCAGCTATCTGACACCGGGCAAAATCCAAGTGGCGCTCTTCGATGATCGACTGGAAGTTACCTCACCGGGTATGCTGGACAGCGAAATTACCATTGAAAAGATGAAATCCGGCCTCTCGAAGATCCGCAACCGTGGTATTGCAGCCGCCTTTTCCTACATGAACATCGTGGAGGCATGGGGCAGCGGTATTCCGAAAATGTTCCGGGAAGCAAAGGAATATGGCCTTCGTGAGCCGGAACTGATTGATATGGGCAGCGATTTCCGCATCAACCTGTATCGGAAAGACGCGGCTACCGATCAGAATGGTGTCATTGATCCCAAAGAGCGTGACACCGATGATACCAATGACACCAAAGTTGAACCCAATGATACCAATGAAGAAGCGATTCTTCGCATTCTCCGAACCAATCCGAAAGCGACGCAGAAGGATGTTGTAGAGATGCTTGGTGTTTCCCTCGCCACTGTGAAGAGGCTCATGAACAGCATTCAAAAAGCAGGCAAGATCAAACGCAAAGGCTCCAACCGGAGCGGGTCATGGGTGGTCATAGACCAGAAGGAGTAAAGCGGCATGGCAGAAATGAACATCAAACAAATCATAGACCGGCTGAATGCTGAGTTTACCGGCGATACCCGTAAGCTCGTCTTTTGGTATGATGACAACGGCGAGTTTGTGGAGGATATGCAGAATGTAGAGTTGAAAAACGCCAAAGTCTACTTTTTGCAGCCGGACAATCAGTTTGCCACCAAGCTCTTTCTGGAACGGCAGGACACCACAACAAACTACCTCATCTATGCCCCCTTTCCGAAGCCGGATGTGCGGGACAACCATCTGGAAGACACGCTACTCTACTCCAAGCGCTTCTTTGCTGACCGCGCTTCGCTGCTCTCGGTGGATTTGGGCATTGACGAGAAATACAAGCCTATCATTGAAAAACACATCAAGTTCTTTGCCAACAAAGAACGGACGCAGCGCTTCTATGACCTTGAGATAGAGAACTTCAACGAAGAGAACATCATCACGGGGCTTCTCTCTGCCATTTGCCGCACCCGTACTTGTTCCTTTGAAGAAGTGATCCGGGTCATGCTGACGGACGGCGAGCTTGTAGATAACAAGTTCCTGTCTGAGGTAGATAAATACGGCCTACTGGATGATTTCTGGAAGCTCTGCGAACAGCATTTCGGCTATACCGATGTCAAGCCGACACTGGAAAAGCTGGTGGTGACCATGTTTGTCACCTACACAGCTAAATATATAGGAGGCGAGCTTCCGAAGCCGTGGAAGGTGTTCCTCTCCTATAAGGCCGGGAATATCATTGCCTTTATGGATAACCTGATGAACAATATCCTTTACCGTGGGCGCTATGATGAGCTTTCCGCTCATGTTGCCTCCGGTTTGAATGTCCAGAAGGCTTTCTCTGATTATTCGCCGGATGACTTAGTGAACTGCGATACCTTCCTTGCCGTTGACCAGATCCACATAAAATGGATTGTGGAGCGGCTTTTGGCTGAGGATGTGGGGGCGACACTGGATAGCCTGACCATCCCGCAAATCTGCGAGAAGCGGAGCAAAATGCACTTTGGGGAAAAGACCGGAGGCTGCTATCAGATGCTTGACAGCGCCTATCAGATCATTCAGGCTGGGAATTACCGTTGCCCGGACAGCTTCAAAGAGATTCTGCGCCAGTATCAGGAGGAAGACTTCCGGCTGGACTACGAATATCGCCGGTTCTATTCTGCTTACGATCAGCTCGAAGAAACGGCAGCTTTCGAGCCGCTGCGCGATTTGGTAGAAAACATCTACACCAACGAGTATCTGGAAATGCTGCTTCCCAAGTGGAATGCCGCCATTCAGGAGCCGGACGCATTTATGGCACTGCCCTTGCAGAGGGACTTCTATGCCCGCAATTTGAAGAACGCCAAGGAGCGCACGGTGGTCATTATCTCGGATGCCATGCGCTATGAGGTGGGCAAGGAACTGTTCCGCCGGATGCAGGATGACCCAAAATGTACAGCGAAGCTGGAAGTCCAGCTCAGTGTTTTGCCATCCTATACCCGTCTTGGCATGGCAGCGTTGCTTCCACACGCAGAGCTGACTATGACGGACGATTTCAAGGTGCTGAGCGATGGTATGCCTTGCGACAATCTTGCCGAGCGTGAAGCTGTTTTGCATAAGTACAGCAAGGACAGCACTTGTGTCCAGTTTGACAACATCAAGTCGCTCAAGGTCGCCGAGCTGCGCAGCATCTTCACCGGCAAACAGGTCGTGTATGTGTACCACAACCAGATTGATGCCCGTGGCGATAAGCCCAATACCGAGGATGAAGTCTTTGTCGCCTGTCAGGAGGCGATTGCGGAAATTATCGACTTGATCCGCCGCATCTCTACCAGTGCGAATACATACCGGTTTATCGTCACTGCTGATCACGGCTTTATCTACAAACGGGATAAAATCGCGGAGAGCGACAAGATTGAGGGAATCAAGGGAAAAACTTCCTTTATCAATCGGCGTTTTGTGGTCGCACAGGAACCCGTTTCAAAAGATGGTATCGCCAGCATGGAGATGAGCAAAGTCCTTCGCAATGATGACACCAAATGGGTGTCCTATCCCATCAGCGACGATGTATTCAAGGTGGCTGGCGGCGGGCAGAACTATGTACATGGCGGCTCATCCCCGCAGGAAATGCTTGTGCCTGTCCTCGCCCTCAAGATGGAACGAGGTCACATGGAGACGCGGAGCGCGGGAATTGCGCTGGTAAGCATGGTGCGAAAAATCACCAATAAGATCACCATACTGGATTTCATTCAGTCTGAGCCGGTCAGCGATGTGGTCAAGGCTGCTTCTTATCGGTTGTTCTTTATCTCCGATGATAACGAGCGGATTTCCAATGAGAATAGCTGCATCGCGGACAGCCGGGAACAAGATGCTGCCAAACGCATCTTCCGCATGAAATTCCAGTTCAAAGACAAGAAGTACGACAAGGACAAACAGTATTTCTTTGTGATATATGATGATGCAACAGGGCTTGAGGTGTTCCGGCATCCTGTCATCATGGACATGGCATTTGCCGATGACTATGGCTTCGGCTTTTAAGGGGACCCTAAGTGACAGGAGGCGATTCAAATGGTTGATATGACAGAAAATGAGGATAGAAGAGCTGTCATCAAATCGAAATTGCGGCTAAATTTCGATGGGAAGATTGTGCGCAAGGATTTGACCAAGAAAATCAAGGAAGGCGCAAATGTGCCTGTCTATGTCCTTGAGTTCCTGCTGGGACAGTATTGCAGCTCGGATGACCCTGATATTATTGAAGAGGGCGTAGAGAATGTAAAACGCATTCTTGCGGATAATTTCGTCCGCCCCGATGAGGCGCAGAAGATTCTCTCTGTGCTTCGTCAGCGTGGCAGCTACACCGTGATTGATAAAATCACAGTGAACTTGAACATCAAGCGGGATTTCTATGAAGCAGAGTTCTCTAACCTTGGACTCAAAAACATTCCCATAGATGAGGAATACCCCGCCAAATTTGACCGTCTGCTCTGCGGCGGTATCTGGTGCATCGTACAACTGGACTATGAGTACATGGAAGAAGATCGGAACGGAACGCCAATCAGCATCCGAAAGCTCACGCCGATCCAAATGCCTCATGTGGACATTGAAGAACTGAAACAGGGGCGCAAAGCATTTACGCAGGATGAATGGATGGATGTGCTGCTGCGCTCCATCGGCATGGAGCCGGACACCCTGACTTACCGTGAAAAATGGCTGCTCCTGATCCGCATGATCCCGCTTGTGGAGAACAATTTCAACCTCTGTGAGCTGGGGCCGCGTAGCACCGGTAAATCCCATCTTTACAAAGAGATTTCCCCGAACAGCATTCTCGTTTCCGGCGGCCAGACAACGGTAGCCAATCTGTTTTATAACATGGGGCGCAAAACGGTAGGACTGGTTGGCTTATGGGACTGTGTTGCCTTTGACGAGGTTGCCGGTATTCGGTTCAAAGATAAAGACGGCATCCAGATTATGAAGGACTATATGGCATCCGGGTCCTTCGCCCGTGGAAAAGAGGAAAAAGCCGCAAGCGCGTCAATGGTCTTCGTTGGCAACATCAATCAGAGTGTGGATGTGCTTTTGAAAACACCCAGCCTCTTTGACCCATTCCCCCCTGAGATGGGTACCGATACGGCCTTTCTCGACCGGATTCACTGCTATCTGCCCGGTTGGGAAATCCCGAAATTCCGCCCGGAGCATTTTACGGATGACTATGGCTTCATTACGGACTACTTAGCGGAGTTCATTCGGGAGCTGCGCAAGGAGCAGTACGGCGATGCGCTGGACAAGTATTTCCGTCTGGGCTCTAACCTCAACCAGCGTGATACCATCGCTGTTCGGAAGATGGTCGGCGGGCTTTTGAAGCTTGTTTACCCTGACGGTGAGTTCACAAAAGAACAACTGGAAGAGATTTTGAAGCTTGCTCTTGAGATGCGCCGCCGCGTCAAGGAACAGCTGAAAAAGCTGGGCGGCATGGAGTTCTACGATGTGAATTTCTCCTACATCGACAAAGACAGTTTTGAGGAATACTATGTATCCGTTCCTGAGCAGGGCGGCGGTAAGCTGATTCCCGAAGGAATGTGCAATCCCGGCCAGGTCTATACAGTATCACAGGGAAAATCCGGTATGATTGGCGTATTCCGGCTGGAATCTCAGATGCTTCCCGGCAACGGCAAGTTTGAACGCACGGGTATTGGCTCGGAACGCGAGGCAAGAGAGGCTACAAATACTGCTTTCAACTTCCTCAAAGCAAATGCCGGACACATCAGCGGGACAATCAGCACTACGACAAAGGACTATATCGTCAATTATCAGGACTTGCAGGGCATCGGCATGACCAGTAAGCTTGCCCTTCCGACGCTGATTGCACTGGCTTCCATCGCCCTGAACAAGCCCACTGTCAGCAGCTTGGCTGTACTGGGAGAAATAAGCATCGCCGGTACGATGATCAAAGTAGATGAACTGGCAAACGCCCTGCAAGTGTGTCTTGACAGCGGGGCAAAGAAAGTATTACTGCCCATTACATCAGCCGCAGACCTTGGCACTGTCCCCTCAGAGTTGATCGGATGCTTCAATCTCATCTTCTATCAGAGCGCAGAGGACGCAGTATTCAAAGCGCTAGGCGTCGAGTAACTGAACGGTAGATGAACTTTCTTCCGTTTTTTCAGCGATCCATATAACTGTGATGAGGTAGTAAAAAGCGCACGAAATGAGGATGAGCATGAGCTATTATTTCGGATTTAACACACCCGAAGAACAAAAGAAAAAAAGAAAGTCTGACCTAACAGCAATCGGCAAAAAAGTCACTTCATTCTTTTGGGATATTGCACCGGCCAACGGCTTTGAGATGCGAGAAGGCCAACAGGATATGTCTTTTGAGATTGTGGATGCCCTTATTCATGATCAGCATTTTGCGGTAGAAGCCGGAGTCGGAATCGGAAAATCATTTGGGTACTTGGTACCGGTCTTGCTGTATAACAAGAGAATGAAAAAGCCCGTTATTGTGGCTACATCAACTATCGCGCTACAAGAGCAGCTTTGGGATGATATTCACATTGTTATGAAGCTTCTCAATCTCCAACCGGAAGTTATCCTTGCGAAAGGGCAAACTCATTATCTCTGCCATAAACGGGCTGATGAGTACATAAATACAGAGGATGCAGTAATTCCAGATGAACTGCAAATCGGTCTTGAAAGTGGATTTCAGGAAAGAAAGCAGTTTTCACAAACTTTACCGCAGAATATCTGGGATAAAGTCAATGTACAACGGTTCAGTATGCGAAATTGTAGTGGCTGTGAAAAGAAATGCCTTTATCATGCCATTCGCTCGAAAATAAAGTATACCGATGGAATTATCCTGTGCAACCAAGACTTCCTGACTGCCCATCTTCAACAAATACGAGGCTGGCAGGATGGCCTTATTAACCGTGAGGCCGATCTTATTGTTGTGGATGAAGCACACAACTTAGATGATAAGGTGCGAAGCGCCACCACAAAACGCATCAATCAGGGAATGCTGCTAGGACTTATTAAAAGCGCAACCAATGAAGTCAAGGCGGCTGATAGGCAGAACATCTATGGAGATGTCGAGGATGCGAAGAGGTCAATTAGGGCATTCTTTGACTGTCTCAAGATGCAGATGCAGGATCAAATCGATCATTCGCGGCAAGATATGAAATATGCGGATCGGTTTTTCTTCGATGGTAGCAATGACTCCATAGTCGTTCTTAAAACGATGATAGAAAGCATTAAAAGTGTTGCTCTCAGCATTCAGATTTACACCAGCTTTGATTACAGCAGTCGAACAACTGCTGCATCGGACGAATTGGACAGTCTAAGCGAAAGCCTTGCAGAAATGGTCGAACAAATTGATAGTAACCTTCTCTGGATTGAGCGCAAAGGGAATAATGCAGAGCTTGTTTACTGCCCAAAGAATACCAGCCAAATTACCAATCGACTGTATTTCAGCGGGAAAGAAAGAGTAATCTTGACCTCCGCAACCATGACCAATGCAAGTAATGGAGAATTAGTAGATCAATACTCCTATTTTATCGGTAATACAGGATTTCCGACGGATGAACACGGTTGCCTATCCGAACCGAAGCCTTCTCCCTATCCATACGATGAGCATTCCATGATTTATTATTGCGATGATCTGCCCCATCCCACTCAGGAACATGACGCTTTTATAGAACAAGGCGTACAACGCTTGCTTGAAATTCTCGAAATTTCAGGTGGGAAGGCTCTTATATTGTTTACTGCGAAAACAGATATGGAGGAAGTTTTTACCCTTCTCAGTAAACTAAACTTGCCTTATAAGATCCTAATGCAGCAACCCGGTTCATCACAGGATGAAATTCTCAATGAATTTAGAGAAGATACCAACTCTGTTCTGCTCGGGACAGGTGCTTACTGGGAAGGCATAAGCATTGAAGGCAAAAGTCTTTCTAATGTCGTAATATTCCGCCTTCCATTTCCTGTGCCTGATCCGATTATTGAATACAAAGCATCCATTGCTAAGGACGCATTGATGGATGTCCGTGTTCCTGAAATGATAATTAAACTCAAACAAGGGATAGGCAGACTGATCCGCAATTTTAGCGATACAGGAATCGTGTGTATAATTGACCCACGCCTTCGCGATGACCCTCCTGCCAAATATCACGACATTGTATGGGAATCCCTCCCCATAAAAAATAAGACGAAAAAACTCGACGAATTAAAAAGGTTTTTTGATAGCCTTTCCAGCTTGAGTGACCATTGAGTCCTCTTTAACATCCTATATCTCCGTAAATCTTTTCCAAGAAAAAGAGCCTCAGCCGACACCCGCAAGGGCATCGACCGAGGCTCTTCGCTTTTGTATAGAAAATCGACCTTTATTCTGACATTTCAGGCATTTGGAGCTTAGACAGGAAAACATACGGGTGTTAGCGTCAGGCGAAATTAACCACTCCGGGTCAGGAGAAAATCGCCAATTTTAGTCAAGAGAAAATCGCCAATCAAGGGTAACCAGCCCCCGGACGGCATGGTTTATACGGTCGTCTGTACTTCAGTCTGGGAGGTGGAGGAGGTGCGCAGGGAAACCGTCTCCAGCTTCGTGCCCCGGAAGCTCTCCCCCTTAATGGTAAAGACCACAGCATCATCAAAGATGCGGTCCAGCGCACACAGGAGAGCATCGTTCTCGGAGAAGTTCTCCTTCCATTGGGCGGGGTCCCGGTTGCTGGTAAAGACCATGTTGGAGTAGCCGTCCTTCTGGTAGCGGCGGTCCACCATGTCAAAGAACAGCCGGGTGTTCTCCTTGTCAAACTCGCAGTGCCCCACCTCGTCAATAATCAGGCAGGACGGGCGGACAAGGTAGGCCAGAAGGTTGCTCTCTCGGCCCGTTCTCCGGGCGGCGGCCATGCGGTCCCGCAGCTCCGTCATCTTAATGAAGTAGGTCTTAAATCCGTGCTCGCAGCAGGTACGCCCAAAAGCCTGAGCCAAGTGGGTCTTGCCCGTACCGGGCCGGCCAATAAAGGCGAGGTTTTTGCGGGCATAGAGTGCGGATAGCGTGGGGAGGCTGCGTAGCCGGTCCACATTCTTGCCAGTGATGCGGCTGAAATCAAAGTTGTCAAAGGTCTTAGGTACCTTCATGGGGAGTCGGCTGGTGCGGAGCAGGAAATTCACCGTGGAGATCTCCCGCTTAGCCACCAGGCTGTCAAAGACCTTGGAAACAGCGAGGACTTCCGCATCGGACATGTCATTTTGCTCCACCACCGCCGCAAACTCCTCAACAGTGAAGCCGTACTTGGTCAGTTCCCGTGTAGCCAGGGCCACCGCTTCAAACAGAGAATTAGTCATCCTCGTCGTCCTCCCTGGTGAAGTTAAACTTCTCAAAGGAGAGGTCTGCGGGCGGCTGCGGGAGCTGCCTAATCACCGTTTTCACCGGCATAGAAGGGAACTCCTCCGGCTGTTCCGGGAACGCAAATTGGTTGGGGCAGAAGCTGTCGTAGTGGCTCCAGGTCACTTCATGCGTGGTAAGCAGATGGGCCATGTCTGCGGAGTAGATATACAGGCAGGAGCCGCTTCGCATCACGCGGGCGGTCTTGCCCCCGTAGCTGTAAGGGACGCCAAAGCGCCGCCCCTCGTAGTTCACAAACCCGTCAAAGGAAATCCGCCGCTCAGGGCAAAGATAGAACAGCAGCTCCGGGCGGTCATCCAGCTTCGCAACAACGGTGGCACACCGTTTCCGGTGGATGTCCTGCGGGATGCCCAGCCCCCGGTGGTAACAGGTATTCTGCTCGTCGCACCAGTCCAGGACAGACAGGTTCAGGTCAGTCACATTCCAGAAGGTCCTTCCAGCCAGGAAGTTGTCCTTCACGAAACGGACCAGACGCTCCACTTTGCCCTTCGTAAAGGGGTGCCTGGGCTTGCAGAGTTTGGTCTGGAAACCCACAGTCCGCATGAACTGCTCGTAGTCGCTCTGCCAGATGGGTTGGCCGTCCTCGCCCCGCCGGCTCACCACGCTCTTCATGTTGTCCGTGAGGACATACTGAGGGACCCCCATGTACTGGAAGGCGTGAATCATGCCAATGAACAGGTTTTCCTGCTTGGCGTTGGGGAAGAACTCCACATACCGCTCACCACAATGGTGGCAGACCATGGCGAAGCAGGCAGCGGAGTATTCTTCTCCCAGGTGGGACTGGACCTTGGTAAAGCCCCAGTCCATCTGGAACGCCTCGCCGGGGGCGGTGGTGTATCTCTGCCCCCGGTTTCCCTGCGGAGCAACCGCATAACGGGCAGGCGGGATGAGATGCTGGTGAGACAGGATGTAGTTCTTAATCGTGGTCTGGCTTCCGGCATACCCGTTTACACGGAGCCTGCTCAGGCACACGGCAGAGTTTGTCACTCCGGCTTTCAGCAGGCCGTCCAGGATGCCCGTATAACCGCTCAGGAGTGTCGTGCTTGCCTTCTTGCCCTTGGATGCGTGCTCGGTGCGCTCAAAGTCATGCTCCTTCATCCTGCGGAGCCTGGCACGGGAAATTCCGGTACGGCGCTCCAGCTCTGCGAGGTTGATTTTCTCCAGGGAGAACTCGTCTCCCTGCTCCGCCATCATCTGCTCTATGACCTCGGCCACCGCAGGAAGCATGGCGGGAAAGTTGGGTTTTTTCATCTGGTCTCCTTTCACCGAGGGCTGGCTATGCCCTCAGTGTAAAGGACTTACTCAATTTGTAAATGGCGATTTTCGTTTGACCAGAATTGGCGTTTTTCGCCTGACCCGGAATGGCGATTATCGCCTGACGCTAACACGGGGCTACGCTTCATCTCTGCTCAGGTGGCATAAAATCAGCGATTTTCAACCTTTATCCCGACAGATTTTGGCTTTGTCCCGAACGCTTGGAAAAGTAATGCGGACAGGCGATGATAACAGCGCGGAAGCTCTGCTTGCATGGATGAATGCAGCGGCGGCACAGGTCATTGTATTTGCGCCGACCGTCGCTGCCTAAAAAGAAGCTCCATTCGAGCTTCCATTTCTTGCTCCGGCTCATAACTCACGCTCGCTTTTCTTCTCCTTGTGGGGAGAAGGCTTATCCGTCTGCTGGGCGGTTTTGGCGGATTTCAGCCGATCCATGATAGAGACTTTACCGCCCTTCTCGCTCGTTTTGTCTTCCTTCGGGCCGTTGTTGATGATTCCGTCAATCATGCCGTAGTCATCCTCAAGCGACATTTCAGCGGCTTTGAGTGGATTTTGCTTTTCCAGCTCGGCCACCCAATCCGCTTTCTCCACACCGAAGATACCGCCTTTGGCGGCGTGTTCCTTGATCTCGTTAGCGTCCAGAACCAGCCCCTCGGTATCGTCGCCGTACAGCCGGTAAATCTGGCACGACTTCATGACCTCAGCCGCAGCATCCTCCCGCATGGGCAGCATACCGCCCCATTTGTAGCCGTACTGCTTCATATCCTCGATGCTGATGCTGTCATCCGGCATCTTCTCGACCGGCATGACCTCCTGACGGAGCAGATTGACTGCGGTTTCATCGAAGCCGTCATAGATATGGGACAGCACCAGCTCGCCGCGCTCATCGACAATGATACAGGAGGCATCGTCCCCAAAGGTGTCGTGCTCCATCAGCCAGAAGGTGTGACCGTCGATCTCCTTATGGTCAATCGTATGCCATGTGCCGATATAACCATCCACTGCCATGCCGGAGGTGTTCTCGTTGATAATGGAGCTTTTCTCTTCAAGAACAGTCTGTTTCTGCTGTTCTTCGGAAATCATCGGAATGGCAACAATTCGGTCTCCGATTTTGGCAAACTGCTCCGGCAATTTGAACTCCGTCATAAACTGCCGCAACAGATCCGGCGAAAGCGAGCCGAAGCTGTCTTCCGTCAGCCCTGTGACAAGGAAGGTACCGGCAACAATATCATAGATTTCACCGCTGTCATCCCGCAGGGCGCGGTTGAGAGGCAGCCCGTTCATCTTGCCTTCTTCATTGCAGACAATGGCGACCGGCTCTTCAAAGGGATAGACCGCCTCAATATCCCCGCCAACCTCATGCTGTAAGGACTCGAGGCTCGAAGGGATTTCTTTCACATAGGGCTTCTTGTCCGGCTCAACCACCAGCACAGTGATCGTGCTCGGCTGCTCCAATTCCCCGCCGCTTCCGGTGACGCGGTACTCATCGGGAATATCCTCAAGCGTCCCGTCAAAGTAGCGGTTCCAGCTATCGCCGGTAGGACGGATGTACCCGGCATCGGTCAGTGTGCCGCCTTCATTGATTGCGCAATCTTCACCGTACCGCTCAAAGTCGATGTAGTCCACAAAGCTGCCGAACTTGTTGTCGATGTTGTAGCCGCCCTCAAAGAAGTAGTAACGACCGAGATCGTCATAGTCCTTGATGTCGGGAATAAAATCAAAGTTGTCGAGATTGTAGGTCAGGTTAATCAGATCGTCGAGGTCATTCACTTCATCGCAGCCACTATCCATGATTGCCACGAAATGCTCAAGCTCAGAGCGGGACATCTCATCCAACCGGGCGGCGAGGTAGTTGAGCTTATCGAGGTTTTCGTATTCGCCAAGAAGATTGCTGACTCCATGAATGGAGCAGTCGTAATCCGTGATAAACCATTCCTCATAGACCTGACCGAACTCGTCCTTTGAGCCAATGCCGATCCGCTCGAAGACCTTCTTCATTTCCTCTTCGGTGGTCGGGAAATGAACCCACTCACCGACAAGCTCGCCTTCGTTGTACTTGCCGAGATTGGTCACGAAGGCTTCAAAACTGCCATCCAATACGGGCATAGGCATTCTCCTTTCAATCGTCCATCATACTGTCCGGCGCGATGTAGAGCTGGGCAAACGCCTCGTCGGTGATGCCCTCAAGCTTCCGAACGGTATGGAAAAGCAGCTCCGCCATCTCATCGTCCAGCTCATTGATGGGCAGCGACTTCATCTCTGCAATCAGCCTCTTGCGGCTGGAAGTGTCGAAACAGCACATCAGGTTAGTTTCTTCCACGGTAAAAAACATAATCACATCTCCATTTCTTTTGATTTTGGTTTCTTCGTGTGCTCAGGTTTCTTAGCGCCTTTATCTGGCGCAGTCTGGGCGTGTTCTTTGAGCTTTGCGAGGACAGAAGTCTTCTTCTGAGAGGGATGCTCTCTGCGATCCATTGCTTTCCAGAGGCTTTCTGCCGGAGCGTCCTCCACATAGGAACGCACAATAGACATACGCTCATGGAATGGAACGGGATGCTTCCTGTCCGTGATGTCCGTCAGGCTGACTTCTTCATTTGGAAAATCCACTTTGTCAACGCGGACGGTTTTGCCGTCCATATCCATCACCATGCCAACAGGGATATAGTCCTCAGCGAGAAGGTGCTTGACGGTTTCCTGTCTACCGTCTTCACCGGATTGCGTGACAAGGACATCGTTGCCTTGTCCCCACAGAGCCTTTGCCTTGGCAACCCACTGATCTTCCCGAAAGCCGGTCACGGCGACCTGTCCGCCGCCTTCCAGCTCTTTCATCAGGAGCTTTGTGCCGAGCGCGGGCGCTGCCTTCTTCGCATCTTCGCCGTAAATCTCGAAGTAGCTGTTCTGGGCAAAGCAGACAATCGCTTCGGGATGAGCTTCCTTGACGGCATTGTAGGCGGTCTGCACTTCAAGGGGCAATATGCCCAGCTTTTCTGTCACGCCATGCTGGACGGCAAGCTTGTGAATGTGATCCTTAATACTGCCGGTTTTCGCATGGAAGCTCGTTTTGAAGCGTTCACGGCGGAGGATCATGTCAAGCTCAGTCGCATTCTCAGGCAGATAACTCACCGACACAACCTCGCCGTGCTCTTCTTCCAGCGGGATCGCTTCGCGCCGGTAGCTGCGGAAAGGCAGATAAAAGGTGGCATCGTCCTTAAAGGAGACTGCCACTGTCTCAACCGGAACGGTGAGCTTTTGCATCCTCTCCACATGGGCGGCATAGTCCAGCTCAATGAGGTCGCCTCTGACGGTATCTCCCTCTACGCTTTTGATCTCAACCGCGTAGGCAAGTATGGGATCGCGGGTTTGCTCATGGTAGAACTCCCACACTTTGTTTTCGTAGGAATCCTCGACATAGACTTCACGCTCAGGCAGGAGGTAAGTGCCGTTCGGACGGGACATCCAGAGAAGGTGCTTGTCCTCGGAGGATTGGGAAGCGGCAAGGCTGTGAAGCAGCCCGGCGTCCAGCTCAAAATCCTCCTTGTAGTTCTGGGTGTGGATGTCCATAATCCGGCGAAGGGCATCCACAAGATCGATGTTTTCAAACTTCATAGGCATCACTCCAAACCGACATCGTGGGACTTCTGCTTAACCGGCGTTTTCCGCTCAGGCTGGCTCTTTGCCGCAGCACGGAGCTGTTCCCGGATAGAAGGCTTTTCCCGCGCTGCTTCCTGAGTCTTCTCTTTTCCGATATATTCAAGCGTCGGTGTCAGCTCTCGATAGCAGCCTTGCACCTTCTTGGCAGAATGGCGGCGGTGAATGGCGAACATCGGCTCGCCGTCCCGGGTAACGGTGTTGCCCTCAATCCTGACCTTGTACTCCATCATCACCTTGAAGGACTGATTGGACGAACGGTAGGTAGCCAGCATCCCGTCGTTGCGACCGGCGATCTGCGCTTTGAGCGTGTCCATGACAGCTTCCTTGATTTTCTTTTCCTCCGGTGTGAGGCGATGCTTCACCGGTGCCGCCTGTTCCGGCTCTTTGGGAGCCGGAGCTTCGGGAGCCTTCTCCGGCACAGCCGGTTTGCTCTGTTCAGCCGGTGCCTGTTCCTGCGTTCTACTGATGGCAGTCTGCCGGACAAACTCTTCGGTGAAAAGGCTGACAAGCCCCGGATTTACGCTGTCAATGATGAGATGAGCAGCATGATCCGGGCTGCCATCCATGCCCTTTGCCCATTCCTTGCAGTCCGGGGAAATGCGCCCATCATGGTCTTTCTGCTGGATGGTTTGCGCGAGGACATAGGCGACGCGCTCAGGCGAGAATTTCTCAAGGATGCTCTTAACGGCGGACTCCGCCGCAAGTCGGTTGTTGCCGTAGTAGTCGTTGATGGTCTGCTCAATCGCCTCTTTACAGTCCATGTTCGCTTGCATCGAAGTACGGTAAGCATCCAGCTCACCTGCTTCAAAGGCATACATCGCAGCTTCCCGGTAAACCGGAATAGCCGCATCCCGCAGCGGCGTAGGGGCTTCCTGTTCTTTCACGGCAAGCCGCTCTTTGAGCTTTTCATCAATGCCGGTGATCATCTCAGCCGCCGTTTTGCGGATGGTTTCCAGCGAGCCTTTCAGCTCCTTGGTCTCCTTATCGGAGGACCAACCGGCGATATAGCCGAAGGAATAGTCAGAGGTCTCAATGCCGTACCGCTGGCAGACGGTATAGGCGACGCTTTCTGCCTCGACCTCCTTTGTGCGCCGGTCTTTCTTGTCTTCGGGAGCGACCTTTTCGCCGGGAGTGACGGCATGGAGCTTGGCATGGGCAATCTCATGGATCGCCGTCTTGATGGTCTGGATTTCGCTCATGCCCTCCTGAATGGCAATGCGGTTTTCTACATGAGAGAAGTAGCCTTTTGCGCCATCGGTGATGTTTTCAAAGGCGATGGGGACCGGAGACAGCTCTTTGAGAGCATCAAAAAAGGCGGCGTAGTTTTCCACGCTGCCTGCCAGCTCGTCTACGGCAATATCGGGAAGCTCTTTGCCGTCCGTCTGGGACACATCGAAGACGCTCACCACCTTGAAGGCGGGGCGGGTCACTTCAACCGTCTCAGTGACCGGCTTGCCGTCCTTGTCGAGAACGGGCTTCTGCGTTGCCGGGTCGAGTTTTTTCCGCTCTTCCTGCACCTTGTAGGGCGCAGGAGCAAGGATTTTGATGCCCTTTTCGCCCTTCATCACATGGCGGTCGAAGTTGCGCTGCCATGCCGTGTAACCGGCGATCAGCGTTGCATCTGGCTTCTGCATGGCAATGAGAAGCGTATTGTTAAACGAGTAGTTGTAGAACTTGGACATCGTTTTCAGGTACTCTTTGAAGCGTTCGGATTCAAACAGTTCCTTGAGTCCCTGTTCCAGCTTGTCGGTGATTTCCCGGACTTGCTGGGCGTTTCTGTTTTCAGCCATTTCTAACCTCCAATCTTACTGATTTGAAATAGAAAACTCCGGCTGAGATTTGCCCAAAAGACGGGCTTTTACCTCAGACGGAGTTTCCGTTCTGGTCAATCTGCGATGATACAAATTATCTGTATGTTCCCATTCAATCAACTTCTCAAATAAGTCAGGGTGACGGTTGACCATGTGGGAAAGCTCAGAAGTCGATGCGTTCGGGCAGAACCAACAACCGTTGCGTTTGGAATGTTGATAACAGGGAGAGAGCATATCGTATTTCTCGCAAAGCCGCCGAGCATCCGCTTCCGTCATGCCATACTTTGCAAGAAGGCTGATGTCCTTCTCCTTATTCAGTCTGGCAAGACGCTTTGGCTCGTCCAATGCAATACCTACATAGCTGCGGGTGTCATCAGGTTGAGCCTTAAGGTACTTGCGGAGCGGAGGCATTTTACAGTCCCGATTTACCGCGCACTTTCCCGGCCAGACAAAACCTCGGATCAGCCCTTCATAAGGTCCTCTTGTGATAATGTGATGGAACACATCATCGTAAGTTTTGTCACTTCGCAGAACTGTGAATTTGCAGCCAAGTTCGTTTTCCACAAACGGTTTGAGCTTTTGGTGGATAAAGTCCCGATGCTCCGGGACTTCTCCACTGATCTCCTGATCGAACATCACCTCACTGTAAATGACCTCATCCAACGGCTCGTTTTTCTCCGAAGCAAGAAGAATTGTTGCTACGCTGTCCTTGCCTCCGCTACATGAGGCAATATATCGCGGGCGCGTCATCGGTCAAACTCCATCTTGAAGCTGACATATTTGCCACCTGCGTCATCCAGACGGATCACCGCGTCATAGAGCTGCGGGCGCTTTGGCGTATAAAGCCCGTTCACTCTGCACCAGCCCTTGTCCAGCAGTTCGGCGGCGATTTTCTTGGTCAGCTTCTTTTTCTTGGAAGAGAAAAACTTGTTGTCCTCCCACATACAGAAAGAGCATTCCTTGTTCGAGCAGTAGTAATTTCCCTTTCCCACATAGACCGGCGAGCCACAGCGCGGGCATTTGCCGATGGACTCTCTGCCGGTATCAAAGCGGTTTGCCTCGGCGTCAGAGAGGAAGGGATAGGCTTTGACCAGATCGGAGGTCATCCCCACAATGCCGGAAAGGAACTTGTCCGCATCCGCATTGCCACGCTCGATCTGCATCAGAGTATTTTCCCATTCCGCCGTCATGGAGGGGGAAGTAATTTGTTCAGGCAGGACGCATACAAGGTTGTTTCCGTCCTTTGTAGGCACGAGAGATTTGCCCTTGCGCTCAACGAAGCCGCCTTTGACCAGCTTTTCGATGATACCGGCGCGGGTGGCGGGAGTGCCAAGCCCTTTCTTTTCGGTATCATCGTCGAACTCAGCATTCCCCGCAGTCTCCATAGCCGACAGAAGGGAGTCTTCGGTGTAGGGCTTCGGTGGGGATGTGTAATGTTCGGTGACGCTTGAATCGACAGAAGAGAAAATATCCTTCTCACTCAGGGAAGGCAGCGAGCGCTCCGGCTCGTCCTTTTCTTTGCTCTTGAGCGTTTCCTTGAAGCGGCGCTCAATGGCTTTCCATCCATCCTGCACGACCGTTTTGCCTTTGGCCTTAAACTCATAGCCCTCACAGGTGAGCGTGACCGAAGTCTCATCGTAAATGTGCTTTTCTCCGGTTGCACTCAAAAGGCGCATGGCGACAAGCCGGATGATTTTCTGCTCCGACTCCGGCAGCTCAGTGAGATCCTGATTTTCAAGCTGGACGGTGGCGATAATGGCATGATGGTCAGTGACCTTGGCGTTGTTGGTAATTCGCCCGATGTCCGGCTCATGGGTGATGCCCTCGAAGAGCGGCAGCTTGCGGGAGACAATGCCGATCACCTGACGGGCGGTGCTCTCCATATCCTCAGTGATGAACTGACTGTCCGTTCGGGGATAGGTAAGCAGCTTTTTCTCATAGAGGGACTGCACAAGATCGAGCGTCTGCTGGGCGGTAAAGCCATAGTAGCGGTTGGCTTCCCGCTGCAAGGTGGTAAGATCATAGAGCCTCGGCGGGTTGACCGTCTTCGTCTCCTTCTTGAGAGAAGAAACGACGGCTTGCTTTTTATTGCAAGCCGCCGCAATCGCCTTCGCCTCGTCTTCGGTTTTGACCTTTTCCATGTCCGCCGTCAGGCTGTCTTTGCTGATATGGACATTGAAGTATTTCTCCTTGTGGAAGGTTGTGATTTTGCCTTCACGCTCCACCAGCATTGCCAGCGTAGGCGTTTGGACGCGCCCGACCACCAGCTTCTTATGATAGAGTGTCGAAAACAGCCTTGTACCGTTGATGCCGACAATCCAATCTGCCTTGGAACGGGCAAGCGCGGCTTCGTAGAGCCGGTCATACTCGCCGCTGCTTCGCAGATGGGCAAAGCCCTCCCGGATTGCGCTGTCTTCCAACGAGCTGATCCACAGGCGCTTGAAAGGCTTCGTGCAACCGGCTTTCTTGTAGACCAACCGGAAAATCAGCTCACCCTCGCGTCCCGCATCCGTGGCACAGACAAGCTCGGTCACACGCTTATCGCGCATGAGGTCGCACAGCACTTTGAACTGCTTCTGCTTGTCCTTCGGGACTTCAAACAGCCATTCCTCCGGGACGATGGGGAGATCGCTGTACCGCCACTTGGCAAAGCGCTCATCGTAGGAGCTTGCGTCCGCAAGCCCCACAAGATGACCAACGCACCATGAGACGATGTAGTTGTTTCCTTCGAGATAGCCGTCCTTACGGGAGGAAGCACCCAGCACCTTCCCGACAGCGGCTCCAACACTCGGTTTTTCCGCAATCACTAAGATCAAATCGTTTCCTCCGTTTCTCTGGTTTCAGCCTCGTCATCCTCATCGTCTGCAATGACAGGCTCTTCGTCCTCGTTGATATACGGCTCTTCCTCATAGCCCTCGTCATCGAAGAAATCCAGATCCTCGTCCTTCTGCTTTTTGCCACGAACGAACTTGAAGTAGTAATACGCACCGCCGCCGATGCCGACCAGCGCGATGATGCCGATGATCAGGGCAATGTTCGGGGAAGCGTTTTCCGGCTCTTCGGGCACCTCGGTTTCCTCGCCCTCGACCGGCTCTTCCGGCTCAGGTACAGCGCCGGTACACTCGCTCATGTTTGTTTTGCAGACAGGGCATTCGGTGTTTACAGCTCCGGCCTCGCAGCGGGTATCGCAGTTACAGGTAGTAAGCGAAGATGCCGTTTCTTCATCCAACAGGGCAAGCAGATCGGCCTCGTCCACCATGTTGAGGAAATAGGTCTGGTACTGTTCCTCTTCCTCGTTGATGGGCGCATCGTAATCGATCACGACATAGAAGGTGTTGCCGGTCTTGGTCTGTACTGTGATGAACTGCTTATTCGTCGCCTTGTCATAAAGCAGATCGCGGGTATAAGCGTTGCCTTCACCGTCAATCGGCTCGCCCTCATACTGTTCAGGCTCTTCGGGTGCTGCGGTTTCCGGTGTTGCCTCGGGCTGGGGTGCCTCCGTGACCGGAAGCTCCTGCTCGGTGTCATCCGCATAGGCGAATGCGGGTACAGTGAACGAGATACAAAGCGTGAAGCACAGTGCAAGCGCCGCCAGAAGGCGGATTCCTTTTCTCTTAGTCATTGTCCGTCACCTCCTGCTGGGTAGTGATAGGCTTTTCCGCCTCGCCGTCCTTCATCGCAGCGAGGAAGGCCATGATCTGATCCTTGTCCATGACCATTGCACGGACGGTGTTGACGATTTCAAGGTTTTCCAGCTCGGTTTTCTTGTCGTACAGCTCCTTGAGCTGCCCCTGCAGGTCCTCGACCTTCTTCTCGGTTTTGGTGATTTCCGCGCAAACCTTCTGATATTTCGGGTTCATAAAAACGCTCCTTTCGGTTAATAGTTGGGTCTTCCAAAGGCATAAAAGTGAGACTGCCAATAGGAAGTGTTGATGGATGTGTACTGGATGGGATCGCCGCAGTGCAACATCACATTGTCGCCCACATAGATTCCCACATGGGAAACGCCCGGTGTGTCGTATGTGCCGACAAAGAAGACAAGATCCCCCGGCTTCACATCAGCGCTGGAAACAGGCGAACAGACATTGTAAAGCCCCTGCGCACCCAGCCGCCCAGTGTTGACAAGTCCGCTGTTTGTGAGAACATAACTGACGAATCCCGAACAGTCAAAGGAAGTGGACGGGTTTGAGCCGCCCCAGACATACGGGTAGCCGAGATATTTTTCTGCCTCTGCGATGAGAGTTGCGAACTTCTCGTCCGTCAGATACTCCGCATTGACCGTGTAGTCATCGGGTGGGTTTTCAATGTACTTGTCCACATAGCCGGAGCCGGGGAACAAATCCTCACGGTTGCCCAGCGTTGACATATAGGCTGAGTACATGGAGAGCTGGTCTTCATTCATGATGTAGACCGGCAAATGGGAGAGGTCAAAGTTTTCCAGCGTAACGGTACAGATGTAGTAGTTGTACGGGACTTCGACTTCATAAGTGTAAGTTTCCGTGCTGGTCTCGCCGGTTTCGGGATCGGTGACAATCGTTGTCCCTGTCCGGGTCTCGGTCCGGTAACGCACCTCAACCTCCACATCCTCAGTGAGGATGTATTGCCGGTCAAAGAGCGTTTGAAGAAGTCCCTGAACTTCGTCCAGTGTGAACTCTCCCTCATTGAAGGCAGATAGAATGGAGATCAGCACATAGGGATCGTGCTCAATCGCGTCAAGGTCAAAGTGGTACTCATCGTAGTCGTGTGTGCTCTCGTAGTTATCCAGATACGATTGCAGCTCCGCCTCCATCTGACAATACTGCGCCTCCGCACCGGTCATGGCATCGTCCTCACTGAGGTAGGAAGTGGCGATGACAGACGAGGTAGTAGAGGTGAACATTGCCGTGCAGGAGCTAATCCCAGCAGACAACAGGATCAGAATCATCAAGCCAGCTCCCAGCCAAGCAAAGACCTTTTTGTTCTTGGAGATAAAGTCCTTGACCTTATCCGACGCTTTCTCTCGGATGGTTTTACCGGTGGACTTGGTGGCGGTGGAGGCCGTTTGCGCCCCTGCCTTGCGAGCCGCGGCGTATTCCTTCTTGATGTGCTGCTTCTGGTAGTGCTTGTTCATGTTGGGGCGGGAAGCCTTCATCTCAGGGTTTTCGGCAACCGTCTTCTCAAAATGGAGCTTCCGGTCAGCGGCCTCGGCCTTCTGTTCCAACTTGGACACCTTCTCGAAAGGCTTGTTTGCACTGCGCTCTGTATGATGCTGGTAGTGGCGGACAACGGACTCGGCGGCAATCTCCGTCTTATGGGCGGCTTCCACACCGGAGTTTTCCTGCTCAACCTCATGGATTTTGCCGTGAATGCCAGAGGCAAGAGTATCGCCGACCTTGCGGACGGTCTTATCTGCCTCAAACTGCAATTTGCTCTGTCCCTTGGGGACTTTCAGCTCGTCTTCAAAGTAGAGGCGGGTTTTGCCTTTACCGGTTTCCTCGTCAAAGACGCGCTCTTTTTTCAGCACCTTCTTGGTGGGCAGCTTTTCACGGGCGGCATCCAGACGCTCATGCGCCTTCTGAGATTTTCGCTCCAACCGTTCAATCCGTCTGGAAGCTGGGGCATCGCCGTCAAGGTCCGGCATCTCTACGGAGGTTTCCGCCGCTCTTTCCAGAACGGACTCTCCATCAATCTGCCTTTCAGCACGAGGTCTACTGACCTTACCGGTAACAGCGGTATCGGCAAATGCTTTTCCGTAGTCAACGGAATAGGTGCGGTATGTCTCAGCGTGCAGAGTGTGAGATGTGGGATCATCGCTGACGGGCAGATCACCCGGCTTGTACTCTTGCGCCGCATCTGCGGACTGTGTTTCGGCCTGAGCCTGACTCTCTGCGTCTTCCAGCTCATCAGGACGAAGCTGCCGCCGCTTCTTGACCTCTTCGGCAATATCGCCGGTTTCCGTGTCGTGGGGTGCAACAAGCTGGGCATCCTCAAGCCGTTTTGACACTTTTTCTGAGGTGCCTTCGGTGAGGTTTTCTTCCACTGCGCCGTCTCTGGTCATCCGCAGGACAACCCGGTCTTTGGGCTTCAATTCATCATGAGGCATCAGATTTCACCTCCAATCCGCGCCTCGGCAAGTTCCTTGTATTCAGGGTTTAACTCAATTCCGACATAGTGACGGTCAAGCTGCTTTGCGACCATACCGGTTGTGCCGCTGCCTATGAAGGGATCAAGGACAACGCCGTCTTTCGGGCATCCGGCAAGCAGACAGGTTTCAACCAGCTTCGGCGGGTATGCGGCATAGTGACCGCCTTTGAAGGGGACAGTGTTGATAATCCAGACATCCCGCTTGTTACGCACCGGACTGATCATCTCATCGGTAATGGCACCATGCTCACGGCACAGGTTGATGGTCTGCTGCTTCGCCTGTCCGGGGATCAGCTCCCCGTATTTGTTGCTTCCCTTGACCCCGCGCTTGAGCCTGCTTACCGTTCCGGGAGCAATCGGCTCGGAAATGGCCTTGTAGTCAAAGAAATACTTCCGTGACTTCGAGAACAGAAAGATATGCTCATAGCAGCGGGCGCAGCGGTCTTTGACACTTTCCGGCATCGGGTTTTCTTTCATCCAGATAATGTCATTGCGCAAATACCAGCCGGAGTCGCGGAGCGAAAAGGCCAGCATCCACGGGATGCCGATCATATCCTTGGGCTTGCAGCCCTCAACCTTGTAGTTGAGAGCCACAGCCTGACCGTTTCTGCCCTTGGGATTCTTTGCGTCCACATAGCTGCCCTGATTGCCTTTCCCGGCATAGGTGTCGGAGATGTTGAGCCAGAGCGTCCCATCCGAACGCAGAACGCGCCTGACTTCGGTGAACACTTCCGTCAGGCGCGAGATGTATTCCTTTGGCGTTGCCTCTCTGCCGATCTGCCCGTCCACACCGTAATCACGCAGCGCGTAATACGGCGGGGAGGTGATGCAGCAATGGACGCTTTCATCGGGCAGCGTTTTGAGGACTTCGAGACAATCGCCGGTGTAAATGTGATCAAGCTGTATGGGGACTCCCTCCTTTCTGCGAGACTTGATGCGCAATCAGTCGGAGAAATACTCGTCCGGCTCGTAGTCCTCGTCATCGTCCAGCTCATCCTCCCAGCGGTCGATGATGGACTCGGCCTCCTTCGCCGCTTCGCGGTACAGGGAAAGACGATTGCGCTCATAGGCGGCATAGGCCGGGATGAACTTGCCAAACTCCTGAATGGCGCGGACATCCTTGGTGCGCATATCCGATACCATGTCGATCAGCTCGGCCATCGTCAGCAGATCCTCAATCATGCTGTCATACTTCTCCTTGGGGATGGTGACGAAATCATCCTCATACTCGTCTTCCTCATCCATATCAAAAGCGGAAGGAGAGCCGGACACACGGTAGATGTGGTCTTTCTCCTGAATGGAGTCGAGAATACCGCCGATGACCTCCGTCGCCTCATTGGCGCACTCGGCGATTTCCTCGCGGACATGGAGGTAAGCGCGGTGGTGCTTTTTCAGCTCGTCCTCCTTGCGGATCAGGTTGACCAACTCCACGGTCAGCCCCATCAGGCCGAAGAAGCTGTCCATGCCTTCCTTGACCTCGCGGAAGCTCATCTCAACCGGCGTATCGCCGAAAATCTCGGTCATCTCGTCAACGGTGATCTCAAAGTTCTCATTCATATTCTTTTTCATAAAGGTAGTCCTCCTTAATTCTGCAAGGTTTCTTCGGGTTTGGTGGTCATGTAACGATAGAGCATCGTGTCCTTCGGGAAGTCATCCTTGAAGGGGACGATGGTCGAGCCGTAGAAGATCAAGCCTTCACCGGCGTTGGAATTGGTGATGTAGTTCTGCTGGCTGGGCGAGATGTTCAGCGCCTTCGAGAGAATCTGCCGGTCGCCGGATGCCTGGTTCAGAAGGTAAACGAAGTCGGAGTTCTCGAAGATGTTCTCGATCTCACGGGAAGCCAGCAAATCCTTGACATTCTGCGTGATCCCGGTGGGGATGCCGCCCCATTTACGGAACCGCTTCCAAATCTCGACACTGTATGCCGCTGTCTGCTCTTCCTTGAGCAGAAGGTGGAACTCGTCCATGTAATAGCGCGTCGCCTTGTGCTGGGCACGGTTGATGGTCACGCGGTTCCAGACCTGATCCTGCACAATGAGCATCCCCAGCTTTTTGAGCTGCTTTCCGAGCTGCTTGATGTCATAGCAGACGAAGCGATTATTCACATCCACATTCGTCCGGTGATTGAAGACATTCAGCGAGCCATGCACATAGATTTCAAGGGCAGTGGCAATCCGCTGTGCCTCCGGCTCACTCTGACTGCGCAGGATGTTGTAGAGGTCTTCGAGAATAGGCATCTTCTCAGGGACCGGATCGGCAAGGTAGTCCTGATACACCTTGCGGACGCTGCGGTCGATGATGGTCTTTTCCACCGGTTGCAGCCCATCCTTGCCGCCCACAATCAGCTCACACATGGAGAGGATGAAGTCGGACTTCAAGGTCAGCGGGTTTTCCTCTTCCGAGTAGTTCACATTGATGTCCAGCGGATTGATGTAGTCGCTGCTTACCGGCGAGATGCGGATGACCTGACCGCCGAGCTTCTGCACAAGGGGATAATACTCTGCCTCGGGATCGCAGACGATGATGTCATCTTCTGTGATGAGGAAGGCGTTGGTCATTTCCCGCTTCGCCGAAAAGCTCTTGCCGGAGCCGGGGGTGCCGAGGATCAGACCGTTCGGGTTTTTGAGCTGCTTGCGGTCAACCATGATCATGTTGTTGGAGAGCGCGTTCAGCCCGTAATACAGCGCCTCGCCGCTCTGAAAAAGCTCCTGCGTCGTGAACGGGACGAACACCGCCGTCGAAGAGGTGGTCAGCCCGCGCTCAATCTCGATCTGATTCAGGCCAATCGGAAGAGAGGACATCAGCCCTTCTTCCTGCTGGAAGTCCAGCCGCTTGAGCGCACAGTTGTATTTCTGGGCAATGGAAGCCGTCTGAAAAATGGCGTTTTCGAGCTTCTGGCGGGAGGCAGCGGTATTCATGATGAGGATGGTCACAAGGAACATTCTCTCGTTGCGCGTCTGAAGGTCCTGCAACAGGCGCTTGGCCTCACCGCCATAGGTGGCAAGGTCGGACGGGATAATTTCCATGTCATATCCGCTTCTGACTGCTTTCTTCTGCTCTTCAATTTTCATCTTGTCGAGGTCAGTGATCTTCATCTTGATGCTCTTGATGGCTTTCGCCTGATCAATCGTGCGGATATGAAGATTGACCGTGATGTTGCCGTCCATATCGAGGAAGTCAGCCAGCATCCGGTCATTGAGTTCCGGCGCGAGGATTTGAAGGAAGCTCACTGCGCCGATGGCCTTGCCCATCTTGAAGCACTTGCCTTCGCGGAAATCGAAGGAAGTGGGCGCGATGAAGTCCTTGCTGCTGAGTCCCGTCCGGGCTACCATGTCAAAGGAGAAGCGGAACGGCTCGTTCGAGTCCATGTTGAACACATCATGGAGCACTTTCAGCCGTTCGTAGCCGGACAGCGGCTCGGTCTTCACACCGAGGGTTTTGAAGTTGTTGAGAATGTCCGTCTCAATCCGATCCAGCTTGGTCTTCGCCATGCGCAGGGAGTCGGCCTCAATGCCGAAGGTAATGTACTTGCGCTTGATGAGGCCGTTGTTGCCCTTTGTGAGCTGGTTTTGCAGCATCTCGGAATACTCGCTGCGGATGTCGTTGAACTCGTCATCCTGCTCCGGGATGTTGATCTGCTTCTTGAACTCGCTGATGCTCGTCCTCTGGTTGACGAAAGAGAACTGGACAAAAATTGAGCTGTCAAAGTAGTTCAGGAAGTCGCACCAGTTCTCGAAGATGGCCGTCTTGTCCTCGTTCTGGGCGAGCTGATAGTTGATGTCGTTGAAACGGATGGTCTTTGTGTAGAGGCGGCTGTTAACCTTGCAGATGCCGTCGCGGCACATCTCCACATAGGGGATGGTCTGCTGCGCCGATTTGCGGACTTTCTTTGCCTTCTTGTCCTTTTTCTTCTGCATGACCAGCTTCTTCTTTTCCTCGGCGGAGAGAAGATCGCCGTACACCTTGCCGTTTTTGGTAAGCCGCTTAGGCTCTGCGGCCTTTTTCGTGCTGCTGTGCAATCTGCAATTCCTCCTTCTCTTTGATTTCCTGCTGGATCGCAGCGTATAGGTTGCTCGTGCGGTATGGCCGCACCTTATCCCTCAGAAACATGGACTTGATCACATGACCGAGGATTTTTTCAGCCGGTTGCCCGTCCTTCTCATAGAGAGCGAAGAAGATAAACGGGAGCATGATGACCACCATCAGCATTGCCGAGGTGGAGATGCCGAGGCTGGGCTTAGTCAGGAAGAAGATTGGAACACCCGCTGCCGCAGCCAGCGCAAAGCAGATGAGCTGCCGCTTTGTCAGGTTGAACATGACCTTCGTCTTGACACGATTCAGGTCCTTCGGAACCGGTACAAACGCCATTGGGGACCTCCTTTCCAAGAGTGATGCTGCATTCGACCTCATTGCCCCATACATCCCAGCCTTCGGGGGACTGGCGGGCGAAAAGTTCGATGCGCGGGACATCGCCCATGAGCTGGACGATGCGGTTTCGGGCTTCCTCCGGTTTCTTGGAGTGCTCTTCAATGTGGCTCATGATGACCTGATGCACACCGGGGCTTGCCCGTTTGGGATGGCCTTTCGTCGCAAGGATGCAAAGTTCGGCATTCGCCCGTGTCCAGTAGCCCATGCCCCAAAAGAGGCTGTCGGACACCCGGTTCTGCTTGATCCAGACAAAAGCCGTTGTTTTATATTCAAATCCCCATGCTTCAAGGACTTGGAACGCCTCCTGCATACAGGGGAAGGTAATCCACATGAAGAGCACACAGTCTTTGGCTGCAAGCTCTCCAATAGGCAGAGCCTTGATCTCTTCAAGGCTCATGGTCGGGTAATGGCTTTCCGCCGAACGGCCAAGCCCTTTCTTTGAGTAGACCCGGTACCGCCACGGAGGGTCGGCATAGATCACGGAGTATTTCTTCAAGCTGACCCTCCTTTCTCAGTGGGCATTGAATAGTGACTTCGCGAGCGATCCTGTCTTGAACAGGGAGAAGCAGAGGATGACCGTGTATGCCGCCACAGAGAACAGCGCCGAGTGGATATTGGCCGCGATAATCATGTTGTTGATGAGCACGGCATAGATCGCAACGCACACCATGATGAGGAAGCCTTGGAACGCCAGTGCGAACAAGCCTTTGAGGTAGTTCGTGCCGATGCTGCCCCATTCGCGGTTGCTCATCGTCGCTATGGGGATGGGCGCGATGCTCACGGTGCAATAAATCTCAATCATACGGCCATAGAGGATGACCGTGATGAGGATGGACATAATCTTGAGGCACAGGCTGATCAGCAGCGTCTCTATGGACAGGCCAAGCAGTTCGCCAATGCCCATCGTTTCCATGCTGGCGCGCATTTGTTCAAGAGTGGATTCGATGTCGATGTTCGTGTCGCCGCTTATGACACCGGCTGCACCGGCTACGACATTCTGACCGATGTCGAAGACCGCCATCACAATGTCAAAGGTATTGGTAACGAGGTAGATCGCCACAGCCGCCTTGAAGAACCACTTGAAGAACATCCATGTGTCCATGTCATGCAAGTTGTTTTTCTCGGTGATCATGGAGATCAGCTCGTAACACAGGACAAAGGTGATGATGATACCAGCGATGGGGACTATCACATTTTCGGATAGTCCCCGGATCATCTGGTATATGCTGCTATCCCATGAAGAGGGCGTTTTGCCTACCTCAGCAGCTATCGTCCCTACCTTGTCGTTGACATCGGTGAACATATTGGTCATGTTGCTTTCAATCCAGCCGATCAGAAGCTCTTTTATGGCTTCTTCGATTTTTTCAAGGATAAATCCCAATATTTCACCACCTTTCGGTTATGCTGGGGTTGCCGGATCAGAACAGGCCAGACAGGAGCGGGATAAGGGTCGTGCCGATGAGTACCACACCACCACCGGCCATCAACTGCTTGATTCCTTGGCTCTTGGCACCGGGATTGTCATTGCCGTACCCCTCCATGAGGTTGACCACGCCCCACACGGCAAGGCCAGCGCCAAGGGCGACAACGAGGGTCTGCAAAACGGTAACTGCCTGATTGATAAATTCCATAAATGACCTCCTTGTGTTGGAAATTGGTTAAAAATGAAGGGAGAGCGCGGCATTTCGCGCCCTCCCATGTGGATACGCGAACCGGTTATCAGAACAAACCGGACAGCAGGGGGATGAGGGTCGTGCCGATGAGTACCACGCCGCCACCGGCCATCAACTGCTTGATGCCCTGGGACTTGGCACCGGGATTGTCATTGCCGTACCCCTCCATGAGGTTGACCACACCCCACACAGCCAGACCGGCACCGAGGGCAACAACGAGCGTCTGAAGGACCGTAACCGCCTGATTGATAAATTCCATAGAGTGACCTCCTTGATTTTTGAGTGTGAATTATTGAAAACGGGTAAAAAAATAGAAGCCCCGTCATTGTTCTGCTTTGGGCATTGCCCATGCGCAGTGCATGACGGGGCTTCAATTGGCTTCAACCTCTCCCATGTCATAGAGGTCGAAGGTTTGGGTTGGCTTGACTACCAGCTTGTGAGAACGGTATTTCTCGATGTCAAAGGCGTTGCGCTTATCGTAGTCGGACAGCATTTTGTATTTTGGATGCTTCGTAATGTCGTACTTGTCACTGAGAAAAGGTCTCACGCCTCTAAGCTGCAAAATACATTTTCCGCCGTCCATGACAGCGATTTCGTCCTCCGACATGAGCTGCTTGCCGGTCTTCTGATAGTTCAGGCCGTATGAGTTGTTGGTTGAACGGGTTTCTGATGTGTTATATAGGTCGATTGTCTCCTTGCCGAGGATTTCACTGAGTTCCTTCAAAGTGGATTTTTCCTTGCCGCCAAGGAAGAGGGTACAGTCGCAGTTGCCGACAATCGTGTCCGCAGCGTCCTTGTAGATGGTTTTGAGCTGGCTCTGGGACTGCAAGATGATGGACGCTGAGATTTCCCGGCTTCGGATCGTAGCAATCAGTTTGTCGAACTTTGGGATTTGACCGATGTTCGCAAACTCATCGAGCAGGCAGCGGACATGAACGGGAAGCCGCCCGTTGTAGACATCATCCGCTTTGTCGCAGAGCAAGTTAAAAAGCTGGGAGTACATAATCGCCACGACAAAGTTGAAGGTATCGTCGGTGTCTGAAATGATGACGAACAGCGCCGTCTTGCGGTCGCCGATACAATCCAGCTCCATCTCGTCGTAACTCATCAGCTCCCGCAGCTCCGCGATGTCAAACGGGGCAAGCCGTGCGCCGCAGCTAATCAGGATCGACTTGGCTGTTTTGCCAGCGGCTAACTTATATTTACGGTATTGCTTGACCGCGAAGTGGTCAGGGTCGCGCTCTTCCAGCTCATCGAACATGAGGTCAACGGGATTTTTGAAAGTCTCGTCATCCTCTCTGGCCTCCGAAGCGTTGATCAATTCGAGCAAGGTAGTGAAGTTTTTCTCGTGTTCCGGCGCTTCGTACCAGATATAGCCGATGAGGGCGGTATAGTAGAGCTTTTCTGCCTTGACCCAGAAATCCTCCCCGGACTTATCGCCATCTCCCTTCGTGTTGACGATGATCGTATTGACCAGTTTGAGGATGTCCTTTTCGCTGCGGATGTAGGCGAACGGGTTGTAGTGCATGGATTTTCGAAAGTTGATCGTATTCAGCGACTTGATGATATAGCCGTTTTTCTCAAGCATCTTTCCGCATTCGACCAGCACTGTACCCTTGGGATCAGTGACCACATAGGAACTGTGCATCTGCATCAGGTTGGGCTTCACAAAGAAGCGGGTCTTGCCGGAACCGGAACCACCGATCACAAGGATGTTCTTATTCCTCGCGTACTTCGGCTGCTTCGGTCGGCTGTTCATGGTCAGCCCCTCGGTCTGGGTGAGGATGACATTGTTGGAGAAGTCATCATCCATGTAAGGACGGATGTCCTCCGGTCGTCCCCAACGCGCTGACCCGTATTCTTCTCCTTGTCGGAATTTCTTGCGGTTTTTGCCTTTGATGTAGACGGCCAGCTTGAGCAACGCGCCTCCGGCCACACCGATGAGAAGGTCTACCGGATGAAAGCTGGGGAGCGGATTGGCAAACGCTGCGCCGAAATTGGCAAAGCCGCCGGTGAGCTTGTCGATGAACTCTGTGCCGGGAGCCAGCCGGAAGACTGCCGCCAGCTTATCCACAAAGTAGAAGGCGAACACATACGGGAGATTGAGAAGGACGAGTTTTTTGATGTCGAGTTTCTTTCTCATAGCTCAACGCCCCGATCCTTCGTCTTGACCTTGACCTTCTCCTTGTGCTGGGCTTTGGACTGCTCCCTGCTGCGGGAGAGCTTCTGCTTGAGGGATTGCTTTTCTTTCTGCTTGACCGTCTTGGCGGAAAACTCCTTGAAAGCCTGAGTCATCACATCCACATCCCGTCCTTTGAAGAAGACGAGATAACGCGGCGGCTGCTCAGAGGTGTCCTTCTTGAGCGCGTAGTCGATCCCATACTTGTTCGCTGTGCGCTCGAAAGACTTGATGTTTCCGTCGGTCACTTCAATGTTGCTGATTGCGGCGTTCTGCTCGACAAGGTGCTTGATGGACTGCTTGCCCCGGTAGGTCTTGGGCTGAGAGGCTTGCTTTTCGGCCTTTTCAATTTCCTCAATGAATTTGGCGAGCGCTTTTTTCAGCACTTCCGCAGTGATCCTGCCGCCCTTAATGGCAATCGCAACGACTTTGGTATTTACTTCATCCTGCATGGGGACCTCCTTTCTGAGATTTGCGGGGCAATCCCGTCACTAAGGCGGGACACCGTGTAAAATGTGGATCATGTTTTCATCTCACCCCCTTGAAGTTGATTGAGAATGCTTACGCATCAGCCTTTTCCGTGAAAATCGTAGTTCACGCGGGCTGAATAGTAGTTGTCTATGGTCAGTGAAGCGTTATACAACGCCGTAAGCAGATATGCCCGGATGTTCCGAATGTCGGAAGGGCAATCGTTCATCGCTTGGAGCACATAGTCGATGTGACCGCTGTCCAGCTTGAGGAAGCGTGACTTAACCACCGGCTGCGGCATATCTTCTCCGTTGATACGGATGGTGGGTCTTGTGGAGCAGACAGCATCCAGCATGATCTCGACAATTTCATTTACCCGGTCAAGGTCATAGTGCCTATCCTGAGAGCGGATGTCGATCTCAAGGTTATCTCGGATCAATTCCCTGTATTGCTCCCGTTCATCCATCCTGTCCATCCCATCAAGATTGATAGATTGATAGTTTCTCAGAGAGTTATTTCTTTCGTTGGTAATTACTTGATTAGTATTTAATTGTGCAGGATTTTCCGTACACGGTTTTCCCGTGAACGGATTATCCGTGTCCGGCTTTTCCGTATGCGGTTTTTCCGTGTCCGGCAAACCCGTCTGCGGCTTCTCGTATATCTCGAAAACCATGCTGCTCATCCGGCCTTTTTCATCCCGTGACTGATGACGGACGAGATACCCTGCGTCCTCAAGCTCCCTGAGAGCTGCCAGAACAGCATCGGGGCCTTCCTTGCAGATCGCCGAAAGACCTTTCGTTGAGAACTGCCAGCCATCGTTGAAGGACAGCATTTTGGAGAGTAGCCCCACGGCCTTGAGGGACAGGGTTTTATCCCTGAGATGGTAATTTGCCATGACCGTGTAGCCACGGTTTTTGTTGACGCGATAGACTGCCATGCGGTTATCCCTCCCTTGCCATCACCGGCTGACAGCGCAGCGTTGACAGCTTCACCGGGGAATAGGGACATTCCTCGAAGACACAGGTTTGATATTTCCAGTAGGGACGATGGAAGCAGCACGACCGGCATTCCGGGCAGATCCCGTCGCATCCGCTGTCATAGTGGTTGTGGCCGGGCACCTCCTTCATGAGGGCTTCAAAGGCTTGCAGCTTACCGGCTGTCATGTAGCTCATTTTGTTTTCTCTCCTTTCCTCGCCGCACCGCCGTCATCTGCAAGGGGCAGATTGTTCCAGCTTTCGGGCAACAAAAAAAGAGGGTTTGCTTCATGCTCCGAATTGGAGAATGAAACAAACCCTCTTAGCTTTTCAGATATTCAGATGATGTCTCGGATGGTATGGATGATGCCGAGCAGCAGCCCGACAATCAGGGCGAGTCCTCCGATAAGACCGCCGATGATGATGTTGAGTGCGAAGATTCCTACTGTGCCGGATATGCCGTAACCGAAGGGGACGAGCCAGAGACACATCCTGCGGATGCCGAATGGGAAGCCGACACAGAGCCACATCAGGAAGTAGTCACATACGCCGTCCGCCATATAGACCGGCTTGAAGAATGCGGCAAGACAAAGGGCAATCAGCAGAGGAAGCAGCACTTCCTTGAGAAAAGTCTTCACATCCTCACCCTCAATCCCTGCAAATCGTCCGTGCGGATGCCGACGAGATACCAGTCCGCAGCCATCTCGATCCGAGTGGGTTTCCACTTGCCCCCGATCATGACATCGAAGCATTCCCCGCAGTGCAGACCGCCGTAGTAGCAGTCAAGGTCAAAGCGAATGTCGTACCGATCCGTTGCGTGATCATAAACCAAAGTTCCCTGTTTCATGATGGACTCCTTTCGTTGTGGGCAGCGCAACGGGAAGGGCTTATGCAGTGTACCTCCATAGCCACCGCCAGCCGGTTTTGATCCTGTGCGCCGATTGTTGAGCGATTGTTCCTCTTTCAGGTCAAAAAAGAAGGGACTAAGCCAGAATCCCTTGATTTTCAAGGTCTTTCTGATTTAGTCCCATTATCTCACAACAATCTTTGACAATCAGGGTAGCCACATGGCCCGCTTCAATCTCGCTCAAAAGGGCGTTGAAGCCGGGGCGGTTGAAGTTGGTGCCGGTGTAGCCATCGTCCCAAAAGTGCCGGATGTTCCGCAGTCCATGCTGCCGGGCGTACTCCTCCAGGTACATCTTTTGGTTCTGGATGCTGTTGGATTCGCCCACCTGCTCGTCATCCCGGGATAGTCTTTCATATAGAGCAGTAATCTTGATATCTTCGCTTCTGGCCACGGTTTTCACCTCCTTTCCTTGTTGGCTTTTCTTTGTGTGACGTTCCTTTTCTCTATCCCACCCAAGTATAGCCCTTCGGGTCAGTGAGGACATAGGAACTGTGCATTTGCAGCAGATTAGGTTTTATGAAATACCTAGTTTTACCGCTGCCGGAACCGCCTACGATCAGGACGTTTTTATTCCGGGCCGTCTTGGGGTCTTTGGGGCGGCTGGACATAGTGAGGCGTTCGGTCTGGGTCAGGATGATGTTGTCCTCAAACTTGGGGGCCACATACGGCTCGATGTCTTTGGCATTGCCCCAGCGGGCCGAGCCGTACTCGCTGCCGTGGCGGTACTTCTTGGCGTTCTTGCTTTTCAGGTAAACCGCCAGCCGCAGCCCTACACCGCAGCACAGGCCAACAGCCAGGTCCAGTGGGTGGAAGCTGGGCACGATGCGCCCCAGCGCCCCCGGCAGCACCGACATAAGGGACATCATCTTTTCAGAAAAGTCAGCCCCGACGGCCAGCCGCCATGCGTAGCCCAGATTGGTAGCATAAAGGCCCATCAGGACATAGGGCAGGTTCAGGAGCACAAGGCGTTTGGTGTTTTGGTTCATCGGCCGGCACGCTCCTGTTTCTTTTCCCGCATCTTGCCGGGCACCAGCTCAGCAGCCAGGGCCTTGAACTGCTGCAAACGCTCCAGAACACTGGGGCGTTTTTCTTTCTGGACCAGCTTGGCAGAGTAGTCCTTGAAGGCGGCGGTCAGGGTATCGGCGTCTCGCGCCTTGAAGAAAACCAGATACCGCGGCGGGTCATCGTGGTTTTTGGTGATGGCGTAGTCCACACCATACTTGTCCAAGATCCGCTTGAAATCCCGGATGCCGGTTTTCTCGATCTCAATGTTGGTGGCCCCCTGGTCCTGCCGCAGAAGCTGCTTGACGCTTTGTTTTCCCACCGGTTTATTGTGCGATTTACCCGCCCGCCATTGCAAGAACTTACGGGCTGCCGCCAGGATCGTCCGGCCCGTCAGCTTGGTGGTGCTGATGGCGAAGTTGATCGTTCTGTTCTCCACATCTTCCTGCATGGGGGTCATCCTCCTTTCCCACCTGCATCAGGGCTGCGATGAAAAAGCCGAACCAGGTGCCCGCCGCAAAAAATGCCAGTCCTGTCCACATGGTCAGTCCAGCCGGATGGCGATAAAGCTCTCGCTGCCCTGCATCAGGATGACGCTGTGTTCCTCCAGAAACTCGGCCAGCTGATACAAGTCCGCCACCTGAAGGGAGACGGTGCAGCCGTCCCGGTCGATGCGGAAAAAGACCATGGGGCCGACGAGATAGGATTCCTCCCCGATGTCCATGACCTGCTCCGGGCAGTAGCTCATCAGGATAGGCAGGCCAGGGATGCCATACAGCAGGTCAGCCTCGTCGAAGCAGGGCAAATAGTCGGGTGCGTCCTCCAACCGGATGACCGAGAGGGGCATTTCGGGGCCAGCCGTTGCCAGATAGAGGGGACGCTCCGACACGGGCGGGCCAGATACGGGTGTGGTGCTGTCTGCCAGCAGGCTGTTCAGGATGGTTTCGATGGCGCAGACCTTCTCATAGGTCTGCTGTGCGAGGGTGGGTTTCGTTTTGTTCATAGGCGATTCCTCCAAATTTGTTCTTTGTGTTTTGTGATTTATGCCAGCAGGTCAGCGCTCCTGGCTGCGCTGGCGCTTTTTCTGCCACTGTTCCAGCAGCTTGATGATGGTGTCCTGCATCTGTTTGGGCGTGTAAGACCTTGGAAAATATTTCCGCAGCACCTCGTTTTTGATGGTCACGCGGTCCATTTCGGCCTTCTTTTCCTCGCCCATGATGTCGAAGATGGCATCGTAGGTGCACTTGCCTTCCTGGCTCAGCTTCTTGATGCGCTGAGCCTGGGAAAGAGAGGGGGCGTTCTGGGTATCCTGCATGGCCTCCAAAAAATCCCGCTGTTCGGCAGCCGTCAAATAGGACAGCTCCACAGCGGGATTGAAGGAGATTTTCTTTTGGTCTACCAGGTCCAGCAGTTCCGGGATGAGGTTGGTGAGGCGGATATAGCGCTGAACCTGCTTTCGGCTTTCTCCGGCATCTTGTGCTACCTGTTCATCCGAACGTAACTTCGGGCCAAATTGGCCCGAAGTTAAATCCGACCTAGCACCTTGATTTTTTATGGCTTCCAGTTTCATTTTGTAGGCAAAGGCCCGTTCGCTGGGCAGGATGTGTTCGCGCTGCAAATTGCTGTCCACCATCTTGATTACGGCTTCCTCATCACTCATGTTGCGCACGATTACCGGTAAAGTCGTCAGCCCGGCCAGCTGGGCCGCGTGCTGACGGCGGTGCCCCGATATGATCTCATAACCTCCTTCCGTCCGGGGCCGGGCAATGAGCGGAGCCAGCACGCCAAACTGGGCTACGCTCTCCACCGTCCGCTGCATGGCTTCATCGTCCAGAACTTTGAAAGGATGGTTTTTGAAGGGATGCAGATCCGTGATGGGGATTTGCTGGATTTGTTCGCGCTGGAACTCAGTTGGGATTGCTTCTGGTTTCTGCTCTGAAATGGTCAATCACCTCCTCCAACAGAAAAGGCCCGGAGAAACCTCTGGGCCAAAATTTTATCCTGTTTTGAAATCATGCTGTACCCTGGCAGCATAGGAACTGTGCATGGTCATGGGGGCGTTGTAGAGGGTCGCCAACAGATATTGCCGCATATTCCGCACCTGAGTGGTGTTCTCTTTCAGGCACATAAGGACAAACCGCAGATGGTCGCCGTTCAGTTTCATGAGCTGGGCCTTCACCACCTCAGCGGGCTTGTCATCGCCTGCAACGCGGATGAAGCGGCGTTTGCTGCACACAGTGTCCACCAGTAGCTCCAGTATTTCGCGCAGCATATCTTCATCGTCGGGGCAGCTTGCAACAAGAGAGTCGAACGCAAACTGCCGGAGAAAATATTCCTGATACCGGGCGCGGATGTTGTTCCCTTCGGATTCCGTTCCGACGGCCACGCCGTCCCCTTCGCCAGAAGGGAAAGGATCAGTCTCACTCAGGTCAGTATGGTTTTGATTATTCTTAATTCCTCGTGATTTTAGCGATTCAAGAGTCGCGTTTTTCACGGTTCCAGAATCGTGATTTTCACGATTCTGGATTCGTGGTTCTGACGATTCAGAGATAAAGTTTTTCACATAAATCAGGCTGGGTTTTCCAAGGCCCCGGCGTTTGCGTTCGATCAAGCCACAGCTTTCCAACTCCTTCATGAGCTTGGTGGCCTTGTTGTCCGCACAATAGAGCGCTTCCATGATTTCTTCTGTCGTGAAGATGATGTATACCCGACCACTATCATCCGTCCAGCCATTCTTGACTGAAAGCCCCATCCGATCCAATAAGAGGCCATACAGGATTTTTGACTCCGCAGAGATACCGCGGAATCTGGGGTCTACAAAGAGAGCTTTGGGCAATCGATAAAAGGAAAACAGGTCGGCCTGGCCGCCGTAAAAGTAGTCCAACATAGCGTCTCCTTCCCTCTGATTGGGTGCAAAAAAGAGCACCCTGATTTTGAACCGCTCCAGTAAAAGTAGACAATGAAAAAAGAAGGCCTCCTGTGGTAGAA
>ERZ1090880.27-NODE-27-length-86437-cov-1548.325322_pt1 | contig 86437 bp, 157 predicted proteins | sample MGYA00478471_ERZ1090880 | MGnify/ENA primary metagenome ERZ1090880 (study PRJEB33644, sample SAMEA5815734) | chicken gut metagenome | biome: Chicken; feature: Gastrointestinal Tract; material: Caecum | place: Ireland | collected 2019-01-01 | study: A study of... | reverse complement strand
TGACCGGGATGTTTTTTATAAGGATTATGCAGACAAGGAGGATGAAACTATGGGACTCTGGGAAAAAACAAAACAGCTTCTGGACGCACAGGTTGGTTATCTGGAAAAGCGGTCAAATAGCCAGCTTGACAGCAAGACTGGAAACGCCGGATATAACAATTACACAAAGTATTCCCGAGACGTAAATAACATGGGGCTTATGGGCTGTCAGGGACAGCCATGGTGCGCCACATACCAGTTCTGGATCTGTGCGCAGATTTTCGGAAAACAGAAAGCCCTTGAGATCATGGGGAATGGCTTTTATAACTGCAACAGCGTAAAGGCTCACGCAAAAGCAAAAGGAACCTGGCACAGCACGCCGAAACTGGGAGCTTTGGTGATCTTCCGTAACGGTGCTCATATCGGCCGGGTGATCTCCATTTCTGGAAACACGATCCGGACAAATGAAGGGAACACTTCTTCCGGTGGTCTGAACAACGTGGAAGCAAACGGCGGCTGCGTAGCCGAGAAGTCCTACACCATCGGTAACAGCCAGATCGACGGATATGTGTGGATTGATTACGGCGAGGAAACCGCAGAACCGGAAACCCCGTGGAAAGCCACCGGAACCGCAATCTCAACAGTAGATAACCTCTATGTCCGGGCATATCCCAACGGCGAGATTATCGGAGAGCTGATGAGGGGCAACCGATTTGAGATCAATGGCGTAACGTCTGGATCCTGGACACAGGTCAATGTGGCGAACATCGGCGTTGGCTGGGTATGGACAGACTACACCAAAAAGGACGGCGCGCAGACCGCAGAACCGCCGAAGCAGGAGATCACCAACAAGCAGGATAAAACGCAGCGCCTTTTTGTAGGCAAAGTAACCGCCTCTGTTCTGAACGTCCGAACTTGGGCCGGAACGGAATACCCACAAATCAAGTCCTATCCGACGCTCAACAGAGGAAACCTTGTGGACGTGATGAATTACACCCAGAAAGCAAATGATGGCTCGAAATGGTATTACATCCGTATCGCCGGAAAATATTACGGATTTGTCAGCGCGGAATATATCCAACGTCAATAAAGAATATACGGCTCTATTTTCGATTTTATACGCTTAGCCTAGGAATTGTACCCTAAAGCAGTTCAAATTGATTCTAGGGCCGTTTATTAAAGCTACAGGTTATTCGTAGTAGTCCACATGGACTGACTTGATACAGTCGGTCATATCAAGGCTATTCATCGCCATGCTTTCCCGTATGGCATCATCCATGAAATGGGGCAAAGATAACTCGACGGGTACCTTTGTCCCATATCCATTCTTATCGTTTTTCCCAAAATCTGTATTAAAGTATTTGTCGATCATTTTCTTGTACATCGCAAAACTATACACGTCATTCTCCGCAAGCAAATATGATGGGTACAGGTATTTGACCACAATACCCTCAAGGGCCTTGTCGGACAGTATGGTGTACCGCTTCCATCCGCAATCGTATTTCCGGTAAAAGTATTCAATGATCTTGCACAGCTCTTCGAGTTTCTCCGGATCATCCACCCCATGCTTCTGAAACATCTTGGTGACTCTGACGTATATGTGTTCATGCAACTCCTCCCAGGTGAAGTTTTGCGCGTCAATGTAGGGCACTTTGAGGGCTGATTTTTCCTGCTTTTGAGGGGTGCTTTTGCGTTCAAAAGCATAGATATCTCCTTTTACTTCTTCTCTAGAAGTAAAAGCATTGATAGTAGTAGTCTCTGAATTGTAATCTTTGTTATTTATAGTATCTGTAATAGTAGTCTCTGGTATTGTTTCGTTATCAGAGACGTTTCGATTTTTATTATAAGCCTCATTGATTACGCACTGATGCGCATTCGATCCCGCATTATCGGCTGGTATTTCGATTTTGTAATCACACAAGGAATAACCTTTCCTTTTTAATGCCCTCGCTATATTTACGAGGTTTACTTTATATTGTAATGTCCTATCCCATTTATATTTTGGATTGTTTCTTTTTTGAATATAGCCGTAATCCACTAATTTGGCGATATACTTTCTTGTTTGACTAGCAGATAATCCAAGCATTATTTCGTCTGATAGTTCTTCTGCCGTTTTATATATCCATCCATATATGGGTTCGCGTTCTTGCTCCCCGTTTTCCCTTGCTATCTTGTTTTCTGCTTCTATAAACTTATCTGCGTCATTAACTCTCTCAGACCAATATATAAACTGATTTAAAATAATGGCCTCTTTATAATTCTCTGTAATAGAAAGTAAATCTTCTCTGATAACAGCTTTTTTGATTTTTTCAATGCTCATATAATCTCTCCTTTCCAATATAAACGGACTTTTTTATTTGAAAGCTCCCTTGATGTTTCCACCTTATTTACAGATGATCGTGATTTGTAGCCGAGTTTTTTAGCGAGTTCTTCTTGCGTTAATCCTAATTCTTCTCTTCGATTTCGTATTCGTTCTCCTATATTCATGCCTTCACCTTCTTTTGCTAATTTAGATAAACTGATTATATCACCTGTAGAAAATATTTTCAACATTTTTTAAAAATAATGTTGACAAAAACGTGAATGTGGTATATAGTTACAGTTGTAGACAAAAAACATCAACACAGGAAGGAGGATTGGTGAATGGTTGATACAGAGCTTCTTGAGCAGAAAATTATTGAATCCGGTAAGAAAATTGGATATCTGGCGGAGAAATTAGGAATATCAAGGCAGTATTTTAGAATGAAATGCAAGAATAAAGCAGATTTTACTAATCGAGAAACGGATATCCTTTGTGACGAACTTAGCATTACTACTCTTACGGAAAAGGAAAAAATTTTCTTTAAAAAGTAGACAGAAACGGAAACAAAATAATGGAGGTGAGAAATATTAGATTTCCCAGAACCGTATATGCAATTCAGCACAATATAACAAAAAGAATTTATGTTGGTAGCTCAAATGATATCGAAAGCAGATATTGGAGTCACATGTCAGCATTAAGAAACCATAGACACAACGTAGAAGATATGCAATCCGATTTTGATAAATATGGTGAGAATTACTCGCTATTTATTCTCGATGAAATAAAAGAGTTTTCAGAAAAAAGGAAAGAATATGAATGGATGGGAATATTAAAATCGAATATACGCGGAACTGGATATAACTATAAAGATAATGCCAAGCCATTCAAAAAAACGCTTCCGTTAAAAAGCGGGATGCCCCAAACAAGAGAATCCTAAAAAATAGGATTACGAGTAAAACAAGGAGGTGAAAGTTTGAACGAATTACAGATTTTAAACGTCGATGGAATCGAGTGCTACGAGAAGGACGGAACAGCCTACTTAAAGCTGGAAACTGTGGCAAGAGGGCTTGGTTTTACTGAAAAAAAGGATGGAGTTGAGTATATTAGGTGGGCGAGAGTTGAAAAATACTTGTCAGAACTTAATTTCGCCACTTGTGGCGAAAGACCAGATTTCATACCAGAGAACATATTCTATCGTCTTGCAATGAAAGCCAAGAATGAGGTTGCGGAAAAGTTCCAGGCTAAAGTAGCCGATGAAATAATTCCATCCATTCGCAAACACGGGATATATGCCACAGATAATGTGATCGATCAGATACTTGACAACCCGGATTTTGGTATTGAGCTTTTGACAAAACTAAAAGAAGAGCGCGCCGCCAGAGTCGAAGCCGAACGGAAGAACGCAATCCTGATGCATGTGAATAAAACTTACACAATGACTGAAATTGCTAAGGAACTCGGGATGAAGTCTGCCATTCAGCTGAATAAACTTCTTGCGGAGAAGAAAATCCAGTATCAGGTGAACGGCACTTGGGTTTTTTACTCGCAGTACAGCGATTTAGGATATGAAGAAATTAAGCAGGAAGTGCTAGATAGCGGAAAGGTGATTTATCCAATCCTTGGCAGAATACCCCCACTTCTAAGCGAAGTGAAAGTGGGGGATGAATGCCGATTGTTTTTTTACTGAAACTATTGACAATCAGTAAAATATATGCTATAATAGATACATAGGAAATGTCCTAAATCTAAAAGAAAGGAGAAAAACTATGTATCTAACGATAAAGCAACAAGCGAAACATCTGTCAAAGGAAGAATACAGCATTTTGAGAGAATTGTGTCATACAGCAAAAAATCTTGCAAATGAAGCAATCTATAATGTCCGTCAGTATTACTTCACAGAGGGAGAATATCTGAAATACGAAAAGAATTACGCATTGCTGAAAGACAGTTCCAATTACAAAATGCTCAACTCCAATATGGCACAGCAGATTTTGAAAGAAGTAGACGGTTCATTCAAAAGCTTTTTCGGACTGCTGAAACTTGCGAAAAAAGGCAAATATTCTTTCAGAGATTGTAAATTACCGCATTATCTTCCAAAAGACGGATTCACAACGCTTGTGATAGGTTTTGTCAGGCTGAACGGAAACAAGCTGATTCTGCCGTATTCCAATACTTTCAAAAAAGCACACAAGCCTGTTGAAATCAAGATACCGCCAATACTTGCTGACAAGCATATCAAGGAAATCAGAATCATTCCAAAATCAGGAGCAAGGTTCTTTGAAATTCAGTATACTTACGAAGCTGAAAACATTCAGAGAAATCTTAATCAAAACAATGCACTTGCTTTGGATTTAGGAGTAAATAATCTTGTGACTGCTGTATCAAATCAGGGCAGAAGTTTCATCATTGACGGCAGAAAACTGAAAGCTGTCAATCAATGGTTCAACAAAGAAAATGCAAGATTACAGGGTATTAAAGACAGACAGGGAGATAAAAGAAGAACAACAAACCGTCAGAAAATCTTGGCAGACAAGAGAAACAGACAAGTCAATGACTATATGAGCAAGACTGCAAAGAAAATCATTGATTACTGCATTGCACATGATATTGGTACACTTGTCATTGGCTATAACGAAACATTTCAGCGTAATTCTGACATGAACAAGCGTAACAATCAGAATTTTGTCAATATCCCATACGGCAAACTGCGTTCCAAACTGGAATATCTTTGTGAACTGAACGGAATTGTTTTTGTAAAGCAGGAAGAAAGCTATACTTCACAAGCATCTTTCTGGGACAGGGATAATATTCCTGTCTATAATGCAGACAATCCGCAGTCCTATAAATTCAGCGGAACACGCATACGGAGAGGTCTGTACAGAACTGCTGACGGAACATTGCTCAATGCAGATGTCAACGGTGCATTGAATATTTTAAGAAAAAGTAGCGTTGTGGACTTAACAGTCCTATACGGTAGTGGCGAAGTGGACACGCCTGTAAGAATAAGGGTTGCCTGATTTTAGGTGGAAACTTAAATACCAATCTTCTTACGAAGCCCCCACCTCTACAGGTGGGGGAGAGTTCACCACAGGAGAATCACTCAAATGGGAAGAGAGTTTATTCTGAAGTTACTTGAAGGATAGAAACGAGGAAGAAAGGAATCATGAAGAGATACACAGACTACGAACCGGAAACGGTCGGAGAAGAATTTATGCTCTTGCTTGGAAGAGTAGAGGCATTGGGAATCTATCTTGACATGGAGGACGGTAAATATGTAGACCGCAATACGGTCGCTGCCATTATGGGAATTGAACTGGAGGATGAGAAGAATGAAGGAACTTGAGAAATATCTTGAAAAGCTTTATTCCGACCGTGAGAAGTACCGAAATTGGAAAAACTGGATGTTTGGAGCGATAGATTTCGCTGTGTCGGCGGGATTAATAGGAGAAGAAGATGAAAGAAAATTGTTTAAAAAATACGAATTGATATAAAGTGCCCCGGCAGATGCACCACCATCCACCGGAGCGGTAACTAACTAAAAACGCCTTAGTCAGTTACAGAGGTATTATACACGATTCTTCTGTAATTGGCAAATATTACAGGAGGATTTTTTTATGGAAGAAAGCAATAACAAAGCGAATAATGAAGAAGTGACAACATGGGACGATGCAGAAAAACTTGTAACCGAGGTGTTCAGGGACAACCAGAGGCAAGCAAAAAGATGGTTTGTAGCGTTTTTAATTACATTAGCGGCATTAGTCGCAACAAATACATATTGGATTTACGTGTTTAACAGCTATGAATACGTAAGTCAAGACGGAGAGGGATACAACTATTATAATTCGGAAATCGGGGGAGATGTTGAAAATGGGACAAAAAATTAAACGAAAGAAAAACGGGAAAAGCAAAGGAACGAAGAGAAAAAGGAGAAGAAGATGAAAACAATAGCTGAGATGGCGTCCGTGATCGGAACATTCTTTGTGTTTTTTATTATCACTTATATTACAACGTCAATAGATATGATCGCCGTGCTGTTTTGGTCGTTTGTCGGGACATGCATTGCTTCATTCCTTATTATTTCAAGGCTGGAGGATAATGATGATAAACAGAAATAACAAAGCAGTATTAATTGGGATTGTAACAAAGCCGCAAAAGTTTGAGTATCGATATAAAGAAAAAGAATATTTCAGAATTGAAGTATCTATAAAACGAGATTCGGGTGTCGTTGATAAAATTCCAGTTGTCACGGATAGCACAGATGAAATATATGGAAAACGCGTAATAGTAATAGGCGAATTTCGATCCAGAAATATCACATATGCAGAAAGAAGCCACCTAATCTTATATGTATTTTCCGATAATATAAAAATTTCTGATTGTCACAACGATTATAACGATCTGGAAATTGAGGGATTCATTACAAAAGAACCAATATATCGGTTGACCGCGAAAACAAAAAGAAAAATATGCGATTTGATGATAGCGGTAAACAGGAGTTATAGCCGGTGGTCAGATTATATTCCGACAATTACGTGGGGAGAAAATGCTATATATTCATCTGAAATGCAAATTGGAACAAAAGTGAAAATTCGAGGACGAATTCAGAGTCGGGAATATAAGAAAACAATAGATGGACAAATATATATAAAAACGGCATATGAATTATCAGCGTATGTAATAGAGGTACACAATGAAGATAAAGACGATTAAAAAAGTTTTAATATCAATCGGATTTCCAGACAACGCAGACGGTACAGAATATGCTGCATATACAATAAAAGCCATAAATGAATGCCACGGGAAGATAGTAATGAACAAAATATACGAAAATGTGGCAAAAAAATTTGGAGTACCGTGGGAACGCGTAAGAAGATCTATACAGCATTACTTAGACAAATGTACAGAAACGTGCGAAGAAAGAGATATTTTAAGCAAATATGTCGGAAATACATATGAAGGGGCTAAGAAAAAGCTTATTCACATGCAAACTGTATTACGGGAGGAAGAAAATGAAGACAATAAAAATTAAATCATTACATATTCAGAATTTCGGTAACATCAAAGACCTGTCAATCAATTTTGGGAGAAAGACTTTAATCATCGGAAGAAACGAAGCAGGAAAGACTACAATCAACGATGCTTATAGCTGGCTTATGACAAATAAGCTGGCAAATGGAAGTCAAGCGGATGGTATCAGGCCGCACGATAGAAGCGGAATCGAAGATGACAATGCGGTTATTTCTGTATCTGCCGTAATTGAGATTGATGGGGCAGAGAAAGAATTTCTGAAGGAACAGCGCAAGGAGTTTACGCAGAAAACAGGAAAATTCAAAGGGAATAACAACCTGTATTTTATCAATGGCGTTCCGAAAAAGGAAAAAGAATACAAGGCATACGTTGAAGAAAAAATTCTTGAGCCGGATAACCTGGAACTTTGCACGAATGCTTCCGTGCTTTTGAATATGGACACTAAGAAAAGACGCGCAGTCATCTTTGACATGGTTCCAGATATTACGGATGCAGATGTAGCTGCCACCGATGTGCGTTTTGCAAATATTCCCCCAAAACTGGATGATTGTACGCTCGATGAACTTATCCAGTCTGTCAGATATCAGATCAACGGCAGAGGACGTGGAGACAAAGGATTAAAAGGTAGACAGGATGAACTTCCGGCAAGGATTGACGAGGCGCAGAGGAAGGTTTGCGACACGGCAGAATACAGCCTTGCAATCAGCGGATTGAAAAAGGAAATCGCTGATTTGGATGAACAGGAGAAGTCTCTGGACGATGTAATGGCAGCCTACGACCAGAAATCAAAGGATATTCTGGATCTGAAGTTTGAGCAGTCTGAGATTATGCGAAAGGCGAACGAAGGACTTGTTCAGCAGAGGAAAGAACTTGATGGCGAGATTTTCTCTCTGGAACAGGATAAGAAATCCGCTGAGAATGACCTGCGGACGGCTGAAATGGATTTAAAACACGCCAACATGGGGATTGAGCGGCATACAGCAGAGGTCAAGCAAGCACAGACGGATTGGAAAACCTATTATGAGCGTGAGTATCCAGAAGAAAACCTTGAAAGAATTAAGGCTGAACAGTTTGACGAAAACTCTCTGGTTTGCCCGACTTGCGGACAAGATTTGCCAGAAGAACAGGCAGAGAAAATAAGGGATGATTTTGAGCAGAAAAAGGCAAAGCGTATTAAAGATGAGGAAGGTATTAAAACAGCGTTTTACGAGGCAAAGGATAAAAAACTGACCGAAATTACCGAGTCTGGAAACAAAGCCGCCGCAGACCTCAAAGAATCCAAGAAAGCAAAGGAAAAAGCGGAGCGGAAAATCGCTGAATTAAAGAAGAAAATCACATCGCTTGCTATGAAGATTCAGCAGAAACAGGCGGAGCTTTCCGAACTGCCGGAGTCGGTTGACCTGTCCGACAATGCGGAATATCAAAAGATTACCGCAGAGATTGAACAAGCAGAAGCCGCACTCCATAAAATGGAAAACGGAAGTGAACAGCGCAGAGAAATCAGCCGCATTAAGAACGAAAAGACAGCAGAAATTTCCAGGTTGAAAACGCTGATTGCAGAGTCCGAAAAGGCGCAGGAGCGTGTTGATGAGCTGAAAGAAGAGAAAAGAAATGTTGGGCAGTTACTTGCGGATTGCCAGCAGGAACTCGATTTGCTTAAAGACTTCCAGAAGGCCAAGTGCAATATGTTGTCGGAAGCAGTGAACAAGATGTTTGTGTTCGTAAAATGGCGACTTTTCAAGATGAATCAAGACGGTGAAGGATATCAAGAGGTTTGCGAACCGATGATTGAAAATGAACCATATGGGCGTAGGCTTAACCACGGTTCGCGGGCGTTGGCGGAACTGGATATTTGCAACACATTCCAGAATGTTCACGATGTCAGCCTACCGTTGTTCGTGGATGATTTTGACGGCATTACAGAAAACACAATGGAGAAAATAAACCAGTTTGACAGACAGATGATTTTCTTAAAGGCAACTGAAGGAGATTTGAAAGTCGAGATTTTAGATTGATTGAAAATCCGGGTGTTTGCGTGGCAACGGTAAGTTGTCAAAATAGCTAAGAATGGTAAAAATCAAAAAAGCAAACAGCAGAACAGAAAATGACAATTCTTATCGTTGCGATTCAAGCGCCCGGATACAGGGAGGATATATGAACATTAAAGCAGAATGGAGAGTAGAACTTTTCAAAGCAGACGCAAATAAATGCGCTAATGAGATTATGAGTTTGGGAGAAGATGTTTCTCCGGCACAAATTGTCGAGTATGCGAGAAAACCAAATACAGAATTGCATCGTTGTTTCACATGGAATGACGCAGAAGCCGCCAATAAATACCGTATTTTTGAAGCAAGACAGGTTGTTTGTAATCTGATTATTCGTAAAGAAAACGGAGAGAAGCAGGAACCAACGCCTATCAGATTGTTTCATAAAATCGAAAACGGACACTATAAGCCGCTTACGTTGATTGTTCAGAATGAGGATGAGTATGAATTGATTTTGCGGCAGTGCAAAGAAGCGTTGGAAAGCCTTAAGCGGAAGTATTCCAGTTTAAGCGAATATCAAGAGATTTGGGATTTGATTAATTGATATGAAACCGCTCCGTATAAGCGTCTGCATTAGTCAGATGAGAACAGTAAACGTAAAAATATGAAAACAAACTACAAAAAACCAAAGTATAAAAAACCAAAGAACAACAAACTTAAAAGGCTAATGCAGATACCTATGCGGAGCGGGAAATCGGGTGTTTGGTTGGCGGAGTTATCCGAACAGACAATAGAATAAAACATATAACGAAAGTATACCAAATAACAGAAAACGAAACGATAGCTTCGCTTGCCAAGCATCCAAACATCAACAATTTAACAGGTGGGATAATCCATCAGTAAATAAAACCATACAAAATAATAATACAGGAAAACATACTAAAACAAATTTGGTTTATCTCATCTGTTAAGCGGTTGAGCCATATTGAGAGTTAGGCGCTTTGCCAGCAAACGACATTTAACTAAACAAAACATAAGAAAAGAAAATTATATGAAATTAAAACAAATAGCAAAGCGTCTGACTGTCCGCAAGGACAATACTGTAGTGTGCGGCTAAAGGCTGAGAGAACTGAGGTATCCACAATTTACCTAGTCCTCTCTAGCCGATAGCAAATAACTTGTGCAGAGAATCAGGGGATTTACCTTTGATAATACGAGAATAAATTAAATAAAATCAAACTAGAGAAAACACAACCAAACCATAGAAAACAAAAACATCAAAAGTAGATTCTCTGACTGTCTGCATAAGTGGCTTGCGTGAAGATACAGGTGTTTTACCTAAAATAAAAAACATAAAAATATTAAAATATATCAAAGAACATGATAAAACGTGAGGTAAAACATCTATATGTTTGCGCAAACAGTAACCATAAAAATATTTAAAAAGAGAGGAAATGAACGATGGCAAAATCAAAAACAATCAGTCTGGAACCGCTTGAGGAAAATGTAGTCAAGGTGGAGTTGGAAGGAGATACAGATTTAATTTTGCACCCAAGATCACGCTATTATCTCCAGTCTGAAATCTGGAAACAGACGCACGATAAGGGCGAAGACCTTCCAAACATTTTTAAACAGGGAAAGAACAAATGGGAAGGGTTAATTACTTCGATTCACTGGATGAAACCTATCCAGTTTCATGATGAGGATATTCAGCTTTACAGTGAAGAAGAGTGGAAAGATTACATGGAAAACAACCGTCCGGGAATTTTAACAATGGCATTTGCAAAGAGTTTTAAAGAGTCTTTTATCACGTTTTTCAAGGACTCAACAGGAAAAGCCGGAACAGACTTCACAAGGGGTGTGAACATTGCAGAAACCATTGTTCCCATTGAATTTTCTTCCGTTCGCATTGAAGAAGCGATTGTTCCGACAAAAGGAATTGGCGGTTCAACAGTATATTGCGGATGCAATGTATTCAGCGGATGGAAAACAGAGATAACAGTGTCTTGTCCGAAGGTTGTGTTACCGCTCAATACACTGGTTCAGATTATCAGCACAACCGGGAAATACATAGGAATTGGGACGCAGAGAGCAAACGGATACGGAAGATACCATATCGCAAACGCAACGATTATTGGCGGTTGATATGTGGAATATCGGCGGTATACAAAGCCGGAAAACGGCTATAACAGGAAACCAAAAAATATTTCAGTAAAGAATAAAACAATTAAGTGAACAACAGCTTTCCTGTTTTGTATGCCGCTGATAAAAACGAGGTGAAAAATATGGATATGATAACTGAAAACCCCTGTAAATTTTGCATCGACGGAGCGAATAATTTAAACTTCGGATGCCTTAACAACAGAAAATGTGAAATGCTTTCAGCCTATCATAAATATCTGAAATTTTTTAAAGAAGCAAAATATAAGGTGGGTGAAAAGATAACAAGTCTTGACGAACTTAATCAATGCGAATGGGTATTTGACACAATGAGAAAACACCCGATTTCCATACAAACCATAAGGGAATTGCGTTTTTACAGTGTAATTTTTGAACTGCAACATGGACATTATAGGAAAGTGGAAATCAGAAAGGAGTAACCCATGTACATCAAAGTAAAATTCCTCAAAAACGGAGAACTGCACGGCAGAGAATACACTTACAAAGCCACATTCCCCGTCCGTGTCGGACAGGAAGTTATTCTTCCGGGCGGTGGAAATGGCGTTGTGACAGAAATCAATGTGCCGGAGGAAAGCGTGGCGGCGTTTTCGGATAAGGTGAAAGAGATGAGGATGTGGTGGAGGAAAGCGGGCAGTGAAGCAAAACCCTTGTAGATACTGTGCTTTATCAACAGAAGTTTTCGGGAAGTATTATTCCTCTCATTTAGAACAGTGTAGAGAATGCGAAAATCTCAAAAAGCACAGAGAATATCTGAAAGCACACAGGAAATTTGTTGAGGGAGAACCGATTACCGATTTGACCGAATTATTACAGCAGGAATGGGTAATATGGTATCACCAGACGAAGCATATTGAGGTTTTTAAGTCTATGCAGATACGGATTGTTCTGCGTTGGCTTGAAATGGGAGCATTTAGGAAAGCGATTAGAAAAGAAAGCGAGGAAAAGTAAATGGCAGAGAACAAAAACACACAGGTAGCAACACAGGAAAACGCACAGGTAAGTAGAAACAAGGTAACGGATTTCAGCCTTGGGATTTTTGGAACTTCTGATAATTTCATTATGGCTAACCAGATGGCAAAGGCACTGAGTTCTTCCACGATTGTTCCGAGAGAATATCAGGGTAATGTATCAAACTGCCTTGTGGCGATTGAGCAGGCAAACAGATTAAAGGTAAGCCCTCTGATGGTAATGCAGAATTTATATGTTATTCAGGGAAGACCGTCATGGAGTTCAAAGTTCTTGATTGCCGCAATCAACGGAAGCGGAAAATTTGACATGGAATTACAGTATGAGGAAACAAAAGATAAGGATGGCAAACCATATTCCTGCCTTGCTTGGACTACAAAGAATGGTCGCAGAGTTGAGGGTATGACCGTTGATATGCAGATGGCGAAAGACGAAGGGTGGCTGACAAAGAACGGAAGCAAATGGAAAACTATGCCCGCTTTGATGCTGAGATACAGAGCAGCAAGTTTCTTCTCTAGTCTGAATTGCCCGGAACTTACTCTTGGGCTTTACACAAAGGAAGAGGCAGAGACTATTGACGATTATGATGCGATTGACGTAGAAGCACAGGTTCGGCATGACATTGAAGCGAACGCGAATCGTGAAGAATTTGTTGTATCTGAACCGCCAGTAATCGAAGAAAAACCTTCTCCGAAAACCGTTGCTGATGTGACGTCCGGGGCGAAAGAGAAAGAGACGGTTGGTAAGGACACGAATGTCCCTGCCAAAGAGAAGAAAGAACAGACTTTGCCCGATTTCATGAAAATGGCCGAGTAAGGAGAAATCTATGGAATATGTATTTTTGATTGGATTTATATGCGCCTGTATTGCATGGGTATATATTGTAATTCAAATTTTTAAAGGCGATCGCAACATGGTAATTCCATTGTGGCTTTCAATAGCTTTCCTTTGGATTTGCACCATTGGAATAAAAGTCTATGGATAATAGTATTACCGGCGGCTGAAAGTTTTGCCAGTAAGTGAACGAAACTGATGGTTCTGCCGGGATTGAAAGGAGAGATTGGGATGTTAAACAAATACAATATCAAAGATATTATCAGCGACCATCAGCGTGAAATAGATGAAATCCGCGCGGAACTTACAATTACGCACACTCCACATGCCAGAAAAGCACTTGAAAACAGGATTTCTTCTTTACAGGACAATATGTATCGCTACAAACTTCAGGCGAAAGCATGGGGGATTGATATATGAGCGAAGAATTAACTTGCCCTCATTGTGGAACAATACAAGAAACGCATGAACCAGACCAGATAAGCGCAGATATGTGCTGGACACAGTGTGAAAAATGCGGCAAGGATTTCTGGTATTCGGTCAGTGTGACAAGGGATTATGACAGTTGGGAGGAAATAGAGGAATGAAATACACTCTTGAAATCACCGAAAAACAAGCCGAAATCATCAAGATTGCGCTGGAAGAATATTTCCGGCTGCGGATGAACCAAACATGGGATTTTGCGAATGATATTTGTTTTGAGGGATATGGTTTTAAAAAACGTACGCAAGAAGAATTCAATAAGTGCATTGAGAATAGGGATATGTTCCGGGATGAACTGGAAAAACTTCTGAACACGGTGCATCCTCTTCGTTTTCGTGGCAATAAATTCCGGGAGCAGACTATTGAAATGAGACGGGCGCAGGATATTTGGCAAGTAATCCGGCACAGATTATGGAAAGACCGGCATGGTGACAAGGACGATTGGTGTGTGGACGCAAGAGGGCCTATGCCAATGACGGGTGAGCCGTTGCCGAAGATGGAGAGGGTGGAAGAATGACAAAGAAAGAAGCATTAAAACTGGAAAAGAGTTGCGACAATTTGCTTACTAAAGCAACCGGATATACTTGCAGTGTATCGCAGGCGTTAGGCGGAAATTTAAGAATACAGTTCGGAGAGAATAACATTACAATTAACAAATACGATTTAGATACGCCAGAATGGGTGCATTATATCGGGGATTATGGCGAACTGCAATCCTTTATCAGTTCGGTTCGTGTTGCTATTCGGAAAAACAAAGAACTGTTTAAAAAGCTCATGTGGAGTTATGCAAATATAAGGGAGTTGGAAGAATGATCGGCACAATCGAGCAGATGATAAAGGACATGGAGCATGGAGTTTATGACTTCACAAAGGATGGGAAGTGTTCCTCATGTGGTTCATGCTGCTCTCGATACCTTCCCTTATCATCAAAGGAATTAAAGGAAATTAAGCGGTATGTGAAGAAACACCATATCAAGCCAAAAGAGCATATCTTCCCGACCACAGAGCCGATGCTTGATATGGTTTGCCCGTTTCGGGACGAGGAAAATAAGATATGCACAATCTACAGTTTGCGCCCGAAAATTTGTCGGAGTTTCCTGTGCTCTAATCCGAAGAATGGAATATGGGCGACAAAACAGGAGTTCCACGCAAAGTATCGTGTTGTGGATATGAGGCAAGAAATTTGGGAGGAATAAATGAACGCAGTAAAACAGGATGTAGAAAAATTAGTCCAGAAAGAACTAGAATCCGCAAGCCAGAGGTTTCCGATGTTCCGGTCAGATCATGAGGGATATGCGGTTATCAAAGAAGAAATTGAAGAATCCGAACAGGCGCTTGAGAACACAAAAGTATATTTAAACTTATTGTGGATTGGAGTTAAAGGAAATCTAGTTCACGAAAGAAATATTCAGTATTTAAAAAGATACGCGAAAGAACTTGCTTGTTCTGCAATCCAAGTAGCTGCTATGGCGCAGAAGTTCATCGACAGCCAGAAAGAGAGGGAGAAGAGTGAGTAATTGGCAATTGATTATTGTTTTGGCAATCGCTGTTATAGGAGCAATCTTTATTCCAAAAGATTATGAAAACTACAAGGACTATAACTGCTATGACAAATCAATTTACAAGTGCGGAAAATGCAGAAAACGTTGCAAATGGCATGATATAGCAAAGAAAGCAGAACAGTTGATTGATGACATGGAGGGAAAGAATGAGAATAATTGACCAGAACGGATACGACTATCCATATGAAAGCATTGTCATATCACATGGAGATGGAATGATTTATGCTAGACCAGTATCAAATATGGAAAAGCGGTATTTTCTTGCGAGGTATTCAACCGAAGAAAAAGCCGAAAAAGCTATGCAGAAACTCCGTGAGTGCTATCTTGGTATTCATGTTGTAGAAAAGCTCAATGATACTGTTGATTGCAGTTCTCTTAGTCAAATTGGAATATACAAGAAAAATGAAAACGGAGATTACGCTTACAAACTTCCGGCCGGAGAAAAAATATTCCGTTTCCCACAGGATGATGAACTGTGATGGAACTACGCTCAACAGGAAATCCAGACACAAGCAATCCGGTCACAATGTCAGTGTTGGAATATTTATCAAGTAAAGGATGTGAAGCAATGGCGACAAGAAACATTTTACATATCAGCAAATTGCAGGAATTTGAGGACTTTCTTGAATCCAAAGGATACATGATTGTAGCGACAAGTAAGAACCCCTATGAGGTTTTGAGGGCGCAGAAAGACGGAGATACAGTTATTGTCTACCAGAAAAAAGATGCTAAAGAACATCTGTCTACGATGGATAAGGATTATCGGCTTGTACGGGAATTTATCAAAGGACAGAGAAAACAGAGTAACGCAGACCGGATCAGAAAAATGAATGATGAAGAACTGGCGAAGTTTCTTTCAGAATTTAGTGCATGTAAAGTTTGCGAATACTATGACCCAGAAACTCATAGGTGCGACACGGACAGTAATTTTCTTTGTGTAAAAGCGTACGCAGAAGCAATTATCGGAGATTGGCTGAGACAGCCGGTGGAGGATTAACATGAGAATCGAAAGAGAACGATGGGTAATCATGAGAAATAACCGGACGGAAATATTTTGTGGTCTGGCAAGAAACTATAAGTTTAAGCCAATAAATGATATCGGAAATACTGCGATTAAAACCTACAGAAGCAAGAATACTGCATTAAGTAGTTTTGAAAGCAGTTGGTACAGACCGGATTTTGAGGTTGAAGCTGTAAGGATTAAAGAGGTATATGAAGGTGCGGAGTGAGAATGAGCGAAGTTACAGTATCAGATTTGATTAAACTTTTAGATAAAGAGGGAAATAGGCGTGGTGGTGCTACTGGAAAAGAGCGGATCCTATCTATACAAGTTAATGGAGAGTTTATTGGATATATCACATCTGCAAAGCTTGATGGGTGGGGAGACGGACTTATTACAGATGTTTGTTTAGAGGTTGAGACTGAATGAAAGTATGTAAGGTTTATCCAACAAAATCGCATTGCGATATGTGCATTGACACATGGGAGACGTTATGTGGTGATATTTCTCAAATGCCAGATTGCAAACAATGTGAATTTAACACACGGGAGTATAAAATAGTTGATTTTGTGAGCGGTTTGTTTTGCACATATGCGTTATTGGAATATGATGGGAAATTAGAAAAGGTTCTGATAAGTAGATTGCATGATATACGGGAGGTGTAATAATTGCGAGATGTTTTGATTTCAATTCCGACATTAGCATATAAGGATTGGAGAATCTTCTTTAACTTTGGCGATGAAGATGAGGAAGATAGGGCAGTGCGTAATTTGCGCAGAGAATTTCCGTATCGTGATGATGTTGAAAAGGTAAAGAGATAAATGTTTGTTGCGAAAGGCAGGTGATATAAAAATGCTCTTGAAAATCATAAGTACAGGCTCACAAGCCGGAAACTGCTATGCGCTGATTGCGGATAATGGGGAGATACTTCTTCTGGATTGCGGTGCTACCTACAAAGCCGCACTGAAAGCGATAGACTACCGGATTTCAGATGTGAAAGCCTTGCTATTGTCACATGAGCATTCTTAGTCTGACCACATTAAGAGTTTCCGGGATTTCATGAAAGCCGGCGTTCAGTGCTATGGGTGTGACGAGTTACAAGAGAAGCTGGAAATCGTGTACGGAGAAAAGATTATCGGACTGCCGGAAAAACGATCCGTAACGATTTCTCAATGGATAGTGACACCATTTTACCTGCCGCACACAACAAGAGACAAAGATACCGGTGCATTGATACCGTGTCCGAACTTTGGTTATCTGATACAGAGCGGAGACGAGAAACTTCTCTATATGACAGATTGGGAATATTGCAGTTATATTTTCAAAAGGCAGAGAATCAACTACATGGTATTGGAATGTAACCACATGGACAATCTTATGGACAGCGGTTCCGCAAATTATATCCATGCGCTCAAAGGTCATTCCAGTTTGTCCGTGGTTAAGTCTTTTGTGGAAGTGAATAAAACACCAGACTTGCGTAACATTATTCTTTGCCACCTGTCCAGCGAAAATGCAGACCCGGAAACCATGCAAAAAGAGGTTCAATCGGTTGCCGGGAAGTGGGTAAATGTGGCGGTTGCAAAAGCCGGTATTACCGTAGAATTGAGTAAATATCCGTTTTAGGGAGGGAATATGAGACAGAAAACAATTTTAGTAAGCGAAAGAACTTTATTATTTGCTATCGCCGGTCAGTTATTCGACCAAGCGCCGAACAGACAGCCAAGAAAAGCGGAAATCATCATGCAGAAAGTCCGTGACGCTTTTCGTACAGATAAACGGTGTTGCAACGATAACGAATGGTATTCTATGAGATTACCAGGGAAAGAAGTGTACCAGTTTATCAAGGATTTATTGTTTGCAATACCAGAGTTCCAGGAACTGAATTTGTCACAGATTGAATATGAGAACGGTGTGTCTGTTGATGATGAAAGCAGGGGGAAATATAGTTTTGTTACCAGATATGACAAGTACAATTCTGAGTCATGGAAGTCTGACTTCATTGATTTAGATGCATTCGTTAGGAATGCAGAGCGTATGTTTTGGGGTATTTATGACAACGAGCAGAACTGTTTTGGATGTGTAAATCAGCCGATAAATACAGATAGTACACTCGCTTGTGGGGATTCAGAAAAATGCAAATCATGTTCAATAAATCCGAATCATACCAACAATTATGAAAGCCGTAGATTCCCGAAAGGGAAATATACATTCGCTTGCAAATACGACTGTCCAAAAAGCAGATATATCTGTTGTGAAGAATGTGACGATAAAGATAATTGTGCGAATAGGTGTGAATCTAAATCTGATGAATGCGGACTTGCAATGCACAGGAGGGGAATATGAACTTAGAAGAAAGAATTACAAATGCGGTCATGGAAAAGTTAAATGACGGCACAGTTGAGCAGATTGTAAAAGTCAGCGTGGAAACTGCAATCAAGAAGTCTCTGGATGATTTGTTTTCGTGGAGCGGTGCAGGAAAGAAAATGATTGATGAAAAGGTAGAAGAAGTGATTGTTCCAGTAATCGAGCGACACAACTTTAACCAGTACATAGTGAAACTGGATAGTATTTTGACAGAGATTATCAATCGGACGTCACTTGCAGACAACAAGGAGATTTTGGATAACTTTAAGGCACTTATGATTGAGCCGGATATGAAAGTGATTAAACTGTCCGACATTTTCAAAAAATATTGCGAGTATGTGGCGCATGATATCGATACGGCAGAACTCGAAGCGTGCTGTGACGACAGCGAACCGTATTATGAACACGTTACTGCAAATATGGAAGTAGAGCATGAGGATAGATGGTTTTCTTCATCGGAATGGTGCAGAGTGAAATTCTGGTGCGAGAAGGACGAGAGTTTGAGCAAGGAACTGCGTTTGTATCGTGATAAAACCGATAGAAACTGGAATATTTCGTATGAAATGAACACATTCTGCGACATCAATTCTCTGCGGAATTTGAGCGATTTTGACATCTTCCTTATGACTTTAAAACGTGCATTTGTTGATGTGGAACTGGATACAGAAAGTGAATATGAGGACGATATTGAGCCGGAAGAAACGCCGGAATGGAGTTTGGATTAAGGAGTAGCTTATGAAAGTCTGGATTACAAAATATGCGCTGATGGACGGAATCATTGAAGCAGAAGGAGAACCGTATGGACTTGAATGGGTTTCGGCGAGCTGGGACGACGGATACAGATGCGGTGATTTTGAGCAGGGAGAATGGTTTGACACAAAAGAAAGAGCTATTCAGAAAGCCGAAGAAATGCGCCAGAAGAAAATCGAGATCCTTAAAAAGCAGATTGAGGAGTTGGAGGAAATGAGGTTTGAGTGATGAAATATCCAGAAGAAATGTACATAGATAGCCAAATATTCGCAGGAGATATGGACGGTTCAGAAAGCAATTTTTCAGAAAAGATTGTAAAAATCAGAAAACCGCATAAGTGCTGTGTATGCGAAAAAGAATTTCCAAACGGAGAGAAAATGCTTATGCAGAAAGCGCTTGTCGAAGATATGGGCTGGTGCAGTTGCTATATATGTTTGCCTTGTATAGAAAAGTGGCTTGAAGAAAGCGGACAAGTCGGAACGGATGAAGATTAATGGACTATTTCAAGAAATGCCCGAAATGCGGGCGGTATATGACGTCCGAAATTGTATCGACAGGACATGTTAAATGGGTATGCATTTGCGGAAATGTAGTACACACAGGATTTACGGATATTTCGTATGATAACAAAACAACTTATACGGGAGGTGGAGCGAATGACAGAACGGTTATCAAACAAGAATCCATGTAACGCTTGTAAGGTTGACCGTCAGATAGGAAACCCGAATAGATGGGAATATGAGTGCGATAGTTGCGATAAACCTATTGATTGGAAAAATGATTGCGTAAAGAAGCTGGCAGAATACGAAACCGCCGAGGAAGAGGGGAGATTAGTAATTCTTCCCAAATGTAATATCGGAGATACAGTTTACATACCGATTGATTTTCAGAACAAAATTTATACTGGAACAGTGGATGGATTTGAATATTCTCCACGGCGCAATAAATGGGTGGTAAAGATTATTACTGATGACGGAGAAAAATGCTACGAAGCATTTGATGATTTCGGAAAGACGTTTTTCTTAGATATAGAAGATGCGGCAAAAGCATTGAAGGAAATGGAGGGAAAGTAATTGAACGAATTTGCTATCGAATGGACAAAAGACCGGGATTACGCAGGAGTTACGGTTCCATCCGGAACTGCATTAAAAAGTAAATTGATGAAGTATGCAGATAGCAGGCCTGACGAAGTAAAGGTAATGGCGGTAAACGAGGATGGATCGGCGTTCTTTCATGTTCCGGTTTCTTACATAAAAGTGAGTCCGCCAAGGAAGGTATCTGAAAAACAGCGGGAAGCTGCCGGAGAACGTTTTAGAAAAATGTGGGAAGAAAAGAGAGAAATGGAGGAAGATCAGTGAGCAATACGATTTTATATGGGCGAGTAGTCCAGGATATTGAAGTCAGATATACAAATCAGAATATGGCGGTGGCAAGGTTCAGTGTTGCTGTAAACCGTAGATACCAGAAGGATAATAAGAAAGCGGATTTTTTCAATGTTACAGCCTTTGGGAAGAAAGCCGAAACACTTTCGCAGTATTTTCGTCAGGGAAGCCGGATCGTGGTTTACTGTCATCCGCAGCAGGAGCAGTACACGAAGCAGGACGGAACAAAAGTTGATACAGTCAGCTTCATTCTTGATGAATTTGATTTTGTTGATACCAGAGCAGAGGGCGGTATTACGGCGAACCAGAATACACAACCTGCGCCAGAACCAACACCACAGGGATATTCAGATGGATTTATGGATGTTGATTTGAGTTCGGATGAACTCCCATTTAATTGATTTTGAGGTGTGATATGAAGAAATTTGGCATAGTGGTATTATTTTTAATTGACATTGTAATTACATCATTTTGTACTGTGTGGATGTGGAATAGCATCGTTGCAACACTTTTTAACATCCCCAATATAACAATTATGCAAGGATGGGCGCTTTCTTTTGCGATTACATACTTCATAAAGGGACACGGTAAGATTGGTGAGAGTAAGGAAAGAAATTGGATAATGGAATTTTCTTATGATATTATCTACACCATTCTCATATGGCTTATGGCATTTATTATAACTATTTTTGCATTTTGATAGGAGGAAACTGTAATGAATATCATTCTTGACAGCGGCGCATTTAAGCCAGAATTTGCACACAAAACAGATGCAGGGGCAGACCTGAGAAGCCCGATCGAAGCGGTTGTTCCAGCGCACGGATCAGTTGTGATTGATACCGGAGTTCATGTAGAAATACCGGAAGGATATACGGGGTTCCTGAAATCGAAATCAGGATTGAACGTCAAACATAATTTGACCGGAGAAGGTGTAATTGATGCGTCCTACACCGGAAGTGTCAGAGTGAAATTATACAATCACGGAGATACCGATTATCAGATTTTGCGCGGCGACAAAATCATCCAGATGGTCATTCTGCCGTGTGCATACTGTGAATTCACACAGGTTGAGAAGTTTGCAGACTCAGAACGTGGAACCGGCGGATTCGGAAGCACAGGGAGGTAGCAATGGCGAAAGGAATTATTGTGGTGGATGATATACCAGTTATTTGTGCAGAGTGTGATTTTGCTCACCTGACACAGAATAAGCAGTATTTTCATTGTGATGTCAAAAATAAAACAGTTTATAATGCGAAGCCTGACTGGTGTCCGATACAAGAAATGCCTAAACGAAGAACAGGGTATTTAATTGATACGGAAAGGCACAAAGACAACTATAAACACGGTTGGAACGACTGTTTGAGCGAAATAGAAGGGAAGATGTGATATGGAACAGTGTTGCGGAACGTGCAAATGGCACAAATATAATAAAAGCGGAGAAGATTGGGAGTGCAGTAATATTTTTGCGGATGATTGCGGAGATTATACGCCTTATGTGCATTACTGTGAAGAATATGAGGAAAGAGAATGATGGAACAGTTAAGCATATTTGATTATATGCAATCAATACAGCCGAAAGAAGCGAAAAACCATATTCTTTCTGTCGGAGATAAGATCGGGCGCGTCGTTCTTGGCGAGTGCAGAATAGCCACGGTTGAAAAGGTAGAAGGACTGCCAGATTATCCGTTTTATCGAACAGATAAGTGTTGTTATACATACGAAGAAGGACTGCACGATATACAGGAATTGCGACGGATAGCAGAAGAAAACCGAAAGAATTACAAAACGATTATTCCACAAAATCTTTCTGAACGGCTGACCGTTGAATATGCTCCAAGAGAATGTGATGGTCATGTTCTATGGGCACAGATCGGTATTCTGGATAATATGCTTTTCTGGAAAGAAGAAGTCACTTATCAATTCTTAGAACCATATGATAGCGAAAAGAAACTGATGAAAGAATATGAAAAACACAAAAAGAATATGCTTGAGAGTTTCGGCAATAAAAGAAATTACCACATTGTTGAACAGGAACATCCTATGCGCCGCCTATATTGGTCTGAACATGGATTTTATGTGGATGCGGAATATGTGCAACACAATGGGTAGGTGATGAACGTGGCACGAAATAACCAATACCCAATAATGATTGGCGCAAACTGCCCGAAACAGGGAATAGGCATAAAGAGCAAACTCGGATCGGGATATGACCTGTACATACTGGAACCTGATATGTCAGCACAGTACGCATGGATTCATTTCTGCAATGTGGAGGCGATTGACGATATGATTCGGCTTTTGCAGAGGACGAAGGAGATTTGGGAGAAGGAGGAGAAGGAAAATAATGAATGATTGGAAAACGATTGAAAAAGACGGGCTGCCGCCGATTGGCTCATGTCTGATTGTGACAATTAAAAATCATGGATATGGCGGTAGGAGAGAGTTGCGTTATCCCGTGCATTATCTGGAAAAGAATTATGCTCCGGGGTATGCGTTTTACATGAACGGAACAGACATTCTTCTGCCGGAGTACAGTGAGGTTGTGGCGTGGATGCACATTCCAATGCCTTATGATGGAGAGTAGAGATATGCGAGTAATTGAAGCACTACGATACATAGGTGCTGAATGGATTATATTTTGTGACTTAGACCAGAAAGACCATGCAAAAGTGTTTTCTAAGCGCATGAAGAAAAATAATATCACATGGGAGAGGTTAAAGCGAATTGAATGGAAATGGGTATCATCCATAAATTTCAACAAAGAGGACGGAACCTTGATAATTAGGTATTCTGCGAAACGACCGATATATGAGAGAGGATATGAGAAATGAAAATTACGATAGAAATTCCAGATGAGGAAATCAAGGATAGACTGATTGATGTAATTGCAAATCAGTATTACAGGGATTATTCCTCGGATAGAAGAACAGTGGACAGGGTGACGGCAGAATGTATCCGTGAAATTATTTACAAGGATAAGGAGCGGATCGTTGATCTGATTGTAAACAGAGCGAGCAGACATATGAAGAACCTTGCGGCAAAGAAATTTGTCGAGCAGTTAAATGAGGAACTTTAACGCCGCCCTGTTGAGTGGAAGAAATTCATACGAGGTGAACAATAATGAATAAAACAAAAATAGATTGGTGCGACAGCACATGGAACCCCGTAACAGGATGCTTGCATGAGTGCGAATACTGTTACGCCAGAGGGATTGCGAAACGTTTTGGAGGCGCAAGTGAAACTCATTGCAACGAAACTGTTGGAACGGAATGCCAGTGGGAAACATCAGCAGAAGGAAAGATTCATGTTTTGAGCGAACCTATTTACGACTACGATCACGGACGAAATGCACCGTATCCGTATGAATTTGATCCAACATTTCACAAATACCGACTAAATGAATATCAGAACAAGAAAGGCAGAAATATCTTTGTGTGCAGCATGGCAGACCTTTTCGGTGAGTGGGTGCCGGATGAATGGATAGAAGAAGTATTTAAGGCTTGCGATAATGCGCCGCAGCATAATTATCTGTTTCTTACCAAAAATCCGAAACGGTATGAAAAAGTTCTTGACAGGTACATGCCACCGAATATGTGGTTTGGATGGTCGCAGACCGGTCCGATGGGGCATGAGTGCGATTTCACAACACATCATTCAGTCAAAACGTTTATTAGCATTGAGCCATTATTAAGACCATTCAAAGAATTCCATATCAAAGGCGTGGAATGGGTAATTATCGGAGCAGAAACAGGACGCAGAGAGAATAAAGTCGTACCAGAAAGAAAATGGATTGAAGATATTGTAAATGAGTGTAAGGAAAATGGAACAGCTGTGTTTATGAAATCCAGCCTTTCGGATATTTGGGGAGAACCGCTGATACAGGAGTTTCCAGAGGAATTGAAAAGGAAGTGATACCAATTAACAACACCAGAAAGGACATAGCGAGAGCGAAAGCCATAGAGCAAGAGAACCGAAAACGACTTCTCAAACTCAATCCAGAACTGAACGACAAAAGCGGAATATATTTTCTGACACGGACTGATGAAAATGAAATTTCTTATTTTTACATCGGACAGGCGGTCAATATAATTTCCAGATTATGTTCACATCTAACAGCGTATCAACATATAGATTTAAGCATTAAGAAACGAGGATTTTATTCGGAAGACAATCCGTATGGGTGGAAAATAAACTTTATCAATTATCCAAAGGATGAATTGGATAAATGGGAACAATATTGGATTCTTGAATACACAAAAAAAGGTTATCAATGCCGATACAACAAGACAGCAGGCGGTCAGGGAGAAGGAAAAGAGAAGATTAACGAATTTAAACCCGCTCGTGGCTATCGAGATGGAGTTTCCTACGGTCGCAAGTCAATGGCAAGGGATATTTCCTCAATCATCGACAAGCATCTGACTGTCCAGCTTAAACCGGACAAGCAAAATAACAAGACGTCGCAGAGGGCGTTTGAGAAGTTTAAGGGATTGTTGGAGGAAAAGGAGGACTGACATGAAGGAATTAGAGAAGATTCTGGAAGAGATAGATCTGGAAGAGAAGAATGCTCTGTTATCGGTTGAACACACAACAGGATATAAAGCAGGGGCACTGAACATGGCAAATACAATAAGAGATATCATCCGCAAGCACATGAATGACGGATGGATTCCGATGGAAAAATTTGGATTGCCTAAAAGCAATGAACATGATTTTAGATTTTGGGTCACGATTCAGTACACTAATGGATTCAGACACACAATAAAAGCAAAATGGGATTGTTTTGACAAATGCTTTATACACCAAAATGGAAAGAAAATATTACAAGATGTTATTGCTTATAAATATTATTCTGCACCAGAGCCGTACCAAGCAGAAAGGAGCGATAACAATGACGGAGAATGAGGCAAAAAACTTTCATGTGAATACGGATATGTTTGGACAGTATGCAAAAATACCAACTGGACGTAGTGGAGATTTGCATATTTATAAGATAATTACTCGTTTCCATAGTAATTGGTATTGTGATGTACCTATTATTGGTCTGGGCGATAGTACTCTTCATGAAGAAGTCACAGACGTTCTTAATGTTATACATTGCGGAGTTGATGAATCGAAAGTCATTAGAGTTGCCTTAAAGGATTGCGAAATCATAGAAAATGAAGAGACAAAAGAACTCCGAAAGTACCGAAAAATCGGAACCGTGGAAGAGTGCCGAAAAGCGGTGGAGAAGCAGAAGCCGAAGAAAATAATTATAGAACCCTATTGTCCAACTGAATGCCCTACTTGCGGACATGAATTATCTACAAGTTTGGGCGATGGATATTATAAATATCCAACATTTTTAAAAAGATGCCCGAATTGTGGACAGGCTATCCAGTGGTAGGAGAATTTGGAGGGAATGGAATGAATGTAGTAACGGTTAGATGGTTTGATGGATACTTAGAAGAATTTGAAGCAACAGAGGTCAGGTTTGGGAGCGATCTTCTTTGGATGAGGCTTTTAAACGGACAAAATAGACATATTCCTTTGCGCCAAGTTCGGTGGTTTGGAATGACTATTGAGAGCCATCAAAAAGTTGGTGAACAGCATGAGTAGTCCTAAAATTACGCAGTGCAAAGGCGAAGGACAGGGAAGTTGTAAAAGATGTGGCGATCACGGTGTATGGAATAGACACTGGATGAGCTTTTTATACAAAATAGAAGGATATGAAGGATGCTATTGTTCATATTGTGTCAAAGAAATAATGGAGGATGAACAGAATGAGTGATGATTTAATAAGCCGAAAGGCGATATATAAAGCCATTTCCGATTATCTAAACAGAAGTCGGTTAGGGGAAACATCCGCACAGACAGATTTAAGGGTTGGAGAGATCGCAAGCATTATACACGGTGTGCCGACTGCCTTTAACAAGGAAAAGGTGATTGAAGAGTTGAAGCAAATTTCAAAAGCCCTTTTAATGGCGGAAAATTTTAACGGTGCTGCTTGCATTGATAAAGCGATTGAGATTGTCGAGAAAGGCGGGATTGAATGAGCAAAGTACAAATCGAAATCCCGGACGACAGATGGTTCCGGGGAGAATGGGCTTTTAGACCGAAGGACAGGCAGTTGTGCGCGGCAATACATAAATACGGTGGGAATACACCGTGGTTACATCCCAAGAATGATTATTTTCTCGATGTAAGCGAAAAGTGGAACTTGGATTCGCTTGGAATTGACGAATGGGAGCCGTCATTTCTGGAATGGTGGGGAGTTGATCGTTGGAAACCTCTCGGAATTCCCACAGATGTGGAGGAACGGGTTCTTGCGGAGATTGAAAAGTGGTTTGAGGAGGACGATGAATGAGTTATAAAGCAAAACATGTAGATACGGATAAGGCACTTGCATACATCAATTCATGTAGAACATATCAAGACCAGAGAGAAAGTATTGAATATGAGAAAGTCAAGAAGTTCCATGAAGGAGTGCGAAAAGGACTTGATATTGCGGAAGAAATATTTAGTTGTTCCAATTACGAAAGTACAGAAGGAACGTATAGAGATGGTGTATTGTCAGTGATTTATGAACTTGCGAAAGAGTTAGATATTCCGGCACAAGATATTCGAGATAGCGGGAAATCTGTTGATGAAATGTGTGCTGATTTTGCAGACAGAATTAGAGATAGCTTTTCAGAGGGAGACACGGAATGAGTCAAACAAATTTCAATCAATTCATCTACGGGCGGCAGAAAGGCAAGTTCGCTGGGAGCGAGAAAAAGAAAAGGAGGATTAAGCGTGGACGATAACAAAGGACTCTTGTTTATAGGAATTATTTTAATCATTATTGGCTTGGCTGGACTTAAGTTTTAATAACATTTCTACAAAAGATAATCTAAAGTACAAAAGATAAAGGGCGGTTCTGCCTGAGATTTCCGAAAGAACGAAATTTAATATTGAAGGAGGATAAGGTTGCGCGCATAAAAACCATGGTTTCCTTCTTTTGTTATGAATAAAAATTATAAAATTTATTGTGATGATTGTTTAAATGTTATGTCCAGAATGGAGGACGAATCTGTGGACTTAGTTGTTACAGACCCACCGTATAAAACTATTACGGGCGGCGACAGTAACGGCAAAAATTCTGTCAGACCAAAGGGAATGTTGAGCGGAAACAGAAAACTATTTCAACACCAAAAGCTTGAAATATCGGTATGGATTCCAGAGATTTTCAGAGTATTAAAAAGCGGTTCTCATTGTTATGTTTTCACAAATGTGTTAAATCTGACAGATATGCTGAACGAAACAAGGAAAGTAGGATTTCAACTGCACAATCTTCTTGTATGGGAAAAGAACAACTGCACACCGAGCCAATATTATATGAAAAACTGTGAATATGTTCTTTTTCTTAGAAAAGGGAGGGTTAAATGGATAAATGATATTGGCGCAAGTAAAACAGTACACCGGTTTGACAACATTATAGGCAAAAAGACACACCCATGTGAGAAGCCAACAGAATTATTGTCATTTTACATAAATAATTCAAGCAGAAATGGAGATATAGTATTTGACCCATTTATGGGTACTGGAAGCGCAGGATTATCTGCTGTACAGAGCGGGCGAAAATTTATCGGGGCAGAAATTGATGAGAAATACTTTGCTATTGCAGAAGAAAAATTAAAAAATATTGAGGTGGTGATAACTTGATTTAATGCAAAAGCATAAATACAAAATCCGGGTTTTCCAGTGTCCCGATTGCGGGAATAAGACCTATGCGGCGAAATCTGCCGGACGTATGACTGCTCCGGGACACATGAAATACCTGTGGTGCGCACATTGTAAAGAAGTTAAGAATATGGCTCAGATTGAGTAGGGCGGAGAAAGAGGAAAAACAGGATGGCATTATATAGGAACATACACTTATCCTTCTGGCAGGATACAAAGGTGACGGATGACTTTACGTCAGAAGATAGATACTTTTACCTTTATCTTCTGACGAATCCACATACTAATTTGTGCGGATGCTACGAAATCAGCATAAAGCAGATGGTTAATGAAATGGGATACGATTCGAAGAAAGTCGGGAAACTTATTGATCGGTTTTCTTTTATTCATAATTTAATCCGGTACGCCCGGAGCGAAAGAGAACTTCTGATATTCCATTGGTCAAAATATAACTGGACTTCATCGGAAAAGTTCAGGAAGCCATTACTACAAGAGATACAAAATGTAAAAACAGATGATTTCAGGGAATATCTTTTGAAACTGTTTGATGGTGAAAACGTGAAATACGGTATAGATACGGTATATGGAAAAGAAGAATACGGTATCAATACAAAATGTATGGATACAACTGATGCTGTTACTATTACTGATACTATTACTGATACTGTATCTGATTCTGAAGCTGATACTGATAAAAGTAAACTGACAGAAATAAAAGAGATTGTCCAATACTTAAATGACAAATGCGGTACAAGATATCGGCATCAAACCAAAGGAACACAGGAACATATCAATGCACGTTTGAAAGAAGGGTACACAGTCGAAGACTTTAAGACAGTGATTGATAAAAAATTCGAGGAATGGCATGGAACGGATATGGAGAAGTTTTTGAGACCAGAGACTTTATTTGCCGGGAAGTTTGAGTCCTACTTAAACCAGAAGATTACGAAGAAAGCTTATCAAAGTCAAACAGCCCAGATGCTTGATAGCTTTTACGACCAGACATCAGAGTGGGTGAGAAAAATGGAAGAGGAGGAACAAGCGAATGACTGTTAGGGAATTTGGAATATTTGCCGATGCAATGAAAACTTATTTTCCACGGGACAATGTATTGCCAACTGAGAAAGCTATGCAGTTATGGTATTCAGAGCTGAAAGATATACCGTATCAATTAGCGCATACGGCATTGCGGAAATATGTGGCCACAAATAAATTTGCTCCAGCAATATCAGATATTCGAGAACAGGTTGCTGAGTTGAATAACCAAAACGAAGAAGAACTCAACGAAACCGCCGCATGGTCTCTTGTGCTGAAAGCAATCCGCCGGTCTACATACTATTCCGAAGAAGAGTTCGCAAAATTACCGGCTACTGTTCAACGTGCGGTTGCAAGTCCGAAACAGCTTTGGGAGTGGGCGACGCTAGAAGACGTGGACGGAAAGACACTAACCGTGATTCAGTCGAACTTTCAGCGGACGTTCCGGGCGGAACAGCAAAGGGAACGTGAGAGGAACAAATTAAGTCCGGATGTGCTGAAGCTGATGCGACCGCTTAACAATCTGAATATTGAGGATAAACCAAAGGAATTAAGCATTGAAGAACAGAGAATGATTTCCGAAGCACATTCAAGTCCGGCTCCGGAAGGATTTTCAGAAATTGTCAGGAGGAAGCTTTATGAGCAACAAACTAAAGAGAAAAGCAAAACCGTATAAAGCACCGCTTAATGTCTCGAATTTTGCTGTGCAACAAATATCTAATATCACTGGGGCAAAAGTAGAGTCATTGAAATTTTGGTGCGCAGCTAGAGAAAAAGAATATGAAGAATTTTACACAAAAGAATCTCAAAAAAAATTATGGAAAGCAGAAGATTACATAGCGGTAGCAAATGTTTTGATATCTCTCCTTGCGATAAAAATGAGCTGGGGGTTTACGAAATCTTGTGCTAAATTTATTAAAAATTTAAACCCCGCAAAAGAATACATAGAACGCAACGGTGTAGAAAACACGTATCTTGAATTAAAAAAACTAATGGAAATAGACATTGCGTTTGATTCTATGGATATCAATAAAGAATTTGGATTTGATGGAGGTATTGAAATGGCAAAGGACAATTATATTTTCTTAACAACAGGCGATATGTCAAATATTTCGGTAGACTTAATTAAAAATGCGTTAATGGAATATGAATCAACAGGATATACGCCAGACCAAATAAAGGACATGAAATTCTTATTAATCGAAAAAAGCAAGGAATGCGGAAAGCTTAGAAGAGAGATTCAAAATATTCAGAATGATTTGGAGGCAGAAGAATAATGAAAGAAATAATTGGTATGAAACTATCGGATGCGCTTTGCAAAATTCCGGATGATAAAATAATATGCATAGGTGCCGCAACAGGATTCGTATTTTGCGGAAAAAAAGAGCAGTTTTTAGAAGACGAAAATCTTATCTCGCAGAAATTAATAGATAACGCAAAATTTAACATGAAGCAATATGAAAGCAAAATATTGAACAGATGTAATGAATGTTTAAACGGGAAATGCAGAATGAGCGATATGAAAAGTAAAATTAAGATTATAATGTACACATTCAAAATATATACGGACAATCTTAAATACATATTATCTTTTACGGATTTAAAAAATAGGATTGTAAAAGATGCGTACTTGCGGTTGCACAAAAATGGAATCGTAATACTTGTTGAAGGAAAAGAAAAAGGGATGTTTTGGGACGAAGATGAATACAGCGAATGGAGACGAACAGAAGGAGGATGCATATGATTGAGATTATCGGAGAAATTAAAGACGTTAAAGAAGAGGAACTGCGGGAACTGGAACACCTGCCTGAATGGAAAGAACGTATGCTGAGAACTTTCCTCGGAAGTCATTATGAGGAAGATAAGTGAAATGTACCGCCGCTCAGGCGGAACAAGGTGGGAACACCACTGCTGTGAATGTGCATGGCTTAAAAAAGCCGGAAAGAACATCGAATGTGCGCAGTATCCGGAACATATTCCGTGGAAGGAAAATTATATCGCCTGTAAGTTTTATGGCGAGAAAAGCGATTCTTCCGGTGATGGACAATTAAATATTTTTGATTTGATGAAATAATTCAGAAAGGAGTCGGAGCCGCTGGCCAGCGAAGGGATATCCCGGCTCCCCGATAAATTATGAATAACCAGGATGTATTGAAGTATGCTCTTGAACATGGTATGATAAATGTGTCATATAGCGAAGTGTTCGACGAGTGGAATGACCGGCGATTGCCAATTTGCGGTGATTTTTTGCGTTTATGGGAGGATTTCTATGAGATATACAAGATATTCAACTGCAAATGATGTGATGAAAGAGTTTCTGATCTACGGGGCGGAGTTGACAGATATGGGATTTCCGATACTTCCGGCGGTACAGACGATGCCGGCGGACACAATAGATTTCCGTGCAGGACTCAACAGATCATTCAAAGGACACCATGGGATGAACTGCAATTTTTATGTTGATGACGAAAAATTTAATTCTCTCTGGGTAAGCCCGGACAAATATCTGGACTATCTGAAGCTCTATCAATCTGTATGCGGTCTGGATTTCTCAATAGACACACAAATGCCGCTGGTTATGCAATACTGGAATAAGTATCGGAGCATGGCGCTGGACTGGTATCTGACCTTACAGGGGATCACAGTCGTACCGAGTGTCAATATCATACCGTATAAAGGACGTGAGTGGCTGTTAGATGGACTTCCTAAGCGGAGTACGGTATGTTGCAGTACAATAGGAAAAAATCAGTCAGAAGAGGCTATTGAAGAATTCTGTTTTGGATTTTATGACATGTGTGAGAGGCTTGAACCATCAAGAGTAGTTATTGTCGGAAAGATACCGAGTGGATTAAGTACAGAAGTTGAGACTATCAACTTAATGAATACAAATCAAAAAATGAGAGAAAAGTATCAAACCAAATAGAGGAGGTGTCAAATGAAAAAAGTACAGTCTTATATAGCGAATGTTTCGTTCCCGACGTCTCTTGAGGAAATGGAAGAGCTTGTTAATGGAGAATATTATATGGATATGGAGGCACTTCTTCTTTTTGATGATGCCAAGTTCACTGCTCCGAAATGGGCGGCGAAAGGCGATATTGTTTTCTTCTATCATGCAAAATCCGCAATTACAAAAATCAGGCACTTAAAAACTTTACTGAAGAATGAAAGAGATAAATACAAACAGGTCTATGATGAGATTACGGAATATTTAGAAACTGCTGAGATGATTTATAAGAAATATGGCGGAACTATCTTTGCGGTTGGAACAGTGTGCAAGGATCTGGAAATAGTAAAAGATGATCCGAGAGAACACTTGCATTGGAAGGGTAATATATATGCACCCATAAATAATATTACAAATCTTGATTTTCCAGTTGATAAAGCAAAATTTGAAGAATATGTTAAATTATCAATGCAAAGAACCATTACCCCAGTTCCTGGAACTGCATTTAACGGAATAAAAAAACTTGTGTTGAGATACAACGATGTTCCTTTTATTGAAAACTGCGAAGCGTCACCTATTCCATTAAAGGATATAAATGATAAGAACTGGATGGAAATTGCAAAAGAATATAAGAGACGATTTTTCTTGGAAATACAGTTTAGAAAATTTTATGTTGATTATCTTTTGAAGTCGCTCTCCGACACAAAGAAAATTTATTCTGAATGCTCATGTTGGAAAAATGATGTGCATACGGGATTTGCAGATAATTTTATAACCATGAACAAGAAATATCTTGCAGTTGAAGTAAAACTAAATATTGATACTGAGAGAGACATTCAAAATCAGTTGGAAAAATATAGTTTTTGTGACATGGTGAAACTTGATAAAAATACAGCTATATACAAGAATGACATTCATCAAGCACATGTTCTTGTTATAGATATGAACAAAATTTGTATATACAATAGTACGTCAAAAACAATGCTGAAGTTTGCTGATCTTGATAGTCTTAAATGTATATATGATGTAAAGAAATTAAGAAATGAAATAATCAAAATTATGGAGGCCAAATAATATGGGGTGGAGTACAGAACGTTCACCAAGGAGATATATACGGCGCAGGGCGAGTCAGAGGAAACGGCAAGAGCAAGCAGAGGAACGTCTGCGTGAATTGATTGAAAGACGTAAGGAAAGAAGAAAAAACAGAAATTAATTTTTTAAATTGTAAAATTTCACAGCATGAGATAATCTGCTGGCAAGTTGCTTTTGTGAATAATGCACAAAAATAAATCCGCAAGGTACTTTTCCCCTGCGGATTTTTCTCCTCATTTTCGGTGCTGTTTTCATTCTGGCTGATTGTTATATATCACATATAACATAACTGCTATACAATCAAACCAGATCACCAAACAGGCTGCCAGACCGGAAACCATAGCTAAAACGCGTCAGAACGCCCGTAAATCCATTTTTACGGCTGTAGGCATAGTCTTATACGCCCGAACCTTTAAAACGCCTTTAAACGCCTTTTAACGGCTTGTAATTGCCTAAAGCATAGCACCGCAATATATAATTGTCAATGTACGATAGATTTTAATCTTGTTGATTTAAAATGTGATGCAATTTGTAGTTTGCACGTTTATTATATTGCTGTTCTTCATTAGTTGCCCATCGGCAATTATCTGGCTCATAATTTCCGAATGGGTTTATTCGGTCAATCGTCAATTCTTCGGAATATCCGTTGTTCATTGCCCATTCATAAAAAGCCTTAAAATCACTTCTCCATTCATCACATACTTTCACGCCACGCCCGCCATAAGATTTATAATTTGGTGATTTTTGATAATAACATCTTTTTTTCATTCCACACCAAATAGAATATAATCTTGTATGTATTAGCCCGTGTTTTGGCGGTATACATCCGCAATGTGTTGTTTGACCTATTTTTAATCCGTATGCGTCGGCTATCATATGATTTCCGCAGTCGCATATACACTCATATTTAACATGATGATTTTTGCTTTCTGCGCGGCCCAAAACTAAAAGATGACCAAATCTTTTTCCCGTCAAATCTTTATATGTGTTTTTCCCTCTAAGGCACCCGCAACTTTTCTTTTGACCATTTTTTAGGCGTCTTACATTTGCAATTGTTGTATTTCCACAATCACAAACGCATTCATATATTGCATGACCGCCTTTATCTTTCCCAACCTTTTTTATCACTGTCAATTTTCCAAATCTTTGTTCGGACAAATCTTCTGCTTTTTTAGGCATTTTATTACCCTCCATTTCTAAATTTTATCATGCAAACAATCCCGGCGCAATGCCGGGAAAGTGGGTTATTAAATTTCATTAGTCGTTATTCTATGCGTTTTTGCGTCCATTTCTTCCATCATTTTTTCTAATGGCTCTTTTTCGTTGCATTTTGCAATGATTTTCCAACGGAAAGTTGCGACAGGAAAAGAGCGATTCCCTAAAATATTAGGCATTGTATACGGTTCTTTTCGCTCTAAAAAATACATTTTCTCACTTTCTCCCCTTATCCCTGGGGGCTGGGAAATAAAAAGCACCGGGGCGAGTCGAACGCCCCGAAAAGCTCCGGCGTGCCTAAAAATCAAACGAAAACCCTAAATTTTCCAGTCTGTCGGCTTCTTTTTTTAGCGCGTACCACACCGGCGTTAAATATTCAACCTCAAGCATCAGCTCATTAACTTTTAAATATTTTTTGTTGCTATCTTTCATTTCTAAAACTTTTTTAATTGCATCTTTTTTCATTGTTTCAACCTCCATCTTTTAAAATATCCGGCTTGTGCCGGGAAATCCTGCGGGCGACTGGACGCCCCGCGGCTGAACCGTCACAGGATGATATTTTTTTCTTTCATCGGCTCAAAAATTCCGAACTGAATATATTTTCTCCAGTTCTCAGAAAAACAGATAACGCTATTTTGCACCCAAAACGGTACGCCTAGCCGGTCAAGTTCATCAAAAAGCCCGGAAATAGTCTTTTCATTCTGCCTTAATTCCGGCTCGTCATTCCCGAACCGTTCCCGCATGTATGCGGTATCTGCGATTCTATAGGCCAGACCCTCAAGGGCTGATCTCTGATCCCGGTTACATTCAAAAAATAATTTTTTCATTTGTTCTTTCCTCCTCTGATTTTTTGTAAAAGGCAGCCGGGGAAATGCGCGCCCGGTTTCGCTGACCTGCCTGATTATTTATAATTTTCCGGTTTAGTAACCGGATCATAGCCTATATAAAATTCTGCATTGTTTGCGCCGTTGTTCCTCTGCCTTGCTTTTTCCGTGATTTCGCAATAGCCTATAACTTTATGATTGCACCAGATTGCAAACTTTTTCACCGGCTCCCGGTCATTAATGATTATAAAATGCTTGTTCTCAAAAAATAGCGTTGTTCCATATCCCGGAAGAAAAGCGGCTTTTATACGTTTGTCAAAACTTGTCGTTGTTTTATAGTCGCTCCCGATTCTGTCCCACTCGGATTTTTTTAAAATGTGTAGTTCCTTAAAAATTTCGTCATTTAATTTAATTGTCATCATGATTTTATCCTCCTTCTTTGGCTTGCCATCATCAGCGGAAAAGTTGCCATCTTTCCCGGACGCCCTGGCGGGCGTTTCGGCTTATTATGAAATTTTTCTGAAAATGTCTATTGTCATTTCTGCCGCTTTTCGTTTTCTGTCTGACCAATAGCCCCGGCGTTTGCTTTTTAATGCTTTTTCGGCAGCCTTCAAATTATTTACGCCGATGCCTGCGGCTTTCCGTAATATCTGGACTTCTTCGGGATTTAAGCGGATCGCCTTAAGTGTTTCCGGGTTGATTTCAAAATTTTCTTTGTCTCCCGGATTTAAATCCTGCGCCAGCGGTATCCATTCATCAGACCCCATGTTTTCGCCGATATTCCAGATATAAAAGTTTCCCGGGATTTTATCGACGATCTCGAAAACGTCTTGACGTTCGCATAAATTTGACGTTGTAAAAATTTTGTTCCCTTTGATTTCAAAAGTTGTTTTCATTCTGTTTTACCTTTGCTATAATATATAGCATCCTTTCTAATTTTTAGTTAGGTGCCGCTGGTTCAGTTTCTCAGGCCGTCCAGCGGCTTTTTTGCTGTGCTCTGCATTTATCCAGGCTTGCAACTGGCTTTCGGCTGCATTACAGCGCCGGAACTATTCCGGCTGTTCAAATACTTTTTTACATTCTTCAAATGCTTTTTCGTATACAGATTTTTTAATTCTTTTTTTAACAAGTGCGCCGTCCATTTCTGGGCGAAGATTACAAGACTCAACAAGCATATAACATCTTCCGTTTTCTTCGTCTCTTTCGTATTCCATGCAGTTATATGTAAAATCGTTTTCGCTCCGTATCCAGTGCTGAACATATCCCCTATAATCTGTTTTAATCTCTGACATCTTTCTACCTCCTGCCGTGTGGCTTTGTTTTGTGTTTTCCTTTGTTGTGATATTATAATAGCATAGTTTAATAAATAAGTCAATAGCATAGTTTAATAAATTTGAAAAAGTTTTATTTCCTTATTATATAGAGACTTTAAGAATGATTTGAATAACTATTGACGCATAGTTTAATAAATGCTATACTTATATAAAAACACGGGAGGTTTTAAAAATGGCTTTTAAAGATAAAGGGAAGGAACTGTCATATATTGCACAATATCAGAAAGATAATTATGATCGCATTACAGTAATGGCTCCGAAGGGAACAAAAGACGAGATTAAGAAAGCGGCAGAGCTTAAGGGGATGAAAATCTCTGGGTTTGTTCTGGATGCAGTGCAGAAAGAATTGGAAAGAATGAAAGAATAGTTTAATAAAAACTATTGACGCATAGTTTAATAAGTGTTATAATGTAATCATCAGAAAGGAGATGATTACATTGGAAAATGTTATTATTTCAAAAAATATAAAATCCGTTTCCGGTGTTTATGGTTTTTGGAATATTGAAAATGGCAAGATTTATATTGGATCAAGTAAAAATATTAAAAGCCGAATTAATAATCATTTATCAAAATTGAGAAACGGAAGACATGAAAACAAAGAAATGCAGAAAGATTTTGATGATGGTAATAAATTTATGGTTTTTAATGTTTTAGAAGTTGATAACACTAAAAATTTAAGGTACTTCGAAAATATTTCTATTATTCGCTTTGATGCTATTAATAAGGGGTATAATAAACAACCCATCACAGAACATGAGACTAGGGAGGAAAACAAAATACGTCTTATCGCTGGGGAACTAGATTATTATTATAACGGAGCAGATAACGAAGATAAGAGAAATATAGAAACAGAATTATTAAATAACTAAAAAAAGAAATTCAATCCGGCAGGTTCCGGGGAAAGGTGGAAGTTATGATGAAAATTTATTTTAAGAAAACGAATGGCAATAATTTAGTGATTATTACAGACGGAGAGATGGCGAAAATATTTGACGCTGCGCCATCTGGAATTTATGAAGGGGTAGACCTGTACGCGGAAGATGCAGCGGATCAGCTCCGAGCGAAATTCCGGGCACTGGAAGAATCCGGGGAACTGAACAATTTTGACGATATTTACAGCCCGGAAGAAATGCCGGTTGAAGAACTGGCCGAGGAACTGGAAGGGGCGGAACTGGTTTTTGAAAAAGAGGAGGGAAAAGCTATGAAAAAAATTGATGATGCTATCGAAAAGAAAATGATGGAATCCGGAGCGATGGGAACCGAGCCGGTGACAGTCAGGATCAAATTGACAGCAGAAGAAAGAGAACAGTTCTTGAGCTGCGACAAATACGATTCTGCAAATTATTCTTGGGAATTTGACGGGAAAGAACTAATAATTTCTTACACGGAGGAGGCAGAGGACTAAATTATAATAGTCCTCTTGTATGGGAAAATTATTATCTTGACGGAACAAACGTTGCGCATATAAAAGAAAATAGGCCGTTTAAAACAAATAAATCAGGAATACGTGGCGTTTCCTGGGACAAGAGCCGCAAAAAGTGGCGCGCTCAAATTACATTCAAGGGCAAAAATTATTTTCTTGGCAGATTTGATAAAAAAGAAGATGCTGCCGAAGCGAGAAAAGAAGCTGAAAAATATTTGTATAAAGATTTTTTAAAATGGTATGCAGAGACATTTCCTGACAGATGGAAAAAGTTAAACAGTATTAAAAAATAACCCCGGAGCAATCCGGGGAATTTTTATAACCAGAATGGTTTAATGATTTAGTGTATTAAAATATACCGTATCGATACCGTATATTTCTTTTCCCGATACGGTATCGATACACTGATACTGTTACTGTATACTGATACTGTTTATTATACTGTTACTGTTTATTTTTATTTTAATTATTAATCAAACAGATAATAATTATTATATATAATATATACTACATATCAGCTTTAAAGAATTAAGATTACGAGGTATAGTATTTTAGTATTGACAGATTAGAGATATAGTGTTATTGTATTAATTAGCAAGGGCGGACAGCCCGAAAAGAAAATTGAATTGATTGATAGATCGCATACGGAGCTAGTAAGCGCCTTAGCAGCCGAGACCGGACAGAGAGCCGGGAGAGTCGGAACTGGTAGCTTGTTAGGCTCCTTTTTTATTTAATTTTAGTAAGCAATGAATTAACGCGGTAAAGTGGGTAAGGTTATGGCGAATACAGTTAGAGCAGAAAACGGGGTAGAAGTATATAAAAATAAAATATATCAATTAGCTGATGAATATATACAGAGAGAGTTATTTATAGATCCGTGTATGTCTAAAAAACCAGAGAATAAAAAGATTATATCCGATAATTTTGATGATATGATTTATTATATCTCAGACAATATCATTAAACCCAGTAATGATGATATTGAATTATTAGACAATATATTTAATATATATTTACGTTTATGTACTAGTTATTCTGTATTGCCTACGCTTGATACTTTTTCGGATTTAGTAAATATAAATAACGCAACTTTTACTGATTGGGCAAATGGAGAGTATAGAGCAAGCTCTGCGCATGGCAAAACGGTAAAAAAATGGAAAGATATCTGTGGGAAAAGGTTGATGCGCTGGCTCCACCAGCATCAAGGGAGCGACGGAAACAAGATATTTACAGCAAAAGCGGCATACGGATATAACGAGGGAGTGCAGCAGATCGAGATTAAAAGCGACAATACCCCAGCATTATCGCAGGAAGACATACGCCAGATAGCAGATCAGGCACGGAAAGAGAGCATCCCGGAGCTTCTGGACAGCCTGCCAGACGAATAAGAAGTCAGACAATAACATGAGATAGACAAACAATAGACACAATATAAACCTGTTTTAAATTATGCACAATAAACACATTATAAATTATACATAATGCACAATGAAATATAGGCGATCTATACAAGAAACTAAAGTTTGTCGTATAGATCTATAGCGTGGCATTAAGAAGGCCGAAGAACAGGGAGACATGGCGCTTCTTTGCTGGATACCCGGCACGGGGTCTTGACAGGCACCGCCGGAGCACCAAATAACGTCGGAACGGACTCCAAAAACAAAAAACGCTATCCACGGCATAGATAGTGATTGCAACACGAAAGCGGTAAGCCTTAACCGTTTCTATGCCGTTGATAATAAGGCAATATCAGAAAGGCAGGTATAAAACATGAATGAATTAAGAATCTTTAACAACCCAGAACTTGGACAAGTAAGAATGGTCATGATCGATGATAAGCCATACTTTGTTGGAAATGATGTAGCAAGAATTTTAGAGTACTCGAGACCAAATGATGCGATAACTGCAAATTGCAAGGGGGCGGTCATATACCGTATCCATACTCCGGGAGGTATGCAGAACGCAAAAGTGATACCGGAAGGAGATATGTATAGGCTGATTGTAAAGGCAGCGGTGCAAAGCAATAGTGAGAAAGTTAGGAACGCGGCGGAAAAGTTCGAGAAATGGATTTTTGATGAAGTTATACCAGAAATTAGAAGGGCTGGATCATATTCGATTGATTTGAAGATGGACTCTTATATGATTTCCGATCCGGTCGAGCGAGCGAAGCGCTGGATTGAAGAGCAGGAAGAAAGCAGAAGAGAAAAACAGGCCTTAGAGGAAAAGGTATCTGTTCTTGAACCCGACGCAAGTGCATTTCAGGCATTATGCGACTCAAAACTTCTCACAAACTTCCGTGATGGAGCAAAAGAACTCGGCATGAGTCAGTCTCAGTTGATTGGATGGCTGAAACGGGAGAAATACATATACTCCACCAGCAAAGGCGAATTAAGACCGATGGAGCCGTATAGAAAGAGTGATCTGTTCCAGATGAAATCCTATATGAACCCATACAACGGATTTTCTGGAATACAGACGTATCTCACGCCAAAGGGATTGCAGTATTTCAAAATGCAGCTTGAGGCTAGAGGGATCATGCCAGATGCGCTACCAAAGCACGGAGGGCGCAACGGAAAGAAAAGACGAGAAAGGATATATGGTTATGGCTCATAAAATAATAATTCATAAAAACCCAAACGGAGATACCAGAACAGCTCCAAAGGATATTGCCTTTGAGCAATTTGAAGAAGCAAACAGTAGCCATATAAACGATGTTGATGAAGTTATGAACGCAATCGCTTCAAAACTCAGAAATAATGGTATTATACACGATTGGACAAAAAAATCTGAGGAAGCAATGTTTTACAGAGATTTTCTCGCAGCCCTGAATGATGGGAAAGATTTTGTTTCAGGTGAATGGTATCAGCTTCACGTAAATACAGAGCGCCATCATCTGTTGTCCAGATGTCCAGACGATGTAAACCTGCTTGACGTGATTGAAATGATTGTAGATTGCGTATGTGCCGGAAAAACCAGGAGCGGAGAAGTAAGGGATTTGGAAATCTCAACCGATATTCTGGAAAAAGCATTAAAGAATACTGTAAAACTGGTCGATGATATGACGGTGGTTAAATAGTCAAAAATCCACCAAATTTTTCGCCTACGGCGAACTGAAAGGGGACAAACCATGTGTGAACACTGTGAAAATGAATTTGAATTTAACCCGGAAGAAGATATCCTTGCCGATACCGGCGGAGCAGTCAGGTCAGTCCTGATGGACGTAGGAGATGTTCTAATGACCATGTGCAAAGGTTTTGACATCGGCGAAATCAAAATCAACGTCTCGCAGGACTATGAAACCGGAGAGCTGAAATTCAAAGCGAAAGTAGATGGTGAGAAAGTCCTTGAAATCACCGCAAATGATTTTGTTCCGTACATCGCGGATTAATACACATTTCTACCAAAGATAAAGCCGGACTTCCCGGAAAATTCCCACGAAAGATAAACTCGGAGCTGATTTTTCTCCAAAAAAGCAAAAAAAGACATTTTATTTATATGGTTCAAAAACAGAATTTAATCATAAAATTATACTTTATGGTTTTATAGTTAAAAATTTTAGAATTATAGTTAAAAGTGCTGTCTTTGAAAATTTTCCAGGAGCAAAAAAGGCTTAAACAGCGACCGCTATCAGGCGATTCAGATTTGATTTAGACCATGACAATAGCAGTAGATTTTGACAGCACATTAGCCGATACTGACGCAACGAAAATTTATTCCCCCAATACCAAACTAATAGGTTATCTGATTGAGCGTCGAAAACAAGGCGATAAAATTATTCTCTGGACATGCAGAGAGGGTTCACGGTTGGAGCAAGCCGTAGAATGGTGTAAGTATCAAGGTTTGGAGTTTGATGCTGTAAATGATAATCTTCCGGGGCTGAAACTGTTTGGGATGAATCCGCGCAAGGTTGCAGCGGATTTGTATATTGATGACATGATGGCAAATAAAGAGGAATTTGATTTGCCGTTTAGAGGATAATTAAATGAATGATGAAGAATTACTGAAACGTGTTTTGGCAAATCAAATCAAAGAAATCATTTCTCAATTGTTAGAGAGCCAAAAGAGAGATGAGGTTGAAGAATTTAAAAATCAAATTTTGGCGCGTAACGAAAGAATATTAAAGAGAATTAGCGATGAGATGAATATTGAAAGCAGATACGATCCAAAAGAGAAGGAAACAGTTTATGCTGTAATTTTTAGAATAAAGGATAGTGAAAAACACTTATGGGCGCATTAGACGGAAAAATCACAATCGGAATTGACTATCGTCCGTGTACGGTGCATATTCCGGAGCAGAGGGAATTACGTCGCAAGGCAAATGAGGACTTTCCACGTGAAATAGTAATCGCTCCCGCTCAAGATATTAAGGCTATATTCCATACATGGAATACATTCACAGGGAAAGGCATCGTAGAGTACGAGGACGGCACAATCCACGAGGTAGAGCCAACGCAGATACGGTTTGTGGATAATCCAATGTGTGAATATGCATTTCCGGAAATGGAGGAAAGGGATGTGTGATTTTTGTTGTGGAAAATATAAGAAAATAGAAAATGGATTTAACGAAGAAGAAATTTACTTAGACGAAAATAATGACTTGTGTTTTGATAACAGCGAACATGAATATGGAATAGGAATAATAAAAATTAATTATTGCCCATTCTGCGGAAGAAAGCTATGAGTCTCGATAAATCCATCCAACACGGCAAATCCCACCGCAAGCAGTACCGTGGTGCAAAAGCCATAGACGCAACCTGCCGGAACCATGGAAGTTGTGAGTGGTGCCATGGAAACCGTACACACAAGAATAAGAAACGGGAACTGGCGGCAGAGCAGGAGGTGAGAGAGTATGTCAAAAGAAGTGGAAATAACGATCAAAGCAAAAATGAATGAGCGGTGGGTAAATGATTTCCTGTCTATGTTGAAATACATGGAGTCTTGCGGAAATATGGGGCATTCGTCTGTAGTCGGTTTCTATTCTGACGGAGATGGAGATTTTAGACCGAAATTTGAGTTTGACAAAGAATATAAACTACAGCACGGTTACTGGGAACATGAACTTATGAAAGAAAATCCAGAAAGACATTTACCAAAGTTGGAAGTCATGTTTGACGCAGGATAATAAGGGAGTTGAGCGAATATGACGATTGAACAGTTGGAACAAGGGAATAGAATACAATACAAATTAAAAAGACTTAGACATTTTAAATCCGAATGTATATTGCAAAACATTGAGGTTGTTTCGGATGATGAAAAATTATACATAATAGATTTTCCAGACATCATAGAGCAGATTCAATCTTGCATATCTGATAAAATCACAGAACTGGAAAAACAGTTGGAGGAATTATGACAGAACACGATTTTCAAGAAAACGCTGATCGCTATTCAAAATATCGCTCTTTAAAGCAAAAATTGGCTTTTATAAATGGCGATATTAAAGGGATAGAAAAAGATAAGATTGAAAAAATCCAGACTGATTACGGGAACATCAATATCGAGAAATATAGTGAAGAAGCCAAGAATGGATTGAAAGAATATCTCAAGACCATGATGCTTGCTGAAATCGAAAGAGCGAAAAAGCGAATGGAGGAACTCTAACGTGGATATTGAGAAAAAACTATATGAAGCGCTTATGCGAGTGGCAGAACTGGACGGCGTTTATCCCGAGAATGAAGAGATTGGAATACGTGGAAAATACGTTAATGACTACTTGCTAGTGTTCTATCTTGCACAACTTTTACAGTCTGGCGATATGGAAATCAAAATCAGACCAAGTAAAATCCCATATTTGATGAAACTCTTGAAGTTGGAGGAACTTTGATGAAATGCATCTCAGCCGTCACAATCGGTAAACTGATAGAGTCCCACATGGAACATGATGAAGAAAAGTTTCTGTCGTATGCAAACTTTATAGCGGACGCTTATGAGGAATCCGGGGAAGAACGAAGCGCAAAGATTATTCGGTCGAAGATTTCTGGTAAATATAAAACGGAATCAAGAGTAACAGTCAGTGCGGATTTACTGATAAATTTACTTAAAAGCTACATTTCACAATCAGAACCATATAGAAAATATCCATATACTCTCCATGATGGGAGAAGATATGAGGGAACAATATATTTGACAGAAGGTATCGGATTACACGATGGGAGAGGACATAAAATTGAATACAGATGATTGGAGGAGTTGTGTGACAGGACAGTGGATAATAAGACCGGTTGAAACACAATACATAATTCAATTAAAAGAATCGGATGGAGTTACAGGAATAGTTATTCCTGCCGACAGAGCAGAGATCAAAGACAAACACCTCATTTTGTATAAAAAGGATTCTATCGTTTATTTCTGCCCGATAGAGAGGATTGATAATTTCTGTGCAAGTGAAGTTTGAATTGAAAAACGCATTGAAAATCATTTTGTGTAAACATGATTACGCATACCAATATGAGCATATGGTTGATACGGGAATGAGGAAGTTATATAGGCTGACTTGCAAAAAATGCGGAAAGGAAAAGTATAAAGTGTTGTAATGTTGGCGGAAGATAGAATAAAGATACAGTGTTATAGCAAAATCCAATATTATAAAGAAAAGGGATATGGAGAAAACAAATATGATTCTGTAATAGAAATTTCTCCTAATGACCTTCCTAGAACAAGTGCTAAAAAAGTAAAAGTAAAATGCGACGAATGTGGAAAAGTGTTTGAAAGAATTTGGCAATATAGAGTTAAGTCATTAGAAAGATGGGGCAAAGATTTATGTTCGTCATGTGCCAGAAAGGGAGACAGAAATAATTCCTATAATCAAGACCGGAAAGAATTATTAGAATATGCAAGAAGTTTTCAAAAGCATGAATGCGGAGTACAAAAAAGGACACCAGAACAAAAAAGAAAAATGTCCCAAGCAAGATCAGATGGAATAGCAGAGGGAAGAATCAGGATACATTCACATAATTGGGGAGAAAAAACACTGTATCAATCCACAAAAACAAATGAAAAACATTATGCGGATTCCTTGCTTGAAAGATTGAGAATGATTCAATTGGATTCGGACAATAAAGTAGTTTACTGGACAAAGAAGCACAAAATCAAAATATTATATAAAGCAAAAACGGGGGAATTTCACTATTACATCCCGGATTTCAAAATAATATACAGTGATGGTTCAGTTGTTATTGAAGAGGTTAAAGGGAGAATGACAGACGATGTAAAAATAAAGGCTAAATATGCAAATGTTTTTTGCAACAATAAAGGATACGTTTATCGGTTAATTACACAAAGAGAATTAAATGAAAATGGTGAGTATAGAAAATTTATTAGAGATTTCAGGAAGGAATGAGAATAGAAATGGTACTGTTTTATGATTTTGAAATGACGGGTCTTCACAAGAATACAACACCCATCAGTCTTGGAATTGTATCTGAGGACGGGAAGAAGTTCTATGCAGAGTTTGTTGATTTTGATTTTAACCAGGTTAATGACTGGATTACAAAAAATGTATTGGATAATCTTTTTTTAAAAAAAACTCTATCCTACGGTTTCCCCTGAATTATTGGAAAAACAGATTTGCGAATGGAAAAAAGACGGATATGAAATTAGTAAATTACCATGTGTGGCTACAGGACTTGTGATGTTTGAATCAAAACGTACAAAAAATGGATTTACTGAAGTTGTTGGAACAAGACAATGGATTTCAGAATCGCTTATAGGGTGGCTTTCCCAATTCAACAAAATCCAATTCGTTTCCGATGTATGCCATTATGATTTCGTTCTTCTGATTGATTTGTTGACAAACGGAGGAACAGCCCTTGATTTGCCGGAAAACATTTCGGCGGTATGCCATGATTTGAATATGGACATAGCAAGGCACTTTCGCGTTTCAGACCGAGAAGCCTTTGATATGAGCCGGGAGCAGATTATGAACGACCTATGTGGGCCGGAAGATGTTGCGACAGGGGACAAGCACAATTCGCTGTATGACGCAGAGGTAATTAGAGCAATTTACGAGGAAATAGGATATGACATTTAACGTTATCGACCCAAAAACAGGCGAATATCCAGACTTAGAACAAATCTCCAGAACTGAGGAATGGGTGCAGAACCTAATTCCATGCGATATGGAAGGATTTTGTATCAACGAGGACGGAAACCTACTTCTGATGGACGAATGCGGAAATTATGCGTACTGTCCGCCAGATAGATTTCAAGTGAATTTTGAGTTTCCGGTGTATTCAAGGGAGAAGTAATCATGTCACCAGATGAATTCAGAGACAGAATGATAGAAATTGCAAAGAGAGCGCAATATGACCCAGAAGAACCCCACGGAGAAGCTGATGATTTGATGTGTGAGATTTTAACAGACCTCGGATATGGAGAAGGAGTTAAAGTTTTTGAAGAAATGGACAAGTGGTATGCCTGACAGAAAAATTATTTTCCTTGACATTGATGGAGTCCTGAACTCTATAGATTATTTTGATCAGACGAAAGACTGTAAAGGCTATACAGAAATTAATCCGGAGAAGGTAAAACTACTGAAAGAGATCGTTGACCGGACTGGCGCACAAATCGTTCTTTCATCAACGTGGAGAGATTTAGCGCAAAGAGAAAATGAACCGGAACATCCCATGTATACATATTTGACCGATACACTCAAAGAATACGGCATGGAAATTATAGACCATACGCCATATATCGGACATGACAGACCAAAAGAAATCAGGGCATGGCTGGATAATCAACAGGATAAAGATATTCAGTTTGTCAGCCTTGATGATGATTTTCAGGAACAAAAATATGATGAGGTTGGCATTGGTGATTGCATTGTGAGAACATCTTTCTATGAAAAATATGGAGGATTAAGGCGGGAACACGTTGAAAAAGCGGTAGAGATTTTAAATCGGGAGGATTGAAATGTTATTTGTAAAAGCAGATAGAAAAATGGAGAGGCTTGGATTTGAGAAAATCGAAGAAAGCAAATTCGGAGCAAGTTATCGAAAAGAAAACAAAGAATACAATTTTACGCAGAGGCTGGATATCGGTCATAAGGCGAGTGGCAATCATCTTTTCCAGTCCTACGTCGAGGGAATAAATTCCGAAGGGTTTAACAACTGTGTAGGTCTTACATACCAAGAAATGAAAGCTATAATGAAGAAATATCGTGAACTGAAAAGAAAGTACAGGTGGTAAAATGCTTAACTACAACATAGATTCCGTAAAATCAGCAGAAAAACTCATTCGTCTTTGCGAAAAATATCATGATGATATGGATATTGATATCATGCACGGAAGAACCGTTGTTGACGGGTGCAGCCTATTGGGAGTAACTTCGCTGATCGGACATTTCGTCACAGTGAAACCAAACGGGAAAGACGAAAATGAAATTCAAAGATTTGCGGAGGAATTGGAGAGGATAAAGTAATGGAACAGATCGATATGTCAAAAGAATACAGCGAAGAATTTGACAAACTGCGAAAAAATCGTGTAGAAATGAGTTTTTATAAGTACGGCCCAGCAAGGAAGAATTTTGCTACTGGAAACGTTCAAGCGATTCCCACAATGGATTTGTGCATTAAGAAATACAAGCACACAGGAAACCGAGAATACCTTCTGGATGCGGCAAATTACCTTATGTTTGAGTATATGTATCCGCAACACCCAAAAGCACATTTCAGGGCAACAAGCAGCGAAGAAAGTGCCGGAATCGTCGGAATGAGTGTGAATGAAATGGAGAGGTTTAAGAATGAAACATAACGTGAAACTTGAAATAAACGAACATCCTGCGTTTGTTATTTCGTATATAGACGGAGAACGATTACCGTTTTGTACGAACATAGAGCCATATAGAGACCCAGAAACAGGAGAGGAAGCAGTGAAATTTGAGACAACAGAAAACCCATTAGAAATCTATGCGAATGATTGTGAATGTGACTTATCTGCTTATGTAAAAGTTGCATCCATAATTCTCCATGATGAACTTCTGAAGCATGGGGATTTATATGATAGTTTTTCAGCAAGCATAACTTCTGCTCTTAATGAAGTTCCAAATGGAGAGTGTTATACAAAAGAGCTTTCGGAACATATTTTGAAGCGTATTATCGGGGAGGAATAAAATGAAAGAAAAAATTAAGCAAGGTGGAATCGTAGCGGCAGTCGTAATTTTATTTTTGGCTGTGTGCTATGGAATAAGTTGGATTGTAACGTGTGGGATTATAAAACTGATTACCATGTGCTTTGGGTGGGAGTTCAGTTGGGCGATTTCAACAGGTATATGGCTAATAATCTGCATATTGAAAAGTATTTTTAATGTGACTGTGAAGAAAGATTAGGTGACAGATATGTGGTTCAGATATTTTATAACATTTTTGGATATCCTGATGTGCCTGTGCATTCTGTTTTTTGCAAAAAGCAAGAGAGATAAAGCGTCAATTGTTGGTTTTGGAGCAATGTTTTTGGCGTATGCAGGAAGTGTATTCCTGATGTGGAATTGACAATAACAAATTTTTGATATGTCCGTGCGGTAGCCATGATTACGTTTCACTGAGCCTCCTTTCTTGATTATAAATTTTGCACGGGCAATAATGCCGGTTAGTGTAATGGCAACATACAGGAATTTGACTCCTGTGTTTCTGGTTCAAGTCCAGAACCGGTAGTTCGGTTTCTTTTTCATGAAACCTCCTTTCACCACCTACGGCTTAAGGCTGTGATTAAAGGAACTTCAAATGCTCCGGGTGGTTTTGCGGTGAAGCCATGGACAATTCACTGCACCGGACTTGTGTACTCCATGAGAAGAAACAGAGATTTCGTACACACGTTATAAAGTTGGGAGTAAGGACGTACTTAATCTTTATCTCATTTAGAGAGAAAACTCCATAGTGCCACGCACGGCACGAAAAACATAGGTGCTAACCGCTGAAAGGCGGTTATGGATCATTATCTCAGTTGGTTAGAGAAGCCGCCTCATAAGCGGAAAGTCATAGGTTCGAGTCCTGTATGATCCATTCCGCCATAGCTAGTCCACATAGGCTGTCATGGACGGCAGCGGCTATGGTAGGAACCTGGCTCCCTCGTCTAAAGGTAAGGACAAAGCCCTTTCAAGGCTTAAATGCACGGTTCAAGTCCGGCGGGAGTCATTGTAACTATTAAAATTTAAAGAATATTTATGGGAGGTATTAACATGACGACTGAAACAATGACAATCCATAAGGGACTTGCGGAATTAAAAATTCTGGATGGAAGAATCAAGAAAGAAATCAATTCCGGTTCGTATTGTGCCGCAAACAAGCATTCAAACGAGAAAATCAACGGTATTCCGATTCAGGATTTCAGAAAAACGGTACAGGGTACATACGATAAGGTAACAGACCTTATTAACCGTAGAAAAGCTATCAAGAAAGCCATTGTGCTGTCTAACGCAAAGACAACTGTGAAAATTGCAGATACGGAGTATACGGTCGCAGAAGCGATTGAGATGAAAAACCACGGGATTGAGTTTGAAACTATGCTTATCAATGTTATGGACATGCAATACAAGCAGGCACAGGCAGAAGTAAACCGTCAGAATGGAAACAACCTGGAAGAACGTGCAGACCAGTATGTGACGGCGATTTATGGGCAGAAAGAGGGCAAAACGAATTCTGCGGATATTGATAAAGTGAGAAAAGACTTCTTAGAGGCAAATTCCTATGAGATCGTTGACCCGATCAATGTGCAGGATAAAGTTGAGGCATTGAGACAGAAGATTGACGCTTTCATGGCTGATGTGGATTCTGCGCTTTCCGTTTCCAATGCCCTGACTGAAATCACAATCGAATATTAAAATTTATATCCACTGTTTACCGAAAACTCTAAACTACAATCCATGAGACTTTTGCCAGATAGAGTCTTATGTAAAACAATAAAGAAATCTGGCACCATAATGCAGATATGGAAATTATAAAACAAATACTGTGGTGTCGGCAGTTCGAGCCTGCCTTCGGTGAAAGCCGAATAGCTCAGTTGGGAGAGCATACAGCTAAGTTTTATATTTGGACTCGACTTTTAATCGAGAATCCAGATGGATGTACTGTAAAGGTCAAAGAATAAAGCTCATACATTAAAGATTAAAATTCAAAGTTTAATTTGAATAAAGTTTAAGGAGTAAAGGTAAAAGAGTAAAGTTTTGCAAAATCCTTGAGAAATGTTTCTGGGATGATTGTATTTGCCCGTGAGTTTTACACAAGGCTGTTAAATGGTGGATAATTAAATATGGTATCGTGGCGTAATGGTTATCGCAGAGGTTTGCTAAACCTTCCTACAGAAATGTAGTCCGTGTTCGAGTCACGGCGATACCGTTTGCAACAACTCAGATGGCGCGCACATCAGCGGCACTATAAGCCGTGAAAGGTTGTTGCAGGAAAAACCTCCGCGGAGATTCGCTCATAAAATAATTGTGGTAATAGATTGATGATTTGCATTTTCTTGAAAGAGCGAATGAGAAATGCAAAGAATTCAACGCCCGGAAAGTTTTGGAGGTAGCTTTCCAAAATGCCAAGGAATCCGGTTTTCGCATGGCGATTACTGGCTTATGGTTACCGATTTCCTTAAATCGTTCCGCGAGTGTGGCTACGGACTGGCGGGTAATCTGGGGCGTGGCATTGGTGCATGAGGGCGTCGGAGATTGCTTAAATGTGTGGAATCCTATCTCTTGAATGGAGCCATGCACAGCCAAAAGACGTAAGTCGATGGATAAGCCGTGTCAAGTATATGGCAACTTTCATGTTGGAAACCACAATATGATTGCGGGACGCCGGGCTTATATCGCAGCCAATGTCAAGGAAAAGACGTTAAAACCACAACTGCACAGCCCTTGCAGACAGAAAATGGGCGGTGGATAGTGGCGGAAGTAGACGCAAATATAAACACGAACGCTCCACCCCTTAGAGAAAGTGTACATAATCTCTGCAAGGTGTGTCGGACATGGAAATGAGCATTGTGGGTATCAAATCCCACCTATCCATTCCAGAGAACTGCAATCTCTGGAAATTCGTTCACTTACTCTCAAAGTTCCGTGAAAGGCATACTCTTGTGTTCGAGTCGCAAGCGCAGAATCGGGTGCATGTTGAGACAGCACTCATTTCATTACGCCTTGTTGCCCTGCTATCGCTACGGCAGGGCAACGTTTTAGGAGGATATTATGATTGAAAATGAATTATTAACCGGATTAAAGACAAATGGAAAATATTATGTTCGTCCGATTGACTGGGCGGGATGTTGGGATAAAGATGGTAAGTTAGAATACGGAAATACTCTATTTGAAGCTGATACGGAGGAAGAGGTAAAAGCTTATGCAGATGGATTTAGAGCGGGAAGAACTTGGAAATAGATATTGCGGAAATTGCGCATATCATGATGATTGGACATGGGCGTGCTTTAATCCAGAGGCTGATGATAGAGCGGACTTCACAGATGATAGTTATGTGTGCGATTGTTGGGAGGATAAATATGTTAAAGAAGTTTCCGAAGTTTAGAGCGTGGGTAAATACATATTGTGGCTTTGGTATAGATTCAACCGGAACAAAAGAAATATGGAAAAAGTTCATGGAGTATAAATTCCACGAAATAGACTTTGATGATAAAGACTGCATAGGAAAACGAGGAATATGGTTTGATTTTGATGAAGCTGATTTTATGCTTTATATAGGGATAAAAGATAAGAATGGAAAGAAAATTTACGAAAAGGATATTGTAAAAACCAAGTATAGAAGAAAATGTATTGTTAAGCGCAGAATGACGGACTGTTTTTGCGGATTCGATTTAATTCCTATAGAGTCAGAAAACAAAGCTCCGGATGAATATGATTTATGGCGATCTGATAATTTGGAAGTAATTGGCAATGTTTATGAGAATGAGGAATATGCAAAATACAGGGAGGACAAGCCATGCGAAAAGAAGATTTGAAGAACTGGACACGGGATATGCTGAAAGACAGAATTATAGAACTGGGAGGAATTATTGAACAGTGGAAACGCGACAATGAGAAAATGCTTCAAATTATGGAGGAAACCCAAAAGGAAAATGACGAACTGCGAAAGAGACTCAAAAAACTGGAAAGTGGTATATGCGGTGTCGGCCCGTTTATCATGTCCGAATTTCATTCGTTTGAGGGAGAATCGTGGATTAAAGCCTCCACATATGATGATGTGCTTCTGAGACTAAAAAAGGCTAACGAAAGAATAACAGACTTAGAACAAGACAGGTTCAATAAATCTACAGAAGAATTAAAACAGGCAGAAAACTTGTCGAGTGAAAACAAATCATTAAAAGACGAAAACAAAGCACTCAAACAGCGGATTAAAGATTTAGAAGATATATGCGACGGAAGTTGTTTCGCCAACGAAACAGATGACCGGGATGAAAAGATAGCAAAAATGCAAGACAGAATAGACAGTGATTGCGTAAGAATCAATCGGCTCAAGGTAACAATAAATACTCTTGTGGATATGTACGGATTGCTTAGAAATCAAGTGGGGATGGATTAAATGAAATTCTGTTTTGGAGATATTGTGGTTGTTGAAGGAAATTTGATTGGCGTAATTGTGAAAAGCTGGATTTCCAGAGAAAACAACTATGATGTATATGTGCGTTTATTCAATGGAATTGTAAATTATCCAGAGTCAAAAATTGAGAGATATATGGTAAGACATAAAGAACTGGACGAAGAAGAGATGGAATGGCAGTCTAACGCGGTGAATGGGAGATAAATTATGAGCGAATATCAAGCAATCTACAAATGCCGCCTGTGCGGTGAAGAGTTTGAAAAAGAAAAAGTAGACTATAAACGAGCAATTGCAGCAGTTTTATGCTTAGGAATATTCGGAAACGAATCGTTTGATGATTCAACAACCGATATTTCTGTTTGTAGAGTAATAGATCATAACTGCAAAGATGGCTCAATGGGATTGGCTGACTTTTTGGGATTTCGTAAAGTGGAGGATGGTAATGAATCTGATTGAAAAATGGAAAAACAGGGAGACAAAGAAAAAACTCCGGGAAGAAAATATTAGACTGAAAGCTGAAATAGAGGCTCACATGAAAACTCCATATCCAGTATGTACGGTGGAGAGGAATATTCAGAAAATATGTGCCAAACATAGGATTACAGAAATGGAAAGAGGTATTCCGACGGAGGTTGTAAAACATGAATTGCTGAATAAATTGAGTGAACACTTATCAGATTTCGTGGAATATAATTTTGAGAATGACAGACATGGGAATATGACATATACGGCGATTTTGTACGTAGCAACGGGGGATAGAAAATATGGAAGATAATATCAAAAATAAACCAAAACCGGCAATATGGAACCCAGACAAGGCTTTAGAAGGTGTATTTTGTCCAACGTGCGGATGCTGGATGGACGATTATTACGGACAGCCCGATAAATGCCCTAGATGCGGACAAGTTTTAGAAGGATGGACGGATGAGCGGAAAGGAATCGTATATGAATGATTATATGCAGGAAAAGGAAATGTACGAGACTTTTTAGAAAGCTATTGAGGGAGTTTTGAAACAGAAATGAGTATCACAGACGCAATAAAAGACATGGAGAAGTACATGGGGATTGACTCGGATTTTTCAGAGTATATGAATGAGCCATTGCCCCACAATAATCAAGGATATGTGCAGAGGGATTATAAGACGGGTAAACTTTGGGAGTGTTGTCCGCATTGCGGGAAAAGAAACTTTATGATTACCGGTGAAACCAGAATACATAAACTACCATGGAAGTGTAAAGGGTCAAATTGCCGGAAAGAGTTTGAGGTGAATGTAGGGTGATGTTATGGAAGGTTTCTTGACAATATATTTTGTTGTTGCGTTTATAGGATGTTTGTGTGGAGTTGTTATAGGATATGTGATAGATGAAAAATTTGATTTGGGTTCATATATAGGATTTGTGGCAGGGATTATATGGCCATTGTCAATAATCGTTTTTATCGCTATTGGAATTGGAAAATTGATTTTGTTTATAAGATATAGAGAATGAACCTGTAAGGATTTCTTGCAAGTTGGGAGGGTGAAATGAGCGATTTAAAGATTTTTACGGACAGTATAGAGCCAGAAGCATTGAACCAGATTTACACACTGATAAAACAACCGGCTTTTGCGGATTGCAAAGTTCGTATCATGCCCGATGTTCATGCCGGGAAGGGGTGTGTGATTGGCTTTACTGCTGATTTGGGAGATAAGGTAATTCCGAACATCGTCGGACTTGATGTGGGTTGCGGGATGTTATGCTGTGAAATTGGAAAAACAGATATTGATTATGAAAAACTGGATTCTGTAATTCGTGAACATATTCCGGCAGGGCGAGCAGTGCGAGACGAAGAGATCAACTTTCCGCAATTAGAAGATTTGTACTGCAAAGAGCAACTAAGAAATATGGAATGGCTGAAATGCAGTCTAGGAACTCTCGGCGGAGGAAATCATTTTTGTGAGGTTGACGAGGACTCAGACGGGATGAAATATCTCGTTATCCATACAGGCAGTAGAAACCTTGGAAAACAGGTTGCTGAAATCTATCAGCAAATGGCGATTGATGATATGCAAGGCACGAACAAACTGGCAGAGGAAAGTAAAAAGCTGATTAAAGATTACAAAGCTACGGGCAGGCAGAAAGAGATTCAGAGAGGACTTACAGAGCTGAAAAGAAAATGGCAACCGGACAAGCTGAATATTCCTAAAGAACTTTGCTATCTGACGGGTGAACACAGAGAAATGTATCTGCATGATATGAAAATCTGTCAAGAGTTTGCAAGTAAGAATAGATTAGAAATTGCATGGGAAATATTTATCAGGATGGGTTGGCCAGTTGATGAAGATTCTTTTGAAACCATTCATAATTATATTGACCACGATACAAACATTGTCCGCAAAGGTGCTATTTCCGCAAAAGCAGGAGAGAAGGTGCTGATACCCATAAATATGCGTGATGGCTGCATTATCGGTGTTGGAAAGGGAAATGAGGACTGGAATTGTTCAGCCCCACACGGAGCCGGACGAATTATGAGCCGGTCAAAAGCGAAAGAAAAAGTATCTCTGGAAGAATATCAAGAGTCCATGAAGGGCATTTATACAACATCCGTCGGACAGTCAACGATTGATGAAAGTCCTATGGCATATAAGCCTATGAATGAGATTTTGGAGTATATCAAAGATACAGTTGAAATCGTGAAGATTATTAAGCCTGTTTATAACTTCAAGGCGAGTGAGTAGGTGTGAAATGAAAATCATATTACGAACATACGACTTCATAAAATCGTGGAAATACTATCCGACAATGAAAAAATATCTGGAAGAAAAATGTCGTGTGAAATGCCCTCATTCCAGATTAAGATATGCTTTATGGCATTGTAAACAGGGTATTCTATCAGACGTAAATTTAAAATACAGAGATGTAAAAGTTAAAGATGTATCTGAAGTATGGGGTAATGTTTATAAACTTAGACCGATAGAAAAATAAATGTGTCTGGGAGGGTGAAATGAAAAAGATACCTACATTATTTGAAAGAGTATATGAAAATCATAAGATTGTCGATATTAAGCAAAACGTATTTCCGGGAATGGAATGGGTTCTTCAAGGCTATGGAGAAGCGACTGTCAAAATTGACGGGGCATGTTGTGCTATTATCGAAGGGGAATTTTGTAAGAGATACGATTGCAAAAAAGGAAAGAAACCGCCAAAAGGATTTATCCCGTGTTGCGAACCGGACGAAATTACAGGTCATTGGCCGGGATGGGTAAAATGCGACAGAAACAATCCAGATGATAAATGGTTTTGGAAAGCATACGATACATCAAAAGAAATATGTGGGACTTTGGAAAATGGAACCTATGAAGCGGTAGGAAAACATTTTAATGGGAACCCATACGGTATGGAAATTGACAGATTGGAAAAGCATGGGATAAGAGAAATATATGTAAAGAGAGATTTTGAATCTATCAAAAATTATTTGAAAGAAAATCACATTGAGGGAATTGTTTTCTGGAAGGGTGGACAACCTCAATGTAAAATCAAGCGATCCGATTTTGGATTTTCATGGGGAAACAAATAAAATATTATAGAGAGCCAAGCGCAAGCGGAGAGCCAAACTTTAAACAGAAGGGAGGACTCCGCTTTTTATTATGCAATTACTCGAAGAATACAAATCTGATATGCGAAAACTCAAAACACTTCTGGAACGTGGCGTGGACTATCGGACGGTTGCTGCCATTCTCGCGCAGTCTCAATACATTCTGAAAGATTACCCAGACGAAAGAAAATATTGCTTTGCGTATTCAAAGGCGGTAAAGGATATTGCCCTGCGGCAGTATGCGGAGACGCTGAAACCGGAATGGGATGAGATGTACTGGCAGGCGATGTTGTGGGAAGCGCCGGAGTTGCTGGACAGCTACATGATTTACATCGAGAAGAACCGAGAACCACAAGCAAGGTTCTATATGCCACGCCGAAGGACGCTGATAAGAATTGTGAATAAACTTCAAATGTTGGCTGATGATGAACTGGATGAGTTGTTTATTCACCTTCCGGGGCGTACCGGAAAAACGCAGTCGATTACTGAATTTAATGCGTGGTATGCGAGTAAATTTCCAGAAAAAAGCAATTTGTACTGTTCATATTCAGATGGTGTAGCGAAATCATACTATGACGGACTACTGGAGTTATTGACAGACCCTACATATCTTCATTCAGAAGTGTTTCCGACTTGCAAAATCGTTGCGACAGATGCCAAGGGGAATACGATTGATCTTGTCAGAAAAAAGAAATACAAATCTGTAACCTGCAAAGGACTTACAGCAGGATTGAATGGCTTGTGTGACTGTACGGGAATTGAAATTGGGGATGACCTCATTGAGGGAATACAGGACGCCATGAACCCAGATATTCTCAAAAGGAAACAGACAATTGTTGACAACAACTACATTCCGAGAGCGAAGACAGGGGCAAAAAGACTCTGGTGTGGAACAAGCTGGGCGCTTCAAGACCCGTATCAAAACAGACTGGAATTTCTTAAAAACAATCCGAAAGCAAAGTATATCCGGTGGGATGTAATAAAAATACCGGCTTTAGATGAAAATGATGAGTCCAATTTTGACTACGATTATGATGTTGGATTTTCAACACAGCATTATCAGCAAATACGAGCAAAATTTGAAGCAAATGAGGACATGGCTTCGTGGCTTGCACAGTATCAGCAGGAGCCGATTGAGCGCGAGGGAGCGTTATTTACGCCAGAATTCATGAGATTTTATAAGGGAGATTCTGAATTACCGGCAGGAGAACCGGATAATATTGTCGCGGCGTGTGACGTAGCTTTTGGTGGTTCTGATTTCTTAGCTTTTGGAGTTCTTTATATCTACGGAGAAGAGAAATATCTTGTTGATTGTATTTTTGATAACCATGAAAAAGATATTACGCAGCCGAGAATTATTCAAATGATTTTGAGACATAAAGTACAAAGAAGTTTTTGGGAATATAATAACGGCGGCGAAGGATTTAAAGACGATATTCAAAGAATGTTAAAGGAAAAAGGATATATCCATAATATGATCGGAGCATATGCACCGACTGGAAAAAGGAAAGAGGATAGGATTTTTGATGCCGCACCAGAAATAAGGCAGATTAAATTTCTTGAGGATGGATATAGAGACCAAGATTATCAGAAAATGATGCAGAATGTTTTTTCTTATAAGATAGAAGGCAAGAACAAGCATGAAGACGCTTGCGACATGCTTGCATATCTTGTAAAGGTTCACAAAAATACACCTGCGGTTGCGAAAATTATCAATAGTCCATTTTAGGAGGTAACGCATGATTTCAAAATCAGTTTTAAAGCAGTACATAGATCTTCAGGAAGAAATTAAAGAAGTAAATGAAAGAATAATCAAAGTTGAGAAAAGAATATCTGAAATTGAAAAAGAAATATCTAAATTGAAGCAAGATAAATATACATTCCGAAAGCGAGAAGGAGATTGGTTTGCATATGATGTTTTAATTCCAGAAGTGGATGTTATGATAGAAAATTTAGTGCTACTCAAATCTTCTTACAGTGACAGGATATGCACATTAAGCAGTCTTTTGGATAGAATATCTGGTCAAATTTGCGAAATAGAAGAATTTGATGAAAATATAGACGACGTCATAATCAAGCAGATATTTGAACTCAGAATAAAACATGGATTTCCGTGGAAGATTGTTTCTGCAAGGATGGGTTCTATGAACTCAGAGGAGAATTTACGCTCTATGTTTAACAGGTATTTAAGAAAAAATGGAGTGAGGTAATGCAATGGATAGAGAATGTTTATTTTGCGGAACTATACTCGATGAAGAAGAGGGAAAGTATATATGCAATGATTGCGACAAGAAGATGAAACTTCTGAAGCAATTAGAAAAGGTTGACAAAGCTCAATTAAAGATGATTAGGGATAGAAAGAAGTATTTTCACTCCAAAAACACATATGACTATGAAAATGAAAGATTTTCTGTTGCTGAAAAAGTGGTGAAGAAAGGATTTGTATTTAGAAGCGTAGAAGAAGCATGCGTAGCACTTGAATGTGAGAAAGAGGGAATAAATTATATTCCGAATTATAAAATAGGGCCGTATACAGTTGATTTTATATTCCCGAAAATGAAAGTCATCTTTGAGGTTGATGGAAGTTTATATCATACAGACGAAGATAAAGACTTCCTGCGAGAACGTTCAATAATGAGCTATGTCGGAGAGGAATATGAGATAGTCAGAATTGAAGCCGAAAGCGTTCCGAGATTTATTATATTAAATCTCCGTGAGGCAATAGAATTTGTTATTGATAAGAGAAACTTTGAAAATAAATTTAGAGATACTCGTAGAGACACAGATAGATTTTATGAATACATATGCTTGCAATCGCATTTACGGAGGTCGAAAAATAAATGACAGCAAAACAATATCTTAGCCAAGTAGAACGGCTGAACAAGATGATTTCAAATAAATTGTCCGAGATATATCAAGTGAAGTCTATGGCTCTTAATATTAGTGTCTTGAATGAAGAAGATAAGGTTCAGACTTCGGGCAGTAAAGACCGCATCGGCGATATGGTTTCCAAAATGGTAGACCTTGAAAAAGAAGCGCAGGAGTATGTGAATACATATACGGAGTTAAGAAGAAAAGTTATTATGCAGATAGACTCTATGCCGAAAGAAAATCACTACAGAGTTTTGTTTGCAAAGTATATCGAAGACAAGACATTTGATGTGATTGCGGACGAAATGGGGTATTCATGGCGACAGATTATTCGTATCCACGGAGCCGCACTTGCGGAGTTCGAGAAGATGTACGGCGCTGAATTTGTGTCATTGAATGTCATATATGACCGGTGATATAGTGTAAGATGAAAGAAGAATAAAAATTGATAAGCACTCGGATTTCCGGGTGCTTTTTCTATTGGAGAAAATATGGAAAAGTCAGAGAAGAACAAAGCGAAAGACCGGGCGCGGATCGGGAACAGAGTATGGGAGCATATACCGGCTACATATGACCGCAGAAGAACAGCATCTGGAGTAACTTTTGAAGGTAAATATGTTCCAAAGAAATCGTAGGTGACAAGATGTTTAGAAAAGCAGGAAGAATTAAAATTTTCACAAATCAAAAAGAAATAAATAGGGATAATGTTCTTTCTGTTTTGAGAAAGGCGTATGCAAAGCACAGAATCAATGCTGGAGAAATTCAGTATCTTTTTGATTATGAGTCCGGTATCCAACCACTTCCGTATCAGAAAGTAATTAGACCGGAAGTAAACATTGAAACTTCCGACAATATGGCGAATTATGTCACGGAATTCAACAAAGGATATTTCTGGGGAACACCGCTGATTTATACACAGCGTGGAGATACAGAGCATCATGGCACTGATTCTGATACTGATAGTTCTGGTATTGCCGCACTAAATGAAATGATGTTGAATGGAGTCTGTATCGGGAAAGAAAATCAGAAACTTGCAGATTTTGTTGAGAAAAGCGGTATCGGTCACAGAATTGTAAACGTGAAAACGGAATGGGAAGATGCGCCTTACCAGAATTCCTATGCAGATGTTTACACACTAGACTCCAGAAATACGTTTTGTGTTTATTATGACGGGATTGGTCAGCCAAAAGTTATGGCTGTTACATATGCTAAACGGTCTGGGAAGATTTACTATAGCTGTTTTACAAAAACAAGTAGATTTGAGATACATGGAGATGTTATAGAAGAGTATCCAAACGTCATGGGAGCAATACCGATTGTGGAGTATGAGAGGTCGGTTGACCGCTCTGGATGCTTCGAGAGGCAGATTCCGTTAATGGACAACCTAAATTCTATGGTTTCAAACTTTGCGAATGATGTGGCTCAGAAAACGCAGGAGATATGGTGGGGAAATGATATTGAGTTCCCTTCTGATCCGAACACAGGGGAACCGATTAAGCCCAAAAGCGGGCAATGGTTATTAACTCACAGCGACAGTTCTGGAGGAACTAACCAGAAGATTCAGCCGATGTCAAGTACATTTGACAGTTCTCCCACATTAAGCGCAATCACGGATACGAGAAACGAAATTCTGAAACAGTGCTTTGTTCCTATGCAGTACAGTTCAGAGGGCGGAGGTTCAACCGGTATTGCGTCAAGTATTTCATCCGGCTGGGATGCAACATCAGTAGATGCTGACAGGAAACAGCAGTTAATCGAGGGTGCTGCAAGAGAAGAACTTTCACTTATCTTGAAAGCAATTAGTCTTGCGGATAAAAGGTATCTTCCAGCAGATGATCCGATCAGGAAGATTCACTGTACAGATATTGATTTAAAATTCACCAGAAGACAGAACTGGGATATTTCTACAAAAGCAAACGCATTTGCGACACTTATCTCTCATGGAGTTCATGGAAGACACGCATTAAAAGTAGCAAATATGTTTGATGATGTAGAACAGGTATATCTGGACTCTAAGGATGGAATTGAGCAATATCAGCAGAAAACGTACGGCGAGGAAGAAACAACTGAAACAGACAGGACTATGCAGGATTCTTCCGATCAGGCAAGTAATAGTCCGTTTGTAGAATCGCCGGAAACAGACAATTCAAAACAAATGGTTTAATCAGCAGTCGGGAAACCGGCTGCTTTTTATATGCCCCAGAGAAGGGGCAATACTAAATTTCCCAAACGGTAGAGAAACCGAAAATCCCAAAATCAGAAGACAGAGAAGTCGATAAAACCCAGAAAGGTAGGAATTTATTATGGCAGAAAATTTAGAAACAACTACGGTCGAAACCGAAACACAGGCCACGGAAACAACGGAAAATAGTACGCCGACAGTAGAAGAACTGATGGCAAAAATCGCTCAGAAAGATGCAGATTATGCAAAACTCAAAAATGCTTTTGACTCTAAGGCTTCGGCTCTTTCAAAAACTGAAAAACAGCTCAAAGCCAAGATGTCAGCCGAGGAGCAGATCGAGGAAGAGAAGCGAATTGCCGATGAAGCCAAGGACGCACGGATTCAAGAGCTTGAATCAAAATTCCGAACAATGGATTACAGCAAGCGTTACATGGGTATCGGCATGGATGAAAAAACCGCAGAGACTCTTTCCGAAATGACAGGAGAACTGACTGACCCGGATAAGTTCTTTTCTGCTTTAGGTAAATTCATTACCGCATCGAATAAATCAGCCGGTGAAAACGCTATCCAGGATTTAATTAAGAAAAACCCTGAGATTAAGGCAGGAAGCGGCGATGATACAAAAACTTCTCTGGCAGAAGAAAAAGCCGTTTCAATCGGAAAACGTACTGCCGGAGCAAATGAGGATATTTTAAAACATTACAGGAGGTAATAAGAATGGCAAGAGGCGATATGAAAGTTACCAATTATAAGGTTGGTACACAGACGGAAATCCTTAATAGACTCCCGTTTGAAGGAATTCCTATGACGATTGATTTTACATCTGTAACTACAACTGATACAGACACAGGAGAAAAAGTGGTATATGCAGGAACCCCGATTGACAGTTCTGGGAAACCGCAGAAAACGACTCCGTGGACTGGAGCTGTAGGAATTTTGCTGCATGATGTGTATGAACACAGACCGCAAGGAACCATTTTGAAAAAAGCATATATCAACAAAACATCAGCGGAGGCAAATGCAAGCGTTACTTACGATGAGACTTTATATGCTCTTTTCCCGATGATTGTATTTGAATTGGGAAAATAATAAGTCCTGACATTTTGACAATACCTGCCGCAAGTCAGGACTTATTAGGTAAGACGGTAGGAGACATGGTTGAACCGGGGATGTATGTGCAAGGAGATGGTTCTGTATTCGGTACATTTAAGTATGTGACTGGATATGAGGAATTTAACAGCGCAACACCCGAAGAACAGGAAGGATATTTCTTCCCGTTTGAATTAAAGCAAACCGGTTCAAAAATGACATTTAAGAAAAATGGGAATATCACCAAAAAGGATATTAATTTTGACAAGGATATTGTTTTCCGTGTGTCTAAAGGAGATACATTTGAAGTGTTGGTAGATGGAAGACATATCGTTACATTTAATTTCCGAAACGCAAGATTTAAAACAGAGTAATACCGGCTGACGATGGAGTCAGTTGCTAACCCCTAATAGTTGTGGGGTAGAAAGGAGAAACATGAGACTTACTGATATTTACAGTGCAAGGGCAGTTGCGCTGAATCGAACAGAAGTAGAAAGCAATAGAATCCCGTTTATGGGAGAGGCTTTTTTCCCGGCTAGAAAGAAAATGGGAATCGACCTGAAATGGATTAAGATTCACAAAGGGCTTGGCGTGGCTCTGAAACCGTCTAATTTCGATGCTATGCCGACAATCAGAACCCGTGAGGGTATCGCAATGACCAAGGAAGAAATGCCGTTCTTCCGTGAGTCTATGCTTGTAAAAGAACAGGATATGATTGACATTATGCGTGTGCAGGATACAGATGATCCGTACATTACAGAGGTTCTGGAGTCCATCTATGATGACACAAACAATCTGATTGACGGCGCTGACATTTCTGCTGAAAGAATGAGAATGCAGCTGCTTGCACCGCAGAACGGAACGCTGGGTATTCAGATTGGAACCGTGGACAATATGATTCATAACTACAGCTATGACCCAGATTCCTCCTGGAAAACAAAACACTATGTTGAGCTTGCCACATCTGCAGATAAGTGGGATGCGCCAACAACAGCCAAACCTCTGAATGACCTGAGAAAAGGCATTCAGTACCTTGCAAGCATCGGTGTAACTGCAAGATATCTTCTTGGTAACAGCACCACGTTTGATATGCTTCTGGAATGCGATCAGATTAAGGATGCGTTGGTTACTATCATGGGTACAAACGTAGGGTTCCTTGATACGGATACTGTTGAGGAAATCATCAGACGTAAGGTCAAACTGGAAATGCTGTCTTATGACAAGATGTACAAGGATTATGACGGAACAGAGAAGAAGTTCTACCCGGATAACTACGTAACCATCATCGGTTCCGATCAGCTTGGAAATACATGGTATGGTACTACGCCGGAAGAGAGAACTCTTCTTGGAGATCCAAAGGTTGATGTGTCTGTTCTGGATCGTGGAGTTGCAATCGCAGTTAAGACGGATTACGGCCCGCCGGTACAGGTATCCACTACGGCTTCTCAGATTGTTCTTCCGTCCTTTGAGGGTATGGACAGCATCTATGTAATCAAAGTAGCGTAGGAGGGTTGACTTGTGAAGTACGACCACATTGTAAAATATAACGGAAAGTATTATGAGGCAGGAGAAGAGGTTCCAGAAAATGAGGAACCTCTCTCTGCTGGTGATGCTACAGAAATATCGGATGAAGATATCACATTAGAAACGGATGCGGTATCAGATTTAAAAACATCCGGCCGAAGAGGGAGACCTAAGAAAACAGTGTAAAGGCAGGTGAGTGGAGTGGAACAAGAATTATTACAGGATTTAAAAGATTATCTTGGAGAAGATTACAGTAGTTTTGACGAGTCTACTTTGCTCATTTGCATTAAACGGGCAATCAATTCTTTCAAAAACAAGAGAGACTATCCAGATAACTATTCGGAAAATTTGATCCAGAAAGATATGAAAAAGAAATATTTCTGTATTTGGGATGATGTACTTTACTGGTGCAACATGGCCGGTATTGAGTTCCAAACAAGTAATTCAGAAAATGGTTCCAGTCGTTCTTGGCAAAGTGAGGATGAAATATATGTATTTCACGGAGTGTTGCCGATTGCCCGGATAGTATAAAGTCGGTGCGTGAAAGTTGTTCCTCCCGGCTTTCGCAGGGTGGCGGCAGTGAGTGAGGTTGGGGAGCCGCCAGATTTTTAGGAGGAATATTTTGAAAGTAATGAGGTGTTCGCATGGGATGTGAGAACAATTGTGTAAATGAACACCGCATCAAAAATCTGGAAGAGGATTTACGTGATTTTAAGGAAAGAAATTCTAAAGATCATAAAGAATTTTATAATCGTTTGGAAGGCGTTGAAAAAGATATGGTATCGTCCAAAAGCGACAGGGAACATATCAACGCAAAACTTGACGAAATCAGCACTGATGTAAAATCTCTTACAGAAAAGCCGGCAAAGCGATATGAAACGATTGTTACAAGTGTATTAACAGCAATCATCGGAGCTTTAGTTGGATTTATTTTAAGCGGTGTATTGCCAATGTAATTAACGTCCATTTCAAAGGGAGGAGTGAAATGGATAAATGTTATTATAAAGATTTTATTGAAGATGAAAAACAATTTTATCTTCATGAAGCAGGATTTGACGAAAGAGAGGAACAGTTATTCCGGTTACGGGTTTATGATGGAAAAACATTGGAAGAGTGCGCCGAAATCATGGATTATTGCACTCGTACAATAGAAAGGATAAACCGGAAAATGAAAAAGAAAATTATGAAAGCAGCCCCGATGTATTACCGGGGTGTTTCTTCTAAATACAATTAAATATAAATGTCGGATTTGTGTCGGGTTTATGTCGGGTTTATGTCGTGTTCATTTGTACTTTCTAGGCTTACAATTTAAGTAAAGATGGGAGGTATGAAATATGCAACCATACATGAACCCTTATTATTTTCAAAATAACCCTTATCAACAGCCTATGTACAATCCAATGGCTCCGTATCAGGACAGACTTGCGCAGTTGCAAGCTCAGTACAATCAACAGCCAATGGCTCAGCAAAATCAGACAATGGGTCTGAATGGTGAGATTGTAGACAGCATAGACGTTGTGAAAGCAAAGAATGTGGACATGTCTGGACAGCCGACCTTTTATCCGAAATCTGATTTGTCAGAGGTGTATGTAAAAAGGCTGATGGCTGATGGTACAAGCCAGATTGTTACATACAAAGCGGTTCATCCGGAAGAAAGCAAGCCGGTTGAGGCAAAATCGTATGTGGACGTTCAGACGCTCAACGCAATGCTTGGACAGATGAAATCTGAAATCCTACAAAGCGTTGGTGGTGGCTTATCTGAGATTAAGCAGATGATTACTCCAGCTGAACAGCCGAAGCGTCAGAGAGGGGGAAATCAGAACAATGATTAACCCTATGATGCTGATGCAGATGCTCAGAGGTGGAAATCCACAACAGTCGATTATGAATGCCATACGAAATCAAGCTGACGACAATCCGGTCTTGAACAACGCACTGGATATGGCTGAAAAGCGGGATGTAAAAGGACTTGAACAACTTGCAATAAATCTTGGAGATACAAATGGTGTAAATGCAAAAGAAATGGCAAGGCAAATTAAGTCGCAACTTGGTATGAAATAAATACGCTACATTTAGAGAACAGCCGCGGATGTCTCTAGTGTAAATAAATTTTTATAAGGAGACAAATATGTTCAACACAAATTGCATGTCCCCTGCCGATATGGCAGCAGTGATGGGGACTAATAACCGCGGCAATGATGCGTTTGGTGGTTACGGCGCAGATATGATTATCTGGCTTATTGTGATCGCCGCCATCTTCAACGGTGGATTTGGCTTTGGCGGATGGGGCGGAAACGGCGGTTTCAACTCTCCCGCAAGTCAAGGTGCTCTCACTCGTACAGATATTGATGCAGCTTTATCCACACAGGGTATCGAAAGCGGAATTACTGGAATCGGTACTCAGCTCTGTAACGGGTTTAATTCCGTAAACAGCAATATTAGCAATCTTGGCTACAATCTCCAGAATTGCTGCTGCGACTTAAAACAGGGCTTGGGAGAGGTGAATTACAACCTTGCGGCGCAGACCAACATTCTCCAGAACACCGTCAACAACAACGGCAATGCAATCCAGCAGGCTCTGAACAGCGGTTTCCGTGATGTGATCGACGCACAGAACGCCGGAACTCAGCGGATTGTAGACCTGTTCACGCAGGATAAGATTCAGTCTCTCCAGACCGAACTTCAGAGCGCACAGCTTCAGCTTTCCAATCAGGCTCAGACGAACAATATCGTAAATGCACTCAGACCGACACCGGTTCCTGCATACCTGACCTGTTCTCCGTATCAGACCATTGTAAATCCTACAGGTTTTGCTTTCGGAGTATCCGGTAACGGATGCGGATATAACGCTTGCGGCTGTGGCTGCTAATTAGTATCTTCCCTATGGGATGTTCGACATATAGTCGATATTACTAAACATTTCAAAGGGATAGATGCTATGAGGGCACTATCCCTTTTTCAATAAGTGGAAAAGGAGAATAGAAAATGGCTGAATTTACTTCAACAATCCAGCAGGTAGCGGCAGGGCAGAACGCTATCTTAGATACAGACGTAATTAAAAGCCGGTGCGTAAGCCACAGAACGGGTTCTGGACTTATCTGTGTAGATAATTCCGGGTGTGATTGCAAACCGGCAAGATATAAGGTATTCGTGAAAGCGAACATCTCTGTTCCGACAGGAGGTACAGCGGGAGCGATTTCCCTTGCACTTGCCTTAAATGGAGAGGTTGTACAGAGTTCCGTATCAACCGTCACTCCGGCGGCGGTTTCCGATGAGTTTTCGGTTGCGTTTGAAGAAATTATCAATGCCGGGAGATGCTCTGTGAATATCGCAGTAAGGAACCCGAACACACAGACAATCGAGATTTCCAATCTTGTAGTCATTGTGGAACGGATTTGTTAAGGAGGTGGGCTTATGCATAAAGTGGCTATGGAAATGGGAAAGTGGGCTATGGAGCAGGCAAAGGCTCACGGATTTGACAATCTCAGTTCTCAGGATTGGGACGACCTGAAAGACTGCATGGAAATTGTAAAAAGTGCAATTTGCGCAGATAAGGACTATAGAGAAGTCGAAGCGATGGATGACTTCGAGAAAGAATACGGACGCATGGGATACCGTGGACGTGCCGCAAACGGTAGATTTGTTCACCGTTCCGGCAGAGGACGTTCCGCAGGATATACGCCGTATGTTCACATGATGAATGAGACGGAAGATTACGATGATATGTATGATTACTTCCCGGAAATGATGACCGGATACCGGATGGGATATACAGACGGCAACCGTGGCGGCAACATGGGAAACTCATCTTCCTCTGGCTCTTACTCCGGCAATTACGGCGGCGGGAATAGCCGTTCTGGGTATGAGGGCATGAGAAAGCCGTCCAGATATGGAGAGTCTTACGACCGGTATAAAGATAGCCGGAGGCATTACACCGAAAATCCCACGCCAGAATATCAGCAGAAGATGAAGGAAAATGCAGACGATGTGTTTGACGACATCGAGGAATTAGCTAAGAAGATGTATTCTGAGGCGGACGCAAATGATAAAGCTAAGTTCAAGCAGAAAATGACTCAGCTTGTCCAGAACATGAAATAATATTGAATACGAAAAGGGCTTGTTACTGAAATGGTGGCAGGCTCTTTTTGATATAAAAATTTAAATAAAGGAGACGTAGTGGTATGATTAGGATTTTTGAAGAACGTAATGTAAGAATGATTTGGAATCAGAAAAGAACGGAAATCTGGTTTAGTGCAGAGGATGTTGGAGAAGAACTTGGAATGACTAATATTCGTATGGTTTTATCCAATATTGACAGAAGCGAGAAGAAAAAATTTAAGAATGAAGATATTTCGGGTGTAAGTAAAGTTTACAGCCGGAATTTTGACTCTTTATTAAACAACTATGGAGAGACATTCATTTCAGAAGAAGCTGTTTACAATATTTCATTCCGAAGCAATAAGCCAGAAGCTAAACTTTTTACAAAGTGGGTAACAAAAGTATTAAGACAAATCCGTATAAATGGATTCTATGTTCTGGACGAAAAAGGAGAAGGGTGGTTAAAAACCAGAGAGGAAACCAAGAAGGTACGTCGCATGGAAACTGACACAATCAAAAGATTTGTGGAATATGCGAAAGAGAATGGAAGCACTCATGCCGATATGTATTATCAGAACCTTACAAAATTGGTTCAGAACCATTTGGGAATTGAAGCGGGAACAAGGGATGATTTAGACCAGAACACACTCTTGAGACTCAAATCTCTTGAAACAGTTGTTGACATGCACCTGAACACTCTTATGAATACGGACATGCCATATAAGGATATGTATGCTGGGGTAAAAGAGCTGATTCAGAGCATTTAGAATTTGAATACGAAAAGGGCTGACTTCTTAGGAGGTTGGCTCTTTTTGATTATAGATTTTGGGAGGAGTTATGACAACAAAAGAATTTGCAGAAATAACCTATGGGAAGAATAAAAAAGAGTGGAAAGATAGTATTTTACCACCCCCGACGCAAGCTCAAGAAGGAATCGATATATTGATTAAACACTTTTTGGGAGATAATTGGTATTGTATAAGCACAAACAATGAACAAGCTAATACAGAGGCAATATATGAAATATTGCAGAAATATCCGAGAAAAAGTATTGGCAATGTTATAAAGAAACTTTGGAGGAAATATGGGAACAAAAAAGAAACAACCTAAAATAATTTTTGTTTGTGAGAAATGTGGAAAAGCACAGAAACCAGACAAAAGACAATCAACGGATAATTGGAACGTTTTTGACGCCCATGAAAAATGTGAATGCGGCGGGGAATTTGTGATGAAAATTGAGGAATAAACTATGCAGGACTGCAAAGTAAATATTCTTGGAACGGAATATCAGATATTAACTCAATCCGAAAAAGATAATCCGAAGCTGGAAACGTGCAATGGTTTGTGCGAACAGTATTCAAAGAAAATTATTCTCAATGATTTTTCAGAGCAAAAAAATGATGTTATGTGCGTAGAAAACGTAGAGGATTTTGAAAAGAAAGTTCTTCGTCATGAAGTATTTCACGCATTTTTCGGTGAGTCGGGGTTGAGAAGTTCTTCTGAATATGCTGAGATTGAAGAACTGATAGATTGGCTGGCAATCCAGTCTCCGAAAATCTTCAAGGTATTTCAAGAACTGGATATTTTATAAGGCGGTGAGGACATGATAGATGAGTTTTATATGAACGGGTTGCATTGGAATGTGCGATGGACAAAATCGACAGACCTTATACTGGTGGACAGAACTGGTAGTTTGACCGTAGCCGTCACCGACCCAGATACCATGACCATTTATCTGTCAAATAAACTCCGTGGAGAATTTCTCACAAGGGTAGTTCTCCACGAACTGAGCCATGCGATGATGTACAGCTATCATTACTTGGATGAAATACATAGATATTGCAAGAAACGATATTGGATTGAGATGGAAGAACTGATAGCAAACCTTATCGCAAATCAGGCGAAAGAGATATTCCAGAGAGCATATGATATTGTCGGTGATGATGCAATACGGTTTGTTCCGTATATCATGCAAGAAAGGTTGGTGGCATAAATGGCGGTAGCAGATAGAACAATGGTAGTTGACGGACAGACTTACCACAAAGGAGATACCATACCAGATTTAGGAAGTTTGGTTTGCGTGGAGGCAGACGGAAATAAGCGCAGTTATGAGGGAATGGTATCGGATCAATCAAAACTCCCAACGTATGTAAGTGCTGGAAGTTCGGCTCTTTTATACGATGGAGCTGGAACAACAAAAGTACTTCACTTTCTTGATGGGCAGTGGTATGAACTGTAAGGCGGTGATGATATGGCATTAAAAGCAGAAGAAGTATATGCGATTTTAAAGAAACAGATACAGTCAGGTGGTGGAACTCCCGGCCCTGCAGGTGTGGGTATCCAGAAAATCGAGAAAACCGGAACAGAAGGGCTTGTTGATACATACACCATCACTTATACCAACGGTCAGACTACAACTTATACCGTCACCAATGGGGCAGACGGTGAAAAGGGTGATACTGGAGATAAAGGCGAAAAAGGCGAACCTGGCCAAAACGCAACGGACGATCAAGTTGAAAAAGCAGTTGAAAAATATTTTGAAACAAATCCACCAATTGATAATCAGGAAATGCTGGAAAAATCTATCGAGAACTACTACGCTCTGCGGCGTACCGGAAAAATCTACCAGACAAAGCTCTGGAAATTTGCATCAAACCCGACAAGCACGGGCGAAAAGCTCTTGGATAACGCCGGACTGGTATTTGAACCGTCCACGGATACGGAGGAAGGTCAGGATGATTATCTGAACGGGCAGCATCCTCTTTTTGAATGGTGCAATGTAAATTATATTCGTGATGCAGATGGGACAGCACGTCCTATCGCCATTGAGGGAACGGACAGTTATAAAACGGAGGGAGCCGTGGATGTCGGAGCTATGCAGATGTCATTTTGGTGGAAATGGGACGCATCCAATGCGGAATACGACCTTATTACAATTTCTGATACCCCTCACCCAGAGCTTGGACTTGTGCCGTGGGTGGAAAGCGTAAAAGCAGATGGAACAGTCCTGCCGTGGTGCATTGGAAGTAAATATGTATCTGGAATTGCTTCTGACGGGCTTCTCCGGTCTCAGCCCGGATTAAAGCCAGAACGAAATCAGTCTCATAATTCGATGATTACGGATTACCAAGAAAAAGGAGGAGGGTATTGGGGCGCAGGTGCGTGCAGAAATGTTTTCCAGATTATTTTTAACGCAATCAAGGGAAATACGAAAAACTCGCAGAACTTATATGCGGGCGTGACGAATTGGAATATCCAATATGAAGCATCTATCCAAAGCGCGGACAGCCACACATATTTCCCAGTCACGAATGCGCAGGCAGAAAACATTCCGGTCGGATGTTATGTGTCAGTCGGATATGGTGGAAATAATAGCGGAACTGCAAATAACGACCGTGGACAGACGACAATCCATGCTTATGCGGATGACGTTAAGGTTATCAATAAAGTGGCTCTGGATGATGGTGCAAATACTGCAATTTATCTTGATATCCCGGAGGGATCGGCATTCAACACTCAACCGCACGTTTACACAGACACTTTTTCGGCGCCGATTATGTTATCCTCTATGCACGCATGGAGTGGGACGACAGACTCCGTTCTGGGACATCACGACGGCTCACCGGTATCTAACACGGATGGCAAACACGCATACCGGGTTCAAGGGCGCGAATACGCCGTGGGCGGTTACATTATCGCGAGCGATACGGTTATGGACTTACAGCCAGATTTTACAAAAAAAGTTTATGTTGCGCCGAAAGGCACAGCGCACTCTTCTTCCGATGCTACGATCCGAAGCACTTACACGGAAATCGGGACCATACCTGCTGCGGCAGCGGGAGACAATGCAGATTGGTGGATCGGCGATATTGACATCGACATAGACTTTGGATCATGGTATCCGAAATCAGAAGGATCCGGCTCTTCGCAAGGAACCGGAGATAGATGTTATGCAGGCGGTGTCGGTGCAACAAGTGGTATGCGAGAATATTTACAAGGCGGTCACCTCGGGCTTGGCTCGGACGCCGGTTCTGCCTTCTTGGATTGCTGGTACGGGCTCTGGAGCTGGGGCTGGGTTTGCCTCGCCTGCGATTAAAAGGCCTTGCGGGGTGAATCCCCGCAGGGGAGAGGGGCAAAGCCCCTAATAAGGACTTGCGGCGCAAAGGCGGTAACCTCAGGAATGGCACGAACGCCGGTTCAGCCTACTTGAATTGCAGGAACAGGCTCAGGAGCAGGAACTGGAATTACCTCGCCTGATATTATATATCAGTTTTTTGCTGGCGTCGCATTTCGCGGATGAATCCGTAGTCGAAAGGCTCTTTTGGTGAAAGACCATAAAATAAGAAAGAAAGGCCAGCCTGCTTCGGCGGGAATATATAGGATTTGCTATATATTGGGGTTAGTAGAATAACCGAAAGCCCTCTTTATATAATCGAAATGAAAAGATTATGCAAGGACGTGGATATCACGGACAGGGGACTGATAAGTCGGGCTGTATACGCCTGCTTGAAAAATAAATACAAAAGAAATGACGTGACCAGATATTTTTCGCAGGTATCTGGCCTGACGGAAAACCAGATAAGGTGCATCCATCACAGATACGGGAGGAAATCACTTTATCCGATTGTAGAGATTATCATATCGGATTTACAGAAAGAAATCGCAAATGAATCGCTTTTCTTTCCGCCAATCTGGTATCGAGACAAAATTGACGTAAGCAGTGGCAAAATCCGCAGAATTGGAATCCAGAATATCAAACAGCAGTTATATGATTATATTGCTGTGGAAGGGATGAAGCCATTACTGAAAAGAATCGGCGAATACCAATATGCTTCGATTCCAAAGAGAGGCACAACAAAAGGCAAGCAAGTTATAAGTCGCTGGATAAAAAACCGCAATATGAGGTATTTTGCAAAACTGGATGTAAAGAAATGTTTTGAGAGTATAAACCACGACCTTTTAATGACGTTCTTGAAAAAGTACATAAAAAATGAAAAACTAGTCTGGCTAATCAGAACACTTATAAACAGTTTTGAAAAAGGATTAAGCATAGGCTCCTATCTTAGTCAATATCTCTGCAATCTATATATGTCCGTTCTTTACCACTACATTATGGAAGAGCTGTACAAGACCAGAAGAGGGAAGAGAATAAACCTCATCCGCCACTGCCTCATCTACATGGATGACATTCTTTTAATTGGCTCTCGGAAGCGGGACATGGAAATGGCAGCAAAGAAGATTATCCAAAAGGCTGACGAAATGGGCCTGACTATAAAAGATAACTGGCAGGTCAGAAGCATTGATGAAACCCCTATTGACATGATGGGGTTTAAAATCTATCGAACACATACAGAGATTCGCGGGAGGATATTTCTCCGTGTCCGACGCAGCTTCCACAGGGCTAGGAAAGAATTAACCTTGCGGATAGCCAAGAAATGCCTATCCTATTATGGATATTTGAAGCACACGAATAGCAGAAAGATCGAAAGAAAGTGGAAAGTTAAACCTATTCTCAAGAAATGCAAGGGAGTGATAAGAAGAAATGAAAGCAAGATTTTCGCAACCGCAGCTGCCGGTTAAGACGGTTACAGCCGGGGACAAAACTTACATTTTTATCTGCCTGAATGAAACGCAGGGAACAGAATCCTATCCAGACATGGGAGAAGGGCAGACCACGGAGGCGTATTACGAATACGACTACAACGAAATAGTCGGCCCGACAGATAAGATTCCACTGGACGACATTCAGGCGCACCCGGAACAATATTTAAATTACGAATACACGGAAAATAAGACGGATGTGGACAGTTTGATTAAAAGAATTGAAAAACTCGAGCAGGAGAACGCAGACATGAACAGGATTTTTGAGGGGGTGGTCAACAGTGAAAGCGGAATACTTTAAGGCACTTTGCCAGATGGCCGTACACGGGGCGCAGAATCTTCCGGGCGAAACAGCCGCAAGCGTGCCGGAATTGTATCCGTCGTATGAGTGGCTTGTGCAGAACAATGTGACGGTCAAGAAAGCGCAGATTATCTTCCGATACGGGGATAAGCTGTACCGGACGGTTAAAAACAATACGAAATTCGACGGGAAGAATGTTCCCGGAGAAGATGGTGGGAAGTATTTTAGAGAAGTTATACCAGAAACGGGGCGTACCGAAAATACGGAAATAGGAAAGACAAATGAAAATCCAATTTCTGTAACATCAGAAGAGATTTCAGCAGGATATACCTTTAAATATGGTTATTTCTATGAATATGATGGAATTGTATATCGGTGTATTGGGAAGAACGGAAAAGGAGTAGACGGAGAAGAATATGACTTGACCGAAACTCCCGACAACAGTAAATACTTTGAGGTGGCATGGTAATGCGGAGTCGGGTAAGAGACAGACAAAAAGTTTGGTGGGTATCAATCGAAGAAGTTCATGACGGAATTGATACATATACGAAATACAACAAACCAATTATGAAGAAACAAACTGTTTCCGCAACTGCTGGTTCCAGTGCGGAAATCAGCGCAGGACTTGTGCCGGAATACGATAGAGAAGTAGTGTCCTATGACAGAGATTTTAAACCTGTCGAGGGCACTCTTTTATTTGTGGATGTTGTACCGCAAATGGACGGAGATGGAAACCTTATTATGGGTGATGATGGCGTTACCCCCGCCACGGTTCCAGACTATAGGCTTGTGAAAATATTCGATACTCAACGTGGGAATGTGGCGGTGTATGGGATAGAAAAGATAGGAGCGAGTGAATAATGGCAAGATACAGAACAAAACCGTGTGAGATTGAAGCAGTTCAATGGGTTGGTAACACAACTGAAATAAAAGATTTTTGCGGAGATAAATGCTCTTATAACGTGGAGGATTCCGCATGGAAAGTTGGAAAAGGAATACCGCATGAAGAATTAGTTATCCATACGCTTGAGGGAGATATGAAAGCAAGCCGTGGAGATTATATTATCCGTGGATTACGGGGCGAATACTACCCTTGTAAACCTGATGTGTTTGCGAAGAAATATGAGTTGGTGGAGTAATGGCAAAGAGAACAATTAACATCAATCTTTTCGATGGTAAGTCGATTGAAAGCGCCATAAAAACCATTGAGCAGTACCGTAATGATTTGCCGAGAAAATGTCAAGAGATATGCCGTAGACTATGCGAAATCGGACAACAGACAGCACTTGTAGCGATACAGGAGTCTCCGCAGGGAAAAGCCGTGACGCTCAGAATGGATATAGACCCGTCAAAGACCGGGTGCAAGGCAATGCTTATCGGAACTGGCAAAACCGTAACCGATGATAGGGGTAGAACCTACAACCTGCTCCTCGGCATAGAATTCGGAAGCGGTATACGCCTGAACCCTACGGCGAATCCATTGGCTTCGGAATTTGGCATGGGCGTTGGAACCTTTCCGGGACAGACACACGCACTAGAACCCGGAGGCTGGATGTATCTGGACAAGGATGGAAACTGGAAACACAGCTATGGTGTTAAGGCTACTATGCCTTTTTACAAGGCCATGACTGAGATACAAAGGAATGTGAATGACGTAGTAAAGGATGTGTTCAAATGACAGTTCTTGAAATCATAAATACTATTTATGCGGCATGGGTGAAATCTATTTCAAAAACCGATGTCAAAAACAATTACTCCATGGAAAACAGTACGGTTGTAGCGCAAATTCCAGCGGCGACACTTTATTTCACAGGGCTTCCCACAACGGATTCTGACCTTGAAGGGAACGAAGCATCTGTAACGCCCACGGTACAAGTGGATATATACACGAAAGGCCAGAGGGCATTGTCGCAAGCTTATGAGATTGACAATGTTTCACATGAAACACTGGTGAAAAGATTTGGATTCAGACGTTCTTACGGGCCAGAACTGATACAATCCACAGACCCATCCATCAAACGCCTTACGAGCAGATACACAAGGCTTGTTGGCCTTGAGGATAAAATCACAGAATAAGACAACACCGGGGAAACCCGTTGTTATATAGAAACTGTCAACTAAGAGCTGAAAGGCTCTTATTTTTATGCGAGAAAGGAGAGTAGAGTATGGATTTTACAGGCGTAGCAAGCGTTATCGGAATCACCGTGATTTGCTATCTTGTCGGCGTGATTGCAAAAGCAACAGCCATTGATAACAAATGGATTCCGGTCATTGTTGGCGTAGCCGGTGCCGCTCTTGGCGTTGTGGGAATGTATGTCATTGCTGATTTCCCGGCGACTGATGTAATCAACGCCCTTGCGGTTGGTATTGTATCCGGACTTGCGTCTACAGGTGCAAATCAGATCACTAAGATTTCCACGAAAAAGGAAGGAGCGTGATCCCCTACATCTCCCGGACGCAGGGTTAGAGTGTCGATGAAACCGGCCGTCGGAAAGGCGGCCGCTGACCTAAAAAAGTTATAGGTAGAAAGGAGAAATAACATGGCAGGAAATGTAGCTGGTATCAGCACACTAGGTTCACTTACGGGATATGCTGTTGAAACAACAGCAGGTACAAAACCGACAAAATTTAAACTTTTACACAGAATTAACGCATCTGACGAAATTGCAATCGAAACAGAAACAATTGATGCGTCTGCCCTTGAGGATATGGTAGAAAGAACAATTGCGGGTAGAGGGTCTACCGGTGGTACTTTTGGCGTTACAGTAAATGTTACAGACGAAACAATAACGGAATGGGAAAATCTTATCGAGGAGTATGAAACTGCGAAAACAGGTGGAAAAGCGATGTGGTACGAAGAATATTTCCCTTCTCTTTCAAAAGCATTTTTTACAAAAGTTGAACCTCCTACTGTAATTCCTAAACCGGCGCGTGAACAGAATGGCCTTTTAACAGTTACCATGACTATGACTATCAACGAATATGTTGGCCCGGATACCGCTGTCATTCCCACAGATGGCGAAGAATGACTGAAAGACACATCAAATGAATATATAACAGATTACGATTTTCAAAAAATATACACATTTCGAAAACGGTAAATAAACGGGAGGAATTATTATGTATAAAGTTTTAAACATTGACGGACAGGAATATAAGCTTGAATACAGCATTGAAGCGTCTCTTTACGCAGATTGCGTGTCAAACCTTACATGTTTAATGGCAGATATTGGCATGGCGGAAGACAACAAGGATGTGAAAGGAATTTTACACGGAATGTCAAACGTTCCGCAGACTGCTCTCGTTCTGTTTTACGCAGGACTTATGGAGGCACACGGAAGACATTCAAACGGAGATGGTCGAGTTCCTGATCTGGAAACAGCAAAGCGTTTAATCGCAAAATACATTAAGGAAAAAGCGGATACGGAAGATGGAAATTTCTATTCCATTATGGAAATGTGCATTAACCAGATGACTGAAGACGGTTTTTTCAAACTGGTAGGTCTGGATCGGGTGATTCAGGCCGGAAAAGCGAAAACGAGGAAAGTTCCGCAGGATCACAAAAAAGCTTCCGCGAAATAGTTCTTAATGATATTTACCCAGTTGCCATTCGAGCAGGTATGACGAAAAGAGAATTCTTTCACTCTACTATGAGCGATATAAACATTCGAATAGAATCATACGGGAAAGAACGAGAGGATAAAATAAAGTCATTAGAATATCTGGCGTGGCTAACGGGAATGTATGTTACGCACTCCATAGCAGTATCTTTTAACAAACATGCGAAATATCCCGAAAGTCCTATAAAGGTAAACGCAAAAGATATAAAGCAAGTGGCAAAGGCAACTGGAAAAACAGAGGAAGAACTCAGACAAGAAGAGGTTTATATGTCATTGCTTGTAAAGCAAGCAAATGCAAATATAGCAAAGGCCAGAGAAGAAAGAGAAAAAAACATTCAAGAAGAACAGGTGTCATAGCCTGTTTTTCTTTTTCGGTCACAAAAATGATGTGATCGCTGACTCCAATAGTTAGGAGGTGAATATATGGCTGATGGAACCGTTGATAGCCTGAATATACAGATCGAAGCAGAGGCGCGCTCAGCTGAAAAATCATTAAATTCTCTGTCAAATACGTTACTGAAAGTAAACAAAAATTTGCAGTCCAGTGTAGGCACTATCCGAAAAGTTTCAAAAGAGGTAGGCGCATTAGAGTATGCGATCAGCTCCATAGGAAAAATTAATATCAATTCTTCTGGAATCAACAAAACCGCAAATGCTTTAAGAAGAATGTTCGGCGCATATTCAGAAGATTTTGATTCCAGTGGATTCAATAAAATTACAGAATCTATTCAATCAATCAATAATATGCCAGATGTGTCGAATAATGTTAATCGGCTGGTTTCTTCATTTGCGAGACTTGCGAACGCTGGAGGAAAAACCGGGCAGTCGGCAAATGGAATTTTTCGTCTGGGGCAACAGGTTCGGCTCGCCGCCGATGAGATTCAAGGGATTGGGCTGATTTCAAATGATTTGAATACGTTTGTCCAGTCCATAGCAAAACTGGCAAGCGCGGGCGGAAAGACAGACCAGACGGCCGCCGGACTCGGCGCATTGGCAAACGAGACCCGCGATTTCTTTACTGTAATGTCAAGCGCGCCACAGATCAGTGGGAATACGCTTCGGATGACAGAGGCACTTGCTCAGCTGGCAAGTGCAGGTGGTCGCGTAACCACAGCAACAAACACCATATCCGGTGCATTTGGAAGACTTTCTTCTTCTAGCGGAAGCGCCTTATCTGCGATTAAAAAAGTCGCAAAAGGCATTGTTTCTGAGTTTAAAAAGATAATTTCCGTAGGTAAAAGTACGGTATCTGCGATAGGCAAAATTGCGAGTGGGATCAGTTCCGCATTTCAAAAAATTGGAACATCCAGTAAGCATGTTGATACGGCACGGTTCAGCCTTGGAAGTCTTTTAAAGACAGCAATCGGATTCCGGTTGGGGTATGGGTTATTACAGTTCGGACAGCAGGCGTTTGAACTTGGCTCCGCAATAACCGAAGTAGAAAATGTTGTGGATGTGGCTTTTGGAAGCATGGCCGACAAAGCGTACGAATTTGCGTCAACAGCTACGGAGCAGTATGGCCTTTCGGAGCTTGCCGCAAAACAATACGCAGGAACCATGATGGCTATGCTGAATTCAACGGGCGTTGCGCAGGACGCGGCGGCTGAGATGTCCACAACATTGGCGGGATTAGCCGGAGACTTGGCATCTTTTTATAACATCAGTACGGATGAAGCGTTTATGAAACTGCGTTCGGCAATTGCAGGAGAGACTGAGCCAATGAGGCAGCTCGGAATTAATATGACAGTCGCAGCGCTTCAGAGCTACGCTCTTTCTCAGGGAATCACAAAATCATGGCAATCCATGACGCAAGCCGAGCAAGCCATGCTGAGATATAACTACATTATGTCGGCTACTTCTCAGCAACAGGGGGACTTCCAGAGAACTGTTGGAAGCTTCGCCAACCAGTGGAGACTTCTTACCCTTAACGTTCAACAGTTTTCAGCCGTAGTAGGTCAGGGCTTAATCGCCGCAGTCCTTCCGGCTATACAGGCCATTAACGCTCTGTTTTCCGTACTTATGCGTGCGGCTGAAGCTTTTCGGAATTTCATGTATGTCCTGACAGGATACAAAGGGCAGGGATCGCAGGGCGGAATTGTCAACGAAATGGCAGGCATCGGAGATGTTTCTACAGGACTTGAAGATGTAGGAACAGCCGGTGGAGATGCTTCTTCTGGAATGGATGACGCTACAGATTCCGCAAAAGACCTGAAAAAAGCCTTGTCTGTTCTTTCCTTTGACGAACTCAACCAGCTTTCATCATCCGCAGAAGACCTTGGCGACGCCCTTGGCGGAGTTGGCGGCGGAGGTGGTGGACTTGACGATATCAACGTTCCTGGAACAGAACTCGGCGGATTTGACGACATGATAGATGCTCTCGGAAAGAGCAAACTTCCCGAAGCGGTCAATGAATGGGCGGAACGCCTGAGAGCCGCGTTTCTGGATCATGACTGGGATCGCCTTGGAAAAGAAATCGCATGGGGAATCAATAAAGGTTTACAGGCGATTTATGACGTTATCAACTGGGATAATGCAAAGAAAAAAATCGTTCCGTTTGTATACGGATTTACTCAGACATTCAACAGTTTGGTAGATGCTGTTGATTGGGATTTGCTCGGGCGAACTGTAGGCGCAGGAATCAATACAATAGTCAATAGCGCAAACCTTCTGATGGAAGGAATTGACTGGGTAAACCTCGGGCGGAAATTCTCGGAAGGAATCAACGGACTTCTGTACGAAGTTGACTGGAATAATTTTGGGCGTATGCTCGGGAACTATTTCATGATCTCATGGGAGATTTTTGCCGGTTTTGTCGAAGATCTTAATTTCGCAAAAATCGGACGGTCTGTAGCCGAAGGACTAAACGGGGTATTCTCCGAGATTTCCTTTAGGGATATCGCTCATTATTTGGCGACTGCTCTAAATGGGGCGTTTGATGCACTTGCGGCGTTTGCGGTCAACTTCAAGTGGGATGACCTTGTCGATAACATCGTAAATGGAATCTCTACGTTTATTCAGGATTTCGAGTGGACGACAAATGCATTAAAACTGACAACATTCCTCAACAAGCTGATGAATGCCCTTGCCGATCTTGCCGCTGATATTCCGTGGGGAGATCTGGGTAATGACATAGGAAACTTCATCGGAACCGCTCTTGGAAGTTTTGACTGGAATGCACTAGGAGAGTTTCTCAATGCATTCATTACAGGATTAATTGATGCATTACAAGAAATTGCCACAGTAGAAAACTTCCGAAAACTCGGTGAAGGAATCGCTACGGCAATAGGCGGGCTTCCGTGGATAGAACTTTTATCAACTGCCGTAGAAGTCATAAAGAACGCAATAGCAGGACTTATCGGGGGAATATGGGATAGCGAAAATACAAGCTTAGTAGAAAAAGGAATACTTACTCTTATTACCGGGGCGGCAGGGCTTATTACGATATCAAAACTCCCCATAATCGGAACGCTTGCCACAAAGATTGTATCATGGCTGGCTGGGAAATTGATGTCCACAACAGCAATGACTACAATTTCCAATTCTTTAACAACTTTACTTTCGGGAGCATCCGGAGCTATAAAAGGATTGGGAGAGGCAGCAAAAACAGCAGCGACAGGCGGCTTTAAATCCCTCCTTTCAGCTATCGGTGCTTCCGGTGCAGGAATAGGTTTGATTGCCGTTCTTCCCGTTGCGACTCAGCTTTTAGCTGGATTTGTAGAAAAATTACAGGGTGGAAACGGAAAACTCTCCGAAATGGGTGCTGCGGTTAATGATCTTGCGGGAAAACTTCAAAATTTTGGAATACTAACATCTGAGCAGGTCGATGAAGTCATGAAAATTGTGGACTCTTGCGAAGATGCGCAAATGTCTTCCGCTGAAATGGCAGATGTCGTAATGGAGAAATTTGCGGAGTGGGGAATCTCCACTCAGAATGTAAATTCTGTACTGCAAGACAATGATTATTGGACGACAAAAACAAAAGAAAGCGTAGATCTTCTTGCGCAAAGCGCGCAATCTCTTGGCGAAGGAATGTCTGCAAGTGCAGAAAGCATAAATTTATCGAGCGTTACCGTAAAAGAAGGACTTGGCGGGATCAGAGATAGCTTATATGAACTTTCTCTTTCTAGTGGTGAATTTGGTGGGACGTATCAAGGTGTTTTAATGTCACTTGATGGAACAACAGCATCTGCAACCACAGCTCAAGAAGCCATGGACATGATAATTGGACAGCTTGAAGCAGCCGGTGTTCCGGCAGATGAATTTATTGCCAAAATGCAGGAAAAATTCCCAGCGGCAATGAAGTCTGTAAAGACCAGCGTTGACACAAATATGCCAAAGGCAAGAGAGAAATTTGCAAGCGAAACTGGCTCAATGAAAGCTACGGCACAATCCGACTTTAGCAACATTGAATCCGACGCCGAAAACTACTTTGGTGGAGTGAACGATACTACAGTTACAAACTGGGGAAATTCCGCAGAGGAAGTAAAACTGAACCTCCGTGCCATGAAACTCGCGGCATCCGAACAGCTTGCAAATATGACAGAGACAGTAAGAAGTTACTCTCAGTCCATGTATAATATATTTACAGGGAAATTTGAAGACATCAAAGAACAGATTACACGCGAAATCGGAAGCATGGATTCCTCCATCGGAAGCAGTATGCGAAATATGTTATCCGGATTGCAGCGTGATGTACAGGTCTATGTTACTCGAATTGCGAATGAATTTTCGGGGCTTTCCAGAAGAATATCAAATAATATGCAGGGAATGTACAATGTCGGAAGAAATGCTGCCATTGAATTTGCAAACGGAATCCGGTCTGTACACATTCCGATGCCCCACATTACTGTAGATTCAAGCACATGGAATAATGGAAGTGGATATTCTTACAGGATGAGTAGTTCGGTTCAATGGTATAGGAGAGGCGGTCTGTTTATGCAGCCGTCTGTGATTGGTCTGGCAGAAGCCGGAAAAGAAGCCGTCCTTCCGCTGGAGAACCGTAGAACCATGAGCATGATCGCAGACAGTATCATGGGAAATGCCACAACCGGAATGAGCGAAGAAGCGTTGGTAAATGCCGTTACTGCGGGAGTTACCATGGCTATGATGAATAATCAGGGTAATCAGACACCGATTAACCTGTACGCAACCCTTTATACAGAGGACAACGAGGTTCTTGCCCGTGCGGTTGCCAAAGGACAGGAATCCATTGATTATCGGTACAATCCCACTCCACAGTTTGGATAAAATAAACAAGTTATTATTTCTGGACACCCGATGTATAATATCTTCAATTAAATAATCGGATATCGCATATGGAGCTACGCGAATCCTTGGCAGTTTTGAAAGAGAAACACTGGGAGTCGTATAGCTCCTTTTTGCTTAAAATTGGAAATTCTTTTCTTAAAAATAATGCGGAAAGAAGCGGAGGAACGAAAATTAAAAATAAGGGGATAATGCTCAGTTTGAAAATTATTTTATTCCATCTGGATATAATAGCAACAATGACGTAATTTAAAATTTCACCTGCCTGAATTTATATTTGATGATTTCGGTAGCTTAAGAAAGGAGAATTTGTATGCAAAATAAAGCGATAGAAATTATCAGGAAGTGGGAGTCACCGATATTTCTTGCGGAGGAAATTTATAATCTTAACAACTAAATAATTTTGTCTATGCAAAAGGCACTCACTTAATTGCGGGTGTCTTTTTTGTGGACAAAATCACAGGACACATTATGCTGTGTCCGCTAACCTCAAAAGATTGGAGGTAGATAACATGGCAATGATAACCGTGGACGGGGTTTCAGTTCCCTGTCCTTCTGTTTTTACATGGGGATTACAGGATATTTCAGCGTCTGAATCCGGACGTACTGACGATACAAAGATGCACAAAAACCGCGTTGGTCAAAAGAGAAAAATATCCTTGCAGTGGAACATCAAAGACCGCGCAACAACCGCACAGATTCTACAGGCTTTTAACCCAGAGTACATTTCCGTGAAATACCCGGACGCTATGTCCGGAACGGATGAAACCCGAACGTTTTATGTCGGAGACAGGACGGCTCCGGTGAAATACTGGTGGGTCGGGAAGCAACTGTATGAATCTATAAGTTTTGACATAATCGAGGTATGAACCCATGAAAAACGTATCATCAGCATTTCGAGAGGAATTAAAAAAAGATAACCGAAACTATATCAAAAGCGCAGACATTACCCTGAAAAACGGAACTGTCTTGGAAATTGACAATAGTAACCTGTGGCAGAATGGCATGAAGCTTGATACTGCCACATCAAATCCCAACAGCTTCGATCTGGGAGCAATCATCACCGGACAACTCACACTGACACTAAATAACATTGATGAAAAGTTTTCCGATTATGATTTTACGGACTGTACGGCAACGAATGTAAAGGTTGGACTGAAACTTCCAGACGGAACAACGGAAAGCCTGTCGTATGGGAAATTTTATCTGAACGAAGCAAAATATAATGGCTCCATTATCACACTGACATTCTATGACAGCATATATAAATTCGATCAGCCGTACTCAAAAAGCAGCCTGTCTTATCCGGCAACGCTACGCCAGATTGTTCAGGATGCCTGCTCTGTCTGCGGGGTAACACAAGGTACATTTACATTCGATCAGGACGATTTTGTGGTTCAAGAGAGACCGGACGACAGTTCCATAACATTCCGTCAGGTGCTTCAATGGGTGGGACAGATTTCCTGCCAGTATTTTTATGCAGACGTACAAGGTCGGTTGCGAATGGCATGGTATGACGTTGGACTTTTGGATTCCATCGTCACCGACGTGGAAGAAGGATTTCTTCAGGATACCGCAGGGGAATACGTCTTAGACCATAATTCGGAGAAGATCAACACTCTGAAACTTTTGAGCGAACCGGACGATGATGTAGAAGAAAGTCCATATGACGACACGATGTTCCACGAAATCGAGTCCTTCACATCCCTAACAACCGGACTTGATGATGTTGTTATAACCGGAATAAGAATTATTCAGGAAGTGGATTCTGAAGATGGCGGGAAAGAAAACATCACAATTCAATATGGAACGGATGGATATGTTCTGGGAATCGAAGGGAATAAATTTATTACTGAGGAAAATGCAAGTGATGTAGCCGCCATGGTCGGAATAAAAACCATTGGTATGCAGTTCCGTTCATTTAGTGCGAACGCATTGTCAGACCCTACGATAGAACCGGGAGATGTAGTCCTACTTATTGACCGAAAGAAAAAACGCTATAAGTCAATCGTGACAAACAACACTTTTCATCCGGGGAACTTTCAGGCATTTTCCTGTGGAGCGAAATCTCCAATACGAAACAGTTCTACACGTTTCAGCCAGATCACGCAGGTATACACGGATTATCGAAAAGAACTCAGCCAACAGCGAACCGATATCGAAACTGCACTTGCAGAACTGGACGACCGCATTGAAAATTCATCCGGACTTTTTACTACGATTGAGGAACAGCCAGACGGAAGTAAGAAATATTTTCTTCACGACAAACCACTATTATCTGATTCTGAAATTGTGTGGAGCATGACCGCAGAGGCATGGGGCGTATCTACAGATGGCGGGCAAACACAAAATGCCGGAATGACAGTAGACGGCGATACGATTGTAAGAATCCTTACGGCTGTTGGGGTAAATGCAGACTGGATCAAAACAGGTGCGTTCCGTATCGAAAAAGATGGCGAAGTGATGTTCAGCGCAGATACGGAAACGGGAATCATCGACATTGTCGCAAATTCCTTTACGTTAAAAGGGCAAAGCATCGAGGACATTGCTGAGAATCAAGTAAATGATTTTGTGGATGCTGTCTATACACCTGCAATTGATAATATCCAGAAGCAAATTGACGGTCAAATAGAAACGTATTATTACGACTATGAGCCGACACTCGAAAACGTTCCTGCCATAGATTGGACAAGCGAAGAAGAGAGAAGGTCACATGAGGGAGACTTGTTTTACTGGAAATCCAAAGGTTACGCTTACCGGTTCTTCAAGGACGGAGACACTTGGAAGTGGCAAATGGTACAGGATACAGATATCACAAAAGCTCTGGAAGAGGCAGCGGATGCAAAAGACACAGCAGACCAGAAACGAAGAGTATTTGTAACACAGCCGTATCCGCCATATGATGTGGGAGATCTATGGGTGGGAGATGATACATCAGAAATGATGCGCTGCCAGCGGGCGAGATCATCTGGAAGCTATGTTGCATCAGACTGGATTAAAGCTGTCAAGTATACAGACGATTCTGAACTTTACAATTTTGTCCAGAATGACTACAACGAGACGATCAAGGATATTTATAATTCTGTCGATCAAAAATCCGAGACATGGTATCAGGCTACTGATCCGGCACTGGAATGGACAGAGATTGAAAGCACGCCGTTACAGGACACAACTGGAGCTAATATCCTTGATACGGTCGGAGAAACAATCATTACGATCTGGGAGAAAGAAAAGAGTCTGCATAACGGGGATTTATGGAAGAACTCCGCAACCAATGTGGAATACATTTACCAGAACGGCGAGTGGGTAGAAATGCCGATTCCGGACGAAGTCTTTGATATGATTGACGGAAAAGCCCAGATCTTCGTTGTGCAGCCGACTCCACCCTATGCTGTTG